>Ga0190275_10003535_pt1 | contig 11178 bp, 9 predicted proteins | sample Popmic550T_FD_133745 | JGI IMG/M metagenome (GOLD analysis project Ga0190275, IMG submission 133745) | Populus adjacent soil microbial communities from riparian zone of Yellowstone River, Montana, USA - 550 T | ecosystem: Environmental > Terrestrial > Soil > Riparian zone > Trees stand | place...
CCGATGATGACGAGGTGCTCGGGCAGGTCGTCGATGCGCATGATCGTGTCGGAGGTGTGGAAGGGCACTCCCGAGTCGCGCACGACGTCAGGGACCACCGGGTGGGCGCCCGCAGCGATGACGACCTGGTCGGCGGTGAGGCTGCGCTCCCCCGCCTCGCCGAGGTCGACCGTGAGCCGTCGGTCGCCGGTGAAGCGGGCGTGCCCGAGGAACGCCGTCGTGCCGGGGCCTTCGACGCGGTAGCGCTTGCCGCCCTCGGCGATCGGGTCGATGCGCTGGAAGACCCGGTCGCGCACGTCGGCCCAGCGCACGCCCTGCACGGTGGCGTCGACGCCGTAGCGCGCCGCGTCACGGGCGCTCGCGGCCACCTCGGCGGCATACACGAACATCTTGGTCGGGATGCAGCCGACGTTGAGGCAGGTGCCACCGAAGGTGCCGCCCTCGATGACGGCCACGCGCTTGCCCTCGAAGTCGGGGGTGACGAGCGAGTTGCCCGACCCCGTGCCGATGATCGCGAGGTCGAAGTGCTCGCTCTGGGGGGTCTGCTCGCTCACCCCGGAAGACTACGTGCCGCCCGAGAATGCTCGCCGGGGTGCCCGGCGGCTCGGAGGTCGGCGGTGCGGGGGTGCCCGGGCGGCAGGCCGGTCAGAGGCGCCCGACGTCGCGGGCGCCGCGCAGCAGCCGCACGTGGGGCGACGACGAGGGGTCGTAGCCCTGGCCGAGGGCGAGGTAGGTGGCGGCGAAGTCGGTCAGGGCGACGTGGTGTGCGAGCCGCAGCACCGGGTCCGTCGCCGGGGCCTCGACGAGGGACACCCGCACGCCGGCGTCCTCGGCGACAGACACGATGGTGTCGGTGAGCCGCCGGTCGGCGCCCTCCGAGGTGTCGCGGAGCATGATGAGCCGCAACGGTGGGCGGGTCGGCCCGTCGAGGAAGGGGTCGGCGAAGATGTCGTCGGTGGCGCCGTGGGCGCCCTCCCCACCGGCGAGCGGTCCGTCGAAGCAGGCGACGATCTGGCTCGCGCCGTCAGGGAGCGAGCCGAAGGCGACCGGCATGCGCCCGGTGCGTCCGAACATCGCGGCGGCCCGGCACGCGGTGACCGCTCCGAAGGGCCCTTCGCCCAGCACGATCGGTGTCGACTCGGCGACCTCGGTCGCCAGCACCTTGGCGGGGTTGACGAACGACTCGGAGCTCGGTCGGCACGCGGTGGCACAGTCGTCGAGCACGTCGGCGACGGCGAGCAGGCTCGACCGGCCGACGGTCGCCAGGCCGATGGCGTCGGCGGCCAGCAGGGCGGGCGTCGCCTGGGCCCACATGGAGGTGCGGGAGGTGGTGTCCGGCACGGCGATCGGCACGTGGACCCCTCGGGCGCGGGCGCTCACCTCGGCGAGCGGCGAGTCGGCGGCTCCGATCGTGACGATGAAGGCGCCGCGTCGGGCGGCCTCGGCCGCCATCGACAGGGCTCCGGCCGCTCGACCCGACTGCGAGACGGCGATGACGACGTCGAGGGAGCCGACCCACCCGGGCAGCGGGCCCGATGCGCAGGCCTGCACCGGCAGGGCCGCTCCCGACCGCGCGGCGGCGACGAAGATGTCGGCGACGGCTGCCGAGCCTCCGGCGGCGGCCACGACGACGCCGCGTGGCTCGACGTCGCGGAGCCGCTCGAGACCGGCCTCCTGGGCTGCGCGGAGGGCGATGCGCACCTGGGCGCCGGCACCGGCCAGCGCGCGCAGGGTGAGGCTGTGGTCGAGGGACGCGATGGCGTCCTCGTCGTCGAGTCGGGCCTCGTCGAACACCGGTGCCGCGGCTCAGCCGAGCCGACGGGCCAGGTCGACGAGCAGGACCGGCACGCCCGCCTCGATCGGGTAGCCGAGCCGGCAGGTCGGGCACTGCAGCTCGGTGACCGGCGCGGTGGCCGGCGCGGTGACCGGGTCCGTGGTCGGGTCGCTGCCCTCGGACGCTCCCGACGGGGTGTCTGCGGAGGCTGCACCGGTGGAGTCGGTCAGCTCGCCCTTGCACTGCGGGCAGCGCAGGATCTCGCGCAGCCAGGGCTCGATGGTCGTCGGGGTCTGGCTCACGGTGCTTCTCCTGCGTCGAGTCGGGCTGGGGCGGGGACGGGGCCGGGGTCTGCCCGGATCAGGGCGAGCAGCTCGTCACGAAGCCGCTCCATCGTCTCACGGTCGGCAGCCTCGACGTTGAGCCGCAGCAGCGGTTCGGTGTTGGAGGCGCGCACGTTGAACCACCACATCGGGTCGGTGCCCTCGGCGCACGCGATGGTGAGTCCGTCGAGCTCGTCGGTGCGGGCCGCGTGCACCCTGGCCCACGCCTCGATCTGCTCGAGGACGGCCTGCTGGTCCGTCACGGTCGAGTTGATCTCACCCGAGGCGACGTAGCGCTCGAACCGGTCGCAGACCTGCGAGAGGGGACGATCCTGCTCGCCCAACGCCGCGAGCACGTGCAGTGCCGCGAGCATGCCCGTGTCGGCGAACCAGAAGTCGCGGAAGTAGTAGTGCGCAGAGTGCTCTCCGCCGAAGACGGCGCCGTTGCGGGCCATCTCCGCCTTGATGAAGGAGTGCCCCACGCGGGTGCGCACCGGGCGGGCCCCGGACTCGAGCACGATCTCGGCCACGGCGGCGCTCGAGATGACGTTGTGCACGACGGCGACCTCCTCGTCCCCACCCGCCCGCGCCCGGGCGATCTCGCGGGTCGCGACGAGGCCGGTGATGGCGCTCGGTGACACCGGCTCGCCGTCGGCGTCGACGACGAAGCAGCGGTCCGCGTCGCCGTCGAACGCGAGGCCGATGTCGGCGCCGTGCTGCCGCACCGCCGCCTGGAGGTCGACGAGGTTGGCCGGGTCGAGCGGGTTGGCCTCGTGGTTGGGGAACGTGCCGTCGAGCTCGAAGTAGAGCGGGACGATCTCGAGCGGGAGCTCGGCCAGGCCAGCGCCCGTGCCGAGGACGGCCGGCACCGTGTGGCCGCCCATCCCGTTGCCGGCGTCGACGACGACCTTCAGCGGGCGGATGACCGAGAGGTCGACGAGACCGCGCAGGAAGGCGGCGTAGTCGGCCAGCAGGTCACGCGACTCGACGCTGCCCGGGCCGTCGACGGGCGCCGCCAGGCCCGTGCCGCCGTCGAGCATCCACTGCGCGAGGTCGCGGACCTCGGCCAGTCCGGAGTCCTGCCCGACGGGGCGGGCACCTGACCGGCACAGCTTGATGCCGTTGTAGCGGGCGGGGTTGTGGCTGGCCGTGAACATCGCTCCGGGGAGGCCGAGCGCTCCACTCGCGTAGTAGAGCCCGTCGGTCGAGCAGAGCCCGATCAGCACCACGTCGACCCCGCGCGAGGTGACGCCGGCTGCGAACGCAGCCGAGAGCTCGGGAGAGCTCGGACGCATGTCATGGCCGATGACGATGCCGGGACTGCCGTCGGGGATCGCGACGACCTCGGCGAAGGCGGCACCGATCGCCTCCGCGACCCTCGGCGACAGCTGGTCGGGCACGATGCCACGCACGTCATAGGCCTTGACGAACTCTGCAAGGGTGGGCACGGGCGCCACCCTAGCCGCCGGGGCTGGTGCTGCGGACCTCAGGAGTCGCGCAGGATGCGCAGGTGCCCACGCCGCCCGGCCTCGACGGCACCGGACTCCGCCTCGGCCCGGGCCTGGCCCCGTGCGTCACCCCGGGTGGCCCCTGCGGCGCGAGCGCCCGACGTGGCGCTGGGCGGCCGTTGGGCGCGAGGGCGGCCTGCCTCGCGCACGGCATCGGCGAGCGCCAGCAGGTCGTCGGGGGCGAGCGCCGGCTCGGAGTACTCCCCGCCCACGCGCACGACCTCCCAGCCCCGAGGGGCAGTCATGCGCTCGGCGTGCTCTCGGCACAGGTCGTAGGTGTGGGGCTCGGCATAGGTGGCGAGCGGCCCGAGCACGACGGCCCGGTCGGCGTAGGCGTACGTCAACGTCGCGACCGCGGGGCGCTTGCACCCCGTCCTTGAGCACCCACGAGTCAGACCCACGCCGGGGACTCTAGTCGCGCCCGGTGACGACACGGAGGCACCACGCCGGTCGCCGGGCGCCGAAGCCTAGAGTGAGGGCGTGAGCACGAGCACCCCGCGTCCCACCCCGGTGGTTCGGCCCCGCGACCGCCACGGCAGGGGCCACCGCGGCCCCGTCGCGTGGCCGCCGGTGCCGGTGATGAGGAGCCGCCGCGACGCGTTCGACGACTACGTGCTCGACGCCGCTGCCCGTCTCGAGGCAACCTGTGGACGCGCCTTTCCGGCAGTGGAGTTCGCCGTCGAGGACGTGCCGCGCGGTCCGGCTCCGTGGGACCACCGCGAGGTCCCGCTCGGCCGGCTCTTCCCGGCAACGGGGTCAAGGCCGGCCCGAATCGTCGTCTATCGACGGCCTGTCGAGACCCGCGTCAGCGATCGTCGTGACGTGGCGGCGCTCGTCGCCGACATCGTCACGGAGCAGGTGGCGGGCCTGCTCGGGGTCTCACCCGAGGAGCTCGACCCGGGCTTCGGGGACTAGTCGCTCAGCTGCCGACCTGACGCACCGGCACCGACAGCGAGGCGACCGGGGCCGTGGTGAGCGGCACTGCCGCGACCTGAGGCACGCCCGCCTCGACGCCGACGACCGAGATCGCCGCCCGCACGTCGCCGCCCGTCGTCGTCGCCCACACGCGCTCAGCCGGGCCGAGATCGAGGACCGCCGTCGAGTCGGGCTCGACGGTGACCGGGACGGTGCGCCGCTCGGTCCCCGTCGCGATCTGGACCTCGACGGTGCCTCCCCGGGCGCCGGCAGACAGGAGCAACCGCTTCGTGGCGGAACCGAGTGCCGGCAGCACAGCCCCGGCCACCCCGCGCAGCGGCGCGGTGGCCGGAAGCCATGCGAAGTCGCCCATCCGGTCGGCCGCCGGGGCCCGCCGCTCGGTCCAGGCCGCGGCGGTCACCGGGCGGTCGGAACTCAGGCGCAGGCCGTAGGCACCGGCGGTCAGGGCGAGCGGGACATCGACCGTCGCACCGGGCTTCACCCGGACGGCCCGCAGCTCGGGCGGTTGGCGGGGGCCCTGCTCTGTCAGGACCGTGACCTGCACGAGTGCCTCCCCGACGGTGGTGGGGTTGACGAGACGCAGGGACGTCGTGGCCGCCACGTCGAGCCCGGCCACCACCTGAGTCGTTGCGGGTGCGGCGGCAGGCACCGAGTCGTCGACTCCTCGCGCCGTCGCCCCGTCGATCCACTGGTCGGAGAGCACGGCGGAGACGACGCCGCCCGTCGCGGTGACGTGCACGGCCGGGGCCGGCTCGCCCGGGGCCAGTGCATCGAGCGAGACGACCACCCGGTCCCGCGGTGGGATGGAGATGCTGCGCCCCTCGGCCGCGACGACCGGACCGTTGCGGCCGAAGACGTCGAAGGCGACCGTCACCGCGTTGGCGCCCGGGTTGCCGACCACGATGCGTTCGGTGCGCGACGCACCGGGGCCTCCTCCGACGAGCCACGCGTCGGCAGCGGGCAGGCCGCACGGGGTCACGGCGAGGCCCCGGTCGTCGTCGCCGGAGTGCCGCCACACCTGGGTGGCCACGAGCCCGGGCGCCAGCGCTCCCACGGCCCTCGCGACGACCGGTGCGGTGGCGGGGACACCTGCTGCCACGAGGCCGTCGACCGTCGCCCCCGTGGCGACGACGGCGCCCGTCGCTCCGCTCTCCAGGTCGACCTGACCCGACCCGGGCGGCGGCGTGACACCGGCATCCCGCAGGGTCGCGGCCGGGGCCGCCGAGGCGGCGACGCGCACGTCGCCGCGGACGTCGCGCAGCCCAGTCGCTCCGAGTCGCTGCTGACCCGGGCACGCGAGGACGGCCTCGTCGACGAGCACCCTCGAGACCTGCGGCAGGCCCGCCTGGTCGCGCGCGGGTGCGAGCTCGATCGTGCCCGGCGCCCGGGCGGCGCCCACGGCGATGCCCGCAGCGACGGCCACGAGGGCGGTCACGCGCGCGGCGCGCCCGACCCGGCTCATGGCCGCCTCCTCGACCGTCGGTTGCCGAACGGCACAGCCATGAAGAGCACGAAGGCGAGCAGGGCAGCCTGCCCGACACGCCACCAGGGGTCGGCCGCGGCGAGGTCGACCCGCAGGGCTCCGCCCGCGGCCGGCACGGCATACGTCGGCTGGTCGGTGCCCGCGACGGGCTCGAGCTGCTGGCCGTCGAGCGTCACGACCGCGTGGGCGGCCCACTGCGACGGCTCGGCGACGACAAGGAGCCGCCCGTCGGCCCCCTGCGGCAGCACGGTGTCGATGGCGGAGTGTGGGCCGACGGTGGGCACCACGTCGAGCAGGGCGCCGGCGGCGTCGACGAGCCGGGCACGCGACGGAGCAGTGGCGGGTGGGGCCCCGGCGGCGGCGGGCAGCGGCTGGACCTTCCAGAGGATGCCCTGCTCGCTCGAGCCCAGGCGACTGAGGCCCTCGGCGGAGTCGAGACGACGGGTGAGCGTCGAGTCGGACCGGTCGGACACCTGGACGAAGCCGATGCCGAGTCCGGCGAGCGACGACGCGTCGAGGGATTCGGCGCCCCGCCCACCGACGAGCTCGCCGACCGCGGCGACGAGGGGGTCGTCGTCGGCGTCGGGCTGGCGGTCGAGGTCACGCAGCAGCTCGCCCGGCTCCTGACCGGCGAGGACGAAGTCGACGACGTCGGGCGAGGGCCTCAGCAGCAGCAGGCGGCCCGCGAGGGGACCGGAGCCCTGCTCGACGGCCACGGCCGGGAGGGTCGCCTCACCGACGCTCAGGGTGGCCCCCACGCCCCGGGCGGCCCAGATGGCCGCGCCCGACACGACGGCTGCGACGACCACGGCAATGACGGTGACGGCCATGGCGAAGGACCATCGCCGCCGTGGGCCGCGCAGGGCGGCGAGCACGGGTGCGCTGCCGGCGAGGAGCCCGACGAGCAGCCCGGCGAGCCAGAGCTCGAGGCCGACCCCTGCCCAGAGGTGAGCCGGCTCCGACACCCCGACGCCGGTCTCGGCCGAGCCGAGCACGACGCGGCCCGCGGCGAAAGCGGCCGCGAGCCCGACGAGGGAGAGCACGGCGCCGGCCACGAGCCCCAGGGCTCCTGCCCTGCTCCGGGAGCGGACGGCATACCCCGCGAGGCCGAGCCCGACGACCGGCACCAGCAACCAGGTCGTCGTCGTGGCCGCCCCGGGCTGCGTCAGCAGCAGGGGCCAGCTGCCGGGTCCGTCCCCGGTGGCGACGAGACCCGGGCCCGAGAGCAGCAGGCGCCAGTCGTCGACGAAACGGGCGACCCACGGGCCGAGCAGCCCCACCGGCACGAGCAGCAGCACGAGGGCGCGACCTCGCGCCATGCCGGGGCCGACGACGAGGAGCACGAGGGCGGCGAGGAGGACGACGACGAGCAGCGGCGGCACGAAGGCACCGAGCACCGCCGCAGCGAGCGCGGTGGCGAAGGTGGCGGTCCACGTGCCGTCGCGCCGTGCGGTGAGGGTGAGACCGGCCAGCACGAGGGGCAGCAGGACGTGGGCGACCGCGAGCGTGAGGCGGCCGTCGGCGGTGGCCGTGGTCACCACGGCGCTCGTGCCCCAGGCCAGGGCGGCGACGCCGCGCGCGACCCGCGACGAGGTCACCACCCGGCCGGCGAGGTAGGCGGTCCAGGCCGACAGCGCCGGCGCGAGCAGGAGCAGCCAGGCCACCGTGACCCCGGCACTCGACCGGCTGTCGTCGAGCGCGGGGAACCGCTCGGCCAGCCACGTGAGGCCGGCGAGGACGGCGAGGTGCGGTCCGGACTCGACCCCGGTGCCGAGTCCGGCTCCGTGCCAGGCGTCGCGGAACGCATGCCACAGGCCGGAGGAGTCGGTCGTGACCGGCCGCAGCTCCCCGCCGGCCAGGCCGGTGTGCGAGGCGGAGAGGGCCCCGGCACCGAGGGCCGTGCGCCAGGCGATCCCCGCGGCGACGAGCACGGTGCCGACGGCCAGCACGCCGGGGTGGCTCAGGATGCGTCGCGCGAGCGAGACGGGCAGGGCACCCAGCCCCTCCGACTCGTCGGTCGCCGGCCCGGTCTCGGTGGTGGGCGCGGCCTGGCGCAGCTCGTGGCGCCGGTCGGGGGCCACTGAGTCGTGGACCCGGTCGAGGGCCGTGCGCACGGAGGCGCCGGCCGGCACGAAGAGGGTGCCGAGGTCGCGGCGAGCGAGGCGGCGCGAGCGGCGGCCGCGCCAGCGGGCGCCGGTGGTGGAGACGGGGTGCAGCAGGGCGGTGACGTCGGCGAGCTCGCGCCAGGCCAGGCGCGGGCGCTTGGCGATGAGCAGGGTGAGGGCGAGGAGAACGGCCGACAGGGCGAGCCACACCGCGAGGAAGGGCGCAGCCAGGGGTGAACACCGGGCGAGCGCGACCTGACGCATGGCGCGGCGTTCGGCCCGGTCGGTGCGGCGCCCGCCTGCGGGCTCGTCACCCGGTCGTGAGCCCGAGCCGCCACCCGAGGCCACGTGGGTGCCAGCGTCGCGGAGGACGGCGCCCGGCACGACGACGACGCGGTGGCCGGAGAGCTGAGTGCGCCACCCGAGGTCGAGGGCGGCCCCGTGCTCGAGGAAGCTGCGGTCGAAGCCTCCGACGTCGTGCCACACGGACCGGCGCACGAGCATGCCGTCGGTGCCGACCGCGAGCACGTCCTCACGTCCGTCGTACTGTCCCTGGTCGGCCTCGCCGACCACGGGCGAGGCGAGTCGTCGCCCCGTGTGCGTCACCTGGACGCCCAGCTCGACGAGCCGGCGCGAGTCGTCCCACGCGACGACCTTCGGGCCGGCGATGCCGACGGACCGTGATCCGAGACCCGGCGCGAGCAGGCGTGCCAGCGTCGACGGAGTCGCGGCCGCGCCGTCGTGCAGCACCCACACCCAGGCGTCGGACGGGTCACCGTCGAGCGGCAACGCCTCGACGCCCCGCGCGACGGCGGTGCCGAGCGGCACGTCCTCGTCGATGCGCACCACCTCGAGGGGCGCGGCGACGCGGCGCACGCCCTGGTGCGCGCGCGCGATCGCCACCGACGTGTCGGTGCTGGCGACGTCGACGACGACGAGCCTCGTCGGCGGGACCTGTTGCGCCGCAATCGCGTCGAGGCACTGCGGCAACCAGTCGGCTCCGTCGCGCACGACGAGCACCGCGTCGACCGTGGCTGCAGCGGGACGCCCGGTGGAGGGGAGGACGGACGTGGCCGCCCCCGCGCCTGCGGGGGTGGTCATGACACGGGTGAGCTCGTCGGGCACGGGTCAACCATCGCCCCGGGCCGTGACGGTCCCGGGCACGACACGCTCAGACGGCGCGCTTCTTCAACTTGCGACGCTCCCGCTCGGACAGCCCGCCCCAGATGCCGAACCTCTCGTCGTTGGCGAGGGCGTACTCGAGGCACTCGGCCCGCACCTCGCATCCGACGCAGACCTTCTTGGCCTCTCGGGTGGAGCCGCCCTTCTCGGGGAAGAACGCCTCCGGATCCGTCTGCGCGCAGAGCGAACGCTCCTGCCAGGAGAGCTCGCCCTCCTCCGCACCCGTCTCCGGTATGACCACCAACAGCTCGTGCATGACCCCTCCTCGACCCTGACTTCTCCATGTGTGTCAGCACTTGCTGCATCCCTCGGCACCGTTCCCCCGAGTGGGACGGCCGGTTGACTGCACCAACCTGCACCGACCTGCACCACCACGGAACCGACCCCGACGAACACAACAATGAAATTACATGCGTGTCATACGCCTCACGTCAAGCCCGGAGGTGATATTCGCTCACTTCTCGTGCGCCCTGGCGAGGTGCGGCGTCCGCCGTGCTGAGAGGATCGGCGCATGCGCATCACCGCCCTGGCCGGAGGTGTGGGCGGCGCCCGCTTCCTCCGCGGACTGCTCCACCACCTCGATGGCCGCTCCGCTGCCGATCCCAGCGACGGTCCGACCCGCATCACCGTCATCGGCAACACCGGTGACGACATCACCCTCTTCGGGCTGCGGGTCTGCCCCGACCTCGACACGATCCTCTACACGCTCGGTGGCGGCGTGCACGAAGGCCAGGGCTGGGGGCGGGCCGACGAGACCCGATCGGTCGCAGCCGAGCTCGCAAGCCTGGGCGCCACCCCACAGTGGTTCACCTTGGGAGACAAGGACATCGCGACGCACGTCTACCGATCGCAGCTGCTGGGACGCGGTATGCCGCTCAGCGAGGTCGTCGCACGCCTCTCCACCCGCTGGGGGCTGCCCGACCGCGGTGTCACGCTGCTGCCCATGACAGACACCCCGGTCGAGACCCACGTCGTCGTCGAGGAGGACGGGGGTCAGCGCGCCATCCACTTCCAGGAGTGGTGGGTCCGTCACCAGGCCGCCCTCCCGGTCGACCGCTTCGTCGTCGCCGGTCTCGACCAGGCGACGGCCGCACCCGGCGTGCTCGAGGCGATCCGCGAGGCTGACGTCGTCCTGCTGCCCCCGAGCAACCCGGTCGTGTCGATCGGCATCATCCTCGGCGTGCCGGGGGTGCGCGACGCCCTGCGCGGCACCCGGGCGCCCGTCGTCGGCGTGTCCCCGCTCGTCGGAGGACGCCCGGTCCGCGGCCACGCCGACGCCTGCCTCCGCGCGATCGGGGTGGAGGAGACGAGTGCCGGCGTCGCCGGCCTCTACGAGGACTTCCTCGACGGGTGGCTCGTCGACGAGCACGACCCCATGCAGGGTCGTCGACCCACCGCACGGACGGGTCTCGAGGTCGAGCACCGGCCGCTGCTCATGAGCTCGGTCGACGCCGCCGCCGACCTCGCCGGCGCCGCCCTGGACCTCGGTCTGCGGTTGCGCGACCACCGCGCGAGCCGGGTCACCGCGTGACCGGCACCGTCACGATCACCCCGCTCCACGGCATACCGGAGGTGCGCTCGGGTGACGACCTCGCCGACATCATCGAGGCCGGGCTCCTGTCGTCCGGCGTGGCGCTGCTCGACGGCGACGTCGTCGTCGTCTCGAGCAAGGTGGCGAGCAAGGCGCTCGGGCTCGTCACCGATGACGCCGACCGGGAGCGCGTCGTCGCCGGGGAGACGGAGCGCGTCGTGGCGGAGCGGCGCACGGGTGAGCGGCTGACCCGCATCGTCAGGGCCAAGGCCGGCCCGGTGATGGCCGCGGCCGGTGTCGACGGCAGCAACCCGGGCGAGCGCGGGGGCCTGCTCC
>Ga0190275_10003536_pt1 | contig 11177 bp, 9 predicted proteins | sample Popmic550T_FD_133745 | JGI IMG/M metagenome (GOLD analysis project Ga0190275, IMG submission 133745) | Populus adjacent soil microbial communities from riparian zone of Yellowstone River, Montana, USA - 550 T | ecosystem: Environmental > Terrestrial > Soil > Riparian zone > Trees stand | place...
CACGCGATCGGTCTCGACAATCTCGGCCGGCATCAGCTCGACCGGCGTGCGCGAGACATGCACCGCGCAGTCGATGCGCGACGCCGGGAGCACCACATCACCATATGTGAAGGGCACCCGCTCGTTCACCTCGGCGATCACGACCCGAGCCTTGGCAATCGCCATGTGGATGAAGTCGTTGATGAGACCGAAGCTGTGGTTGCCGTCGGCATCGGCCGGGCTGACCTGCACGAAGACAACGTCGCAGCCGATCAGCCCCTGCTCGATCATCGGCCCAACCTGACTGACATGACAGGGCACGACGGCGAGCTTGTGAGCCGCAGTAAGCGTGCGTAGTGCGCCGATGGCACCCATGCTGGAGAGGGTGACCTTCTGCGCGGCCGCGACATCGAGCAGTCCCGAGAAACTCGTGGCGGCGAACGCGGAGAGTCCGCCGATGCCTTCGGCCTGTGCGATCAAAGCTTCGATCAGCGTGGTGGGCTCACCACAAGCCTGGCCCCAGACGATGCGATCTCCCGGCCGCAAGAACTGACGCAGGTCGAGTCCGGCAGCGTCGGTGGTCGTGGTCATCGGCGTGCCGCTAGCTTGAGTAAGGCCGTTGCCCGCGCCAGATGCGGGCGGTCGAGCATGGCGCCCTTGTAGCCAATGGTGCCAGCACCCGGATGCGCAGCAAACAACTCGACGATCTCGCGTGCGGCGGCGAGCTCTTCGGCACCGGGCGTGAACGCCTCGTTGATCACGGGGACTTGGTTTGGATGGATGGCCAGCATGCCGCGGTAGCCCGCGCGACGGACCTGCTCCGCGCGCTTCTTGAGTCCGACATCGTCGCGGAAATCGCCGTGGATGGTCTCCACCGCGGCGACCCCGGCGGCGGCGGCGCCAAGCAGGCAAAAGCTGCGCGCGAGCTCGTACGTAAAGCCGTAGCTGCCGTCCGCATCGCGGTTCTCGCTGGCTCCGATCGCATCCGCGAGGTCTTCGGCGCCCCACGTCATGGCCACCAACCTCGGCGCGCCCGCGTAGTTGCCGGTGGTAAACATGCCCTCGGCCGTCTCTGTCACCAGCGCGATGACCTTGGTCGAGCCCTGCTCGATCCCCGACACGACCTCGAGCGCGGACAGGTAGTGGTCGAGCACCTCGAGGTCTGCCCGCCCACGAGCCTTGGGCAGCATGATGCCCGCGGGAGCTGCGTGCATCACAGCCGCGAGATCGGCGAGCGCGTGTGGCCCCTGCAGCGGGTTGATACGAACCCACAACGTCGAGCGGTCTCGTTGTGCGCCATCGCCCTGCCCGGCTGCTGCGCGGGACGCGAGAAACGCCGACACCATCGAGCGTGCCTTGGGCTTGGCTTCTTCGGCAACCGCGTCTTCGAGATCGAAAATGACGATGTCCGCCGGACCCGCCGCCGCCTTGTCCATCTTCCGTTCGCTGTCACCCGGCGCGAACAGCCATGAACGCGCGCTGATGACTTCTCCCTGAGTCGCCATGTCCAACACTACTCCTCGATGACGTGTAGTTTCGCGCGCTGATTGCGCTCGCGAGACCCGAAACGGCATCAGTAAGACTTGGGAAGGTCCAGCACCTTTTCGGCGAGGAAGTTCAGGATCATGTGGGGCGTGATGGGCGCGACCCTGGGAATCAAGACCTCTCGCAGCAGACGCTCGACGTGATACTCCTGCGCGTAACCCATGCCACCCAACGTCAACATCGCGGTGTGACAGGCCTCGAACGCAAACTCGCCAGCCAGATACTTGCCTGTGTTGGCCTCGACACCACAGTCGAGCCCCTGGTCGAACAGGGTCGCCGCCTTCATTACCATCAGGTTGGCGGCCTCGAGCTGTGCCCAGCACTTCGCTAGCGGGTGTGCGATGCCCTGGTTCATGCCGATGGGGCGGTTGAACACCACCCGCTCGCGCGCGTAACGCGAGGCACGCGCAATCGCGTTGCGGCCAATACCAATGGCTTCGGCCGCGACGAGCACACGCTCCGGATTGAGGCCGTGCAGCAAGAGCTTGAACCCTTCCCCCTCGGCGCCGATTCGGTCTTGCTCCGGCACGAACAGGTCCTGGATGAACAGCATGTTGGAGTCGACGGCGTGGCGACCCATCTTGTGGATCAGCCGCACCTCGATCTTGGAGCGATCGAGATCGGTGTAGAACAGGGACAGCCCCTGCGTCTTGCGCTTGACCTGATCGAGCGGTGTGGTGCGCGCCAAAAGCAGCATCTTGGTCGCGTTCTGCGCGGTGGAGATCCAGATCTTGTCGCCGTTGACCAGGTAACCACCCTCGCGTCGCTCGGCGCGCGTGGTGATCTCTGTCGTGTTCAGGCCCGCGTTCGGCTCCGTCACGGCAAAACAGACACGGTCTGTTCCGCTGACGACCGCAGGGAGGATGCGCTGCTTTTGTTCGGGCGTCCCGAACAGCACGACCGGCTGCACACTGAACACCGGAATGTGGACGCTGGACGCACCGCTCATACCGGCGCCTGACTCGGCAATGGCCTGCATCATCAAGGCCGCCTCGGTGATGCCGAGACCCGAGCCGCCGTACTCACTCGGCATGGCGATGCCAAGCCAGCCGCTCTCCACCATCGAGTTGTAGAACTCCTGCGGAAACACACCCTCGCGGTCGCGGGCGAGCCAGTACTCGTCCGGAAAGCGGGAACAGTGCTTCAGAATGGCGTCGCGGATGTTCTGCTGATCTGCGGTGAGGGCGAAGTCCATGGTTCGGGCAACCGGCGGCTGAAGATTTTTTTGGAGCGTGCCGATATCAGCTTGGTGGACCGATATCGGTACGACGAGTATACGAACTGAGATAGAAGTAGCTAGAGCATTTTCAGAGGAGCAATCATGGGTAGCCCCGCCCCTTTCGCAGGACCGCTGAGTGGTCTGCGTGTCGTCGATCTCACCGGAATGGTCATGGGGCCTTACTGCACTCAGATCATGGCCGACATGGGCGCCGACGTAATCAAGGTCGAGCCGCCCGAGGGCGACGGGACTCGCTACATCTCCGTCGGCCCGGAGCGCGGCATGGGAGGTGTGTTCGTCAACGTGAACCGCGGCAAACGCAGCGTCGTGCTCGACCTGCGCACCGACGCGGGCAGGACCGCCCTGCGCTCTCTGATCGAGAACGCCGACGTCTTCATCCACTCGATGCGGTTCAAGGCCATCGCCAAGCTGGGCTTCGGGTACGAAGACGTGGCCGCGATCAACCCCGCCATCATCTACACCAATTGTTACGGCTACAGTCGGCGCGGACCCGACCGCGACCTGGCTGCCTACGACGACACCATCCAGGCCGAGTGTGGCCTGCCAGTGGTCCAGCAGATGCTGACTGGTGAGGCCAACTTCGTCGGCACCATCATCGCGGACAAAGTCACGGGCCTGACGGCGCTCTACGCAACGATGATGGCGCTGTTCCACCGTGAACGCACCGGCGAAGGCCAGGAGGTCGAAGTCGGGATGTTCGAGACGATGGCGTCGTTCATGTTGGTCGAACATGCCAACGGCGCGATGTTCTCTCCTCCGCTCGGCAAGGCAAACTATCCGCGCGTCGTGGCTCCCAACCGCCGCCCTTACCGTACGCGCGACGGGTATATCGCTGCGCTGATCTACAACGACAAGCAGTGGTCCACGTTCGTCGCGGCGGTGCAGCCGCCCTGGGCCACCGAAGAGCTCGCCACACTCGAGCAGCGCGCGCGCCAGATCGACGCGGTCTACGGTCTGTTGGCAGACACGTTCAAGGAGCGAACCACGGAGCAGTGGCTGTCGCTCTTTCGTGAGCTCGGCATTCCGGCGGCGCCGCTTCGCACGCCCGATGAGTTGTTCGAAAATCCCCATCTCAACGCCGTCGGTTTCTTCGAGACGGTGGACTCTCCTCACGGTCCCGTGCGCTTTCCGGGCGTGCCCACCTGGTTTTCGCGGACGCCGGGTCGCGTCGCGGGCCCGGCTCCAGCGCTGGGGGCCGACACAAACGAGGTGCTCGAAGAGCTCGGCTTACGACCGTCGAAGGTCTCACCGCGATAGTGGTGGGCGGTAGCCGAGGCTGCGAGAGATCACGCCCGCTTCTTCGCGTGTCAGACGAGCCAGCACAGCACCGCCGTCGTGCAGTCGCGAGCTCGGGGCCGCCACGATCAGCGCTCCGATCGCGGCTCCGGAGGCATCTCGAATCGCAGTCGCCGTGCCCGTGACTCCGTCGGAAGTCTGGTCCACGGTCTGCGCGACCCCAGCCTCGCGCGCCTTCTCGATCGCGTCGCTCAGCCGACGTTTGTTGATCTCGGTGTTGGCCGTCAGCTGCTGCGGCTTGAGTTGTTTGAGGTAGCGTCGAACGCCCTCGTCCGAGCCAGCTGCCAACATCGCGCGACCGCCCGACGTACAGTACAGAGGGCGCCGGTCGCCGACCGAGACTGCGAAACGGACGGCGTTGCGACTCTCGATGATGTCGACATACGTCATGGTCTCGGCATCCGCGTCGCGCACGGCGAACAAGATGGTCTCGCCCGATCGATCGGCGAGCCGCCGCATCCCTTCGCGGACCAGATCGGACACCTGCAGCTGCCGCCGCGCTTCCATGAGTGCGCTACCCAGACCGAATGCGCCTGCGCCGAGGCGATAGCTGCCCTCCGATGCGACCACGAAGCCGGCCACCGCCAGGCCTCGCAAGAGAGCGGCCATACTGCTTTTTGGCGTGTCGAGTGCGCGGCTGAGATCGGCCAGACTCACGGGCGTCGGGCTCGCGCACAGCGCCTCGAGGATATGGATGACGCGGGTAACGGACTGCGGTGAATTCGCGTGACGATCATCGGGGAGCACCGGCAAAGACTACACCGGAAATCCCCCGACGAGCGACAGTGCCCTTGCGTTTACCGAACGCGGGGCAGGCGCGCTCCGATCAGCCGTCCGCCAGGCGACGTGCCGCGAGCTCGCGGAGCGGCGCCGTCTTCACTTTGTTGGAGCCGGTGAGCGTGAGGTCGGACTCCTGGACGAACACGACGCGCCGCGGAACCTTGTAGCTCGACAGCCGCTTGGACACGAACGCGCGTACTTGGCTTTCGTCGACCGTTGCACCAGGTTGCGGCACTACGCAGGCCACGACGATCTCGCCGAGGGTGTCGTGCGGAACGCCGACCGTCGCCGCGATCTTCACGCCTGGGCACTCGGCCACGACCGCGTCGATCTCGAGCGGCGAGACGTTTGCGCCGCCGGTCTTGATGATGTCGTTGAGGCGCCCCTGCCAGTGCAGACGCCCCTGGTCGTCGATGAAGCCGCCATCACCCGTGCGGAAGAAGCCCTCTTCGTCGAACGTGTCTTCCAGCGCGACGCGCAGGTACCCGAACATCAGCGTCGGTCCCTTGACCGCGATCTCGCCGGCTTCGTTTCGGTTGAGTACCTTCCCGGTCACCGGCTCGACGATGCGAAGGATGTTGCCCGGTAGGGGAAGACCGTGATTTCCCTGCACGAAAGCGGGGTCCGTACCGCTGGGATGCGCGGTGTTGAGTGTCAGAGTCTCCGTGTTGCCGTACGCCGACATGGGCTCCTGCCAGTCGGCCTTCACCGTGGGATGCGCACGCAGCGGAGACGTCTCGCCTACGTAACGCAGGCTACTCAGGTCGACCTCGCGATACGCCGGATCTTCGACCAATCGCGCCCACTGATGTGGCCAGGCGAGGGGCAAGCTGACGCGCTCGGACTGCATCAGCTTCAAGGCCTCGCCGGGTGCGAAAGTGCGCTGCAAAATGAGGCAGCCACCAGCCGCGAAGGTGGCGCCGATCGCCATCGCGAAGTTGCCGGACCAGAAGAAGCCGTTCGCGGTCCAGGTACGGACGTCGGCATCCAAGGCGAAGATGGAGCGCCAGCGCCAGCACTGGATGGCGGCGGCGCGGTGGGCGTGGACGATGGCCTTGGGCTTGGCCGTCGAGCCCGAAGAAAAGAACAAGAGACCGCGGTCGGTGGGCGCCACTTCGGCGGCGATTGCCTCGAGCAGCGCAGCTGGCGCCAGCGGCCCGCCGCGCAGAAAGTCGGGCCAGGACTCCAAGGCACCGGTGGGTGTCGACTCCGCGATGCAGACGGCATGCCGCAGAAACGGCAGGCGCGTCGAGTGCACCGCTCGCTCGGTGCTCGGCGCTTTCGCGAGCTCGGGACAGAACTCGACGAGCTCCGCCGCGAAGTCTCGATCGAGCAGCGTGCGCTCGAAGATCAGCAGGGAGACATCGCCAACCCGCAGCTGATACTCGAGCTCGCTGCTCTTGGCGAACGTACTCATGGCGACGCAGGTGCCGCCTGCGAGCGCGATGCCAAACATCGCCGTGATCCACTCCGGACGATTGCTGGCCAGCAATCCAACACGAGTCTCTTTGGTCACACCACGCGCGATCAGGGCGCGCGCGACGGTGCACGACTCCTCCCAGACCTGGGCGTACGTGAGGCGGACGACCGGCTCTCCCGCCGGATGAAAGACCAACGCCTCCTTGTCTCCATACTTCGCGCAAACCTCGCGCAAGAAACCGCCCACCGTCAGAGCGCCGAGCGCCTCATCAGCCAGGGGAATGCCTCGGGACGTCGAATCCATGTTCACCTCGACTCCTGCGCATGCATGCGAGCACGCACGGCGGGTTCCAGCCCATCTACGCCAGGCTCCAACTGCGCACCAAGGGTCTTGAACACCTTGGCCAAAAGGTCGTAGCAGCCGACCGCGAACAGGATGTCGATGAGCTGCGCGGTGCTGAAGTGCTCGGAGAGCCTCGTCCAGGTCGGCTCGGTGATCCGTGCATCTGCGTGCAGCTCATCGGCGCAGCGCACCAGGTCGGCGTCGATGGGGTCCCAGCCGGGAGCATCGGGACCGAACTGAATGCGCTCGATCTCGGCTTCGCTGAGGCCGGCATTGCGTGCCAGCACCAAGTGCTGAACGAACTCGTACTCCGAGCGGCGCAGCCAGCTGATGCGGAGAATGAGCAGCTCGCGCACGCGCTTGGAGACGGTGCTGCCAGTCGCGACGTGGTTGTTGAACGTCAGGAACGCCTTGGCCAGCGCCGGGTGTTGCAGGATGACCCCGAGGCCGTGCATGCCGCGGGCACCCTCTTCCTGGTAGCGCGACAACACGAAGTCGCGGGCACTCGGAAACGCGGCCATGGCGTCGTGGACTGCGTCATCCCATTCGGGCGGCAGCAGAGGAGACACACGCGGCGGGAATTGGTTCTGCATACTCGAGCTTGGGCGATGCACGGTTCAAACTACCGCTGTCTCCATGTCGCATGAAAGGACACTCAAGGCGCTGGCCCCACACCGCAACTCATTGGCCGCACGAAGTCAGTCGCGCGGCTGCATGCTTGGACTATAGGTTCCGAACGAGAGAAAAGACGCGTGCCCAATGCTCCTTTCGTCCACTCAACAAGCCATTGCCGACGCGGTCCGTAAGTTCGCGCAAGAACGAGTTCGGCCGTCCGCTCTGCGGTTCGAAGCCGCGGGCCGCTATCCAGCGGAGTTGTTCATAGAGCTCGCGGAGTTGGGCCTGATGGCCATGACCGCCCCCGAAGACAAGGGCGGTGCGGGCGCGGACTACGTGTCGTACGCGGCGGCGCTGATCGAGATCGCGGCGGCCGACGGTGCGCTGTCGACCATCCTCTCCATCCAAAACAGTCTCATCGTCTCCGCGCTGCTCAAAGATGGCTCGCCGCAGCAGCAAGACCGCTTTCTGCCGGCATTGACCTCCGGGCAGATGATCGGCGCGTTTGCGCTCAGCGAGGCAGACGCCGGGTCCGACGCGTCGGCCATCCGTACACGCGCCACCAAGGTGGCCGGCGGCTATGTCCTCCAGGGCACCAAGCAGTTCATCACGTCGGGCAAGATTGCTGGCCTGGCCATCGTCTTTGCCGTGACCGACCCCACAGCGGGGAAAAAGGGCATCTCCGCGTTCCTCGTGCCCACGGACCGCCCGGGTTACGTCGTCGAGAAGGTCGAGCACAAGCTGGGTCAGTCCGCATCGGACACATGCAGTCTGGTCTTCAACGACCTGAAGCTCGAAAACGAGCTGCGGCTCGGCGCCGAGGGTCAGGGATATCGCATCGCGCTGTCCAACCTGGAGGCCGGTCGCATCGGCATCGCGGCACAGGCCGTCGGGATGGCCCAGGCCGCGCTCAAGCTCGCCGTGGCGTACGCGAGAGAGCGCCAGTCGATGGGCAAAGCCATCATCGAACACCAGGCCGTCGGGTTTCGGTTGGCCGATCTCGCGGCGCGCTTGGAAGCTGCCCGACAGTTGGTGCTGCATGCGGCGAGCGTCAAGGACGCGGGCTCACCGTGCCTGAAAGAAGCTTCCATGGCCAAGCTCGTCGCCTCCGAGACGGCCGAGGCCGTGTGCTCCGGCGCCATCCAGACGCTGGGCGGCTATGGCTACTTAGAAGAGTTCGGTCTCGCCAAGATTTATCGCGACGTGCGTGTGTGCCAGATCTACGAAGGCACATCGGACATTCAGCGTATGGTCATCGCACGCTCGTTATGAGGACAACATGTCATTCGATCCGATCGTGATAGCTTCGTACGCGCGCACGCCCATCGGCGGTTTTCAGGGTTCGCTGGCGTCCATCAAAGCGACTGCGCTCGGTGCGGCCGCGGTCCAGGCAGCGATCCAGCGCGCGGGTCTTTCTGCCGAAGCCCGAGCCGATGCAATCGAGCGCATCTACATGGGCTGCGTGTTGCCTGCAGGTCTCGGTCAAGCGCCCGCGCGTCAAGCTGGCCTCCTCGCTGGACTGCCACACTCGGTGCAAGCGACCACCGTCAACAAGATGTGCGGCTCGGGCATGCAGGCTGCGATCCTCGCGCACGACACGCTCGCTGCAGGCGCGGCCGACTTGGTCGTCGCGGGCGGCATGGAGTCGATGAGCAACGCCCCCTATTTACTCGCCAAGCATCGCGGCGGCTCACGCATCGGCCACGACGTGGTCAGCGACTCCATGTACCTCGACGGACTCGAAGACGCTTACGAGCCGAACACGCTGATGGGTGTCTTCGCCGAGCACGCCGCACGTCGCTACGACTTTTCGCGCAAAGATCAGGATGCCTACGCCGTCGAGAGCGTCACGCGGTCGGTGCAGGCCATCAACAGTGGCGCCTTTGCCGACGAAGTGGTGCCGATCGAGGTCGAGTCGCGCAGCGGTACCACCCAGGTCAACGTCGACGAGCAGCCGGGCAAAGCCAAGCTCGACAAGATCCCGAGCCTCAAACCCGCCTTCATGAAAGACGGCACCGTCACCGCCGCGAGCTCATCTTCGATCTCCGACGGCGCTGCGGCCCTCGTGATGACGCGTCAGAGTGTCGCCGATAAGCTCGGCCTCAAGCCGATCGCGCGGGTGCGTGCAACCGCGGGTCATGCACACGACCCGAGCTGGTTTGCAACAGCCCCCGCGCCCGCGATGAAAAAGGCGATGGAGAAGGCGCAGTGGTCCGTCGCTGACGTCGACTTGTTCGAGGTCAACGAAGCGTTCGCGGTCGTCGCGCTCATCGCCATGCGCGAGCTCTCGATCCCACACGCAAAGCTCAACGTCAACGGCGGCGCCTGCGCGCTCGGTCATCCGATCGGCGCCTCGGGCGCACGCATCCTCTGCACGCTGCTCGCCGCGCTGAAGCGGCGCGGTGGCAAGCGCGGTGTCGCTGGCGTCTGCCTCGGTGGCGGCGAGGCCACCGCGATGGCGTTAGAACTCATCTAGTCGGAGCAACGATTCATGATTCCAAAAGGCGTAGCAGCGATTGTCACTGGCGGCGGTTCGGGGCTGGGCGCAGCAAGCGCTGCAAAGCTCGCGAGCGAGGGCGCACGCGTCTCCATCTTCGACATGAACGAGGAGACTGGTCGGGCGCAGGCCAAGGAGATCGGCGGCAAGTTCTACAAGGTCAACGTCACGGACCCAGCCAGCGTGACGGAGGCCATCGCACAGGCCGAGCGCGAGCACGGCGTCGCGCGCATCCTCGTCAACTGTGCCGGCATTGCCTCCGGCGCAAAGACGGTGGGCAAGGGGTTTGCGCCTCACCCTCTCGATCAGTTTCGCAAGGCGGTCGAGGTCAACCTGATCGGCACCTTCAACGTCATCACGCTGTTCGCGGCGCGGCTGGCCCAGGCCGAAGCGATCGGGGAGGAGCGCGGCGCCATCATCAACACCGCGAGTGTGGCGGCGTTCGACGGTCAGATCGGACAAGCAGCGTACTCGGCTTCCAAGGGAGGCATCGTCGGCATGACGCTGCCCATCGCGCGCGACCTTGCGCAGTACGGCATTCGTGTGGTGACCATCGCGCCGGGCATCTTCCTGACGCCCATGTTGGCCGGCCTGCCGCAGAACGTGCAGGACTCCCTGGGCACGCAGGTTCCGTTTCCCAGCCGCCTCGGTCGCCCGGACGAGTACGCGCTGCTGGTGCACAGCATCGTCATCAATCCCATGCTCAACGGCGAAGTCATCCGCCTGGATGGCGCGATTCGGATGCCGCCCAAGTGATCGCTGCCCCCGCCGTGACCCCGTGGTCGTGAGGTCGACATGCAAGTAGCCATCGTGACAGGTGCAAGCAGCGGCATTGGCTTTCGGTGCGCGACGCAGTTGGTCGAGGCCGGCATGCACGTTCTCGGCGTCGGCCGCGACGAAAAGAAGCTGACGGAGCTCCGGCAGGCCATCCAAGATCCGACGCGCATCGAGACGCTGGCGGTCGATCTCACCGAAGACGGCGCGCCCAAAAAGGTCGTCGATGCAGTTTTGGCACGTTGGGGCCGGATCGACTTCTTGATCAACAACGCGGGCATCGGCAGTCCAAAGCCCCTGCACGACACCGACGACGCCACACTCGACCACTTTCTCGACGTGATGCTTCGGTCGCCGTTCCGTCTCTCGCGAGACGTCATCAAGCACATGTTGCCTGGCTCGGCGATCATCAACATCACGTCGACCTACGCAGTCGTCGGTGGGATGCGTGGCGGCGCCTATTCCGCGGCAAAGGGCGGCATGACGGCCCTCACGACACACATCGCGTGTCAGTACGGTGCGGCGGGCATTCGCTGCAACGCGGTCGCGCCGGGTGTCATCCCGACGCCGATGACCATCCATCGCCTGGAAGACGAGAAGTTCCGCAAGAGCAACGTCGAAGTGACGCCCTTCAACCGACTGGGAACGGTCGACGATATCGCGAGCACGGTGGCGTTTTTGTGCTCGCC
>Ga0190275_10003537_pt1 | contig 11176 bp, 11 predicted proteins | sample Popmic550T_FD_133745 | JGI IMG/M metagenome (GOLD analysis project Ga0190275, IMG submission 133745) | Populus adjacent soil microbial communities from riparian zone of Yellowstone River, Montana, USA - 550 T | ecosystem: Environmental > Terrestrial > Soil > Riparian zone > Trees stand | place...
CGATCGGGGTTGGTCACCTTGACGACGCGGTCGTCGACCTCGACCTCGGTGAACGGCGACGCCATGAGCCCGACCCTACTGGCGCGACCTACTCCTGCTCGGGCGTGGCCTTGTCCTCGGGCGTGGCCTTGTCCTCGGGCGTGGCCTTGTCCTCGGGCGTGGCCTTGTCCTCGGGGGCCGTGGCCTTGTCCTCGGGGGCCGTGGCCTTGTCCTCGACGGGCTGCTCGACCGTCACGGTGACCTGGTCGGACCAGCCCTCGTCGGCGTACTGGCTCTCGGGACGGTGCCAGCGGAACTCAGTCGTCCCGGTGACGGGTACGTCGACGCGCGCGACGCCGCTGGGGTCGGCGAGGACGGCCTGCCCGACGGGTGTCCATGCACCACCGGGGGCGCGGGACTGCAGGACCAGCGGATCTCCGGTGACACGGCCTCCCCCGTCGGTCACCCGCCCGGTGATGGTCACCTTCTCGCCGGCCTTCGCGCGGGCGCGGTCGACGGCGACGCTGGTCGTGAGGGTGATCCCCTCGAAGTCGAAGGTCGAGCCGGAGGCGCTGACCGCGTCGAGGTTGAAGGCCCGGCCGTCACAGCCGAAGCCGGTGACGACGAACCCGGCACCGTCACCGTGCTGGCCGGCGAACGCTGCAGGAGTGGCTGCACCCGCCCGGGAGATCGGGGCCAACGTCCCGAGGTCGACCAGCGTCCAGTCGTAGGTCAGGGCCGCCGCGGAGACCTCTGCCCACACGCCCGCAGGGGCGTCGACCGCGGCGCGACCGCTCCAGGCGGTGCCGGGCGGGTTGGACGGCGTGATGCTCATGACGTGGGAAACGCCCCGGCTGCCGGCCGCGGACGTCACCGACACGCGCGCGTCGAAGCCGGCCAGCGAGTCGAAGCGGGCGAACGGACCCGAGGCGGTGCCGCCTGCGGACGGCACCAGACCGAGCGAACGACGCCCGAGCGGTGCGGCCCGGGGGCCGAGGTTGAGCCGGGACTGCGGCGCGGTGGCGGGCGCGAACAGGTTGTCGCAGCCGACGTAGGTCAAGAAGACGTCCGCGTCGCCGGTGCTGGGGCCTGTGAGGGTACGAGCTCCGTCGGCCTGCGCCGGGGCCGTCCCCAGCGCGGTCAGCAGTGCCGTCACGGCGACGACCGTCAGTGTGGTGCGCACACGCATTCTTCCTGCTCCCCGTCGCGACGCACCCCCTGTGGTGCACCGCACTGCCCCCATCATGCTCGGACACGCAAGGCTTGTGAACAGGTGCCCCCCAGGTGACACCCGAATGTGGTCCGCGAGACGCGCCGACCACCTCCCTGTGGGTGGTGGTGACTAGGTTGACGCCATGCCGTTGAGGGGTGACCCGGTCTCGCGCCACCCGGTCCGCCGGGTGGAGGCCGATCCCGGTCATCCGCTGCCACCCGACCGCTACCCGGCGTCGATCCCCGCCGTCGCCCAGGTCCTGTCGTCCGGTCTCGACCTCGGGCCGGGGGTGACGTTCCTGGTCGGCGAGAACGGGTCGGGCAAGTCCACCCTGGTCGAGGCCGTCGCCGCGGCCTTCGGGTTGTCGCCCGAGGGCGGCAGCACCCACAGCATGCACTCCACGCGGCCGACGGAGTCGGCGCTGGGAGACGCCGTGCGGCTCGTCCGCGGAGCCGGCTCGAGCAGGTGGGGCTTCTTCCTCCGGGCGGAGACGATGCACGGCTGGTACTCCTACGTGGAGTCGCTGCCCCGCGACCCCGGTGGCCGCCCGAGCAGTGATCCCCACTTCCACGACATGAGCCACGGGGAGTCGTTCCTGGCGGTGCTCGGCTCGAGGTTCTCCGGCCGCGGGTTCTTCTGCCTCGACGAGCCGGAGGCTGCACTGTCGTTCTCCTCCACGCTCGGCCTGGTGGCCGCCCTGCAGCGGGTCGTGGGCCGGGGCGGGCAGGTCCTGTGCGCCACCCACTCCCCCGTGCTGGCGGCGATGCCGGGCGCCCGGATCCTCGAGGCAGGCCCGTGGGGCCTGCGGGAGACGGCGTGGCAGGACCTCGAGCTCGTCGACCACTGGCGCCGCTACCTCGCCGAGCCGGGGTCCTACCTGCGGCACCTCGAGGACGACTGAGCCGGCCTCAGCCGATGGCGCGTCGGCGCAGGGTGGCCGCGAACATCGCGTCGGTGCCCTCCCGGTGCGGCCACAGCTGGAACCGGTCGACCTCGTCGGTGTCGTCCCGCCTGCCGAGCACCGCGGCGACGACGTCGGCGGTCTCGGCCAGCACCGGGGAACAGGTCGCGTAGACCACCACACCGCCGGGGCGGACCGACTCCAGCGCCACGTCGAGCAGCACCTGCTGCAGGCCGACCAGCACCTGCAGGTCCGCGGGCGTACGCCGCCAGCGCGCCTCCGGTCGCCGGCGCAGCGCCCCGAAGCCGGAGCAGGGGGCGTCGACCAGCACGCGGTCGAAGGTGCCCGGGACCCACGCGGGCCGCGTGCCGTCGCCGGCGACGACGTGCGCGGCGCCCGGAGGGACGGCACGCATCGTCGAGGCCACCAGGACGGCGCGGTGCGGCTGGCGCTCGTTGGCCACCAGGTGGGCGCCTCGCTGGGCGGCGAGCGACGCCAGCAGCGCCGCCTTGCCGCCCGGGCCGGCGCACAGGTCGAGCCATCGCTCGTCGCGGCCCTCCAAGGGGGCGTCGGCCATGGCGAGGGCGACCAGCTGCGACCCCTCGTCCTGCACGCCCGCGCGCCCCTCCGCGACGGCCGGCACGGCCGCCGGGTCACCACCCGCCAGCACGACGCCGTACGGCGACAGGGTGGTGCGGGTGCCGCCTGCCGCCTCCAGCTCCTCCACGTCGGCGAGCCCGGGCCGGGCCACGAGAGTGACTCGCGGTGCTGCGTTGTCGGCCTCCAGCAGCGCCTCCAGCGCGGAGTCGTCGCCCAGCACGCCGGACAGCGCCTCGGACAGGGCCTCGACGACCCACCGCGGGTGGGAGTGCGCGACCGCGAGGTGTCCGTGTGGGTCGGCCTCCCGGTCCGGTGCCAGCTCGGCCACCCACTCGGCCACGGTGCGGCGACTCACCTTCCGCAGGACGGCGTTGACGAGCCCGGCCGGTCCCTGACCGACGCTCGCCCGCACGAGGTCGACGCTCGTGGAGATGGCGGCGTGGTCGGGGACGCGCATGGACAGCAGCTGGTGGACGCCGAGGCGCAGCACGTCGCGCACCTCGGGCTGCAACCGCGGCTTGGTGAGGCAGGCGTCGACGACGGGGTCGTAGAGCCCCTGCATCCGGATCACCCCGGACGCCAGCTCGGTGACCAGCGCCGCGTCGCGACCCTCGAGGCGGTGCTTGCGCAGGACCTGCGGCAGGACCAGGTTGGCGTAGGCGTGGTCGGCACGGACGGCAGTGAGCACGTCCAGTGCCGCGCGCCGCGGTCGGTCGACCGGGCGGCGGCGCTCACTCACCGAAGAGCTCCCGCACGAGCTTCTGGGGCGCCTTGGTCGCCCACGCGTCGGTGATCACCTCGGCCAGCTCGTCGCGCCCGATCTCGCCCAGCCTGGACTGCTGGACCAGCACGGCGCTGAAGCCCTTGAAGTGGTCGATCGTGAAGAACGGCGTGGACTTGTCCTCCACGAGCGCGTGCTTCTCCACCTCCGTGGGGGTCACGATCACGACCAGGTCGTCGTACATCTCCCCGGTCTCGGGGTCGATCGCCGTCTTGCCGGGGGGTCGGTAGAGCACGAACCCCTTGCCCTTCTCGCCGCGCGGCACCTTCCACGTCGGGAGGTCACCCCACGAGGTGCCCAGCTCGGTCTCGGGCAGGGACCCGCAGATCTCGTCGATGTCCTCGGGACGGGCCTTCCTGCTCATCCCGCGACCCTAGCCGCCGAGGCGGACGCCCGACTCGAGCCGGACCCCGCGGGCCCAGTCGGCCGCCGCCATCTGCTTCTTCCCGAACGCCTTGACCTCGCCGAGCTGCACGGGCGTGGTGCCGGTGCCGACGAGGACCGCACTCTTGGTGACGTCCAGGACTCCGGGCGGCAGCTGCGGACGGTCGATCGGCGTGACCGGCCCGATCTTGATCCGCTCGTCCTCGAACGTGCTCCAGGCGCCGGGTGCGGGAGTGCAGGCGCGCACCTGCCGGTCGATCGCCGCTGCGGGCCGCGCCCAGTCGACGCGTGCGTCGTCGACCAGGATCTTGGGGGCGAACGAGATCCCTTCCGGCTGCTGCTCGCGCGCCTCGAGGGTGCCGTCCTCGATCCCGTCGAGCGTCTGCACCAGCAGGCCGGAGCCGCCCTCGGCGAGGCGCTGCAGCAGGTCGCCGGCCGTGTCGGTCGGGCGGATCCGCTCGGTCATCACGCCGAAGATCGGGCCGGCGTCGAGCTCCTTGACGATCCGGAACGTCGTGGCGCCGGTGACCTCGTCGCCCGCCCACAGCGAGCGCTGGACCGGTGCGGCGCCACGCCAGGACGGGAGCACCGAGAAGTGCAGGTTGATCCAGCCGTGCGGCACCAGGTCGAGCGCCGACTGCGGCAGCAGCGCGCCGTAGGCCACGACCGGACAGGCGTCCGGGCGCAGCTCGGTCAGCACTGCCTGGAACTCGGGGTCCCGCGGGTGCTCGGGCTTGAGGACGGGTACGCCGAGCTCTTCGGCGCGTTGGGCGACCGGGCTGGCGACGAGCCGGCGACCCCGGCCGCTGGGTGCGTCGGGACGGGTGACGACCCCGACGAGCTCGTGGCGGCTGGCCGCGATCGCGTCCAGGGCCGGCACGGCCACCTCGGGCGTGCCGGCGAAGACCACGCGCATCAGCCGTGCGCCCTCATCGGCCGAGCCCGAGGGTGGCGTGGGGGCTGACCCTGACGGTGGGCTGCTCGAGGCCGAACCACTCGGACTCGCGGATCTCCTTCATCGCCGCCTTGCGGGCGTCGGTGTCGAGCTTGTCGATGAAGAGGATGCCGTCGAGGTGGTCGGTCTCGTGCTGCATGGCCCGCGCGAGGTAGTCCGAGGCCTCGATCCGCTGCGGCTCGCCGTACATGTCGAAGCCGGTGGCGACGACCGACAGGGCCCGGAGGCAGTCGAAGGTGAGCTCCGGCAGGGACAGACATCCCTCGGCTCCGTCCTGGGTCTCGTCGGAGAGCTCGAGTGCCGGGTTGACCAGGTGACCGACCTGGCCGTCCACGTTCCAGGTGAAGACCCGCAGGCTCACGCCGATCTGCGGCGCCGCGAGGCCGGCACCGGGCGCGGCGAGCATGGTGTCGGTGAGGTCCGTGACGAGCTGGCGGATCTCCTTGTCGAAGTCGCCGACCTCGGTGGCGCGCTGACGGAGCACGGGATCGCCGAAGAGGCGGATGGGCTGGACGGCCACGGATCTCCTTGGAGTCGATGCACGGCGGCAGGGCTGACGGGCACCCAAGTCTAGGGACGTGGGGCTCGCGCGCCCCATCGGCACCGGCAGGCGTCTAGATGGTGAGGGGGTCCACCTGGATCCGGACCGGGTCGAGCTTGCGGGCCGAGCGCAGCCGCTGCAGGTCGCCGAGCGCCGAGGACAGGGCCGCCCGCTGAGCCCGTGGGACGCGGAGCAGCACGCGGTGCTCGTCGCCGACCGGGACCGGTCCGAGCACCTCCGCGCCCTCGGGCAGGTCGAGCAGGTGCAGGACGTCGTCGAGTGCCCCGAGGTCGCCGGTGACGGTCGCGAGCCGGGCGGCGGGCGGGAGGTGCGCCTGCGCGCGCTCCTCGCACTCGCGACGCGCGAAACCGGTCGGGTCCCACCGCACGAGTGCCTGCAACGCCGGGTGTGCGGGGTCACCGACGGCCACGACGTGCCCGCCCGCACGCACCAGCGCGGCCGCGTTGAGCCAACGTCGCAGCGCCTCCTCCGCGGCCCGCATGTCGTCACGGGCGAGGCTCAGCCACGTGTCGAGCACGACCACCGCGGCGTAGCCCTCCTCGGCCACCGGCTCCGCCCCTACGGTGGCCACGACGATGTCGGCCCGGGCCCCCACCCGGTCGACGACGCGGTCGCCGCTGCTGCTGCGCACCGTGGTACCGGGGAACATGCGGCCCAGCTCCTCGGCCGTGCGTGCCTCCCCCCGCACCGGCGCGCGCAGTCCACGGCCCCCGCACGTGCGGCACGCCCACGCGGGCTCGACGTGGGCGCACCAGCGGCACTGCGGCGGGACGGCGGGACCCGGCACGGCGAGCGGCCCGGTGCACACCGAGCACCGGGCGGGGGCGCGACAGGTGTCGCAGGCCAGCGACGCGGCGTAGCCGGCGCGAGGCGTCTGGACGAGCACCGGCCCCGACGCGATGCCGCGGCGGATGGCGTCGTGGGCCGCACGCGGGATGCGGGTGCCCACCGACCGGTCCTCGGCGGGGACGGCCTCCACCCTGGCCCGGCGCCGCAGGACGTCACGCGGGAGCGCGAGCTCGTGGGCCCAGCCGGACCCGACCAGGTGCTGCCCCTCGGGCGTGCGGGCGACGCCTCCCAGCAGCGCCGCTGTGGACTGCTGCTCGGCGCGGGCCACCAGGACCTCGCGGGTGTGGGGATAGGGCGCCCGGGGCTCGGCGTGGAGGTCGTCGCCGTCGTCCCAGAGCACCACCAGCCCCAGGTCGTGGACGGGCGCGAAGGCGGCGGAGCGGGTGCCGACCACGACCCGCCGGGCACCGCGGGAGACGGCGAGGAAGTCGCGGTAGCGCGCCGCCGGCCCGCCCTCGGCCGTGAGGCACACGTGGTGTCCCTCGCCGAGGAGCGCCGTCAGCGCTGCGTCGACCCGGGCGACGTCGCGGCGGTCGGGGACGCAGACCAGGGCGCCGCGCCCGGCGGCGTACGTCGTCGCCACGGTCTCGGCGACCATGGCGGGCCAGTCGTCGGCGGGACCGGCGCACCAGACCGCACGCGGGGACCCACCGGCCGCCAGCCGCCTGAGGAAGGCGTCGGCGTGCTCGACCTCGGCCCACGCCCGCGTCGTCGGTGCCACGACGGCCGGGGCCGGGACGGACTCCTTCTTCTCGGTCGTGGCGTGGCGCGGCGGCACGGCCAGCCGCAGCACGTCGGACCTCGCCCCGGCGTAGGTGCGGGCGAGCGTCGCGCTGAGCTCGGCGATCTCGGGAGCGAGGACCGGCTCGGGGCTGACCACCCGCCGCAGCGGCTGGAGCGTGCCGGTGTGGTCGGTCGCGCTCGCTCGCTCGACGAGGTAGCCGTCGACGTCCTGGCCCGCGAAGCGCACCTTGACGCGAGCACCCGGGACGGCCGCGTCGGCCATCGCCTTCGGCACGGCGTAGTCGAAGGGGCGGTCGAGGTGGGCCAGCGCGATGTCGACCAGCACCCGCGCGACGGGTGCGGTCTCGGCAGGCTCCCAGGCCGCCGCCGTGCGCCGCCGCGTGGCGGCGGCCTTCGCCCTGGCGTCGTCGACGGCAGCACGGAGCCCCGGAAGCATGTCGGCTTCCGGGGCTTCGTGGGTGCTCATGCGGGGATTCTGTCAGCGGCCACCGACGGTTCGACCAAGGTGGACGCCGACCGAGCGAACCTCAGACGCCCGCGGCGGCCTTGAGCTTCTCGGCCCGGTCGGTCTTCTCCCAGGTGAAGTCGGGGAGCTCGCGACCGAAGTGGCCGTAGGCGGAGGTCTGGGCGTAGATCGGTCGCAGCAGGTCGAGGTCGCGGATGATCGCGGCCGGACGGAGGTCGAAGACCTCGAGGACGGCCTCCTGGATCTTCTCGTCCGAGACGACGCCGGTGCCGAAGGTCTCGATGAAGACGCCGACGGGGGCGGCCTTGCCGATGGCGTAGGCGACCTGGGCCTCGCAGCGACGGGCCAGGCCCGCAGCGACGACGTTCTTGGCCACCCAGCGCATGGCGTACGCCGCGGAGCGGTCCACCTTCGACGGGTCCTTGCCGGAGAAGGCGCCACCGCCGTGGCGGGCCATGCCGCCGTAGGTGTCGACGATGATCTTCCGCCCGGTCAGGCCGGCGTCGCCCATCGGACCGCCGATGACGAACGTGCCGGTGGGGTTGACCAGCATCCGGTAGCCGTCGGAGGGCAGCGCCACGTCGGCCAGCACGTGGTCGATGACGTGCTCCTTGATGTCGGCCGCGAGCTGGGCGTGCTCCACGTCGGGGTCGTGCTGGGTGGACAGCACCACGGTGTCGATGCGCACCGGGCGGTCGTCCTCGTCGTACTCGATGGTGACCTGCGTCTTGCCGTCGGGACGCAGGTAGCCGAGGAGCCCGGCCTTCCGGACCTGGGAGAGGCGCTGGGCCAGCCGCTGGGCGATCGTGATCGGGAGCGGCATGAGCTCGGGGGTGTCGTCGCAGGCGTAGCCGAACATCAGGCCCTGGTCGCCGGCACCGCGCTTGTCGAGCTCGTCCACCGAGGCACCGACCCGCGACTCGTGGCCGGCGTCGACGCCGGCCGCGATGTCGGGCGACTGGGCGCCGATCGCGACCTGGACACCGCAGGTGTGGCCGTCGAAGCCCTTCTCCGAGGAGTCGTAGCCGATGTCGAGGATCGCCTTGCGGACGATGTCGGCGACGGGGGCGTACGCGGTGGTGCGCACCTCGCCCGCCACGACCACCAGGCCGGTGGTGAGCAGGGTCTCCACGGCGACGCGCAGGTTGGTGCGGTCGGGGTCCTCGGACATGAGGTGGTCGAGCACCGAGTCGCTGATGCGGTCGGCGATCTTGTCCGGGTGTCCCTCGGTCACGGACTCGGAGGTGAAGAGGCGTCCAGCCACGTTGTACTCAATTCTTGTGTGGAACGGTCGGGGTCGAACCTACCTGCTGCCCAGCATCCGGGACGCAGATCTCACTCAGCGAATCGCCGGACTACCTCGTCCCAGATCACGTGCGCGAGGGCGGTCTTGGTGCCACGGGGCACCTCGACGACCGCGCCGTCGGCGGCCAGGACGACCGCCTCGTTGTCGGGGCTCCCGAAGACCGCTCCCCCGCTGACGTCGTTGACGACCAGCAGGTCGCATCCCTTGCGCGCGAGCTTGGCGCGGCCGAGCTCGAGCACCGAGCCGGTCGCGTCGCCGGTCTCGGCGGCGAAGCCGACGATGACCGCACCCTCCCGCGCCCGGTCACGGGAGATCTCGGCGAGGATGTCGGCGTTCTGGGCCAGCTCGATGGCGGGCGCCGAGCCGTCGGAAGCCTTCTTGATCTTGGCGTCGCTGACGGTCGTCGGGCGGAAGTCGGCCGGCGCCGCGGCCATCACCACGGCGTCGGCGGTCGCTGCGGCAGCGACCACCGCGTCCCGCAGCTGCTCGGTGGTCTCGACCCGTACGACGCTCACGCCGGCGGGGTCGGGGAGCGACACGTTGGCACTGAGCAGCGTGACGTGCGCACCGCGCGAGGCGGCCGCCCGGGCCAGGGCGTAGCCCTGGAGGCCCGAGGAGCGGTTGCCGAGGAAGCGCACCGGGTCGAGGTACTCGCGCGTGCCACCCGCCGACACCACCATCTTGCGACCGACCAGGTCCTGCGAGGAGGCGCCGCGGGCGAGAACGCCCAGGACCAGCTCGAAGATCTCTGCCGGGTCGGGGAGGCGGCCCTTGCCGGTGTCGGCGCCGGTGAGCCGACCCTCGGCCGGCTCGATGACGACGGCACCGCGCCGGCGCAGCGTCGCCACGTTGTCCTGGGTGGCGGGGTGCTCCCACATCTCGGTGTGCATGGCAGGGGCGAAGACCACCGGGCACCGTGCGGTGAGCAGAGTGTTGGTCAGCAGGTCGTCGGCCAGTCCGTGCGCGGCCCTGGCCAGCAGGTCGGCCGTCGCCGGGGCGACCACGACCACGTCGGCGTGCTGGCCGATCTGCACGTGGGGAACGGCGTGCACGTCGGTCCACACGTCGGTTGCGACCGGTTTGCCCGAGAGCGCCGCCCACGTCGGGGCGCCGACGAACTCCAGCGCAGCCGCCGTGGGCACGACGGTGACGTCGTGCCCCGACTCGCTGAACCGGCGCAGCAGCTCGCACGCCTTGTAGGCGGCGATCCCTCCCGAGACCCCCAGGACGACCCGTGAGGTCACCGCGAGGCTCGCGTCACTCCGTGGCGTCGCCGGCAGCAGCCTCAGCGGCAGCGGCCTCGGCGGCGGGGTCGATGTCCTCGCAGGTCAGGAGGTCGTCGTTGATCTCGCGGAGCGCGATCGAGAGCGGCTTCTCCTGCACGTGGGTGTCGACGAGCGGGCCGACGTACTCGAGGAGGCCCTCGCCGAGCTGGGAGTAGTAGGCGTTGATCTGGCGGGCACGCTGGGCGCTGTAGAGCACCAGCTTGTACTTGCTGTCGGTCTTGCTGAGCAGGTCGTCGATCGAGGGGTTGGTGACGCCCTCGGCGGCGATGGTGGGAGAAGCCACGGTGGATGTGCCTCGCTAGTCAGATCGGGTGGAAACGGGTCCAACCATCAAGGCTACCAACTGCTCGGCCGCAGCGTGAACTTCGTGGTTGACGATGGTCTCGTCGAACTCGCTCTCGGCGGCCAGCTCGGCCCGCGCCGTCTCGAGCCGGCGCTCCCGCTCGGCCTGGCTCTCGGTGCCGCGTCCGACGAGCCGGCGGACGAGCTCGTCCCAGGACGGCGGCTTGAGGAAGACGAACAACGCCTCCGGCATCGACTCGCGGACCTGCCGGGCGCCCTGGAGGTCGATCTCCAGCATCGCCGGGTGGCCGGAGGCCAGCGCCAGCTCGACGGGGGCGCGCGGTGTGCCGTAGCGAGCCGCCTTGTGCACCACCGCCCACTCGAGCAGGTCGCCCTTCTCGATCATGGCGTCGAACTCCTCGTCGGAGACGAACCAGTAGTGGACGCCGTTCTCCTCACCCGGCCGCGGTGGGCGGGTGGTGGCCGAGACGGAGATCCAGACCTCGGGGTGCCGGCGCCGCACGTCGGCGGCCACGGTGCCCTTGCCCACGGCCGTCGGGCCGGCGAGGACGATCAGGCGGGACCGGCGGGTGGGGTTGCCGCGTCCGGACTCGATCACGACGCGTCGGGACCGAACTCGCGTTCGAGCGCCGCCACCTGCTTGACGCCGAGGCCGCGGACCCGGCGGCTCTCGGCGATGCCGAGGCGCTGCATCACCTGTCGGGCGCGCACGCGCCCGAGGCCCGGGACCGACTGGAGGAGCTCGACCACGCGCATCTTGCCGATGACCTCGTTGGTGCGACCCTCCTCCAGCACGTCGAGGATCGACCCGCCGGAGTTCTTCAGTCGGTTCTTGACCTCGGCCCGC
>Ga0190275_10003538_pt1 | contig 11176 bp, 8 predicted proteins | sample Popmic550T_FD_133745 | JGI IMG/M metagenome (GOLD analysis project Ga0190275, IMG submission 133745) | Populus adjacent soil microbial communities from riparian zone of Yellowstone River, Montana, USA - 550 T | ecosystem: Environmental > Terrestrial > Soil > Riparian zone > Trees stand | place...
AGGCCCTCCCGGATCACCAGGTAGGCCAGCATGGCGCCCATGGCGAAGAGGAACGCGCCGCAGCTGACGAAGATCACCGCGTAGCGGCGCTCTTTCGAGTACAGCGCCGGAGTGACGAACGCCCACAACTGGTACAGCCACACCGGGGAGGACAGCACCGCGCCGGCAATGAGGGCCGATTTCAGTTGCAGTTCGAGGGCCGAGAAGGGCCCGGTGGCCAATAGTTTGCAGTCGTCGCCGGTACCGAAGGTGACCCGCTCGCTGGCCGGTACCGCGCAGTACGGACCGGTCAGGATTTCCGACAGGCTGGGTAGGCCGATCGCCGGAATGCCGTGCCCGAACCAAATGAACCCGATCACCGTGCCGAGCAGAATGCCCAACGTTGCAAAGAACAGCCGGCGACGGAGCTCGTACAGGTGCTCCATCAACGACATGGTGCCGTCGTCGGACTTGCTGGATTTCTTGCGGCGCAGGCTCGGCAGCTTGATGCCGGGCACTCGTACCGCCACTGTGTTGGCTCCTGTTTGCCGAGTCGAAACCGACGGACCGTTCGCTACTCGGTCGATATTACGTGGCGCAGACCCGGCCATCCCGGTTCTGGCGGCTTCATGCCGGCTCAGCTCCACCCGGCTCGACCGTCGGCGCGGCAGCCGGCGCCTTCTTCTTCAGCGCTACCTCGACGGCACCGAAGATCAACTTCGCGACCAACCCGAAGACCGCTAGATCGAACATCATCTGAATGCTGACCAGGATCCGCGCCACCTCGGTCTTGGCCGTGATGTCGCCGAACCCGACGGTGGAGAAGACGGTGATGGTGAAGTACAGCGAATCGGTCTTGCTCAGCGGCTGGGTGAAGCTGCTCGCGTCGGCGTTCTGGACCAGGTAGTACGCCGACGCGAACACGATCAGCAGCAGCGGAATCCCGATGGTCAGCGTCTCGAAGGCGCGCAGCCGTGGATACGGCGATCCCATGATCGCCCTGACCTGCCAGGTGAGGACCAGGGCCAGCACCGCGAAGCCGACGATCAAAACGATGACTCCGGCCCGTTCCGGACGGTCCATCGGCAGCGCGTAATAGCCGACGAACAGCGCGATGGCCACCACCAGCGATCTCAGCACCAGCCGGATGGCCAGGTTCCGGCGCTGGGATTGAGTCAGATCCTCGTAGCGGGGTTTTCCAGTGGACGGTTTCTTGATCATGTCCTGACCGTCGCAGCCGATCAGCGCCCGCAACAACCTCCGCCAGGGGTGAAATGACCGGGATCCGACGACCCTTCCCCGCTGGCTAGCTCGGGTATTGGGTCAGCGCCGCTTCCGCCCGCTCCGCCACCAACCGGACGAGCTCCGGCCGGTCCTCGATCACCGCCTCGCCCCCGAGAGACAACACCAACCTGGCCAACCACTCGTCGCCATTGGCCCGCATCCGCACTCGGAGCGCCCCAGGCGGCTGTGCCAACTCCGTGATCTCGTCCATCGGGTAGTACTCGGCCACCCAGCGGGCTCCGCTGGTCAGCGTCAATGTCACCGGCGGAATCTGCGGATCCGGGTGGAAGACCCGCTCCGGAATGTCGGAGTCGACCCACAAGGTGGCCTGGGCCGGTTCGTCGAGGAGCTGGACGTCTTCGATCCGGTCCACCCGGAAATGCCGGATGGCGCCGGCCAGGTGGCAGTAGGCCTCCAAATAGGCATGACCGTCGGTCACCAGCAAGCGCAGGGGATCAACGGTCCGCTCGGTCACCTGATCCCGGGATGCCGTGTAATAGCGCATCCAGATCCGCCGGGTTTCGTCCAACGCCTGCCTGACAAGGCCGAGAGCCGGCGCCGGGTCGGCCGGAACCACCCGTACCGCGTCCGTATCGGACGCCGCCCGCCCGGCCAGCTGCTCGAGCTTCGCCAGCGCAGAATGCACGGCCTCCGCGTCGACCAGGCCAGGGAGTTCGGCCAACGCCCGCAGTGCGACCGTCAAGGCGAATGCCTCGTCGGCGGTCAGCCGCACCGGCCGTTCAATGCCGGCATCGAACGCTATGGCGACGGTGCCGCCGTCGTCATCGAGAACCACATCGATCAGGTCGTCCGGGTAGTAGCCCGGCAGCCCACACACCATCAGCAGGTTGAGATCGGCGCCAACCTGCTCATTCGATACCCCGAATTCGGTGGCCAACTCGTTGATGCCGACACCGGGTCGGCGGGAGATGTATGGGACGAGGGCCAGCATCCGGGCCAGTCGCTCGGCCGCGGTTTCAGCCATCAGTGACGTTTCTCACGCGGTGTCACTCAGCCGAAGTGTCCCGCTCTCGTTGGATTCGACCGCTGCTGAACCGAGGGTTTCCTCCGGTGAGGGTGGCGGACCGGCCACGATCGGCGAGGCGTGCATTGCTCGCCGGGTCCCCCGGAGTAATCGCACCGTGGCGGCGACCAGGTCGGCAGGCTCTTCCACCAGCACATCTGGTCCCTGCCCCGCGATCCGGCGGGCCGTATCCCACAGATGCCCGAGCGGCAATGTCACCCGGTCCCAGTCCGGGTCACCGGTGCCTTGTGCGCTGATCGCGGTCCGGCGCAGTCCGGCGGCCCGGCCGGACCGGATCCGGACGGTGGCCGTTCGGTCTGCAGGCCGCTCGACGCTGTCCGCGACCTCGCGCAACAGGTCGAGCCCGGCCGGTGACCGGACCACTCCAGCGCGGCCGACGGGTTTGACCGGACCGGCGATCCGGGACAACCGGAAGGTACGCGGCTCCGCTCGCCTTTCGTCGTAGCCGATGACGTACCAGCGGCCTCGGAAGGACACCAGCCCCCACGGCTGCACCCGGCGAGGCTCCGCGGGTGTCCCCGGGTCCTTGCGGTACTCGAATTGCACCGCGCGACGGGCCCGCACGGCCGCATAAAGCGGCGCAAAGGCGGGATCACCGGTGCGCACCCGGGGCTGGAGCAGCGTCGCAGCGGCCACCTCGTCGGTGCCGACTCCGGCGTTGTCAGCCGGGCCACCCATTGTCGATGCCGACTGTTTGCCGCCTGCCGCGTCGCGGATCTTCCGCAGCGCACCCGAACCCGCGGACGCCAGCGCAGTGGTCTCCCACAGCCGGCCGGCCAGCGCGAGGGCGGCGGCCTCGGCCGGCGTCAGCGACACCGCCGGCAGTGCGAAATCGACCGGTGGAATGCGATACCCATCCGACCCCGCCGGCGGGGTCTGCACGGGGATGCCCAGTTCGCGCAGTTCCTGTTTGTCCCGCTCGAAGGTGCGGAAGAAGGCCTCGTCATTGGGTGCATCGGAGTACCCCGCGACCTTGTCCCTGATCCACGCCGCCGACCGGTATTGCGGCGAGTTCACCAGGGCGATCACCAGGTTCAGCAGTCGTTCCGCCTTCGCCGTCGCCACGTCGTCAACACTGTCACATCTGCCCCCGTCGCAGGAAAGGGCGGTGGACAAGCGTTCGCTTACCGCGAAACCATGACCGAGCTATGAGTACTCCTACATGGCCTCGATGAGCTTGGTGACCCTATCGTCATGCGCCCGGAAGGGGTCCTTGAGCAACACCGTGCGTTGCGCCTGGTCATTGAGCTTGAGGTGCACCCAGTCGACCGTGTAGTCCCGCCCGGCGTCCTGTGCCGCGGCGACGAACTCGCCCCGTAGCCGGGCCCTGGTGGTCTGCGGTGGCACCGTCATGGCCTCGATCGTCTGCTCGTCGGTGACCACTCTGGCCGCCCTGCCCTTGGCGGCGAGCAGGGAATGCAGCCCACGGCCGGGCCGCACATCGTGATAGGTGAGATCGAGCTGAGCGATCCGTGGGTGGGTGAAGTCCAAGTTGTGCTTGGCCGAGTACGAATCGATCAGCTTCTTCTTGATGATCCAGTCGATCTCGGTGTCAACCGCGGAGAAGTTCTGCGTTTCCACCGCCAGCAGGGTGCGCTTCCACAGGTCGAGCAGCCGTCCCGTCACCGGGTCGTTGCCGCGCTTCTCGACGAACTCGGCGGCCTTCTCGTAATAGTCGGTCTGCGCGTCCAGCGCGGAGATGTCGCCGCCGGCGGCCAACCGCACGGGTTTGCGACCCGTGGTGTCGTGCGAGATCTCCCGGATCGCGCGGATCGGGTTCTCGAAGGTGAAATCGCGCAGAGCGACTCCAGCCTCGATCATCTCCAGGACCAGGGCGGCACTGCCGACCTTGAGCATGGTGGTGGTTTCGCACATGTTCGAATCACCGACGATGACGTGCAACCGGCGGTAACGCTCGGCATCGGCGTGCGGCTCGTCCCTGGTATTGATGATCGGCCGCGATCTGGTGGTGGCGCTCGACACGCCCTCCCAGATGTGGTCGGCACGCTGGGAAAGGCAGTACGACGCACCGCGCGGGGACTGCAGCACCTTCCCGGCGCCGGCGATCAGCTGCCTGGTGACCAGGAAAGGGATCAACCCGTCCGCGATCTTGGCAAATTCACCTCCCCGGGCGATCAGGAAGTTCTCGTGGCAGCCATAGGAGTTGCCGGCCGAATCGGTGTTGTTCTTGAACAGGTAGATGTCGCCGCCGATGCCCTCCTCGGCCAGCCTGGCCTCCGCATCGACGACCAGATCCTGCAGGATCCGTTCGCCCGCCTTGTCGTGCGCGATCAGGGTCGGCAGGTCGTCACACTCCGCGGTGGCGTACTCCGGGTGCGAGCCGACATCCAGATAGAGCCGGGACCCATTGCGCAGAAAGACGTTCGAGGAACGGCCCCATGACACCACGCGCCGGAACAGGTACCTGGCCACCTCGTCCGGGCTCAGCCGACGCTGCCCGTGAAAGGTACAGGTGATGCCGAACTCGGTTTCAATCCCCATGATCCGCCGCTGCATGCGCCGAGCGTATGCCCCGGTTGTGTCGGGCCGATGAGGCACACGCTGTGCCGGCCGTGCTGTCCTATACCCGGTCGGCGTTTCCAGGATGCTGCCCACGGTCCGGCGACCGACGGGTGGCGTCCCGGATCTCACCGATCAATGTCTCGATGACGTCCTCCAGCATGATGACGCCGCGAACGGGAGCACCGGTGTCGGGCGGTTCGGGCGCAGTCACCGGGCCGGGTTTGGGCGGGTCGTCCTCGACGACCCGGTAGGCCTCCTCGATCGGTAACTCATCGCTGGCTGGGCGTTTCGGCACACGCGTCTGCTGGTGTGGCTGCGCCTGGTCTGCCGGCGAACGCTGCTGTGGGGTTTGCTCCCGCGCACTCGCGCCAGCAGAGATCACCCGCGGCTCCACGACCTCGGCCAGGTGCGCGCCGATCCGGCGCATCCGATCCAGCGCCGTCCGCAGATCCGTCGCTGGCGCCACTGTCGGCAACGCCCGTATCCGGCTTGCAGGCACCGGTTGGTCCCGCAGGTCGGCGGGGATGTCGACTACATCACGGATGTGCAGGTAGCCGGAAAACCGGCCGTCCGGCTCGAGAATCGGAAAGCGGGAGAAACCGGTCCGCGCGCAGATCCGCTCCACCTCGGCGGCTGTTACCCCTGGTTCCACCGATTGCACCTCGGCATCGGGCACCATCACGGACGAAACCGCTGTGGTGTCGAAATCGAGCGCAGAAGTGATGCGCTGGTGTTCCTCGTCGTCCAGCAGGCCTTCACGACGGGATTCGGCGACCAGGTCGGCCACCTCTTCCCGGGTGAAAGCCGATACCACCTCGTCCTTCGGTTCCCGGCCGGTCAGTCGGACAACCCGATTGGCGAACCAGTTCAGGCTGCGGATGATCGGGCCGATCGCCTTGGCAACGGCCAACAGCGCCGGAGCCAGGGCCATCGCGGTCCGTTCGGGGCCGGCAATGGCAATGTTCTTGGGGACCATTTCGCCCAGCGCAACATGAGCGGAGACCACCAGCAGCAGTGCGACCACCAGGGCAACCGGGTGCAGCCAGCCCTCCGGGACGCCGAGGGCGTGGAACACCGGCTCCAGCAGCGCGGCGACGGCAGGTTCGCCCAGTGCCCCCAACAACACGCCGCAGAGCGTGATGCCGAGCTGTGCGCAGGCCATCATCAACGAGACATTTTCCATCGCCTTGAGCGTGGATCGGGCTCGCGAACTGCTCACCGCCAACGGTTCGATGACCGTCCGGCGCGCGGCGATCAGGGCGAACTCGGCCGCGACGAAGAACGCGCTGGCCCCCAGCAGGAGGACGACCAGGACGAGCAGCAACCATTCCTTCGTCATCAGCGATCGCCCCTGCCGCTGCCGGACTCGTCGTCGTCGTAGGTGTTCAGGCTGACCGCGGACATCACCAGGCTGTCGATCCGGCGGCGGACACGGCGGTGCACGGTCAGCCGGACGGTGACCGCCCGCGGCAGATCATCTGTGGTGTCGATCGGGATCGGTTGATCGTCAGCCGTGCCCACCTGGCCACGCGAAACCCCGAGCATCGAGGAGGCGTCCATGGTGGCCTCCACCTCGACCGAATCGAAGTTCTCCGGCATCCGGCCCAGCTTGGCGATGAGCAGCCCGGCCACGGTCTCGTAGGCACCCGACTCCGGGAGGTGCACGCCGGTGATCTCGGCGATCTCGTCCGGGCGCAGTGATCCGGGTAGCAACCAGGTGTCGTCGGACCGGCACTCTGCCCGGCCGCCATGTGGGTCATGCTCGTCCTGAATCTCCCCGACCAGTTCCTCGACCACGTCCTCCAGGGTCAGAATCCCAGCGGTTCCGCCGTATTCGTCGGCGACGACGGCCATCTGCAGACCACGGCCACGAAGCTGATCCATCAGGTCATCCAGCGGCATCGAACCGGGCACGATCGGCACCGGAACGGAGAGCTGCTCGACCCGGACGCCCGAGCGGTCTTCCGGTGGAATCGCGACCGCCCGTTTGAGATGCACCAACCCGACGACATCGTCGGAATCCGCACCGGACACCGGGAACCGGGAATGACCCGTCTCCGCGGCCGCGACCAGTACAGCCTCGGCGGTATCGGTGGCCTTGACGAACCGGACCTGCACCCGCGGGGTGAGCACATCGTCGGCAGTCTTGCCGGAGAAGGAGATCGACCGGGCCAGCAAGCCGGCTGTCGGTTTCTCCAGGGTGCCCTGGGCGGCCGAGCGCCGGACGAGTGAATCGAGTTCCACCGCGGAGCGGGCGGATCGGAGCTCCTCCTGCGGCTCGACACCGATCAGCTTGAGCACCATGTTCGCGCTGCCGTTCAGCACCACGATCAGTGGCTTGAACACCATGGTGGAGATCCGCATCGGGGTGATGACGGTCTTGGCGGTCTCCAGTGGTTCAGAAATCGAGATGCTCTTGGGCACCAGTTCGCCGAACACCATGGAGAGCACGGTGGCCACCGAGAGGCCGAACAGCAGGCCGAATGTTTGCGACGCGCCTTCCGACAGGCCGATGGCCTGCAGCGGGCCGGCGATCAGACTGGCCAGGGCCGGCTGCATGACGAAGCCCAACGCCAGGGTAGTAACCGTGATGCCGACCTGAGCGCCGGACAGTTGGGTGGATAGCGACCGCAATCCGATCATCAGGGATTTGGCCCCGCTGTCCCCGCCGGCCGCCTGTTTGGCCACGGTTGCCCGATCGACGGTCACCAGGCTGAATTCGGCGGCCACATACAGCGCAGTACCAGCGATCAGCAGCAAGCCGACAGCGACGAGGATCCACTCCGTGATCAAGGCTCAATGCTCCAGAGGTGAATCGCGGGTGTCCCGGATGTCGATGGTCAGGGCGGATCTGTCAGTTCGACGGTAGCCGATGGTGCAGTCAATCCCCTACGGCCGGGCCGCCCGACGCGCTCACAGTCCGGCGCCGAAACACGTGAACGGCGCCGGATCGCCATCCGCCTCCGCCACCCCGGCGATGGCTCCGGCCAGCGCGATCGCGGGACTGTCGCCACCCTGAAGGCGCTGATGGTAGGCGGGCATCACTGCCGCAGCGACCTGATCGGAGACCCGGCTGGTGCCCGCGATGACGGTCGAAACGCCGGATCGCAGCAACGCGGCCACCAGGCCGAGCGGTTCGCCGCCCGGTCGATCGTCGGTGCGGCCGACATCACAACTCGACAGCACCACCTGAGCCGGAATTGCCGGATTCGGCGCAACGTCGTAGCCATAGAGCAGGCCGTCCGCGAGCAGCACCCCGGAGAACAATGGATTGTCCTGTTCGTGGTGCCCGTGCGCGGCGATGTGCACCAGGCCGCCGGCCGGGATTGCGTCCAATACCGCCCGGCCCGTTGCCGCCGGGCCGGTCAGCAGGGTGGTGTGCTGGTAGGCGGCGGCTACCGTTGCCACCTCGCGCTCCCCGTGCGGGACTTCGGGGCCGGCGACCACCAACACCCCCCGCCGGTGGTCCTGACGCGCGTCGGCCATACCGGCGACGGCGGCGGTCACCGACGGGCTCACCGAAATCGCCCTGCCCTCCAGCCCCGGCAGCAGTGCCCACGGCACCATGGCCGCTGATCCGGCCGCGGCCACCACGATCGGGCCATCCGCCACATACGAGATCAGGGGTTGCACGACGATCTGCCCGACGACCGCCAAGCCCTTCTGTAGCGACTGCCCGGCGACCCCGCGCAATGCCGCCGGGATGCGATGGTCGGCAAGCACATTGAGGTCACCGATGATCCGGTGCAGCACCTGTTCCAGTCCCGGGTCGACGCCCATCGTGAGGTAGCGCGCGGATGATGCGGTGATCACCAGGGCGTGGAACGACCCGTTGCCACGAAATGGCGCCACCACGCTGACATCGCTACCGTTCGCGGCCAGCCGGTGTTGGACAGCGGCCAGCGGCAACGGCCGAATCACCGCACCCGTCCCGCCGGCCAGCCAGGACCTGGACCGGACCTTCCGGCGCAGCTGGACGACCTGCTGCTCGATGGCCCGATCGGGTGTGCCCGCGAGCATCGCTGTTCGAGCGCGAATGGATGCCAACCGGAGTTTGCTCAATTCTCGGGCCAGCACCCCGTCGGCCGGTGGCCGAACCGCGGCCAGCCGGGTACTGGCCGCCCGGGACCGCTCCAGCCACTGCAGGATCGCAGCCGGTGACCGGGTCTGCAGCGCCGTTCGCAGGCCCAGCCGGGTGAGGTCGCGACCGTGCACGGCAGATGCCGACTGCAGATCCTGCGAACCAAATTTCGCCTGATAGGCGGCCAGATCGTCCAGCCCGCGGCGGATCTGCAGCAGACCCGCGGAACGCTGGCCCCGGGCCAACTCGAGCCGGGCGCCCACCACTCGGGTGTGCAACTCGGTGGCGATGGACGGGACGCGCTCCGTCCGCTTTCCCCGGTTGCCGCCGGCGGAGAACCCGGATGCAGCCGCCATCGCGGCCGCTGCCGCATCGAGGTCGCCCAACTCCAGCATGGCCTCGGCCTCGAGCAGCCGAACCTCCCTGGCATCTTCGGCCAGCCCGGCCTCGCTCAGTTCTGTCGAAAGAGCCGCCGCATTGACCGCGTCCTGAGCGGCCCGCCGCCGCCGTTGCCGCACCGGCAGCGGCGGCCGGGTCTCAGCCCGGACCACTGCCTCGGCACGCGCCTCCATCACGCGGGCGGCCAACAGGCCGCGCCGCTGGCCGGCCGCGCCGTAGCTGCGGGCCGCCCGCCTGGCGGCGGCCTTGGCGGTGCCGGCTTGCCGGGCCAGTAGGTCGATCTCAGCCTGGACGAGCAGCGCATCGGCCAGATCGACCCTGGATCGTTCGGCCGTGAAGATCCGCTCGGAGAGGTCGGCGTTCTCCCTGGCCTCGGCCAGCAGACCGGCCTGCAGCAGCACCCGTGCCCGCTCCAGCGCACGCAGCCCGGACCGGACCTGCGGGCCGTATTCCTCCGCCACGGTCATCTCGTGCAGGGCGCCGGGCAGGTCACCCGAAATCCACCTGACCAGACCAAGGTTGTGGGTGGCGATCACGACGGCGGCATCCAGCCCAGCCTCACGGCCGAGTTGGCCGGCCAACTCGCAATCCCGCTGGGCAAGCTCCAGCCTGGCCTCGCCGAGGTGCAGCATGCCGCGCCAGAACAGTGCCCGCATCAGGTTCGAGTTGGGTCGGCCGACCGCGGACAGCCCGTTGACCCCGGCATCGAGCTGCTCGAGCGCCTGCGTCGGCCGGCCGGTGCGGTACAACAACACCCCTCGGGACGCCTGGACCAGCGGTAACCCGGCGGGGTTGCTGTGCAGCGCAGCGTCCAACGACTCGGTTGCCTCCTGGATCTGACCCAACTCCACCTGCGCGTCCGCCATGGTCACGAGCACCCGGCAGCGCAGCGCGGCGGCCCGGCCGGCCGCAGCATCCGATGGTGTCGACGGTCGCGGCTGCTGTTCCCGGTCCAGCTGGCTCAGCGCTCTGGTCGCCAACCGCAAACCGGTGGCCGGCCGGCCGATGTCGACCATTGCGCGCGCCTGCGCCCACAGCTCTGCGGCCGGTGCTCGGCGTGCACGCCGCGAGTTGCCATCCGTCGATGGCTGCCCCACACCCGTCGTCACCGGGTAAGCATCCTCGTTTCACGCGCCGAAGACACCTCGGTGCAGACGCATAGCCTCGCGCCACCGCGGCCGCGCTGCCGTCAGCCGGCGGTGCCGACCGAAAACCCGTACTAGAGGTGCACGGCCGGGGTGACGACCGGGAGAGTGATCGTCGGGTCCGAGTCCAGGGTCGGATGCAGAACCAGCTGCGCCGGTCCGGCCGGCACCGCCTCGAAGACAAAGCGCCCCGAGTCGTCGCATTCGGCCGACATGGTGGACTCACCGACCCGCAATTCGGCATGCAATCCGCCGCCAGGCGCTGCCCAGCCGTCAAGCCGCACCGAGCCATCCAGTTGCGGATTGACCACCACCATCACGGTGAGGCTGTCGCTGGCAAAGGTCACCCGCCTGGCGTGCTCAACCGACCGGGTTCCGGAAACCCCGGATTCGGACAGCTCGGACTCGACCAGGCTGGCGAACTCGGCGTCCAGGTCGTGCACGCCCAAACCGAACAGCACCAGGTCCGGCAGCATTTCCGGCATCGGATCCGTGGCGTCGTAGATCGCCAGCAGATCGGTCAGGATGCGAAGGTCGACGCGATCCATCGCGGCACCGGCCGGGTCGGTGTCGCCATCGAGTTCTAGTTGTAACTCAGCACCGAACCCGTCGTCGGCTGAGTTGGCCGCATCGCCTCTCATCACCGTCATGTCCAATCTCCCCCGTCGAGTCGAGCACGCAGCTTGGCCAAGCAGCGTCCTCTGGTTGGACCGATGGATC
>Ga0190275_10003539_pt1 | contig 11175 bp, 10 predicted proteins | sample Popmic550T_FD_133745 | JGI IMG/M metagenome (GOLD analysis project Ga0190275, IMG submission 133745) | Populus adjacent soil microbial communities from riparian zone of Yellowstone River, Montana, USA - 550 T | ecosystem: Environmental > Terrestrial > Soil > Riparian zone > Trees stand | place...
ACCGGCGAAGAAAAACTCCTGATCGACGCATTCTGCGGCGCTGGTTTTTTTGCCAAGCGCCTGGCCCCAAAATTCGAGCGCGTCATCGGAATCGATTGGGACCGCTTCGCCATCGCCGCCGCGCAGAAGGATGCCGATCCAAAGGAAGGTTACATCTCGGGCGACGTGACGAGCGAGTTGCGCTGGCTTTTGGAGAAAAACGATCTCGCTTCAACCGCGTTGATCGTCGATCCGCCCGCCACCGGTCTCTCCGCCGAAATGCGTCGAGCCATCCTCGACGCTCCAGTGCGCACGCTGATCTACGTTTCTTGCAATCCGCCAACGCTGGCGCGAGACCTCGCGGAGTTTCAGCAGCGCTTCAGCGTTGTCTCGGTCACTCCATTCGACATGTTTCCCCAAACTGCCGAAATCGAAGTGGTCGCGCATCTAAGATCGCTGTAGCGACACCCCTCGTTGGGCTCACATTTGCGACCCGTTTTCCTATTCTAGAAATTATAGGACTGGCTCATAAGCTGCTGCTTTTTTCCAATCAGCCAGTGGGTCGGCCGCCGGGAAAATTCGAAGGGAGAAAACTAATGTGCCTCGCGCTTTATATTGCCTCTACCAAGCCGCTGCCGGTCATACCCTGGGATCCGAAGAAACCAACGTTTCACGTGGTGAGCCTGCCCGAAAATATGCGCGCGGTGCGGAAACTCCTGCCTTATCCGCATATCTACTACGTCGGCTCACACGAGGGATGCTCCTGCGCGTTCAATTACGAGCACGAAATCAAATCCGTCCTGGAGTTGCGAGATTACCTGCGCAAAGCCCTCGCCGTGACGGACGAGATCGAAGGATTTTCCTGTCGCCCCGGCCAGGAGCCGCTCAAGGTAAAACATTCCGTGACCATCTCTCCCAGTGGTGTTGCGCTTCCTGAATTTTTCCTCCAAGACGGCCAGCGCCTGGTCTTTCGATCCAGAAAAACGATGCAGGCCCAGCGGCGGCGGGCATCCGCGGCCGCGCCTTTGAAACGCAAACGAACGCGAGTCGCAGCGCGTCGTTCGTCGTAACGCGTCCCTCCAGCGAAGGTCAACTCCGTGAATCCGTTCCCAAATTGTACTTGAGAACGCCAGCTACTCCGCGCGCAACGCTTCGACCGGATTTAGCAGACTGGCCCGCCGAGCGGGGAAGAGACACGCGAGCAAGGCCGCCAGGGCCAAAACAATTGCCGTCGTGGTGAGCAGAACCGGATTGTAGGGCGACGTTTGGTAGAGCTGCGAAGCCACCAATCGTCCCAGGGCGAGCGCCGCGGCCAGGCCCACGACCAAACCGAAAATCACCGGTTTCATTCCCTGCCCCATGACCAGCCGCAGAACATCCATGGTCTGCGCGCCGAGGGCCATGCGCACGCCAATCTCGCTGGTGCGTTGCTCAACCGTGTAAGCGACCGCGCCATAGATGCCGACTGTGGCCAGCAGCAGCGCCACGCCGGCAAAAACGCCCAGCAACACCATCATCAGCTTCGCCTGGCCAAGCACCTGCGCGAGCACGGCGCTGAACGGTTGTGGCTGAATAAGCGCGAGCTGCGGATCGATTCCACGCAGGACCGTTTGGACCGAGCGCGTGATCGTTTCCGGCGGAAGCGGACTGCGCACCGCGATGCTGAGGAAAGGAAAATTCTCCTGCGCAAAAGGACGATAAAACTCCATGTCGTTGTGCTGATTCAACTGCTGTGAGCGCACGTCACCCACCACTCCGATAATTTCGACCGGCACGCTTCCACTCGTGACCAGCAGCGTCTTGCCGATCGGGTTCTCATCGCCGAACACGGTTTTCGCGCCCGACTTGCTGATGATTACGACATTGGGATGATCGGCCACATCTTGCTCGTTGAAGTCGCGACCGGCGAGCAACGGAATTCCGAGGCTGCGGAACCATCCCGGGGTCACATCGTTGGAGGGCGCGCCTTTTCGTTCGGCCACGGGAGGGACGTTGCCTTCGGGACGCGCGTAGAGAGTAGCGCCGGCGCCACCCGCGAGAGGAAAGCCGCTGCTGATCATTACGTCCTGGAATCCCGGAGTCGCACGCAATGCTGTCTGCAACTGTTCGGCAAAACGCGCGCGCGTTGCCTGGTCGGGATATTGCGCCTGGGGCATGACCGTAAAGCCGCCCCACAGGTTGTCGGTCTTGAAGCCAGGGTCCTGCTGACTCAAGCGGAGGAAACTCGCGATGAGCAAGGAAGCGCCCGCCAGCAACGTGACCGACAGCGCGACCTGCGCGCCGACGAGCACCTTGCGGAACCGTTGCTGACGCACACTGCCCGCTGTTCCCCGGCCCCCTTCCTTCAGCGCATCGACCAGGTCCGCGCGCGAGCTTTGCAGCGCAGGATAGAGTCCCATCACCAATCCAGTGAGCAGCGACAGCCCGATCGTGAAGGCAAGAACCGGAAGTGAAAGCGCACTAGAGCTACCGGCCTCGATCGGGAGAAAATTAGCCGCCAGTTTCGGCACGAGCGGGACCAGCTGCCAGGCCAGCGCGGCGCCGAGAATCCCCGACAGCAGGCTGATGAGCACGCTTTCAAAAACAAAGAGGCGGACCACGCTCCCCCGTGTCGCGCCCAGCGCCAGGCGCAGCGAAATCTCCCGCCGCCGGCCGCTGAAGCGGACCAGGAGCAGATTCGCCACATTGCTGCAAGCGATGAGCAGGACGAACGCGACCGCCGCCAGCAAAGTCGCGAACCCCGGCCGCAGATTTTCAGTCACATCCTCCGGCAGCGTCTTAATGATGTTGCGCGATTGCGCGTCGATCTTCTCCGGAAACTGAGTGCGGTAGCTGTTCTCGAGGGTGCCCAGAGCCGCTTTCGCCTGATCTTGGGTGATGCCAGGTTTCAAGCGCCCTATCACGCGCAGGAACGCTGTCCCGCGCATCATACGCTCATGCGAGAAGCCGGGGATTATCAGCGGCTTCGTCGTCCAGATGTCGGCATTGGGCCCCGTCCACGAGACCGGCATCCTCGGCACCACGCCGACGATCGTGTGGGTCACGCCGTCGAGGATGAGCGCCTTTCCGATCACGTCCTGGCTGCCGCCAAGCCTCGCTTTCCAGAACCGGTCCGTGATGATCGCCACGTCCGCCCCTTCTTCTTCTTGAGGGAGGAATGTTCGCCCGAGTGTCGGACGCAGCCCAAGCACGTCGAAATAGTTCGCAGTCGTCTTGAAAATCGGCACCTGGAACGGGTCGCCCACTCCGGACACCGTTGCTGCCCCCGCGTTTTCGGCGGCGAAACCGGAGAATATGGTTTGCCCGTCGCGGTAAAGCATGAACCGCGGCGCCGACATCGGAAAGTCATCCGTCCGGTCCTTGGCCCGCGTGTAGAGATGGAGGACGCGCTCCGGTTCCTGGAAGGGGAGACCCTTGAGGAACAGATCGTTGATCAAACTAAAGATCGCCGTATTCAGGCCGATCCCGAGCATGAGGGTGATTACCGCCAGGAACGTGAACTGGGGCGATTTACGCAACTGCCGGAGAGCGAAACGAAGGTCAGTCATCATAGGCGTACGAGGTTATGGGTGACAACATTGCCGCAAAGTTGAGATGCGCCAACCCTCCCGGTTGGATTCAATAAATAAACGCCGCCACGGCGGGATTCTGTCTCCGGAATCTCCTGATCCTGATCCTGATCGTGCTCATGATCTTGGTCTGACACGTGCCTAAAGGATCAGGATCAGGATCCGGAGCATGAGCATGAAAATTCTGACTTCGTTACGCCCCTCCGTTACCTCGCCACCTCCACCGTCCTCCGGAGCGCGGCCGCCTCTGCGGCAAGCTCGCGGAGAGCGCGGATCACTTCCGGTGCTCCCGAGGGAATCGAGGGCAATGTCGTTGCCCGGATCTCGTCGCGGTCGCCCAGGCCGGAATCCTTCAGCTCGCGTAATCGTTCCGTAATGAGCTCCCGGATTTCATCCGCGTTGTTCACGCCGCGAAAGCGCACCGTATGCAGACTCTCCCCGCCCTCTTCCTTTTCACTCCGACTCGGACCGCCGCCCGCCGTATCGACGCGCAAGTCGGCAATCCCGAGAAGGCGCTGGATCGGCCCTTGCGAGACCGAGATGTTCTGGATGTTTGCGAACATGACCGTCATTTCGCGCACCTTCACGATTCCTTCGCGCACGCGCAGGCTGCGGTTCGTGACGAGATACCAGCGCTTCTCGAAATCGAGCCGGACGAGCGCCAGCGCGAACAACCGCTGGATCAGCGCGAAGGTGAAAATGACGGCCGGCAAAGGCAGAACTACGAAAGCGAATCCGCGCAATTTCTTTTCCCAATCAAATCCGGTCACGAACGGAATGATCTCTGTCGGCAACAAAATCGCGACCACGGCGATGGTGCGCAACGTCCAGAGAAAAATGAGGTACTTGTAAAAATTGGGCGCGGCTTGGAAGAGGCGCGTGCTCGATTCATCGCCGGGCGGCGGCTCGGGATCACTGGGAATCCGGAGGACTTCGCTGCACCAATCGCGGAAGCGCTTATACATCTGAAGGCGTCGCGCCAGGAAGCGCGGAACGCTGCTCGAGCAACTCGCGAGTGCGCCGCAATTCGTCACGAATATTCAAGAGAAGCGCCACCATCTCCTCGCCGCCATCGGCGCTCCCTCTCGCGGACAGTGCCGGCGCCGCTGGCGTGGTGATGGCGGCGGGACTTGCCGGCTGTTTCTGATACCCGCGCATCCGCGTGTAAAGAAAATCGCGGATCGCCTCAAATTCCTTAAAACCTTCGATGACCAGTTCCGCGCCGGCCGATCCCGACGCCGTTTGAATCTGGATATCGGCCAGGCCGAGCCAGCGCTGAATGAACCCGGAGCGCAGATGAATATCCTGGATGCGCGCGTAGGTAAGATTGACTTCCTTCCGGAAGAGGATCCCCACCCGCATATGGATTCCTTCCTCATCGAAGCGATACCGCAGCGTGCGGTAGCGGAAATAATAAAAGGGAAGCACGAACAAAATGCCTGGCCCCGTCAGCGCCGCATGGATGATGTAAAGATTCCAGAGCGCCGGGTCCGGCCGCTCCAGCGCGAAAATCTTCTGCGTATCCAATTGCGAATTCATTCTTCCGTCAGCGTTGAGGCTGAAGATAGAGCAACGTCGGTGTAAAGCCTCTTCTGTAGCCGCGGCCCTGCCTGCCACGCCGAAGCAAGGCGAAGGCGGGCGGGCCGCGTGGGAGCAATTGTCGCAACATCTGGCGCTTCGCACCAGCCACCTGTAGCCGCCGCCCTGCGGGCGGCGTTTGGAGCCGGCCTGCCCTCAGGCCGGTGGGCTCAGGCGTAGCTTCACTACAACGGCACGAGGGCGTGCCGTCTCCAATGCGCTTCGCACCAGCCTTCGCCAAAGCTACGGCTCGGCAAACAGCGAAGTGCTAAAGGGACTTCACGCGATTGACAGCTGAGATGTTCCGCAGGTAAAAACGTGAAACGCAAACAGAGGATCTGACGATGAAAAAATGGTTCTTCGATGCTGATTATCTCCAAGCCTGCAACTGCGACTACGGATGCCCGTGCGAATTCTCCGCGCCGCCCACCACCGGCTCCTGCCACGGGCTCGGGGTCTGGAGAATCGAACGCGGCAAATATGATGATCTTTCGCTCGATGGTCTGGGCCTCGGCTTCGCGGCCAAATGGCCCAAGGCAATCCATGAAGGCAACGGCGCCGTCTGCCTCTTCGTCGATGAGAAGGCTTCTGCGGAGCAACGCACCGCGTTACTCGAAATCGGGTCCGGCGCGGCGGGCGGGTTGCCCTTTGAGATTCTCGCCACCACTTTCAGCACCCTGCTCGAACCGCGTTTCGTGCCCTTCGAATTCAACCTCGATGGCTTGCAAAGCTCCGCCCGCCTCGGCGACGAATTGCGGATCGCGCTCGAGCCGATCAAGAATCCCGTCACGGGCGATCCCGAACAGGTCGCCGTCAATCACGGCACCGGCTTCATCTTCAAGACCGCCGAGTGCGCTTCGGCCCGGGAAGGCGCCGTCGAGCTCGATGAGATGAGTTTTTCGTATCCGGACAAGGCCGGGTTCGTCGCCCGCATTCATTACGGGAACTGAGCCGCGCCGCATGAGCGCGTTTTCTTCGATTCACCGCGAGCGCTGGATCATAGGCGGCGCGCTCGCCGGGATTGCGGCTGTCGCGTGGGCTTACATGATTTATGAAGCGCGCGGCATGAGCCTGAGCGGCGTCTGCAAATGTCTCGGACTTCAGATGGGCGGCACTGCCCTCACTGATTGGTCTGCCGGCTCTCTGCTCCCGCTCTTTCTAATGTGGACGGGAATGATGGTGGCCATGATGCTGCCCAGCGCCACGCCGATGATTCTCACCTTCGCCGCCGTGAGCCGGAACCGTCGCCGGCATGATCGGCCCTACGTTCCAGTGACGATCTTTGTCGCGGGTTACGTCGTCATCTGGGTGGCGTTCAGCGTCCTGGCCGCCTTCGCGCAATGGATTCTGCACCGCGAAGCGCTTCTCTCACCCGCCATGGCCAGCAGCAGTGCGTGGCTCGGCGGCATTCTCCTCCTCGCTGCCGGCGTTTTTCAATTCACGCCGCTCAAACACGCGTGCCTAACGCAATGCCGCGCCCCGTTCGATTTCATCATGACCCGATGGCGAGAAGGCGCGCGCGGCGCGTTTCGGATGGGGATCGAGCACGGCCTCTTTTGCGCAGGTTGTTGCTGGGCGCTGATGGGTCTGCTCTTCGTCGCCGGCGTGATGAACATTTTCTGGATCGCCGCGATCACGCTGCTCGTTGGGTTGGAAAAACTCTTCCCGCGCGGCATCTGGCTGAGCACCGCCACGGGCATGATCCTGACCGCGTGGGGAGCATGGGTTCTCACGGCCTCCTTGCGTTGACGCGGCGGCCAATAGCTTTCTCGATGTGAATACCGGTTCGCCGATAATGCGCGCCTTGCCGCTATATGATCGGCGAAGTTGTCGGTTACGGTGATCTTTCACCCGCGCCGATGCATCAGCGCGCGATGTTTGTATAAAGAAAAGAGGTCTTCGCCATGAGCTACATCAAACAAATGTTCGATAGTCATCCAGTCCATCCTTCCTCCGATCGCGCGGTTGCGCTCGAGTGCATCACAGCCTGCTACGCCTGCGCAGAGGCGTGCAACGCGTGCGCGGATGCCTGCCTGGGCGAAAAAGAGGTCGCGCAAATGATCGACTGCATTCGCGATTGCACCGACTGCGCCGACATCTGCCTGACCACGGCGCGGCTTATGTCGCGTTTGACGCGGACGGACAAGAAACTGGCTGGGGCCCAGCTTCGCGCCTGCATCGAGGCGTGCGAAATCTGTGCGGCGACCTGCGGAAAAGAGGGCGAAAAGATGGAACATTGTCGTGTCTGCGCGGAGGCCTGCGGGCGTTGCGCCAAAGCGTGCGAAGCCTTGCTCGCGGAGTAGCGATTTCGCTAAAGAGCTTTCAGCAGATTGCCGATCGCGGCGTGATCGCCGGCTGCAAAAAACGTCAGGCGGCCTTTCTCCGCCCGAAAAACAAGCCGGATGCCGAGACCAGCCCGGCATTCAAAATAGTCTTGCCGAAGACGCCGAATCCCCTGGCCGGAATGAAAATGTGGTCTTCCAAAACCGTCGCGAACGGTATCGATCGTGCGCGCGACTTCGCGCCGGCGCGCTTTCGGTAGTTTCCGAACATCCCGCCGAAAAGATTCTGCAAGATCAATCTGCAAGATCGGCCTCGAGATTGCCGCTGTATTTCTTGATCTTTCCCGCCTTTCGCTCGCGCGTGATTCGCCGATCCGCGCCTTTCACAAAGCGATTCAGTTCCTGTTCGGTCACGCCATACTCTCGAAGGGCATAGTCATCAGCGTGAACGGTGACTGGCCGGAGAGCGATAACCGTGTCGCCATGGAGAATGCCAATGTCTTCGCCTTTTGCCGCCCGTTTCAAAAGGGAGGAAAGATTGACTCGGGCTTGCGTGGGAGAAAGCGTAGTCACGCGTCGATATTACGACGATATAGCGAGCGAGACAAGAGCCGCGACTCAAATCCATCAGCCTCGGCGCGATTGAGCAGTCCGCCGTTGCTGATCCCCCGCCAGCCCATTTCGACGGCGGTCGATACCTGATGAGCGCCAAGTGCGTTGCGATTTGAACGGGAACCGATTCGTCGAGCAAAATCCTCACGCCGCGGCGACTTCACGCTCGATCTGTGCCTGTCCGAGACGCACCACGTTCTCGGTTTGCTGGCGCGTGACTGAGGGAAAGCTTTCTAAGAAGTATTCGAGCGACAATCCATCCGCGAGATATTCGAACAAGGTTCGGACTGGAACGCGCGTGCCTTTGAAGACAGGGGTGCCGCCCAAAATGCCTGGGTCGCGAGTGATGAGACCCTCGGTGATCAGCGCGCTCATTGCGTTCAGAATGTATCAGAAAAAGTCCGCGATGGCGAGGACGCCGTCGCCAACGCGCGAGACGCGCGCGCTACCCGGGCGTGAAGGCGGCGAAGGCGTGACAGCGGCCCGAGGGGACTGTTACGGTGCGCGGAATGGAAGCGGTGGATTGGGCATCACTCAGCGATCAGGAATTGCTCGAGCGGCGCATCTCGAAGCTCGGGCTTCGGCTTGAGACGACGGCGCTGGAGCCGCTCATCCGGCAGTTTTACGACGAGCTTTCGGCGAAGGGACTGGTCTTTCATCCGCCGACTCATATCGGGGATGAATGGTTCGTGCCGGTGGGGATACCGGCGATCTTCGTGCCGTTTTTTCTGGTCCACGACCGGCTCCGCGCGCTGGAGAAGACGATGATGCTCGAAGTGGAGGGTGGGACGAAGGATTGGTTCATGAAGCTGATCCGGCACGAGTCGGCGCATGCCTACAGCTACGCCTACCGGCTGCCGAAAAAGAAGAAATGGCAGCAGACGTTCGGGCAGACATCGCGCGATCAGACGCCGGATTTTTATCATCCGCAGCCGTTCAGCCGCAGTTACGTGGTGAATCTCGACGATTGGTACGCGCAGAGCCACCCCGATGAAGATTTCGCGGAGACGTTCGCGGTCTGGCTCACGCCGGATCTCGATTGGCGCGCGCGTTATGCCGGTTGGAAGGCGCTCGAGAAACTGGAATACGTCGATGAGTTGATGCGATCGCTGGCGGGAAAGCTGCCGATCCATTCGCCTCCCTATCGAGCGGCCGATTACGATTGCCTGAACCTCAAGCTCAAGACGTACTACGCGCGGAAACGAAAGCTCTATGAAGATACCTATCCGGATTTCTATGACGCGGATTTGCGGCAGCTCTTTTCCGCCGCGCCTGGGCCGGGAAGGATAAAGGCTAGCTCGTATCTGCGCCTCCGGCGGCGGCGGTTGATGAACTCGGTCTGCGAATCGACGAATGAAAAGAAATACCGGGTGAACAAATTGCTCGCCCGGTTGATCGATCGTTGCGAAGAACTCGATCTCCATGTGCTCAACGACGATCCGCAGCAGGATTTCCGCGTCTCCGCTTTCATCACGACGCTGGTGATGAATTATCTCTTCACCGGCAAATTCAAGCGCACCAAATAGTGAAAAAGAAGCTCAAAGTCCTCGCCCTTTTCGACGCCGTCCGTCCCACCAAGATCGACCAGGATCTGACCAAGGAGATGAAGACGGAGGATTGGAAGACGGAGAAAGATGTCTTCGCGGCGCTCGGCGAGCTGGGCCACACGGCGGAGCATCTTGCGATCTTCGACGACCTCGATTTCGTGCGGCAAAAGCTGGCCAGTTTCGCGCCCGACGTTCTTTTCAACCTCGCCGACCAATTCAAAAACAACCGCGGGTTCGACCAGAACATCGTCTCGCTGCTCGAGATGCAGGGCGTGCCGTTTACCGGCTGCGGCGCGACCGGGCTCGTGCTTTGCAAACACAAGGGGATCTCGAAAAAGATCCTCGGTTATCATCACATCCATGTGCCGAACTTCGTGGTCATCCCGCGCGGCCAGCGGATCGCGCGGCTGAAGCGGCCGAAGTTTCCGCTCCTGGTCAAGCCGGTCAAGGAAGAGGCGTCCTACGGGATTTCGCAGGCGTCTTTCATCCAGAGCGACGAGCAGTTCAAGGAGCGCGTGGCGTTCATCCATGAGAAGCACGACAGCGACGTGATCGCGGAGGAATACATCGAAGGCCGCGAGTTTTATGTGAGCGTGATGGGGAACCAGCGGCTGACGGTGTTCCCGATGCGGGAGCTGGTCTTCCGCGAAGTGCCGCCGAACGAGCCGAAGATTGCGACCTACCGCGCGAAGTGGGACGAGGAATATCGGAAACGCTGGGGCCTGGAGAACCGGTTCCCGGAGGACCTGGATCCGGCGCTGGTGGCGCAGATCGAGGAGACGTGCAAACGCATCTATCGATTGCTCACCATTGAGGGCTACGCGCGCATCGATCTGCGGCTGACGGCGAACAATGAAGTCTATTTCATCGAGGCGAACCCGAATCCGATTCTGGCGGCGGATGAAGACTTCGCGCAATCGGCGGGGAAAGCGGGACTCTCTTATCCGCAGTTGATCGACCGGATCATTCGGATCGGGATGACAACGGTCCGCGGCTGACGCCGCGGACACGTAAAACCCAAATCCCAGAACCCAAATCCCACCATTTTTCCAACGCTGGGGCTAATGTCCTGGCAATCTCTGTTGCTAAGCTGATTGCGAAACAAAGTTTCGAAGACCAAGCGCGTTCCCAAACAGAGTTTGGGAACGAGGGAGTTTGAAGCGAGCAAAAAGCCAGCGTTCCTTCGAGGCGGGTGCGAATCGAAAAAGCTCGCGGCTCCGTGTGAGTTCCTTCTCCCTGAGGGAGAAGGTTAGGCTGAGGGTGCCTTTGAGGCAGGAGGCGCCTCGGCGCGCTGGGATGACGTCGAGGGCCGATACCGTTGGCCCTCACCTCAGTCCTCTCCCTCAGGGAGAGGAAGGCTTCTGCAGGCCTGCCTGATGAGCGTTCGACGTTGCCTGCGTTGTATCGGGCCTATTTGCGAGAAAAGGCTTGTCACCGCGGAGGGCGGGATGAGACTGCCGCGAATTCGCGATGGCCACAACGATCCTCGATCCCACCGCCGTCCATCGCCCACGCAACGTTGATTGGAAACGCGCCGCCGCGCTCCTTTACGGCGATTGGGGGACGAGCAAAGCCTACGTCATCGGCCTGGCTTTTGTCGCCGCGGGG
>Ga0190275_10003540_pt1 | contig 11174 bp, 9 predicted proteins | sample Popmic550T_FD_133745 | JGI IMG/M metagenome (GOLD analysis project Ga0190275, IMG submission 133745) | Populus adjacent soil microbial communities from riparian zone of Yellowstone River, Montana, USA - 550 T | ecosystem: Environmental > Terrestrial > Soil > Riparian zone > Trees stand | place...
ATCGAGGCGCCTCCTGGGGCAACTGCGCTCAAACAGAGGCAATGGGAGGGGCGACGTAGGAGGCCCGTAGCTGGGGGGGTGGGGAGCGGCCGACGGAGGAGGTGCGTGGGTGGGGTTAGAGGTAGCGGCCGCGGCGGTGGATCAAGGGTGGGAGGTCGTCGGGGGTTAGGTCGACGTGGGCTATTTCTAGGTGGACCTGTAGGGACCAGCCGAGTTCGGGTGGGTCGGGGGTGACTAGGCGGCAGCCGGCCCAGGTGGTTACGCCTACGGGAGCTGGGCCCCATTCGGTTTCGGTCCAGTCGATCATTCGGAACGGGCCGCCTGGTGCTGGGGCGACGTAGCCGAAGGCGTCGGCTAGTTGCTGGTGGGGGGCGCCGAGCAGGCTGACCACGGCGGTCCTTGCCTTGCGCAACGTCTCCCAGAGGTCCGAGTCCGGGTCGATCAGGCCGAGGACGTAGCCGGGCTCGCCGTCCGCGACCAGCATGGACGACACGGTGAGCCCGGCGCGCTTTCCCTCGTACTGCGTGGTCCACAACCCGACAGGCGACGGCAACCGGCCGCGCAACCGGCGTACTGGGCTCCGCTCCGACTCAGGTGGGAGGAACGGATGGTCCCCGTGAATGGTCATGCCTGAACGCTACTCACCCTGACCCGGTCGGGGAGCGAGAAGCGGTCGATCGGGTGTTCCAGGAGGCCGCTGGAGCTCCGCACCGACTCGACTTCGCCAGTCGGCCCGAAGGCGAACCGGTACGACTCGCCGTAAGCGCCGTACCCCGAGCCACCGACGACCCGCAGGGCATCGCCGTCGACCTCGAGCATCGTCGGGTCCATGGCGGGGTCGGGCGAGCTCGGGTCGAGCGCGTAGAGCCGCCCACCAAGCAGTACGAAGTCGGTGACGCCCCACAGATTCGCGAAGCGCCCGGTGAAGCGGGACAGGCCGGTGGCGTCCTGCCGCGGCTTGGACTCGGCCAGGTCGACCAGCTTGAACGCGACCTCGGCCAACTGCCGCGCCGGACCGTCGATCGCATTCGTCAGCACCGCCACAGCAAGCCGGCGCTCAGCATCGACCATCGACAACGTGATGTGGCCCGGGTAGCCGCCACTGTGACCGAACAGCTGCCGCTCGCCCACCTTCGACACCTGCAGGCCCAGCCCGTACTGCGGCCAGTCCTCGCCGGTCGTCTTCCACAGCGGGTGCTGCATCTGCCGCTTGGACGCATCCGTCAGCAGCCGGTCGTCCCCGGCCAGGTGCGCCGACCAGTAGCTGACCAGATCGCGTGCCGTGCCGAAGAAGCCCGTTGCCGAGGCGAGCGCACCGGTGTCGATGTGCTCGATCGGGACCCGCTGGTCGGCATACGACAGCGAGCTGTACCCGACGGCGTACTCCCCACTCCGACTCGGATCCAGCTCAGGGCCAAGGCCGGCAAGCCCGAGCTTGTCGACGATCACGTCCTTCACGTGCATGTTGTACGGCGTACCGGTGACCGCCTCGATCACCAGACCCAGCAAGCCGTAGCCGATGTTGGAGTACTTGAAGCGATCGTTGTCCGGGAGCACCGCCGAGCCCGGCTCCTTGAGCACCCGGAGCAGGTGGTCGCGGTCGGGAAAGGCGTTGCCGAGCTGCCAGAAGTCCGCCACCTCGCTATCGCGGGTGACGCCGCCGGCGTGGCTGAGCAGATCCCGGATCGTGCGCTCGCCCAACGGCGTACCGACGATCTCGGTGACATGCATCGCGGCCTTGTCGTCGAGCCGCAACTTGCCCAGCTCGGCCAGTTGCAGCACGGCAGTGGCGGTGAACGTCTTGGAGTGCGACGCGATCCGGAACAGGTGCTGCACGGTCAGCGGTACGCCCTGTTCGACGTCCGCCTGCCCGTACGCCGCCGAGAACGCAACCGCGTTCCCGGCAAAGACGGCGGCCTGGACTCCGGGAATGCGTTGATAGCGCTGGTTGAACGCCAGCCAGCGGTCGTAGTACGCGAATACTTCCTTCAGATTCTCGGCATCCAGGGCGTCAGGCATGACGCCTAGACTGGATGACGCGGAAGCGGCTGGCAACGTAGGCGCCATCCGTGTACGTGGCGTTAGCGGCCGGGTTCGCTCCGGTGCCGTGGAAATCGCTGAAAGCAGCCGATTGATTGACGAAAACCTGACCGGTCAGGTTTTCCGACAGCGCGACGCCGACATCGAGTGCCGCGTCACGGATCTCGTCCAGCACCTGCGAGTCGGTCGAGTACACCCCGGCCGTCATCGCGCCGCCCTCAGTGACCGTCCGCCGGAACAGATCGATCGACTCCGCGGTCCCACTCGTACGGACCAGGAAGGACACCGGGCCGAAGCACTCGCGCCCGTAGACCTCCTCGTCCTTCGCGTTGATGGCGACCAGCAGCGGCGTACGGACGACAGCATCGGCGTACGCCGGGTGGGTGATCGCGCGCGACTCCAGCACGACGTCCCCGTACTCCGGAGCGAGCTCGAGGCGGTTGACCACGGCCTCGTTGACGATGCCGCCGAGCAGCTCGACCGCTCGGGCGTCGTCGCCGAGCAACTTGCTGATCGAGGTGGCGATCCCGGCGCCGACCTCCTCGAAGGACTTGTGTCCCTCGTCGGTCTCGATCCCGTCAGCGGGGACGAACAGGTTCTGGGTGGTGGTGCACATCTGGCCGGAGTACAGCGACAGCGTGAAGCCGAGGTTGTTGCAGAGCGCCTTGAACGAGTCGGTCGAGTCGATGATGACCGCGTTCACGCCGGCCTTCTCGGTGAACACCTCGGCCTGGGTCGCGTTCTCCTCCAGCCACTGGCCGAACTCGCTGCCGCCGGTGAAGTCGATGATCTTGACCTCGGGGCGCAGCGCGAGCGGCTTGGCCAAGCCGTCACCGGGGTGCTCGGCGGCCAGCGTGACCAGGTTCGGGTCGAAGCCGGCCTCGGCCAGTACCTCGCGGCAGACCTCGACGGTGATCGCCAGCGGCAGCACGGCCAGCGGGTGCGGCTTGACGACGACCGCGTTGCCGGTGACGAGGGAGGCGAACAGGCCGGGCCAGGAGTTCCAGGTCGGGAAGGTGTTGCAGCCGATCACCAGGGCGACGCCGCGACCGGTGACGGTGAAGTTCTTCTCCATCCGGATCGGGTCGCCCTTGGCCGGCTTCTCCCAGACCGCGGTGGCCGGGTAGCGGTTCATCTCCTCGTACGAGTACGCGATCGCCTCCAGTGCCCGGTCCAGCGCGTGCGCGCCGCCGGCCTGGAACGCCATCACGAAGGCCTGGCCACTGGTGTGCTGGACCGCGTTGGCCAGCTCGAAGACCCGCTTGTGCAGCCGGTCGAGGATCTCCAGCGTGACGCCGACGCGGGTCTCGACTCCACCCTTGCGCCACTCGGTCATGCCCTTCTGGGCGGCTGCGAGCAGCTCGTCCAGGCCGCTCTCGGTGGCTCGCGGGTACTGCACGTCCAGCTGGACGCCGTACGGCGACACCTCGGAGCTGACCGTGCCGCTGGCACCCGGCGTCTCGAGCGGGTACGTCGTACCGCGGTGCGCCTCGAAGGCGGCCTTGCCGTCCTCGGCTGCGGTCTCGCCGTACACCCGGGGGCTCGGCGACTCCGGGAAGGCCGAGAAGTAGCCACGACTGCGGATCGCCGCCAGCGCGCCGTCGAGCCGTTCGCGGTGGGCAGTCAGCAAGTCAGTAGTCATACCCGTGATGTTACAGTCCAAGACCAGATCGGGGATAGAGTGTCACAACACTCTCTCTGTCCGGGTGCCCTCAAGGAGGAGTCATGAACCGCGCGGCCTATCTGGTGGACGGTGTCCGCACGCCGATCGGCCGGTACGGCGGCGGCCTCGCCACGGTCCGTCCGGACGATCTCGCGGCGCACGCCATCGCGGCCCTGCTCGGCCGGCACACCGGCCTCGATCCCGCCACGATCGACGACGTCTACCTCGGCTGCGCGAACCAGGCCGGCGAGGACAACCGTAACGTCGCCCGGATGGCACTGCTGCTGGCCGGCCTGCCGGACAGCGTCCCCGGCTCGACGATCAACCGGCTCTGCGGGTCCGGCCTGGACGCGGTCGCCGCGGCCGCCCGGTCGATCATTGCCGGTGACAACGAGATTGTGCTGGCCGGTGGCGTCGAGTCGATGTCCAGGGCCCCTTTTGTGATGCCCAAGGCAACAAGTGCGTTCGCCCGCCAGGCAGAGATCTTCGACACCACGATCGGCTGGCGATTCGTCAATCCGGTGCTGAAGAAGCAGTACGGGATCGACTCGATGCCGGAGACCGCGGAGAACGTCGCGGCCGACTTCTCGGTGTCACGGGAGGACCAGGACCTGTTCGCGCTGCGCAGTCAGCAGCGCGCGGCCAAGGCTGCTGCCAACGGACGGCTGGCCGAGGAGATCGTGGCCGTTCCGGTGCCCGGCAAGCGCGGCGCGGTGACGCTAGTCGAGGTTGACGAGCACCCGCGTGAGACGTCGTTGGATGCCCTGGCTGGGTTGAAGACGCCGTTCCGCGAGGGCGGCACGATCACCGCGGGCAACGCATCGGGTGTCAACGACGGCGCTGCCGCGCTGCTGGTGATGAGCGGTGATGCGGTTGAGCGGCTTGGCGTGACTCCGCTGGCGCGGATCGTCGCGACCGCGGCAGCCGGCGTACCGCCGCGGATCATGGGCATCGGCCCGGTACCGGCGACTCGGAAGGTGCTCGCCCGGTCCGGTGTGGATCTGTCCGCTCTGGGCGTGATCGAGCTCAACGAGGCTTTCGCGGCCCAGTCCCTCGCCGTACTGCGAGAGCTCGGCCTCCCCGACGACGCGGAGCACGTGAATCCGAACGGCGGCGCCATCGCGCTGGGTCATCCGCTGGGCATGTCGGGCGCGCGTCTCGCCCTCACCGCGGCTCTGGAGCTTCGCCACCGTGACGCGGAGTACGCGCTCGCCACCATGTGCATCGGAGTCGGGCAGGGCATCGCGACGCTGCTGGCCCGCCCGTAGTTTGGTCTCATGAGCGAACGACTTCTCGGTGAAGCCTGTCCTGCCGAACTCCTGGACGCCGGCGAGAAGCTGTCCGTCGACGAGCTGAGGGCGCGGCAGTTGGCCGGCCTGCAGGAGACCGTGCGGGCGGCATATGAGAACGTGCCGCACTATCGCGCGGCGCTGGACGGCGTCGGTTTCCAGCCGGGCGATCTGCAGGAGCTGTCGGATCTCAGCCGGTTGCCATTCACCGGCAAGCAGGATCTGCGCGACAACTACCCGTTCGGGATGTTCGCGGTACCCCGCGAGGAAGTCGTGCGGGTGCACGCTTCCTCCGGTACGACGGGCCGCCCGACCGTGGTCGGCTATACCCAGCGCGACATCGACAACTGGGCCGACCTGATCGCTCGCTCGATCCGCGCGGCCGGTGGCAGGGCCGGCGATGTGTGTCATATCGCATATGGATATGGGCTTTTCACCGGCGGGCTGGGCGCTCACTACGGAGCTGAGCGGCTGGGCTGCACCGTCGTACCGGTGTCCGGCGGGATGACGGAGCGGCAGGTCGACCTGATCCGCGACTTCGGTGCCCGGATCATCATGGTGACCCCGTCGTACTTCCTCGCCATCGTCGACGAGATGGTTGCCCGGGGCATGGATCCGCGGGAGACGTCGTTGCGGATCGGCATCTTCGGTGCGGAGCCGTGGACCGAGCAGATGCGCGCCGAGGTGGAGAGCAAGACGGGAGTCCACGCCGTCGACATCTACGGATTGTCGGAGGTGATGGGGCCGGGCGTTGCGCAGGAGTGCGTCGAGACGAAGGACGGTCTGCACGTCTGGGAGGACCACTTCTATCCCGAGATCATCGATCCGGTCACCGGCGAAGTGCTTCCCGACGGCGAGTCCGGCGAGCTCGTCTTCACGACTCTCACGAAACAAGCCTTTCCGGTACTGCGCTATCGCACCCGCGACTTGACCCGGCTGCTGCCGGGGACTGCTCGGCCGTCGATGCGGCGGATGGAGAAGATCACCGGCCGGACCGACGACATGATGATCGTCCGCGGAGTGAACGTCTTCCCGACCCAGATCGAGGAACAACTGCTGCTGGTCAAAGGACTCACTCCGCACTACCTCTGCATCCTCAGCCGCCCGAACCGCCTCGACGAACTCACCGTCCAGGTGGAAGCCGCGCCTGATCTCCCCCAGCCGTCCTACGCGTCGGCTGGCGCGGTGCTGTCCGGGCGGATCAAAGAGCGGGTCGGCGTGACCGCTGCAGTAGAAGTCGTTCCGCCGCACGCGCTGGAACGCTCACTGGGCAAGGCGAAACGCATCCGCGACGACCGCAGGCGGTGAACTAAGGAATCAGAACCTTCGGTAGCATCTTTTCGACGCCTTCGCGGAGGTCGTCGAGGGCTTTGGGTTCGCCGGAGAGGTGGCGGAGCAGGGCCTGCTGGAAGAGGCCGTCGAAGAGGGCGTAGGCGGTCGAGGGAGAGACGGTGACCGGCTGGCCGGCGAGGTCGGCGTAGGTGCTGACGATGCGCCAGATCATCAGTTCGAGGGTCTTGTCGATCTCCAGCACGTCCTCGCGGAACGACTCCTCGAACAGCGCCTGGTTGCGCAGGTCGTACCAGAGCCGGTGCATCGTGCCGTCTTCTTCACAGGTGACCGCCAGCGCCTGGCTGAAGTCCAGCCGCAGCTGATCGGCCGAAACGGCCGTCGCGACGATCTGGTCGTAGCGCGTCACGCACTCGGCCTTGTAGAGCTTCACGCAGTACGTGATCAGCTCGACCTTGTCGCGGAAGTAGTAGTGCAGGACGCCGTGCGAGAAGTCGGAGTTCTGGGCGATCTCGCGCAGGCTGGTGCGGGCGTAGCCGAGCTCGGACAGGGTTCGCAGGGCCGAGGCGGCGAGCTGGGCGCGACGCTCAGCGAACTTGTCCACCTGGCGGCGCGAGATCCGGTCCGTCACCTCGGTCACGGTCTGCCTCCCTGGGGTTCCTGCTTGCGAGTTTAACCCGTCTCGGGGTTTTTCTTGACAGTTGTCCAAGAAAGTCTTGACGAGCGTCCAGTTCTTGGCAACGCTGTGCTTCATCGCCCGGTCGCCGAACCTCACCGGAGATCGGGCGAGAAGCAGAGGTCAAGCAGCCGGCCGAAGGGGAGACTTTCATGAGCGGGTACGACCTGACCGGGCGAAAAGCCCTGGTGACCGGAGGTGCCCGCGGCCTCGGCGCCGGGATGGCCGAGGCGTTGGCGAAGGCCGGAGCGGCCGTGGTGATCGCCGACATCGCAGAGGATCTCGGCAAGGCGACCGCCGACGCACTGAAGGACAGTGGCGCGGAGGCGGCCTTCGTCCCCCTCGACGTCACCGACGACGCGAACTGGGAAGCGGCGATCAACACCACGATCGGCGAGCTCGGCGGCCTGGACATCCTGGTCAACAACGCCGGCGTCGAACTGTCCGGCCTGGTGGTCGACCTCGACCCGGCCGATCTCCGCAGGATGCTGGAGATCAACGTCCTCGGTACGGCGCTGGGCCTCAAACACGCGTTCCGGGCGATGCGGCCGGAGGGACCCGCCGGGACTGGTGGCTCGGTGGTCAACATCTCCAGCGTCGCCGCGACGATCCCGTTCCCCGGCATCTCCGGGTACTCCGCGACGAAGTCCGCGGTCGACCGGCTCACCCGGGTGGCCGCGATGGAGTCCGGCAAGCTCGGGTACGGCGTCCGGGTGAACTGTGTCTACCCGGGGCTGGTACCGACCGAGATGGGCATGAAGCTCGCGGCGGACATGGTCACGCTCGGGCTCTGGCCGTCCGCCGAGGCGGCGGTCGGGGACGTCATCGGGCTGACGCCGCTCGGCCGGCTCGGCGAGGTCAGCGACATGGCCGACGCGGTCGTTTTCCTCGCCTCGGACGCGGCCCGCTTCATCACCGGCGCGGGTCTGCCGGTCGATGGCGGAATGGGGATGTGAGATGACCAAACCCGTCGTCGTGTACGGCGCCTCCGGCTACACCGGGCGGCTCGTCTGCGAGTATCTGCGCGAGTTCAACGTCCCCTTCATCGCCGCTGGACGAGACAAGAAGCGCGTCCAGGAAGTGCTCGACCGGGTGCCCGGGATCGACACCGTCGACCATGAGGTCGTCGAGGTCGAGCACGAGGTGAGTGCGCTGACCGAACTCTTCCGCGGCGCGAAGGTGGTCAGCAACATGGTCGGCCCGTTCGTGAAGTACGGGCCCGAGGTAGTCGAGGCGAGCCTGGCGGCAGGCTGCCACTATCTGGACACCACCGGTGAACAGGACTGGATCCTCGACGCACAGGCCAGGTGGAGTGACAAGTTCACCGCCGAAGGACTGCTGCTCTCACCCGGGGTGGCGCAGATGTACACGACCGGCGAGATCGCCGCGAACATCTGTCTGGAGACCCCGGGCCTCGACACCCTCGACATCCTGGTGCTGTGGAAGGGCTTCCCGACCTACGCCTCGACCCAGACCATCTTCACCATTCTCAAGGCCGACTGGCACTACCTGGAGCAGAACGAGCTGGTGAAGTGGGACCCGCTCACCACCTTCGAGGTGAACGTTCCCGGCCAGCACGCGAGTGCGCTCGCGCTGCCCTGGGGTGGTACCAGCCATCCGGTCTGGTTCCAGAACGATCCGCGAGTGGCGAACGTGAAGGTGGCCGGCGGGGTCTTCGACCGGACCGTCATGCAGGGCGTGGTCGAGGCCGTGAAGATGGTCGAGTCGCAGATCAAGACGCTTCCGGTCGAGCAGCAGGACGCGGCCCTGGGTGAGGTTGCCGCGTCGGTACAGGCGAGCATGCCGCCGCGCGAGAACCCACGGATCAACACGTCGCTCGACTCGGTCCACGCCTCGGGACCACTCGGGCGCGCGCACTGCGTGATCCATGGCAACAGCAACTACAAGCAGACCGGCGCGCTGCAGGCCTACGCCGCCTACTCGCTGCTGCAGCAACCGCCGAAGCGCGCGGGCCTCGCTTCGGCTTGCCAGGCCTTCGGCCATCGCGAACTGCTCGGCGTGCTGCGCAGCTTCGGGCTGGTCCTCGAACCCGTGGTCACCGTTCATCACTGAGACCAGGTGCGGGGGAAGCCTCCCTCACCCCCAAGGCTCCCCCGCATCTGTACCACCTGGAGTTCGCCGTGAGGCTGTACGACTATCTCGACAAGGGCGCCTCGCTCGGAGTCGACGCACCTTGCCTGACGATGGACGGTACTTCGCTCAGCTACGGCGAGGTCCAGCAACTGTCCTGGCAGGTCGGGCGGGCCTTGCACCGGTCGACCGTCCTGCCGGGCGACAAGGTGGCGATCCTGTCCGCGAACAACCCGATCTCGTTCGCCTGCGTCTTCGGCATCGCCCGGGCCGGCGCGATCTGGTGCCCGGTGAATCCGCGCAACGAGGCGGCCGAGAATCGCGACCTGCTCGACGCCTTCGACTGCTCCGCGCTGATCTTCCAGCGCGCGTTCCTGCCGCTGGTGGAGAAGATCCTGCCCGAGCTGCCCAAGCTCACCACGGTCATCTGCCTGGATGAGTCTTTGCCGTGGGCAAACAGTCTGGCGGAGTGGCTGAGCGGCGTACCGGCTGAGCCGTGGTCGTTGGAGCCGGCCGACGATACGGCCCTGCTGGTCGGAACGGGTGGCACCACCGGACGGCCGAAGGGGGTGATGCTGACCGAGCGCAATCTCGAGACGATGTCGGCGATCACCCTGATGAGTTACCCGTTCGCAGAGCGGCCGGTGTATCTCGCGCTGGCTCCGTTGACGCACGCGGCCGGAGTACTGTGCTTTCCTGTCCTGACGCTCGGCGGTGAGATCGTGATCATGCCGGCGCCGGAGCTGGGCGAGTTCCTGCGGCTGGTGGAGCGGCATCGGGTCACGCACACCTTCCTGCCGCCCACTTTGATCTACATGTTGCTGGCGCATTCTTCCTTGTCTGCAACGGATCTCGGCTCACTGCAGTGCTTCTGGTACGGCGCCGCGCCGATGTCCGCGGCCCGGTTGGAGGAGGCGCTGACGCGGATCGGGCCGGTGATGGCGCAACTGTTCGGGCAGAGCGAGGCGCCGATGATGATCTCCACGATGGCGCCGGCCGACCATTTCCACCCGGACGGGTCGCTGGCGGTCGAGCGGTTCGCCTCGGCCGGGCGGCCGTCGCCGCTGACGCAGGTGGCGATCATGGCCGAGGACGGACGGCTGCTGGGGGTGGGCGAACGCGGCGAGATCGTCGTTCGCGGGTCGCTCGTGATGGCCGGCTACTACCGGGACGCCGCGGCGACGGCGGAGGCCTCGCAGTACGGATGGCACCACACGGGGGACATCGGGTTCCTTGACGAAAGCAACTACCTCTACATAGTGGATCGGGCAAAAGACATGATCATCACCGGCGGATTCAACGTGTACTCGGCCGAGGTCGAGCAGACGCTGATGACGTATCCGGCCATCCGCGACTGCGCGGTGGTCGGCCTTCCCGACGACAAGTGGGGCGAGCGGGTGACCGCAGTACTGCAACTCCATCCCGGCCTGACAGTGACCGAGTCGGAAGTCCGCAACTACGTCAAGAGCCGGCTCGGCAGCGTCAAGGCGCCGAAGCAGGTGGTGGTCTGGCCCGACCTGCCCCGCTCGAAGGTCGGCAAGGTCCTGAAGAGCGAAATCAAGACCCGCCTGCTAAATGAGTAGGCTCGGCCGGCGCCGGCCGCTAGGGTGGCGCTGACACGAGAGGAGGTGAGTGCGATGTTTTCGCCCATCGTGCTGCCTGCCTGTCGCGCCCGCGGCTGAGACAGGTGGCTTGGTTTCACCTCAGGAGCTGCAATGACCGTGGTATCCCGTCCGCCGCTGACCTCTGACGAGCGGACCCAACTCACCGGCTGGCTGGACCTGCAGAGGTCCTTCGTCCGGATGAAGTGCGAAGGCCTCGACGAGGCCGACGCCCATCGCAAGATGCTGCCCACCTCGCCGCTGATGACGATGGCCGGGCTGGTGTCGCATCTGCGCTGGAACGAGTACGCCTGGTTCCAGCTGAGCCTGGCCGGCGTACCGGACACCGGGCAGACACCGTGGACCGAAGACGGTCACCCGGACGCCGAGATGTTCGTCGACGACCGCCCACTGGCCGAGCTGCTCGACGAGTACGACGCCGAGCGTGCCCGGTCGAACGAGGCCATCGCCAATCTCTCACTGGACGCCCTCGAACAGGGCCCGACCGCCGACGAGGGTAAGGC
>Ga0190275_10003541_pt1 | contig 11173 bp, 10 predicted proteins | sample Popmic550T_FD_133745 | JGI IMG/M metagenome (GOLD analysis project Ga0190275, IMG submission 133745) | Populus adjacent soil microbial communities from riparian zone of Yellowstone River, Montana, USA - 550 T | ecosystem: Environmental > Terrestrial > Soil > Riparian zone > Trees stand | place...
GCTGCTCGAGGAGTACGCGCCGCCCTCCCTGGTCGTGACCGACGACTACACCATCGTCCACATGTCGCCGCGCGTCGGCCGGTACCTGCAGATGGCGGCCGGCGAACCGTCCCGCGATCTGATCCGCCTGCTGCGCCCGGACCTGCGCGCCGACGTCCGCACCGCCCTCCACCAGAGCGCGACGCAGCGGATCAGCGTCGAGGTCCGGAACGTGTCAGTTCAGCTCGAGGGCGCCAGCCGGCGCGTCGACGTCATCGTCCGCCCGGAACTGCGCGACGACGACCCGGCGCGTGGCTTCTTCCTCGTGCTCTTCTCGGATCACGACGGCGGCGACACGCCCGACCGCGGCGTGCGGACTTTGGACCCGGCGACCGGGCCGATCTCCCAGCAGCTCGAAGAGGAGCTCGCCCGCGTCAAGGCGCACCTGCGGACGACGATCGAGCAGTATGAAGCGCAGGTCGAGGAAGCCCAGGCGTCGAGCGAAGAGCAGCAAGCGACCAACGAGGAGCTGCGCTCTTCCGCCGAGGAGCTGGAGACGAGCAGGGAGGAACTGCAGTCGGTCAACGAGGAGCTCAGCACCGTCAACCAGGAGCTCAAGATCAAACTCGAGGAGCTGCGCCTCAGCAACAACGACTTCCAGAACCTGATCAACTCGACCGACATTGCCACGATCTTCCTCGACCGCACTCTGCGTGTGAAGCTGACGACTCCGCGGGCTCGCGACCTCTTCAACGTGCTCCATTCCGACATCGGCCGGCCGCTTTCGGATATCACCCATCGCCTGCGCTACGACCAGATCGATCGCGACATGCACGAGGTGCTGGGCGAGCTGCACGGCATCGACCGGGAAGTCCAGACGGTCGACGGCCGCTGGTACGTGATGCGGATCCGTCCGTATCGCACCGTCGACGATCGCATCGACGGCGTCGTCCTGATGTTCCAGGACGTGACGACGCGCCGCGACGCTGAGCTCAGCGGCGCCACCAGCGAGGAACGCCTCCGCCTCCTCATCGACAGCGCCCTCGACTACGCCATCTTCGCGATGGACGACTCGGGGCGGATCGACTACTGGAATGCCGGCGCCGAACGGTTGTTCGGCTACAACGCGGAGGAGATCATCGGCCGCGGCTTCGAGTGCCTGTTCACCGCCGAGGATCGCACCGCCGGCGCTCCTCGTGAGGAACTGGCGAGGGCTCGCCGCGAGGGCCGCGCTCTGGACGAGCGCAAGCACGTCCGCCGCGACGGCACCGTGTTCCATGCCAGCAGCGTCACGACGCGCCTCGGCGATCGCGCCGACCTGGGGTTCGCCAGCATAGCGCGCGACCTGACGCAGCAGAAGACCTCGGCGCAGGACTTGACGGATGCGCACACGGCGCTCGAGCGGCGCGTCGCCGAGCGCACACGCGAGCTGGCGACAGAGGTCACTTCGCACCAGGCCTCGCAGCTGCACGTCGTCAACCTGTTGCGCAAGGTGGTGACCGCGCAGGAAGACGAGCGCGGCCGCATCGCCCGCAACCTGCACGATCAGCTCGGTCAGCGCCTCACCGCGCTGCGGCTGTCGCTGGAGCGCCTGCAGGGTGCCGCCTCGGACCGGCCGCGGGCCGAGGACGAGCTCGCCAGGGTCATGACGCTCGTCCAGAGCATCGACTCCGAGGTCTCGTTCCTCGCCTGGGAGCTGCGGCCTGCCGTCCTCGATCACCTGGGTCTCGCGGTCGCGCTTCCCCGCTACGTCCACGAGTGGGCGGAACACTACGGCATCGAGGTCAAGTACCAGGGCGACGCGTTCGCGCCGGAAGTGATCTCGCGCGAGGCCGAGATCGCGCTCTACCGCATCGCCCAGGAAGCGCTGACCAACGTCGCCAAGCACGCGCACGCGACCCGGGTCGACGTGCTGCTCGAATCGCGCGACGGCGCCGTCACGCTCGTCATCGAGGATGACGGCGTTGGCTTCGAACCGGAGCACACCACCTTCCGCGATCGCGGCATCGGCCTGGTCGGGATGCGCGAGCGCGCCGGGCTGATTGGCGCCGAGTTCGAGCTCGAAGCCAGCGCCGGCGAAGGCACGTCGGTCTTCGTCCGCTATTTGCCGCCGCCGGCGGCCGGCGCACCGGCATGAACCGGATTCGCGTCCTCCTCGCCGAGGATCACGAGACGGTTCGCCAGGGGCTGCGGATGCTGCTCGACGAGCAGCCCGACATCGAGGTCGTCGCCGAAGCGGCCAACGGCAGCGAGGCGGTCCGCCATTGCAAAACGGCGCAGCCGCACGTCGTCGTCCTCGACATCTCGATGCCGGAGATGAACGGCCTCGCCGCGGCGAAGGCGATCCAGCAAGTGTCGCCAACCGCCGCCATCGTCGTGCTGACCCGGCACGACGACGACGCCTTCGTGCAGGAAATGATGACGGCCGGCGCCGCCGCCTATGTCCTGAAGCAGAGCCGGTCGACGGAGCTGCTGAGCGCCGTGCGCGCGGTCGCGGCCGGCGGCCGTTACGTCGACGCCAAGCTGTCGCAGCGGGTGACGCCGGCCCGGGAAGCGCTGGTCAAGCCGCGGCCGCCGACGATCAGCGAGCGCGAGAAGGAAGTGCTGCGCATGATGGCGATCGGCCACAGCAACAAGGCGATTGCCGCCGACCTGAGCATCAGCATCAAGACGGTGGAAGTCCACAAGGCGAACGCCATGCGCAAGCTCGCGCTGCACGGGCGCATCGACGTCGTGCGCTACGCCATTTTGCACGGCTGGCTCAAGGAACCCTAGCTCGACATTTTCAGTACGGGTTTCGCCCAATTGTGCTCTCGTGGTTCAAGTGCAAAGCTGGCCGGGTGGCAAGCCGCGTCTTGCTCGTGAGTGATTCCCGCGACGAGCGCGAGATGTACGCCCAGTGGCTTCAGCTGAGGGGCGACTGCACGCTCCAGGCCGCATGCGCGGCCGACGGTATGCGCCTGGCCCTGGAACTCCACCCCGATATCGTCGTCACGGACGCCCGATTGCCGGGATCGATGGACGGGCTCGAACTGACCGCGACGCTCAAGCACGACCACACGACCAGGGCGTTGCCGGTCGTCGTTCTCACCGGAGCAGGCTTCGACCACGACAGCCACGACGCCAGACGCGCCGGTTGTGATCGCCTCCTGGCAAAGCCCTGCCTCCCCGAAAGGCTGGCGCAAAGCATCGACGAAGTCCTGCGGAGCCGGGAACGGTTCACGGGGCGTCCGAGAGGCAAGAAAGATTTCCGATGCGGACAGCAGAACGGCGGCAGCCGCCACGTGGAACGTTGCAAAGGGAACCACCGCGCGACCAAATAAGGTCGACGATCGTGGGAGCCTATCGCGAGATGCCGGGCCTGACGCTGACACTTCCCCAGGCGGCGCGCCTCTTCGGACTGCGCGACGACACCTGCCAGATCGTCATGGAGGATCTGGTGCGCGAAGGCCGCCTGCGGCTGACGTCCGGGGGCCAATATGCCAGGTCCTGACGCCGACGACGATTCCGCGTACGGGTTTCCCCTTAATGGTCTATAGCCGTCCCGACTGGTAGAGTCGGGGCTCCCTGATGAATTCGGCTCAGCCGGCGCCCGATTCGGCGACCCCTCCCTGCCAGAAATGCGGCGATGGACCCTCGGTCCAACGCACCGTCGACACGATGGCAGGCTTCTACTGCCGGTGCACCAAGTGCGGGCATATCTGGCATCACGCCCATCACGCCGCGCCCGCGCACGCTGACTCCCGGCCGACCGTCGAGCCGTAGCGCAAGCTGCTGCAATCGGCAATCTGCAATCGACATCCCCAATCTTCAATCTTCAATCTGCAGTCTTCAATCTCCAATCTCCAATCTGCAGTCTTCAGTCTTCAGTCTTCAGTGTGCAGTCTGCAGTCTGCAGTCCGCTCCTGGCGAGTGACGCGGCGCGGTGATTCACGGTAAGCTGCCGGGCGCCAGCGAGGCAGACCCGAGATGACCCGCCCCAACATCACGTCACTGCAGTCACACATCCTCGACGAAGAAGCCCGCTATCCCTCGGCTTCGGGCGACCTGACGTGGATCCTCTCGGCGATCTCGCTTGCCGCCAAGGCGATCGCCGCCAAGGTGCGTCACGCCCGGATCGAAGACGTGCTCGGCGACCACGGTGGCGCCAACGTCCACGGCGAGACGCAGCAGAAGCTCGACGTCATCGCCAACGACATCCTGATGACGTGTCTCGGCAACCGCCGCACGGTCGCCGTGATCGCCTCGGAGGAGGACGAAGAGCCGACGATTCTCCGCCGCGGTGTCGAGGGGGGCAAGTACTGCGTGATCTTCGATCCGCTCGACGGCTCGTCGAACCTCGACGTCTCGGTCAGCGTCGGCACGATCTTCTCGATTCTTCGCAACCAGGCGGAGATCGCCGATCCGGTCGCGACCATCCTGCAGCCCGGCACGGAGCAGGTGGCGGCCGGCTACATCCTCTACGGCGCGTCGACGGTGTTCGTCCTGACCACGGGACATGGCGTCGACATGTTCGTGCTCGATTCCTCGATCGGCTCGTTCGTGCTGGTGAAGCGGCAGCTGCGCATCCCCGAACGAAACGCCTGCTACTCGATCAACGAAGCGAACCGGCTGTCGTTCCCGGAGGGCTACCGTCGTTATCTCGACTGGGCGCACGCCAACGGCTATTCGAGCCGTTACATCGGCTCGATGGTCGCGGACCTGCATCGCATCCTGCTCAAGGGCGGCGTGTTCCTCTACCCGCCGACCGATCGCAACCCGGCGGGCAAGCTGCGGCTGATGTACGAAGGCAACCCGATGGCGATGATCGTCGAACAGGCCGGCGGCAAGGGGATGGTGGACGGCCGCCGCCTGCTCGAAGTCCAGCCGACCACCATCCACCAGCGCATCAGCGTCGTCATCGGCTCGCCGGCCGAGGTCGACCTGGTCATGCGGCATCTCTGATGCCGCGGAGCTGAAGCTCCGCGCTACGACAACGCGCAACCGCGCAACCGACCGATTGAACACTGACCTCGTAGGGCGGAGCTTCAGCTCCGCCAGGCCCCTACCCGGCCGATGTCTTCGCGCCGTGCGATCGCAGCAGGCTGGCGTAGTCGACCAGGCCGCGCGACAGCGCTCGATCGAGCAGCGTCGCGCCGTCGGCGAACCGGGCATTGACGTCGGCGCCGTGAGCCACCAGCAACGCCATCATCTCCGCCTGCCGGCGCAGCTCGGTGTGGGCGTAGGCCAGCAGCGGGTTGCCGTCTTCGTCGCGCGCGTTGGCGGCCGACGGATCCAGCCGCAGCAGCTCGGCCGCGCGCTCGACGCCGTCACAGCGGACGGCATCGAAGATGTTCGCGACCTCCATCAGGCGGGCGACAACGTCGTCCTGCTTGTTGTGATACGCCCAGCCGATCGGCGTCGAGTGGAACGGCAGGCAGCGCCGCTGCGGGTCGGCGCCCAGCGAGAGCAGGAACTCCACCATCGCCAGCCCGCGCCAGCCGGCGGCGTTGTGCAGGACGGTGCGATCGTATGCCGTCTGCGGCACCATGCCGTTGATGTCGGCGCCGAGATCGAGCAGGAGCCGGATGCCGTCGCGCGAGCCTGCTTCCTCGGCGCGGTGCAGCAGCTCGATCAGGCCGGCGCCGCCACGCCGCGTCAACAGGCCGGGGTCGAGCCGGAGCCGCGCCCGCACCTCCTCGCCACGACCCGTGATGCAGTCGAGGGCGAACGCGTCAGCGGGATCCAGCTCGATCCGTTTTGCGCCGTGCGCCAGGAGCCATGCCGCGACGTCTTCGTGACCGGCGAGAAGCGCCTCTTCATAGGGCGTCCGGCCATCGCGAAGCCCCGCCGCGTTCACATCGACGCCATGCGCGACGAGCAGCTTCACGCGATCGAGATGATGGTTCTTCGCTGCCGCCCACAGCTCCTCGATCAGGAGGCGGGCGGGGCTGGCGCGGTAGTTCAACCGCGAGAGCCACGGGCCGCCTTTCTCGCGGCCCAGGCCGTACTCGAGCAGCAGCCGCAGGTGCGCGTCGTCGGGCTGGAAGTGACGGTTGTAGAGCGCCTGCGAATCGTTGGGATCGGCGCCGGCTTCGAGCAGCAGCCTGGCGAGCCGCTCGCAGTCCGGATGCGGCGGCATGTTCGGCCAATCCTCACCGCGCCCGAAGGCGCCCGTCAGGGCGGTGAACGCGTAGCTGCCCGAGTAGAGGAATCCGGCGTTGGCGTCCGCGCCGCGCTCGAGCAGCAGCCGCGCGACCTCTAGCGTCGAGCCGTTCCGCACCAGGCCGTCCATGCGCGCGTAGCAGGCATAGAGGAGCGGCGGCCAGTTGAGCGCCCCGCCTTTCCTGTCCAGGAGCTCCGGATGGTCGTCCAGGCGGTTGCGTACGGCGGCGGCATCGCCGGCCGCGGCCGCCGTATAGATGCTGGCGCGAACTAGATCGGCATCGTCGGCGAGAAGGCGCGCCGCCTTTGCCGGGTCGGACGGCCGCCAGCCGGCGTACGTCAGGCATGCCAGCACAAGGAACGTGTCTTCACGGGACGTCGGTGGCGGCGGCGGATTCCAGACGAGCGGCGCGATCGCGTCGAGGTGCGCCTTGAGCTTCGTCCACGTGGCGAATCCATACGAGCGCGCGATCGCCAGTTGCGCGTCGACCAGCTTCACCGGTTCACCGTGCGGCGGCGGGTGCGGATGGAACTCGCGAATCAGCGCGAGCGCGTCGGCCTCGCCGGCGCGCGCGTCGTCGCGCAGGCGCTTGGCTTGTTTCCGGAGATGATCGAATGACGGATCGTTGGGCAGCGAACGGACTGGCATACCAACCTCCTCGCCCGCATCGAGCGGGCTCAGAAGCCTGCGGTCCGCCGCATCAGGCGAGGAAGTGGCTTGCCTCTGCGTGTCATCGACGTCGGGTGGGCTTGGCCCTTTCCGCGGACTGGACGCGCCCCGTACTGCGCAGGCCCAGCATACATCCGTTCGCGGAGCTGAAGCTCCGCGCTACGACTGCCGCTTGCGCTGATCCGATCCGTTGCGCCATCCTCAGGCGTGACCCAACAGAACACTTCGTCGAGCTTCACGCTGCGCGCGGTCGGACAGGTCCGATCTGCATTGACCGACCTCGCGACCGCCCCCCGGCAGGCCGACGAAGGCGCCCCTCCTGCCTGGCTCGACTTCGATCCGGCGGTCGCGGATGCTCTCGCGGGCATCCAGCCCGGCGACGAGATCATCGTCGTCACCTGGCTCGATCGAGCCGACCGCGGCATCCTCGCGAATCATCCGCGCGGCGATGCGAGCCGGCCGCGCACGGGCGTCTTCGGCACGCGTTCGCCGCACCGCCCGAACCCGCTCGGCCTGCACCAGGTCCGCGTCGCGGCCGTCGAGCCGCTTCGGCTGCAGGTGGACGGCCTCGAGGCGATCGACGGCACGCCGATCGTCGACGTCAAGGCAGTGCTCGACGCCGACGTCACGCGCCGCTAGCGGCCGATCCGGTTACCACTCCTGCGCAGGCGGACCGGGAATCGTGCGCGTGTGTTCGAAGGTGTACTCGCCAAGCACTCGTTCCGCGCCCTCGGCGTCGACCGCGAGCAGCCGCGCGATCATCGTCGCCGACGGCAACCCCTTGAGGAATGCCATCGATTCCTGCAGGACGATGCCGCCGGCGTCGCCGCGGACGGGAATGTCCGCCAGGCGCCGGCGTTCGACGCCGCGCCCATCGCACCAGCTGAGATCGACGCGCGCCGCGCCGCTCAGGTCGGCCGCGAGCCTGGCGAACAGCAGGTCGTCGTCGACCGAGACTGTGCAGTGCACGGTTTGCCCCGGCCCCGCCTCGTACTGGCGAACGCGCCGGCCGCTGGCGGCGGCCTGGCGCACGAAAACCTCGTCGACCACGACCTGCAGCATGCCGGACCTGGCGATTCCCCGCAGCGCTTCGGCAAGGTCGACCGCCTGGCGCAGCCGGTCGCCGCACTCGTCGCAGGCAAACAGGTGCTCCTCCACGACATCCTGCTCGGCGTCAGCCAGGAGCGCGAGCCAGTAGTCCACGAGCACGGCGTCGTCGATCGGCTGCGGGCAGGCGCGTCCGCCGGGCGTCATGCGACCGTCTCCATGCATGCGCGCAGCTGCCGGATGGCGCGATGGCGAATCACCCGGACGTTGGCCTCGGACAGGCCGAGGGCACGGCTCGATTCAGCGGCGGTCTTCTCGTCGTAGAACGACATGATGACGACGGTGCGGTCACGTTCCTTGAGCGCCTGGACGCAGCGGGCGAGGCGGTCGCCGTCGAGTTGCGGCATCTCGTGCGACGCCGGCACCAGCGCTCCGCCGAACTCGCCGAGCAAGTGTTCCTGGCGCCGCGCGGTGCGCCGCTGATCGATAACCGTCATCCGGCAGGTGCCCAGCACGAACGGCGACAGCTTGTCCGGGTCGCGGAGCCGGCTGGCGCGCAGCGCTTCGATGGTCTTGAGGAGCACCTGCTGCACGAGATCGTCGGCAGCGGCGGCGGACCGCAGGTGGCGCAGGCCGTAGAGACGGATGCGGGGCGCCATGCGCCGGCACACTTCCGCCTCGGCGTCGTTGTCGCCGTCGGCAATCCGCTGCACGAGCTCGGCGTCGCTCGACTCGCTCGACCCGACCGTCACGCCGACATTCTAAGCGGGGATTCGCCCAGGTCTATGGAGATGTGTTGCCTGGCCGCGAGGCGTTACAACCGGACGATCTTTAACGGCTTTCCTGCTTCGCCGCGGCAACGCGGGCCCGATCCAGCCGGGCGGCGAAATCGCCGAGGAATGCCTCCCGCCACCGGTTGACGTGCTTCGCACCCGGATGGACCCCCTCGGCTGCCGCGGGATCGGGGTCGTCGATCCACCACTGCGGATGCCGCGCCGACGGGCGGCGGGCGCGCTCAACGCCAGCGGGAACGGCCGTGAACTGGCCCGTCTGTCCCCCGAAGCCGGGAACGTCGCTGCTGAACGCGTAGGGCCAGACCTTCGCGTCGCGCGGCGAAAAGCGGAACCGCATCACCCCGCCGTCGCGCGCCGCTGCGGCCGGGATCCGGCCGTCGAAGATCATCCGCGCCGGCTCGCCGACAGTCGCGCCGGCGGGAACCGGCAGCGCGAACTCGACGACGCCGAAGGCGTCGGCAGTGTCGGCGGCAGTCGTCGGCCGCGTGAACACCGTCCGGCGGTCATCCCACACCCGCACGAACCTGCCGCCCCATCCCGGCTTCGACGGATCGTCCGGCGTGCCGTGCAGCAGGTAGCCGACCGACGGACTGTCGCCCATCTTGATCGTGCCTCCGAGCAGCGACGTGAAGTACTCGCCGAGCGCGCCATGGCCGGCGACGTGCGCGGCCACGAACCCGGCATTGCCCCACTCACCCGCCTGGTTTCCGCCGGTGAACCAGCCGCGGTAGGTGGCGTTCGCTTCGATCATCCACAGCGCCGGGTGCTGGCGCTCGATGTAGTCGTAGGCCTCGACGCTCCACATCTTGTTCGGGCCGCCGATGAAATACACCCGCAGCTTCGGCAGGATGTCCGGCGCGTCGTGCAGCGCCTGGGCGAGGTCGTCGATGCCGCCCCACACGAGCACCCACAGCGGCCGTGGATCGTTCCGCCGCGCGCTGCGGATGATCCACTCCGACCCCTCCGTCGGACGCCCGACGCCGCCCGGCGGCGCCGAATCGATCGCGCCCTGCTTCGTGACGCCGCGCAGCGCGTCCGGTGCGGGGTAGCGGTCCGAGTAGGTCTTCAGACTCGGGTAGTCCGCCGCGTAGCGGTCGACCACCTGGAGGATGTGCTCGCGGCGGCCAGGACCGTACGGCGACGAGATCAGCCCCTCGACCTCGAACATGTCGGCGTATAGCAGGAAGTGCACCATCGACTGGAAGTCGTCGGGATCGGTGCCGCCGATGTCGGTGGAGACGATGACGCGCGGGCGCTCGGCGGGCTGCGGCGCGTAGGCAGCCAGCGCCGCGAGTGACGCGAGGCCGAGCAGCGACAGGCCGGCGAGTCTGATGATCATGCGCACTCTCAGCGAAATGTCAGGGAACGATATACTCGGCCGCCGTGACCAACGAACCAGCCGAGACCGTGCGCATTCGCGACGAACGTCCGGGCGACGTCGACGCCGTGCGCGCGGTCAACCGCGCCGCTTTCGAGACCAGCGAAGAGGCCGACCTCGTCGACGCCCTCCGTCGCGCCGCCTCTCCCCTCATCTCGCTCGTCGCCGAAGCGGGAGACGCCGTCGTCGGCCACATCATGTTCTCGCCGGTCACGCTGGCGGGTGCGGACGCGCTGACATTGATGGGGCTGGCGCCGATGGCGGTGCTGCCGGCGCGGCAGCGCCAGGGAATCGGATCCCGCCTCGTCTCCGCCGGCCTCGAGCGTTGCCGCGAGGCGAACGCCGCCGCGGTCGTCGTCCTCGGCCACGCCGAATACTACCCACGATTCGGCTTCATCCCGGCGTCGCGCCTGTCGCTTCGCAGCGAGTACGACGTACCTGACGACGTCTTCATGGTGTGCGAGCTTCAGCCGGGGCGGTTGCAGGGCCGGGCGGGAACGATCCGATACCACGCGGCGTTCGGCAGCCTTTGACCCCGTCATCTGCGTCAGGTGACGCGGGATTCGCCCACGAAACTATCGATTATAGTTGTGGTCGACTCGTGCGTATGGTAGCGTCGCGGCGCACAACTCGACCGGCCATAGACACATCCTTTTCGCATTTGCGGGCGCGGCCCGACGGCGTGCCCCGGAGGTGTAGATGAGCATCATTCCGCTGCGCGCGCGCCTGGTTGTCGCTGCCCTCGCCGTTCTCGCTCTCCTCGCCCCTTCGAGTACGTTCGCGCAGGTTGCCACCGGCAGCATCGTCGGAACCGTTCTCGACGCCAGCGGCCAGGTCGTGCCGGGGGCGCAGGTGACGGTGCGCGAAATCAACCGGAATACCGCGACCACGCTCGTCACCGACGGCGCCGGCGTTTACACCGCGCCGTTCCTGGTGCCGGGCACGTATGAAATCTCGGTCGAGCTGTCCGGCTTCCGGACCTGGACCCGGCGGGGCATCGTCCTGCAGGTCACCGACCGGCTCAGGATCGATGCCAGCCTCGAAGTGGGGGCGCTGACGGAATCGACGACGGTGCTGGCGGATACGCCCCTGGTGCGGACCGACTCGTCGGAAGTGGGCACGGTGATCGAGGAAATCGCGGTCAAGGAACTGCCGTTGAAC
>Ga0190275_10003542_pt1 | contig 11171 bp, 17 predicted proteins | sample Popmic550T_FD_133745 | JGI IMG/M metagenome (GOLD analysis project Ga0190275, IMG submission 133745) | Populus adjacent soil microbial communities from riparian zone of Yellowstone River, Montana, USA - 550 T | ecosystem: Environmental > Terrestrial > Soil > Riparian zone > Trees stand | place...
CGCTTTCCGTCCTCGGCAAGCTCTTCGTACATTTGCCGGGTCAGGGTGACCTGGCGGGGTGCCGAGCTTTGGTTTCTTGCCACCGGTGCGGCCTCGGGCTCGTGCTGCGGCTAGGCCGTCGAGGGTGCGCTCGGACATGAGTGCGTCTTCGAACTCGGCGATCGAACCGAGGATCTGGAAGAACATGCGGCCGACGGCGGTGCAGGTGTCGATGCCTTGATCGAGCACGACCAGGTCGACTCCGCGCGTCTGCAGGTCCTTGGATAGATCGATCAGGTGTTCCAGCGACCGGCCGAGCCGGTCGAGCTTGGTGATGACGAGTTGGTCGCCGACCAGGTTAGCCGACAACAGCGCGCGGTCGAGTTTCCGGTCGGCGGGCGAGCTTGCCGGAAGCCTTGTCGATGAACACCTCCTCGCAGCCGGCGCACGCGAGTCGTCGATCGCCCGCCGACTGTCGACGCTGTCGAGCCTCTACCGGTACGCGAACAGCTGGGGGCTCCAGGTGATTTCCCCAATCTCCGACGATGACCACCGGCCAAACGTCCGCCGCGGCCGCCAAGCAACGTCAGCCCGGGTGCTGCAGGCCGACGACATCACTCCTCGCGGCCGCAACCGACGTACGCGACGGCCTGGTCGTCGGACTGTTGTTCACCGGCGCGCTGCGGGTCTCCGAACTGTGCGCGGCCGACGACGCCGACCGCCATCATGAAGGTCGCCCTACCTGGCTGGTCATCACCCGAAAGGGCGGCGCCCAAGTACGAGTTCCGCTAGAGACGACTGTCGCCGAGCTGCTCGATCTGTACGTCGCGATCCGACCGCCCTGGACCGGCCGCGGCCCGGCGCCCTTGATCGTCGACACGACCGGGAATCGGATCGATCGCTACGACGTCACGCGGCTGCTGCGCCGGCTGGCAATGGCCGCGAGCATCCCCCGCCCGGAGACGGTGACCCCGCACTCGCTGCGCGCGACCGCGATCACCGACCAGAAGCGCCGTGGCCTCAACGCCGAAGACATACAGGAACTCTCCGGCCACGCCGACATCCGCGACGCTTGGGCGTGGGGGTCAGTGTCTTTGCGCCTCACACTGTTTTGGGCGGTTGCTTTTCAGTAGGCGGCGAGCAGCCGCGGAGTTTGCCAGGTAGTAGCCGGGTGTCAGCTACCTGCCATGCGCCCGCGCCGTGAGGTAGGACGCCATACGCTGGCTGTCCTACCACGAGGGCTGCCTGACTCCACTCCCGGTGCAAAATTATCGAAACCTCATCGAAATGCCCAAGTGATTCCGACCATCAAACCATCGCTCCGATGTGAAGTTCAGTGACCTTAGCGTGGAAAGAGCTCCAGCTCATTCTCGATTCCGTGCAGGCCCACGATGTGGCCGTTGGACGCACCGTTTCCACGGCGTGCGACCGGTCTAGGTCCTGCGCTCGTGTGGCGGCACCAAAAACCACCCGTCTACTGCTCCCCCGCCGCCGCCTGGTCGAGCAGACACCATCACCCTTCGATGCAACAACCGAGGAGTTCGTAATGCCATCTCAATCAAGGAGGTCAGGGGGCGCGACTAGAAACCGTCGCCTGGTCGGCGGATCGACAGCCATCGCGCTTCTGGCAGCACTGCTGGCCGGTGCCGCACAAAACGCAACTGCGATGAGCGGCGAATCGATCGCTGTCACTTCACCGAGCGGACCTGCGGCGCAGCGACAATCGGATGCGGTTTACAGACTTCAGGCAAGGAAGATGTTCGCTCAAACGAACATTGCCAAGATTGTCGACGCACACCAAGACCTCTTCGGCGGTTATTACGCCGACGGATATTCCGTCCTCAACATAGCTGTCGTAAAAGGGGCGCCCGCGACCCGCACAAGGCCTCTTGTGGCTAAAATCCTGGGCTTAGCCAAACCAGCGGACGTAAAGATCATCCAACGCCCGGTCGAGAAGAGCTACGCGGAACTTCAGTCGATCGCCGATGCCGTTCGCCCAGACCGGCCGTCACCCGCAATGGGCAGCGGCGTAACCGGAACCGAGATCGACGTAGCAACCAACACGCTGATCGTGTACACCAACACGGACGTGGCCAAGTTTGCGAGCCGTGCGAAATCGAAATATGCCGAAGCGGTCCAGATCCAAAAGGGCGAAATCGGCGACGATCTCAGTCGCATCAAGGAACCGGGAAACTATAACGGAGGAGCATACTTCAGAGGTCTAACCACTAACTGGCCATGCACAAGAGGGTTCACTATCCGAAATAAATTTGGCAAAGATTACATGCTTACAGCCGGACATTGCGCCAACGCAGGTGAGAGCGTGGCGTACAGGCCGCAGTCGTCCGAGGTAGCCTTTGTTCCTTTCAAGCATTACCCCGGCGCAAGCGACCTTGATAATCTGCTGTTGGATACGACTTCAGTCACCGATGCTGTCCACAAACCGTTCATCTGGTCCGGACCGCCCGGCGGGCAGTCGGGCCAAGAGCTACTGCCGGTATCAGGAGCAGCCGAATCATGCCTCGGCTGCGATGTCTTTTTTGACGGGATGATCACCGGCAAGCGTCTTGGCACCCTAACCGGCGGATCAAACTGCCGGCAGTTTGAGAGCGGCTACTCCTGCGGCCTTCAACGAGTCACGTCCGGCTCGATCTGTGAGGAGGGCGACAGCGGCGGCCCTGTGTTTGCCTACAGCCCGCCGTACGTTGTCGCAGTGGGTATCATCAAAGGCAAAACCCAAGGGCAATGTGTCTATACGAAAATCCAGCCCATCTTGGATTATTGGGTTGCCACAATGACACCTCTCCCCTTCTGACGCCGAGCCAGACATGCCAACAGGTACCGACTCGGCGTCATGTACGCCGAGTCGGTACGCACATTGGACGACGCCACGACCCGCACGCCGGTTCGACGAGTCCGCGCGGCGATCCCTCGACCGCGCACCCGCGCTCGGACCCGACGACGATCCCGATTTCGAAGGCTTCGCGGGGAGTTCACCAGTACTGTCACAGCTCCTGAACGTGGAAGACGAACGCCGTAACCGGTGAAGACGCCCGTCTCCGCCATCACCGCTCTGAGGTGCTCAACGGTCCGCTCCCAGGCGCTGTGTTGGTCACCAGACCGCTGTCGATGGACCGTAGCGGTGGGGCCTCGAACTCCAGACCGAGGCCTTCGAACGCAGCTCGATTCAGGTGCAGTAACCGCTGCTCTGCCAGATTGTCGATGTTCGAAGTCGCCTGCACAGATGTCCATACTCGTCTGCAATCGTCCGGGCCGGAGCCTGGCTAAGACGTAGCGCGGCGTAGCCGCACCTGGCAGCCCGGCCAGTAGGTCAGGCTGGCGGCGGTTCGGCAACGCCTGCCTCGACCAGCTGGGCCAGGATCCGGGCGGCACCATCGTTCGATACTCCGGCGATCGCCGCCAGGTCCTCGGTCGTGTAGGGCCCGGGTCCGTGGAGAAGGGCCGCGTCCCGGATCTTCGCGTAGCTGTCCCAGTGGGACATGTCCTGAACCAGCGGTTCCAGCTCGGCAACGAGTGCTTCGAGCCCGCCAATGACGACCCAGCGGCGGCTGCCGGCACCGTCCGCCCGTGGGCCGAAGCGGGCGCGACCTGGTGGTTCGAGGCCGACTGGTCCTCGATGGATCCCCCAGGTACTCCGCACCAAGGCCGAACCCCGCCTCACCGCCGGCCCACCACGGATCAGCTAACGCCGCGGAAGGTCTGGGCGTGGACACCGAGTCGCTGGCCGTGCGTGATCCGGCCACGGCCATCGGGGCACCCTCGATCGTGAGGAGCGCGATTGAAAGTGACGCGAAAGTGTTTTGAAAGTTGGCTCGGCTTGTGTGTGGAGATATCAGGAGCCATCAACGCAAGGAGGCTGTCGATGAAGTCACTATCTCGCGGAGTTGGTGTGGTCACAGTGGCAGGTGCTGCCCTGTTCGGTCTGAGCGGTCCAGCTCAAGCGGCACCATCCGTCCACGACGTGACGGCGGCCAGGTCTGTCCCGCAGCCAGGTCACGCGCCGGCGGCACCAACCTGTGTCGTTGTATCGCAGAGCACTTACAACTTGACCGTGCGCTGTACCTATGTCGACGGCTACAGCCATTACCAGCTCAGAATCCAATGCCGTGACGGCCGTTGGGTGAGGTCCCCATGGGTGAGGGTCGGCCAGACAACATGGGCAATCTGCCCCACCGCCGCCGGTCCCCGAACTGGTGCCACCGAAATTCAGGGCAGCAATCGGTGATGACTCCTCGGGGCCTGTGACGGGCCGCGTCAGCCGGGCGAGAGACCCCACCCATCGGAGTCTTCCGGCTGGACGCTCCGAACTATCTCGATGGAGAGATGATGAAGACTCGCATACTCGCTACAGCCGCAATCATGGCCCTCGCGCCGTTTGTCATGGTCAGCCAGGCCAAAGCCGCGCCTCCGGCGCCCGATTCTGCCGCCGACGTCACCATGGGGGTCCAGACCACCGACCTCAAGGTCGGCGACACGATGCTGCAGGTCCTGGACGGCGAGGCGGCGACCTACCGGCTCGTCGCCGAGAAACCGAACTGGGGGCAGCGGGTTCGCCTGTGGCGCAACACGTCGACCGGCAGCCTGCACGGGCAGATCGCGTTCTCGAACCCCGGTGAATCTGTCTGGTTGGTGGGCTCCGGCTGCCCCGGCTCGGCGGTCACCTGCCATCTGGCCTACGTGCCGGGTGGCGGCAACCAAGCCAGCACCAACTCCGTCATCGGGGTCGTCGACGCATGCGGTAAGCACAGTCCCGCCCCCGGGTTCATGTATACTGTGTGCACCTGTATCGTCTGCAAGGCGGAGCCTCATGAGGCCGGAACACGTCCGTCGGCAGCAGCCCCAGCCGGTCGCAATACCGGCAACGCCGATCCCAGCCGGTCACCGTCCCAGGTGTCCTAGGGGAGGACCGGAGTACGCCAAACCCGGCTGTGACCTGGTCGACGCCGGCCTGGTGAAACATTGCGCTGTCTGACTGCGATAGACCAGCGGGGAGGGACCGGGAAACGTGAGGCAGTGCCGCTACACCACACGGCCGCGGGGCGACGTCGACGACGTCGTTCCGCGGCTCAGCGCGCTGTGGACGGTCCTGACCACCGGCGGCCCCACAAACCTGGCCGACGAGGCGGTAGACGACCGACTGCTCGACTGGGTGGCCGCCGCCGTGACCCGTTGCAATCAGCGGTCACCCCGGCCCTCTTCGGGCAACCGAGTACGTCGCGGTGGCAGGGTGCACCGGCGGGGCAGGTACAGGCCAGCGGCCGGCCGACGAGTTCGTGCATGTGGTCGCGGATCCAGTCGCGGTCGACCCAGCGCGCGCTGCTGAGCTGGATCCGGGCAGGGCCGGCACCGTCCAGCCATTCGGCGTATCGGCGGCACGCGATCGTGGCCGCGTCGACGTCAGTCAAGGTGATGCCGAGCGCCTGGTGCTCGGCGACGATCGAGGCGATCGTGAACGGGTCGCCCCCGGCGCGAGGGGCGGTCGACGATCACGGCGCCTGCGGGTCCGGTCCGTCGTTGGTCGGCGTCGCCGCAACAGGCCAGTCGCCCGGATCTCCGTCCTCGCTGTAGAAGGACTTGCTGTAGAGGCAGCGTGGCTTCCGAGCGCGGGCGCGAACGGCCGCTTCTTCCTGCCGCGGCAGCCATTCGGCGCTTGGCTGGCAACGCGGTGGGCGATGATGGTGGAATGAATTCAGTTCGGGTCGGTGACCTCTCGCTGGGACAGGTGATCTCGTCTGAGGAGGAAGGGTTGGCGCCCGCGATGATCGAGGCGATGAACTCTGTGGGCGATCGCCAGCTGGTGTTGCGCGACATTGGCTCGGGAGAACGGATCGACAGGGTCGTCAAGCTGGCTGCCGACCGGCTGGTGATGCTCCACGATGTCGAGGTCGAGCACCATATCTATACCAACGTCACCGAAGATCCGATCGAGGTGCGGCTTGGTCCTGAAACCGTGATCGTCGAGCCGGGCTCCAGCTTCCATCACACCGGTGGCGTCCGGCCCGATGTGTTCCCGCCTACGGCCTGGAGTCACCGAACGACCTGACCTGCACCCGGCGGTCTGGATGTGCGGAAGTTCGCATAGCCAGCCCCCCGGACAGCGTCTGCTGTCTCTGGTTACGGCACCCAGGATGCCGAGCTGCCTGAGGAGGAAATCTTCCAGCGATGGGTGTCCCATTCGTAAGGGCCGAAGCTGGGTTGGTTGCCGGCGCTGGTTTTGAAGGTCAGCCGGTAGCGGTTGAAGTAGCTCGCGCCGCGGGTGCCGCCTTGGCGCCAGTTCTGGGCCTGGATCAAGGCTCTCGTCGTCCAGGTATGCGCGTTGTGTGCGTTCGGGCAGTTGGACCAGGTGAACACGGTGGTGTCCGGGGCGCCGCTTCGGTCGTATCGAGCGACGCACTCGGCGGCGGTGAAGTCGACCGAGGGGCCTTGCCTGACCGACCATTCCCCGTCCAGGGTGATTGTGGGGTAGAAGTTCAGCACGGTGCGGTAGTCGACGTCGACCTTTCCGACCAGCGTGCAGCCAGACGATCCGCAGTAGAAGTAGCTGATGGTGTCTTCCATGAAGTGGGTGCCACCGACGATCCTGCCGACCCCGGCCAGCACCCTCGACTGCTCGTCTGTCTTCCTGCCGGGCGCGACGAGTGCTTGCAGTGCCCGCTGTTCGGCGTCGGCGTGCAGCTTGGCACGCTCGGAGACGAAGACGCGGGCTTTGGATTCTTCTCCCCGCGCGATCGCCTGCCGGACTGCGGCTTGCAACGGCGATGCATCTCTTGACGAGACCACCGACGTCAAGCAAGAGCCTGTCGAAAGCTGCTCATCGGAGCACAGTGGCTGTCCGGCCGCCGCTGGAGTGGCAGCCTGGGCCGTGAGACTGCTGCCGACCCAAGCCAGTGATGCCAGGGCAGCCAGAATCGTTCTTTTCCTACGGATCATGGGCGGTTCTCCAAAGGTAAGAGGTACCTTCAGCACAAGCGGCACCGGCCGCCTGGTCAACGAGTCGCCCAGAAGTTGCAGCAACGTGCAATCGGAAGCCGTTCGACCTGCTGCAGGGCCGGCCTGTGACCGATCCCGGCGCCTAGTTCTCCTTGAGGCTCAAGCGACGGGCCATGTTCAGCCGGACCTCCCCGTAGGGGGCCACGTGAGTCCAAAACAGCGGTGTCAGGCCGCGGTGGTCGACGTCGGTCATCCGGTCGGCCCACTCGTCATCGGCGAGAACGTCTAGCACCATAAGCGTGTTCACGTACACCAGCGCCGAGTGCAGCACCCGTAGGCACAGCACCGATAGTTCTTGTTCGTCGCGGCGGTTGGAGGCGAGCTCCAGCTGGACCGGGCCGAGTAGTTCCGGCGCGAGTTTGCCCACCTGATCAGTGTTGCCCTAGGCAAGTGATCGGCGCCACCGTCCGGGCCTCGGTTGGGTTGCTGAACGATCTCAGCTTGCAGATCCCACACCCTCGCGCCGTGAAAACGCGCAAGCCCAGGCGCGGCCGCCTGGTACTCGTCGAGCCACCGTCAGCGGGGCCGCTGTGAGGAGTGTCATGCGAGAGTTCGAAAGTCTCGAATGGATGGCGGCTGGGGTGGTGGGCGGGGTGAGCTGTGCCACCAACGCCCGATCGGTTTCAGGCGCGCAACTCGCTCCCGGGCGGTGCATTTGGCCACGGCTGAAGGTTATTGCAAGCCCTTCCAGCGGGTCGCACTCTATGTCGGCCGGCACCGCGCCGGCCAAACCAACAAAAGGGGAAATACCAAATGGGCACGATGATCGGCACGGCATGGACACGCGCCGCGGTGGCTGTGGCAGCAATCATGAAACAGCGCGCTTGGTCGAAGCGGCTCGCCTGCGTATCGGCGCTTGCCGTGGCAGTCGCTTCAGTGTCTGTCACCACCGCATCCGCGGGCACCTATACGCGGGTGACCGTCTCGGCGAATGGTGTGTGGAAGGGACTCGCGGGCTACAAAACCACCGGGAACGAGTTCTGCGTCCGCGCCTACAACTCCACGAGCGGCGCGAAAGCGATCGCGGGAATGGAGATCCCCTCCCAGCGAGACATCATCTGGATCGAGGACAAGGGCGGTGACGACCGACCGACCTGCACCACGATCGCGTTCTGGCTGACCGGTCACGCCATGAACATCTCGCTGCACCACTACAACGACCGCGGCATCCGGACTCCCTGTGACGATTGTTGGGTCGAGGGCACCGTCTAGAGCCTCCGCAAGAAGCGCGGGGGTTGGAACCATGTTCGTCGGTGCCGCCGGATAGCTTGCGGAAATGGCTCATTCCCGTGAGCTATCCCGAGTCTCCCGAACCGTTCCGGAGACCGGACCCGGACCGATCGAGCAGCTGCTCCGGATCCAGCGGCGAGACGCGAGCTCGCGTCCGCGACGAGGCCGCGAGCGCCACCCTCGAGTACGAACTCCCCACCACCAGTTCGTCGACGTCGACGAACTGGTGGTGTTGGTGTCCATCCGGTCGCCGATCGTCACGCTGGTCTCGCGGATCCGCACGACTCCCTGCAGAACCACTGGAACCCAGTCCTCGATGAGGATCCTTTCGAGGCGGTCAAGGCCCGTTTCCGACTCGTGGGTATCGCGTTCTGGACAGCCGATGGAGGAGCCCTAGTCTAGGGCCGGTGTCGCCGGTGCCGGGGTGCTGTGGCTCTTAGGTTGCGTGGCGGTGGGGTGATCTGTGCACTATGGGGGTGACCCCCGCCGCGGCTACGGCGAGGGCCACCCCTCAGCTAGTGGGGCTCTAGCTTGATCGAGACCGAGTCACGCGTCACCGTGATCGTCAGCCGGAATCTAAGCCTCATGAGGTACCACCTCCTTCCGGGGTCAGCTGTTGTGAAGAGTCGGGGCCGGGCCTTTTGGGGGCTCGGCCCTTCTTCTTGATCATCGCGCCTTCCTGACGCAGATCCAACGTGGACGAAATGTCAGACGAGCAGTTGAAGAGAGCATTCTCAGCGGACCCAAAAAACTGTTTCGGCAAACTCCGTAGACAGTTTCAGCTGCTGGTCTTAACCTTTTCAGCGGCCCAACTTCCGGGGCTGACCAGCGGATACGTCTCTAGCACTTGATCACTTGACCCCTTCGACCCCGTGAACCCAGTCGAAGCCGCTGAAATGGTGCATGACCTCAAGGAGGAGCAGATATGGGGCTGGTGACGGTCACCGCCAAAGACTTGCTCGTGGGAGCAGTCGAGGCCTCGAAAAGGCGTAGCTCGGTGCAGTTCCCGAAAGAAGCGGTCAGGATCGTCGACCTGACTCAGGAGCACACCTTCTTCTCGGCTCTGTTCAGTCGGGGCGAGGCGCAGATGAAGTTGTACCTGACGTTGGTCATGATGACTCGGAAGCCGCCTCACACGCTGTTCAAGATCCGCCCCGATCACTACTTCGCGGAGATGCTCGGCTTCGAGGAGCTCGACCGGGAGAACCCGCGCCCCGGACCAGGAACTCGCCGTGTTACCCGCGCCATGGCGCAACTGACCACCGCTGGATGGGTAACCCGGGTCAGGGAACGGGGACGGGGCTCGACCATCACGGTGTCGCACATGCCGCTGCCCGAGAAGCAAGGGCCGTGGGTCACCCTGCCGATTGAGCTGTGGTCCCGCGGTTGGATCAATGTGATGTCGGCGCGCGCCCTGTTCGTCTACACCTGCCTACGCCTGGTCCTAGCCGGCAAACCCGATGATCAGGCCGCCCACTTGACTACCCAGGACCGAAAGAACATGAGGCTGACAGACGACACCTGGCAACGGGGAATCCACGACCTCGAGCGACTCGGGAATGTACGAACCGAGATCACCAGGGTCGTAACTGACAGATGGTCCAGCGACCTCAGCCTGCGAAAAGTCTGCTACCTCAACAACACCTACCTGCTGGAGACCGACAGCCCCGCATCACCACCGACGGAGTCACCCAGCAAGGAAGTGCCACCCCAGGCACAAGGAGCTGTCGGTGCGATCTGACGCCCCGAGCCGCCCTGATTCCGGCGACCGAGCTCCCGGGCACGATTCAGCCGTTATCGACGCGGCGGAAGTTTCAGCTGATGTACTGCCATGCCGGCGTATCCGAGCTTGGCGCTGACGGTGTTGACCGTCCGGTGGAGTGGTCGGCCTTTGACCATCTGGTCGAATCCTGCGGCGGCCCAGCAGGGACAGCGCCAGGGTGCTGGCCAGGATGGTGCGCTGGCACGGATTGTCGACCAGCTCCTGGAGGCCCTGGAGCAGCGCGACACCGCCGGCCGCAGCGGAAGGCCGAGGCCTCCGTACGCCGTCACCGCGGCCCCTGACGATCAACTGCTCTGCGACTTCTGCGCCGCGCCCGGCCCGGTCGTCTACTACGAGGTGACCGAGTTCAGCATCGCCGGTCCGGGAGGCGAGTTCCTCAGCGGCGACCGGTTCTACGCGTGCTCGCCGTGCCGAAGGTTCATCGACACCAGCGATTGGAAAGGCCTCCGGGCGTGGGGAACTCGCCACCCTCGCTCGACAGGCGGACTCGGCCGGCGCGAAGCTGCTGCTCGTCGGCGACGACGCACAGCTCAGCGCGGCCGACACCGGCGGGGCATTCCGGCTTGTCGCGCGCGACACCGAGGCGGCCGAACTCAGCGACGTCTGGCGGTTCAGCAACGCCTGGGAGCGCGAGGCGAGTCTCGAACTGCGCGCAGGCGCACTCGATGTCATCGATCGATATGACGAACACAACCGCCTCGCCGCGGGTTCGACCGACGACATGGAAGACGCGGCGTACCGCGCCTGGCGGGCGGACGTTGCGGCTGGCAAGTCCAGCCTGCTGATCGCCGCCGACAACGCCGCCGTCGCCAGACTAAACGCCCGAGCCCGACTCGACCGGATCAGTACCGGCGAGGTCGAGCCGAACGGAATCGTCCTCCACAACACCAACCACGTCGGGGTCGGCGACCGCATCGTCACCCGCCTCAACAACCGCCGACTGCGCTACGGGCACCGTCTCTTCGTCCAAAACGGCGACGAGTGGACCGTCGTTCATCGATGGGATGACGGCTCTCTCACGGTCGAGAACGCACGCCAGAACCAGGTCACTCTCCCGGCCGACTATGTCCAGGAATCCGTCTATCTCGCCTACGCAACCACCGCCCACCGAGCCCAGGGATCCACCGTCGACACCGCCCACCTCCTCGTCACCGACCAGCTCACCCGA
>Ga0190275_10003543_pt1 | contig 11171 bp, 10 predicted proteins | sample Popmic550T_FD_133745 | JGI IMG/M metagenome (GOLD analysis project Ga0190275, IMG submission 133745) | Populus adjacent soil microbial communities from riparian zone of Yellowstone River, Montana, USA - 550 T | ecosystem: Environmental > Terrestrial > Soil > Riparian zone > Trees stand | place...
GGTGACGCCATCCACCGGGGATCGGGGTGCCAACGCAGTTCCGGCCTGGATGCCGCCGCCGGCGATGTCGGCCCGGTTCGCCGAAATGGTCGAATTGAGGAAGGTGACCAGGGCGGACTCTGCAACAAGCACCCCGCCGCCGTATTCGCCGGCCCGGTTCCGGTTGATGGTGGTGTCTGCGATGACGGCCCAGTAGATTCCGGCGCGTCCAGCCACGTAGATGCCTCCGCCGCGCGTCGCCCGGTTCGCCGAAACGGTCGAGTCCTCGATCAGCAGCGGGGTCGCCTCGCGGACCCACAATCCGCCGCCACGACCACGCAGAGCCGTCGCGTTCCTTGCCACCTTGGTCTTCAGCACCTGGACCGCACTGTCGCTGTCCAGATAGGCGCCGCCGCCGTTCCTGACCGCCGAGTTGCTGACGATTGAGGAGTCGATGATGGTTGCTCCGTGCCGGGCCGAGGAGAGCCCGTCGGTGTCGGGCACGTAGTAGATGCCGCCACCGGAAGCAGCCCCGGTTCCACCCGCCTCGTTGCCGGAGATCGTGCTGTCCTCAACCCTGAGCGTGCCGACGCGGCTGTAGACGCCACCGCCAGAATTGGCGGTGCCGGCTGTGGAGTTGCCCGAAACGGTGCTGTTGTCGATGGTCAACTCCGGCGAGACGTCATCGCTCGGCGCGACCTGGACGGTCGTCACCGCCACACCTCCTCCCGGCCCCGCCGTGGTGTTTCCCTTGATCGTCGAGCCGGTGAGGGTGATGTACCGGTCCGTGCCCACCGGATCCAGGTCGTAGCTGAAGTCGATACCGCCGTCCCCGTTGTCGTGCACCTGGCTGCTGACCAGGTCCAAGCTGGCGCAGGCGCTGCACACCAGGCCGGTGGCGCCGTTGCCGTTGAGCTTCGACTCGGTGACGGTCACCCGAGTGTGGCCCTGGCCGGTGGTGCGCAGGCCGAACTCCCCGTTGCCGCTGAGGATGCTGTCCGTGACGCTCACCGGGGATCCGTCCGTGATGTTGACCCCCGCACCGCCGTTGTCGGTGATCGAACTGCGGGTGAGCACGAGGCTGACGTTGCTGCCGTTGACCCCGTCGGAGTCGTTGCCGGTGATGGTGGAGTCCACGATCGTCATCGGTGCACCCGGCATGTTGTTGGAGCCCGTGACGGCTGCGGACGCACCGGTCGGGCCGCCGTCCACGCCCGTGATCGTGACAGCGCCCAGGTGAACGGCTCCCTCTCCGTAGACCCCGGGGCCGAAGACGAACGCGCCGGAGTTCGGCCCTCCAATGATGCCCAGGTCGGTCAGCGTCAGTGAGCTGTCGTCGTGGGTGCTCTCGATGACACCGGTGTCGGCGCAGGTCTGGGTGATCACCGCCCCATTGCCCTGAACGGTGAGCGATGTGCCCTCGGTGTGCGACAGCGGTCCGCCGCAGTGCGTCAGGTTGTAGCCGACCGGGGCGAGCACGACGGTGTCGTCGGCTCCGTTGCCGCTCGCCGCCTGGAACGCCTCCCGCAGCGAGGTGACCCCGTCGAGTGGGTTGACCACGTCGGATGAGGTGGTCACTGTGAACGTGGCCGCCCGGGCGGCAGGCTGGCTGCCGAGCAGCGGGCCGACGAGGGTGATCAGGAACAGGCCGGTCAGGGCCGTCCTTCGGACAGTGCGGTACTCGGACATCGTTGGCCCCCGAATCTGCCGGACGTGGAATCGCGACCGGCACAGCTTAAGTCTCAAGGAGGCTGGACACGCACCCCCTGATACCTCAGGCCAGGGCGATCAGGTCCGCGTAATCCGGGGTCCACAGGTCCTCGACGCCGTCGGGTAACAGCAGCACCCGGTCCGGCTCCAGCGCCTCGACGGCGCCCTCATCGTGGGTGACCAGCACGATCGCTCCGGAGAAGGTGTGGATCGCCGCAAGCACTTCGGCCCGGGAGGCCGGATCGAGGTTGTTGGTGGGCTCGTCCAGCAGTAGGACGTTGGCCGCACTGACCACCAGCATGGCCAGCGCCAGCCGCGTCTTCTCCCCGCCCGAGAGCACCCGGGCCGGCTTGTCCACATCATCCCCGGTGAACAGGAACGAGCCGAGGATCTTGCGCGCATCCGTGGCCGACATCGCCTCGGGTGCGGCGGTCATCATGTTCTCCAGCACGGTGCGGGAGACGTCCAGGGTTTCGTGCTCCTGAGCGTAGTAGCCCAACCGCAACCCGTGCCCGGGACGCACCTCGCCGGTGTCGGACGGTTCGATCCCGGACAGGATGCGCAACAGCGTGGTCTTGCCCGCCCCGTTGAGGCCGAGGATCACTACCCGTGAACCCTTGTCGATCGCCAGCGTGACATCAGTGAACACCTCGAGCGAACCGTACGACTTGGAGAGATCCTCTGCCCGGAGCGGCACCTTGCCGCAGGGTGCGGGCGTGGGGAACCGGATCTTCGCGACCCGGTCGTGCGCCCGTTCACCTTCGACGGAGGCAAGCAGCCGGTGCGCCCGCTTGGCCATGTTCTGCGCCGCAACCGCCTTGGTGGCCTTGGCTCGCATCTTGTCGGCCTGGGTCAACAGTTGTTCGGCCTTGCGCTCGGCGTTGGCTCGCTCGCGCTTGCGGCGTTTCTCGTCGGTCTCGCGCTGCAGCAGGTACCGCTTCCAGTCCATCGCGTACTGATCGAGTTCCGCACGGTTGGCGTCCAGGTGGAATACCTTCGTCACGATCGCCTCGAGCAGGCCGACATCGTGCGAGATCAGGATCACGCCGCCGGGGTACGCCTTCAGGTAGTCCCGCAGCCAGACGATCGAGTCGGCGTCCAGATGGTTGGTCGGCTCATCCAACAACAGGTTGTCGGCTCCCGAGAACAGGATCCGGGCCAACTCGACCCGGCGCCGCTGACCACCGGACAACGTCCTCAGCGGCTGGCCGAGCACCCGATCCGGCAGGCCGAGATTGGCCGCGATCCGGGCCGCTTCGGCCTCGGCTGCATAGCCACCTGCGGCCGCCAGTTCGGCCTCGGCGCGAGTGTAGGACCGCATCGCCTGCTCCTGCGCCTCACCCTGCTCGGTCGACATCTCCATCGAGTAGCGGTTCAGCCGCTTGAGCACCTGATCCAGGCCACGCGCGGAAAGGATCCGATCCTTGGCGAAAGTGTCCAGATCGCCGGTGCGCGGATCCTGGGGCAGGTAGCCGATCTGGCCCGAGCGGGTGATCTGCCCGGACGCCGGCAGCGCTTCACCGGCCAGAATCTTGGTCAACGTGGTCTTTCCGGCACCGTTGCGTCCGACCAGTCCGATCTTGTCGCCCGGCGCTACCTGAAAGGTCACCGGCGAAAGCAGCAGGCGGGCGCCCGCCCGGACTTCGACTTCCCTCGCGACCAGCACGAGGGGCCACTCTACCCGGGCGGGGCCTGCCTTCAGACCGTGACTAGGACTGCTTGTACGCCTTGCCGCTGACGATCTTCACGATCGTCCCCGGGGCCGGCGGATCCTGGTTCCCAAGGGTTCCAGCCCACAGGCTGCCGTCCGGGCCGCTCTCCACAGCGACCACTCCCGGCAGTTCCACGAACGTGGACTTGCGACCGTGCTTGACCTTGGTGATCACGCCTTTGAACAACTCGGCGACATAGAACTCGCCGTGCCGGCCGATGGCCAGGTTGGTGGCGCCGAGGAAACCGTCGGCAACCACCCGGGCATGCCCGGTCCATGGGTTCACCCGGTACAGCTTGCTGCGGGCACCGAGCGCGGGTGACTCCGGTCCACCCGCGAGCGTGGTCACGTAGAGGAAGCCGTCGGGGCCGACCTCGACATCAGTCGGAACCGACTCGAACTTGTACGTCACACCGATCACACAATCGGGCAGACCCAGCGCGCCGGCAGCGGCGGCATCCACCGTGAAGGGGTGCGGAGGCAGCACGGAAAGGGTACGGATTCGTCCCCCATTGTCCACCGAGAACAGCGCGTTGGCGCCGGCGTCGGCGACCACCCAGCCGCCTCGGACCGCGGCGACCGAGTAGGCGTGCGAGTCCACACCACCCTTGTACGACACGGGGATGCCCTTTGCGGTGAGGGCGTCGGTCACGCACTGGCTGGGGTTCTTCACGCCGTAGCTGTAGTACTGGTCGGGGTTGTACTTGGTCTCGAAGGCGTGGGTGTCGGCGTAGATCCGGGAGTTCCGGGACCAGATGTGCAGCCCGCTGGCGGTGTTCTCGAAGGTCTCCGGGTTGGTCTCGGTGGTGGCGAACGCCAACCGGCGTCCGTTGCCGCTGAGGGCGACGCCCGAGGCTCCGGGCTGGTCGGCCGCGATGGTCTTGATCGAGCCGTCGCTCTTCAGCTTGCCGACCAGGTTCAGGCCGCCGTCGGCGACCAGCACCGAACGGTGGGTGACCTCCAAGTTGAACGGCGCGGCAAGGGCGGTCGACTTCACCACCGGGGTCGGCGCCGGCTTCGGCTCCGCCACAGCGACGCCGGAGACTGTGAGCGCAAGACTCGCCGACAGCACTCCAGCGGCCGCGAACAACGAACGTTTTTCCATGAATCCTCCCAGTTGCCGGCCCGAACGATGCAGGCCGGACGAGTGATCGCGGCCGGCCTCATCCCCGATGCCGGTTATCCGCGCGGGCCGAAGTGGCCCGGAGACATCCTGTGGCCACCCTGTGCGCACGGTCAATACCCTGACGGGTCAGGTGCTCGCTGCACCAGGAATTCTCCTGGTGCGCGTCCGGCTCAATCGAGGCCGGGTAGCGGGGGCCGGTCGGGGCTGATCGTGCGCGCGACCCGATCGAACACCTCGGCCAGCACCTCACGTTCATCCGGCGTCATCAGATCCAGGAAGTTGGCCCGCACCGTCGTCACATGGCTGGGCGCGGCGGCCTTGATCCGAGCCAGCCCCTCGTCGGTGATGGTCACCACGGTGCCGCGACCGTCATCGCTGGCCGGACAACGACTGACCAGCCCCCGGCTTTCCATCCGACGGAGTTGATGGGCCAACCGACTGCTCTCCCAGCCGATCCAGTCCCGCAGTCGGCCGACCCGGATTCCGCTGGTCCCGCCCTCGCTCAGCCCGACCAGGACGGCGTAGTCGGCGTGCGACAGCGCACTGCCGGCAAGGTCGGCCGAAATCACCCGATCGAGGTCCTGCTGGGCGAGCACGAAGCTCTGCCACAGCGACAATTCGTCCTGTGTCAGCCAGCGCACATCGTCCACACAGGAATCGTAAGCCCATTGCCACGCCGGCCCGGACGGCCCCGCCGTGGGAGACCCGACTCCAGCACCAAGACCAACGATCAACAGCCAAGGACTACACCATTCACCGTAGTCACGGATAGTTCGGTATTACCGGTTACGTCCTCTGGCGGCTACCGGCCAGACGTCCACCAATCGGGCGGCACCGTCAACCACGCACAACTCGTCGGCCAGGTTGACCGCATTGCAGACGTGGTTGGGCACCACCCGCACCGCGTTGCCGAGGCTCGGTAGGACGGGTGCCGTGACGACCGCGTGATGCTCCGACAAGCCGACGATGCGGGCGTCCGGATGGTCCAGCAGCCTGCCGTACCCGGTGGCGTAGGAGGCCCGGTCGGCGCCCAGCACCTTGCTTCCCGAGTCGAGCACAACCCGGTCGTGGTGAGCGCTGACCACGCGCGCGTGGCAGGTGAGCGCGATCTGCTCCGGCGCGCAACTGTCCAACTCCCACTGCTGCGCGTCGTTGAACACATAGACACCGGGCCGGTACTCGTCCAGCCGGGGGTCGGCGTGGCGGAGACTGGGTGTGGATCCGCCACTGAGCACCCGGGCCGGCACGCCATGGGCGGCCATCGAGGCCGCGGCCGACACCAGCGCGGCGGCTTCTTCGACGGCCCCGGACGCGCCGGCGCCCGGCGCGTAGCTGTGCCCCGGGAAGGTGAAGGCACCCCGGACGGGGTGGCCGCGTTCGGCCAGCAGCATGGCAAGAGCCCCCGCCCGCTCAGGTGGCACGCCGCTGCGGTGGTGGCCGGAATCGATCTCGATCATCAACTCGGCCAGCCCCGCGGGAAGGGCGGCGACCGAGTCGACCGAGTCGCAGCCGATCGCGAGCCCAGCCAGCTGCGCCACCGCACGCAGCCGGGTCACCGCGGCGTCATCGATCCACAGCGGGTAGGCGATCAGGATGTCCTGGCAGCCAACCCCGGCGAACACCTCGGCCTCACCGATCGTGGCCACGGTGATGCCGACGGCACCGGCGGCGAGCTGTAACCGGGCGATCTCAGGCGTCTTGTGTGTCTTCACGTGCGGCCGCAGGGCGAACCCACGCTCGGCTGCCAGGGCGGCGGCGCGGTCGATGTTGGCCTGCATCACGGCGAGGTCGACCACCAGCCGGGGAGTGCCGTTCACCCCCGCATCATGGCGCAGCGGCTTCAGGTGGACCACCGAGCCGGCCGCGCGGCGCGCCTGCCCCAATGCCTCGGCTGCTGCCTTACGCTTCGCGCATGCAGCCAGCGTGGGCGCGTCGTCCGATCCGGTTGGGTCGTCCCCGAATCCGCGGAACCCGGGTACTCGTGAAGGTGCATCCCGGCTCCGCCGCCAAGTACCTTCAGGAGGGTGTCCTGCAGGTCGACTACCCCGAACTCGACGTCACGCACGTACCGCCGGGTGTGCTGATCCTGCCCGCTCTTGGCACGGTGCTCACGGTCGCGATGGCGGCCGGCATTCCGGTCGAAGTGGACGAGGTGGACGACGAGTTCGCCGCCGGGCTCGATGAGATGAACGCGACCTGGCGCCGGCTGCACCCACGATTCAGGCCCGGCTTCGAGCTCCGCGCCGCTCGGACGGCGACGCCCACCCGTGACCTCGACGGCGAGATGCTGCTGTGGTCGGGAGGACTGGACTCGACCGCGTCGCTGATCGCTCAGCGGGAACGGGTGCGGGCGCTGTTCACCGTCTGGGGCGCTGACGTCGGGCTGTACGACGCCGCCCTGTGGCAGTCGCTCAACCGGCACTTCGACGACAACCCACTGACCGAGGGCATTCCGCGAATCGTCGCCCGCAGCAACATGCGGCGCTTCCCGATCACCCTTGCCGTCGTGCACGACTTCCTCAGCCCCGGTGAATCGTGGTGGGGCAGGGTGCAACACGGGCTTGCGCTGGCCGGCCTTGCTGCCCCGGCGACGGTCGCCCACGGCGTCGGGGCGCTCATCCGGGCCGCGTCGTTCTCCCCGCAGTCCAATCAGGCCACCGGCAGCATGCCGGAACTCGATGAACTGACCAGGTGGGCAGGGGTCGGCATCCGGCACGAGGGATTCGAACTGACCCGGCAACAGAAGATCACGGAGCGGGTGGCTCCCTTCCTCTCCGGAGGGGGCCGGCTCACCCTGGCCGTGTGCTTCCGCCATCACCGCCACGATGGAGATCGTGGCGTGAACTGCGGCACGTGCGAGAAGTGCCTGCGCACTGCGGCCGGCCTGCTCGCCGCGGGCATCGACCCGGCGACCGTCGGACTGCGGGTCACCGCGGACACCTACGCTGCCTGGACGGCCCGACTGACGCAGGGACTGCCACTGCACAGCCACTCGCTGCAGTTCTGGCAGGAGGTGCGCGCGGACATCTCGGGCCTGCCGCCAGCTGAACCTGCGGCAGCCAACTTCATGGCAGCACTGGCCGATGACCGGTCTCTTGTGCTGGCCGGCCCGCCAACGGATCGGGCCGACTTCCTGCGCACCTACCGCGCGAAGCGCCGGGCAGCCCGGTGGCGTCGCGCCAAGGCCTCCGCCACCCGGGTCGGCCGCATGACGCGACGCCGGCTGACGGCCGTCATCGCCGGCTGATAGGTTGCGGCGCCGGCGGTCTCGGCTCGCTCGACCAGCCGCAACTCAGATCCAGCCGCAAGTCAGACGTTGTAGCCGATCGCCCGCAACTGCTCGCGACCCTCTTCGGTGATGTGATCCAGGCTCCATGGCGGCAGCCAGACCCAGTTGATCACCACCGAGTTGACCAGCCCGTCCAGCGCCATCTCGGTGTCGAACTCCAGCCGGTCGGTCAGCGGGCAGGTGGGCGAGGTCAAGGTCATGTCGATCGTGCAGTTGTTGTCGTCGTCAAGGTGGATGCCGTAGACGAGGCCCAGATCGACCACGTTGACCATCAACTCGGGGTCGACCACGTCCCGCATCGCCTCGGTCAGGTCGTCCAGCGACGGCCTGACGCTGGGTGGCGCGGTGCTGTCCGGAAACGTGTCGTCGACCAGGTCGGACGGCCGTAGTTCGCTCATCATGACTCCTTCATTCGTTCGCCGGCCAGTGCCTGCGCGGCGGCGTCCTTGAACGCCGACCAGCCCAACAGGGCGCACTTCACCCGGGCGGGGAACCGGGCGACGCCGATGAACGCGATCGCGTCCTCCAGCCGGTCCTCGTCGGGTTCGATCTCTCCCCTGGAATGCATCATCTCGGTGAACTCCTCGTGCAGTCCGAGCGCTTCATCCACGGTACGTCCGATCACCAGGTCGGTCATCACCGAGGTGGCGGCCTGTGAGATCGAACACCCGATCGCCTCGTACGAGACATCGGTGACCGTTTCGCCCTGCAGCGCAACCCGCAGCAGCACCTCGTCGCCGCAACTGGGGTTCACGTGCGTCACCTGGGCCCCATACGGCTCCCGCAGGCCGCTGTGATGCTTGGCGCGGTAGTGGTCAAGGATGATCTCCTGGTACATCGCCTCGACGCTCACGCGACCCTCCCAAAGAAGTTCCTGGTGTAGTCCAGCGCCTCGACCAACTGGTCGATCTCACGCTCCAGGGTGTACAGGTAGAACGACGCCCGGGTGGAGGCGGCGATGCCCAGCCGCTCGTGCAGCGGACGCGCGCAGTGATGGCCGCCCCGCACCGCGACGCCGCGGGAATCCAGGAAGGTCATCACGTCGTGCGGATGAATGTCCAGGCCGTCGGCGGTGGCAAGCGTGAACGAGATGGCGCCTCCCCTGCCCTCCGGACCGATAGCTGTGGTGCCCAGGATCCGCAAGCCCTCGACGTCACCAAGGGCGGCCAGGGCGTAGGCGGTGATCGTCCGCTCGTGCGCCGCGACCTCCGCCATGCCGATGCCGCCCAGGTAGTCGGTGGCGGCGCCCAGCCCGACCGCCTGCGCGATCGGCGGCGTGCCGGCCTCGAACCGGTAGGGCGGCGGGGCGTACGTCGAGCCGGTCATCTTGACCACCTCGATCATCTCGCCACCGCCCAGGAAGGGCGGCATGCCGGAGAGCAGGTCGTAACGGCCCCAGAGGGCCCCGATGCCGGTCGGGCCGACCATCTTGTGCCCGGTGAACGCCACCAGGTCGGCGCCCAGGTCGGTCACCGAGGTGGTCAACTGCGGCACGGCCTGGGAGCCGTCCACCACCATCAACGCGCCGACCGCGTGAGCCAGGCCGGCGATCTCCGCGATCGGGTTTACCGTGCCAACAACGTTCGAGACCCACGCCAGCGACACGATTCTGGTGTTCGAGTTGATCAGGTCCTCGGCGGCTGCCGCGGCCAGGTCGAGCCGGCCGTCCGGCGTGATGTCGAACCAGCGCAGGGTGGCGCCGGTCCGCTCACAGAGCAGTTGCCACGGCACGATGTTGGAGTGGTGCTCCATCACCGAGATGACCACCTCGTCGCCCGGAGCCAGGTCGGCGCCGAGCGAATGGGCGGCCAGGTTGAGCGCCTCGGAGGCGTTCTTGGTGAACACCACCTCCTCGGCCCGGGCGGCGCCGACGAACTCGGCCACCTTCTCCCGGCCGGCCTCGTAGGCGGCGGACGCCTCTGCGCCGAGCTGGTGCATCGCCCTGGCCACGTTCGCGTTGTGCCGCGCGTAGTGGTCGGCGATCGCGTCGATCACCACCTGCGGCTTCTGCGAGGTGTTCGCCGAATCCAGGTAGGCCAGCGGGTACTCCCCCACCCGGCGGTCCAGGATGGGGAAGTCGCGGCGGATCAGTTCGACGTCGTAGCTCACGGGCTCTCCTGTCGTGCGGCGGGCGCCGACCGGTTTCAGCTCGATGCGGCGGCCCTGACGAACCGCTCGTAGCCCTCGATCTCGAGGTTCTCGGCCAGCTCCGGGCCACCCTCCTCGGCGATCCGGCCGTCCACGAAGACGTGCACGTAGTCGGGCCTGATGTAGTTCAGGATCCGCGTGTAGTGGGTGATCAGCAGCAATCCGCGGTCGCGCTGCGCGGTGTACCGGTTGACGCCCTCGGAGACGATCCGCAGCGCATCGATGTCGAGGCCGGAGTCGGTCTCGTCCAGGATCGCAAACTTCGGGTTGAGCAGTTCCAACTGGACGATCTCGTTGCGCTTCTTTTCGCCGCCGGAGAAGCCCTCGTTCAGCGAGCGGGCGGCGAAAGCGGGGTCCAGGCCCAGCCGCTCGAGGGAGGCGTTGACCTCCTTGACCCAGGTGCGCACCTTCGGGGCCTCGCCGTCCAGGGCGGTCTTGGCGGTGCGCAGGAAGTTGGCCACCGAAACCCCGGGCACCTCGATGGGGTACTGCATCGCAAGGAACAATCCGGCGCGGGCCCTCTCGTCGACGGTCAGGGTGGTCAGTTCGACGCCGTCGAGGGTCACCGAGCCGTCGGTGATGATGTACTTCGGGTGCCCCGCGATCGCGTAGGCCAGGGTGGACTTGCCCGAACCGTTGGGGCCCATGATGGCGTGCACCTCGCCGGAGTTGACCGTGAGGTTGACCCCCTTGAGGATCTCCTTCGGACCGGATTCGGTGGCGACCTGCACGCGCAGGTCGGTGATGGACAGAGTGGACATTCGGTTCAGTTCTCCTGAGTGATCGGGTTGTCGATGTCGACGTAGATGTCGGTGCCGTCCATGCGGACGGGGTAGACCGGCACGGGTTCGGTGGCGGGCAGCTCAAGCGGCAGCCCGGTGCGCAGGTCGAACCGGGAGCCGTGCATGTAGCACTCAAGGGTGAGGCCGTCGACCTCGCCCTCGCTCAGCGGAACCTCCGCGTGGCTGCACACGTCGCGGATCGCGAAAACGCCCTCGCCGGTGTTCACCACGGCCACCTCGGCGTCACCGCCGAGGTCGACCGGGATCGAACTGCCGGCCGGAATTTCCTCGAGAGTGGCAGCATGACGAAAGGTCATTCGTAGGACCCCATCGTGACCGCAAGCTCGCGCTCGACGGCCGCCATCATGTGCGCCTCGACCTCTGGCACGCCGATCCGCCGGATGATGTCGGCGAAGAAGCCGCGCA
>Ga0190275_10003544_pt1 | contig 11171 bp, 14 predicted proteins | sample Popmic550T_FD_133745 | JGI IMG/M metagenome (GOLD analysis project Ga0190275, IMG submission 133745) | Populus adjacent soil microbial communities from riparian zone of Yellowstone River, Montana, USA - 550 T | ecosystem: Environmental > Terrestrial > Soil > Riparian zone > Trees stand | place...
CAGCGAGAATCCGGGCGGCGGCATGTTCCGGAACGAGAATCCGGGCGGCGGCATGTACAAGAAGTCGAAGAAGAAGAAGAAGAACAAGAAGTAAGGTTCAAAGCGCAACGCCGGTTCGCCGGCATGTGCTGAAAGCCCGGGCAATTGCCCCGGGCTTTTTTCATGCCTGCGCGCGGTAAAACGAAAAGCGCCGCGGGGCCGCCGCGGCGTTCTCGAAACCCAATTGTGGAGCGTGCGCCTTTCATACAGAGGGGCGTTCCGCGACTTAGGCCGGTTTGAATATCCCTCGATCAAGCGTCCAGAGCGAGTGACTGGCCTCGGCTGACTGAGGAAGCCATCCAGAGGCCTTGATGTGCTCAAGCGCTTGGCGAGCCGCCTGCGGCACAATTGCGAGTGTCGCCTCTGCGGCCTTCAACCGAACTTGCATATTTTCATGTTCATAGAGATCAATCAGCGCGCGGCGCTGATCGCCCGGGCGCAACTTCAGCGCCCGCTTCACAGCCTCGATGTCGTCGAAGAGCCGATTCACGCGCGGAACATCACCGCGGTCCATTTCTATACCCTGCTCAACGCAAAGACGCACAAAGCGCTCGACGAGCTCGTCGACAGTAGCATTTCCAAGCGCTGTTCTCTTCATGGTTTGAGAACCCCGAAGTCGATTAGCTTCTGAATACCAAGCGATCTCCGCTCTTCCCAGCTCTTTCCGCGCAGCCAGTCCCGCGGTGTCATACCCCCGTAAGCAACGCTCTTTGTTGAATACCAATCCGATATCCGTTGGTGCTTCTGCTTCGGAATGCGCACCAAATTGTCCGGCGCGTCAATCTCGGAACGTGAGAAGCCGTCTTGCTCGGCAGGTCCCTGTTCGACGACGTGATGGCGCTGTGTTCCTGAACGCGGAATCTCGACTGCGTCATTCAGCTCCCGCAGGGTCTTCGGTGGATCGAGATCGGTTAGTATCTCGTCCCGATACTCGCGAAGCCAAACTGCGCCTGAGATGATTGTGCCAATCACTGAAAGCCGGGCAGCAGCGGGCAGGATCAATCGAAGAGAATTGCTGACGGCCCGGATGACCTTCGTGCGGTCCCGTGACTCTTCCGGTCTTTCACGCGGGACACGTTCTGGCGGATGGTTGTCATCGTGAGGCGGCAGACCGCCATCCGCGCTCGATCCGTGGTCAGCGCCGTCGGTTGCATCCGCATCACTTTCATCGAAAGCCTCAGTAGCGCCGTCTGTCCACCGGCCAAGCTCGTCGCGCGGCTGGTCCGGATTGAAGTTCGCCTTTCGACCCGGCGCAAAATCGCCGCGCATGAACGCGGCCTTGAACCGCTCCCAGGCAATGTCCGCCCTGCGCTTGCGTTCCGCGCACGCGGTCTCCCATTCCCGCTCCTCCCGGTCGCGCTCCTCCCTCTCCAGGCGGAGGCGCCGCGCGAATGGCGTTTCGAAGGCGCGGTCCCAGAGCGCGAAATCCTTGCGCATCCCCTCGTGCCCCGCCGGGTGCACATAGCGCTCCCAGTCGGGGCGCACGAAGCGGCGCCAGTCGGGCCGTCCCCAGCGGCGAATCCGCTCCAACTCGACGGGATCGAAGTCGTCCATGATGTGAACCGATGATCGTAGGGCGCTGGTCAGCGAAGCGGACTGCGCCGCCAACGTCTCCGCCCACAACGAAAAACGCCGCGGGGCGACCGCGGCGTCCTCGAAACCCAATTGTGGAGCGTGCGCCTTTGATACAGGAGGAGCGTTACGCTGTCAAGCGATAATTCCTAGCGATAGGAAAATAGTTATCCCCGCGAAATCTCCAGAATGTCGAGTGACTTGGCGCCGACGACGAACGGTCCAGCGGATTTTTTCGGCTGCATGGACCAAGAAAAATATTTCGCCGTCCACGTCGCTTTGCGCCGATCACTCGCCTTCTCACGCCACCGGCTCGATCTCGCCGGGCCGCCAGGTCTTGTTGAACCACGGCTCGAGCGGGCCGTAGAGGCGCAGCAGCGTGAACCAACCCTTCTTGGGAACGGTCTGGATCCAGTTGGCTTCCTTGCCGGCGGGCGCCGTGGGGCCGAAGTAAAGCTCGACCGAGCCGTCGGCGTTGACGATCAGCTTGTCGCGCTTATTGTTCTTGCTCGGGTACGGCTGGCTGGTCTGCAGCTCGGAACGCGTCTGCGGGTCGTAGAGCACGACCGACCAGAAGTCCTGCGCAGGCGCATCCTTGGGAACGTTCATCCGGTAGTTCTTTGCGCCGTCGAACGGGGTGCCGGTCGGATCGGCGTAGTTGACGGCGTACTGTGAACCTCTGCCGATGATCTTCGCGGCCATCGCCGGCGTGTTGACGGTAGCGACGTAAAAGAAATTCGAGCGTGCGTCCTGGTTGCGGCCGGACATGCCATCGCCGTCGAGCCAGCGGTAGTCGTTGCCGATGAAGCCGGTGCGCCACTGGCTGTTCGGGTAGAGGGGTGAGCGCGGATCGCGGTTGCGGAAGGAAATCGACCGGGCGGTGGCATTGCCGACCGCGACGGCATCAGTCAGGATTGCCTTCATCCGCGCATCGGGTGCGAACCTGGCGCCCTTGCGGATGCCGATGGCGGCGGCCTGGCCGCGCAGCTCGGGCTCGAACAGCTCCAGCGGCTCTTTCTGGATGACGTGATCGAGTTCGTTGTAGAACTCGAAATTGTTGGCGTGGACCGTGTTGAGCGGCACCTTGGACGTGTTGATGAACTCCATCTTCGGCGGATTGGCGGCCTTGCTGAGCGAATAGATCTTGAGGCCCTCGCGGAACGACTTCGAAGCCGCGTCCGGCTTGCCATCCTTGAGGAAGCCGCGCAGCACAACCGCGTTCACATAGGACGGAGAGCGCGCGACGTAGTACTGCCCGCCGTCCTTCTTGTCCTTCGGCACGGCACCTTTGTAGTCCGGCGGCAGGATGAGGTACTTGCCGCCCCTTCCTTGATCCGGACCGGGGCCGCCCATGTCGATGACGAAGCGGAAGAACGCGTCGTCGACGGTGCCGGGCCCGGTGCCGGGCGGAATCTCGACGACCGTCGGCCCATCGGTTTGCAGGTCCAGGAACGTAAAGCAGTAGACCGTGTCCGTGTTTCCGGTAAGGAACAGCGGATTTGAATCCATCAGTTGGTCGAAGATGAGAGCCTGGTTGCTCTTGGTCGCACCCATCTCGACGAAGCCGAGCCGGAGCGCTTCGACCGATGCCGCGGGCATCAAGTTGAGGAAGACCTCGACACCGCGGAGGAAGTCGAGATGGTCGTAGGCCTTCTGTGCGGTCTCGGCGGTCGGTACGCCGTCGACGAAATTCAGCGTTCCGATCCGGGTTTCGACCCTGTCGGGCGTGAGGATCTTGTCGGGAATCTTGTTGTTGAAGCCGGGCGTGGGATCGACGCCGGGCTTCGGAATCTGTGCATTCGCCTGGCCCGGAAGCGCAACGCCAGCCAGAGCCGCCGCGGCCAGCAACGCGCTGCCGCCGAGCATGACATCGCGGCGATCGACTCCATTGAGGGACTGGAAGGAATCAGGCTGCTGCTGCGGCGAGTCGATACGTGTCACGCGCACACCTCCAAATGGGTTGCGCCCCGATTGCGAGGCGTGTGCGCCGCACCAGATACATTGTGCAGATGGGGAGCTACTGTACGGATGGATACTTGATCGACCTGCCGGTTTAGGCGCGCGCCGGTTGCGCGGCACACCGACGTTGCGCAGATCGCGCGCATGCGCTGCGGTGCGCCGGATTTCCTTTGTTCTGCTGCTGGGTCTCAGGAGCGCGGCGAGCGGGGACTAACCGCCTCGGGACGGTACTTTGCCAACACGAATAGCCGCAGCGCGGACGAGAGATTGTGCTGCTGCCTGTTTGCATCGATCAACGAGATGAGATGTCCAAGGGAGACCTTTCTCTCGGCGGCAATTGATTTCAGTTCGAGCCAAAACGGCTGTTCCAAGGACACGCTCGTCTTGTGGCCGTGGAGGACGACAGACCGTTTGATGATTGGCGACTTCATCGGACTACGTTCAGCGGCAGCAGCCAAAACCTAAAGCGCCCCACTCCGCCGACTAGGGCGCTTCCGGCGGCTTTGCCTCCAGGCGTTTGACGATCTCATTGGCAGCGTTGCGGGCTTCAAATTCGGTTGCTGCCGTACCCGTGCCCACGGTTTGGCCGTCTGCGACAACGCGCCAACGAAAGCCTTCGGGCGATGCTCGGACGATAACGATGGGCTCAGGCATCGGTCGGATAACCTACGCGGACTCGTTGTGCCCCCCTTAAGCACCCCGGCGCGGTGGGGTTGAGGGGGCATCTGACGCCGCGCCGGGGCCTGATCCGGGATACCTGTGAGAGACCCGGACCTGAGGTGCCGGCAGCCAAGGAGAGCTGCCGGGGCGATACGAGATACCCACCCAAATCCTGCCCCGGCGCCGCAATGGGCCCGTCAGCACCGGGGCGAGTGTGCCTGCGCTACGGCACACCCATACTTGCCGAGACAGTCACCGCCGCGACCGCGATCACGATCGCGACGATGCCCGAGAAAGCAAAACCAATCCGCCGCAGACTGAAGGGGTCCGCCATCGCTGTCGTCCTCTGGAAAGATGTTGTTCTTGTTGGCGAAGCAACAGCGTTGCCCAACTTTCGTTCCGTGAGACCATAGTCGGGCCCTATCGGCGACTGGCGATCCAGCCCGGGCGCCAACTCGTGCGATCACCCGCCTCCTTTATCGTGCGAGTTGGCGGGGCTCGCCCGCGCCTCGATCCGAGGTTCCCGCGCGACGTTGCGCGGATCGCAGGGACGCGCGATGACTGGACCGTCCTGGGAGCATCCGTATGCCGCGCCGTTTCGTTGCAGATCTTATCGAGCCTCGCGGCGTTCGCTCTCGCTCCTCCGCCGTCCCCTATCCGCTTCGGAGGAGGAGCGACATCATTGCGCCCACGGTCGCCTCATTTCGACAGCCGGCGCCGGTTGGCGCGAACCTTCCTGCGATAGCGCTTCACCACCTTGAGGGCTGAATCGCCCATCAGGATGCCGGCGGCCACGGGGCCCGCAAGAGCGAGTTTTTCGGACACCATCCGCTGCGCCTCTGCCGAGGCCGTCGGACCTCTGGCGGCGAGCCGCATGCAGCGCAGCCACATCACTTGCTGCGCTTCCGCCGCGAGCATGCCGACGTTCCACCAGGTCTTGAACATTGAATATGTCTCCGGCCCGGTGAGAGCTTGAAGAACCGCTCAGGTGACCTTGTCGGCGTTCTTCGCCAACCAGTCCTCGTTCTCCGCAAGCGTCGTGTAAGCCTTCTGGCTCTTGCGGGCTTCGCTCCCCTGCTTCAACGAGCGCGTCGTGCGGACCGTCTCGCCGAGCTCTGCAGCCTTCTCGCGGTAGCCCCGGGCGTTCTCCGCGTGGGTCTTCTCATCGTCGGTCATGCTGATCTCTTTGTTTCCCGAGTGCGGGCGTGACACGCACGCCCGCATTCGTAGCCACTACGCGGCCTGCGCGGTCTGTGCGTGCGCGTTGACTTCGCTCTCGGCGAGGCCGGAGAGCGCCGCGTCGGTCTTCTTCTCTTCGGCGAGCGTCGCGTCGAGGAGTTTCACCGCTTCGTTGTAACCGAGCTCGCCCGCCCAGCATTTCAGCGTGCCGTAGCGCGAGATTTCGTAGTGCTCGACGGCCTGCGCGGCGGCGAGCAATCCGGCATCGTGCGCGGGCATGTCCGCGTACTCGTCCATGATCTCCTTGCCCTCGTCGAGGATGCCCATGATGGCGTCGCAAGTCTTGCCCTTGGGGGTCTCGCCGATCGACTTGAAGACTTTTTCGAGCCGCTCCACCTGCTGCTCGGTCTCGCCTTCATGCTTCTTGAACGCGGCCTTGAGGTCTTCCGATTGCGCCGCCTTTGCCATCTTGGGCAGCGCGGTCAGGATTTTCTTTTCGGCGAAGTAGATGTCTTTCAGCGTGTCGAGAAAGAGGTCTTGAAGCGTCTTGTCTTTGGCCATGGTTGTCGTCCCTTGGAATGAAAATGAAGAACCCCGGCTGCTTGAGCCGGGGTGTTGTCTGGAAACGGCGCGGAGCTATTTCTGCTGCTCGCCCTGCTGGCCGGGCTGGCCGGGCTTCTGCTGCCCGCCCTGGCCCGGCTGCTGATTCTGCTGGCCCGGCTTGTTTTCCTGGCCGCCCTGCTGGCCGCCCTGTCCGGGCTGCTGGTTCTGCTGGCCGCCCTGGTTCGGATTCTGGTTTTGGTTCTGGTTGGTCATTGGATTTCCTTGATTGTGCCCACATCGGCAACCTTCGGCGTGCCAAGGCGTTCCGTCGGCCGCGCCGTGGCGCGCTGTTTATTTGTTCGTGTGCCGGCCTGGCACGCGCGGCATTCTCAAAACCCAATCGCGCAGCCTCGTTTACCGCGCTCTCGATGCGGCGAGACTTAAGAATAGGTAATGAGAACCCGGCCGGCTGGACTTCACACCGGCATGGCGATTTCGCAAACCAGTCCGTCAGCACACCAGTCAGTGGTGATCTCGCCCTTTAGCTGACCTCTGATCATGCGATCCATGATGCGCGTTCCAAAGCCCGAACGCTTGGGGTGCTCAACAGCGGGACCGTTCTCTTCCGTCCAACGCAGCACCAGTTGACCGCTATCCGGGCGCGAACATTCCACGTGAACGCGTCCATCCGGAACCGACAATGATCCGTATTTGGCCGCATTGGTCGCCAATTCGTGCAGGGCCACCGCAATCGCCTGCGCGGCGGTCGGCTCAAGGAACAGGGTGCAGCCCTCGATGGTCGCGCGCACCTCTCCTTCACTCGAATAGGCCGCGAGTTCTTCCTTGATCAGATTTTGCAGGTCCGCGCCTTCCCAACGGGTTTCGACGAACAGCCTGTGAACGTTGGCGAGGGCCTGGATACGCCCCTCGATCACACGCTTGAGTTCATCGGGCGTATCGGCTTTCGACAGGTGAACCGTTGCCTGCACGGTGGCCAGGATGTTCTTGGCCCGATGCTCGGCTTCGCGCGCAAGCATTGCGATTTGAGCTTCATTCCGCTTGCGCTCTGTAATTTCACGAACAATTTTCGATGCCCCGACGACGTTACCGTTGCCATCCCTGAGCGGTGAAACTGTCAGCGAAACATCGATCCGGCCGCCGTGCTTGCGCTGCCGGACAGTTTCGTAGTGATCGATCCGCTCGCCACGCCGTACCCGCTCGAGGATCGCAGGTTCTTCGTCTACGCGGTCGGGCGGAATGACAATGCTGACGTGCTCGCCGATGACCTGGTGAGCCAGGTAGCCGAAGGTTCTTTCCGCGCCCTGGTTCCAGCTCGTGATCACGCCATTGAGGTCCGTGCTGACGATGGCGTCATGACTGCCCTCGACGATCGAGGCGAGTCGTTGCGACGCGTTCGCGCCACGCTTGCTGTCGGTAACGTCGCGCGTGAAGCAACCGGTGTGAATGAACTTGCCGCCCTTGCAAAATACGCTGGAATTGATCAGCACGTCGCGGATCGAGCCATCCTTGTGAAGCAGCCGCGCCTCGTAGTCGGTGAGTTTTTCCCCCTCGGTCAGCCGCTTGAGAATGTCGTCAATGACCGATTGGTCGGCATGAAACTCGGCGATGTGATGCCCGATGTATTCGTCTGGCTCGTAGCCGACCATTTGAAGTTCGGCGCGGTTGGCCCACAACACCTTCCCGTCAGGGCCGACCCAATGGATCGCCATGTGGGCATCTTCCAAAAACTCGCGCAGGTCCTGTTCCGACTGGCGCGCCGCCTCCTCCTGCCGCTTGCGCTCGGTGATATCCACCAGCATGTTGACCGCGCCGATAAACGCGCCGGATGAATCGAATAGCGGCGACGGGAACGGCATGAATGGCACGCGCGTGCCATCGGGACGCTCGGCTATCGCTTCGTACCCCGTGATCGGGCGTCTTTCCTTGATCGCCATCGCCATCGGGCACTCGCTATGGGGTAGCGGTGTCCCATCAGGCCAGTACAGTTTCCAGGAGCCGCACCATTCATCGCTTCCGATGACCGGCCGGCAACCCCACAGCGTTGCGGCGGCCTCATTGTAGAATGTGATGCGTCCCAACGCGTCCGTGGTGTACACGGCGGCCGGCAAGGCGTGCAGCAACTCGTGCAGCCGCCTTTCGCTTTCGGCATCGAGGCCCAGATTGCGCTGGCTCATCAGCGAATCGAGGGATGCCTCGAGCGCTCGCTCGCCGGTGTCTGACATTCTATCTCGCGGTGATCGCCCGTGACGTGATGCCACTTGCCCAACTTGGGATCGTACTGGCCCACAAGCAAGATGTCGTGGCGGCAAATCGTTGCGGCTGGGAGGTGAATCGCTTGGGGGTCCGGTTTTCCGTATCCCAAAAGCCATTGATTGTACGAAGACGTACAGATGACATTGCGCGGAGCGCAAGGACGCGCGATGACTGAACGGTCCAGGGAGACCCGCGTGCCCCGTTTCGCAGTGCCGATCGCCTCGAGCCTCGCGGCTTTCCTCCTCGCCGTCTCCCCGGCTGGCGCCGACGGCCTGCAGGCCGGCCAGTGGAAGGTCACGAGCACGCCGGAGATCAATGGCGCGCCCGCGCCCGCCAACACGCGCATGCGCTGCATGACGCCGGCCGAGGTTGCGGATCTCGGCAAGACCTTCTCGCCCGAGGCGAACACTGTCGGCGCGGCCTGCGAGCGCGCCGAGCACGAGCTGACGGCGACGTCGCTGAAGTGGCGGCTCGCCTGCACCGGCCAGGTGAACATGGACGTGGCGGGCATCTTTGCCTTCGAGACGCCACAACGCTACACGGCCGAGGTGCGCACGCAGATGGCGATGGCCGGGCAGATCATGCAGTCGCGCGTGAAGATCGAGGGCGAGCGCGTCGGCGAGTGTCCGTGAGCCGTCCGAGGTGCGCCGCCACCATCGTAGCGAAGCGTCACGCGAAAGACTCAAAAGCGTTCGAGTCGATCCCCTGAACTTCCACAGCTGCGGCCCATTCCCGACTCAATTGTTCACGAACATCTGCGCGGTGGATTCATGGGAGGGGACACCCATGTCGGGCGGTCTGACGCGCGCGTGCGCGATGGCATCGGCTTTCTTCGCACTGGTTTTCCTGTTTGCTGTCACCCTCGGCGCTTTCGCGCCGCCGGTTCGATTGACGGGCGACAGGCCGCATATGGCCCAAGGCCGCTAGCCGGCGCGGCCCGCACCGGACCGCCGAAGTTACCTCCGCAACCGCCCCGGATTGTCGTAACGTCATGGTGGGGGCTGAGGCTTCGGGGCATGGCGCAGGACGACACCGACCGCGTCGACACGTGGCTCGATCTGCCGCCGAGCGCGCAGCAGACGCGGTGGGCGCTTGCCGTCACTGCGATCGTGCTGGTGGGTTTCGTCGCGGTCATTCCGATCGCCCGCCAGCCGATGGTCGAGCTCAACGCGTTCTTTCCTTCGCTCGATGCCATCGTGTTCGTCAGCGATCTGGTCACCGCGGCCCTGCTCTACGCGCAGTTTTCGATCTCCCGCACGCGCGCCTTGCTGGCGCTGGCAACCGGATATCTCTTCACCGCGTTGATCGTCATTCCGCACGCGCTGACCTTCGCGGGCGCGTTCACCGCCACCGGATTGCTGGGCGCGAACATCCAGACCGGATCATGGCTTTTCATCTTCTGGCACATCGGCTTTGCGGCGGCGCTGCTCGCCTATGCGCTGCTGCGGGAGGAAAGAATACCGCGCACGTTCCCAGCGCGCGCAGCCTGCCCGCGATCGGATGGAGCGTGGCAGGGGTCGTCGCCGTGGTGTGTTTCACGACCTGGCTCTCGACCGCGGGCGCGACGCTGCTCCCGCCGATCATCCTGGACCAGCGCCGCATCAGCCCGATCGTGGTCTATCCGATTTCGTTCGCGATCCTGATTTCGCTCGCCGCGCTGCTTCTGCTGCTGCGCCGCCGCCATTCGCTACTCGACCTGTGGCTCGCGGTGGTGGCACTAGCCGCAATCCTCGAGCTGGCGTTCAGCGGCTTGATCCCGACCGTGCGCTTCAGCGCCGGATTCTATGCGGGGCGCGCATTTTCGCTGCTGACCGCGAGCATCGTCCTGATCGTGCTGCTGGCGGAGATCACACGGCTCTACACGCGCCTCGCGCGCTCCAACGCCATGTTGCGGCGTGAGCAACACAACAAGATGATGAATCTCGAGGCGATGGCGTCATCGATCGTGCACGAGGTGCGCCAGCCGCTCTCGGGAATCACCACGACGGGCAGCGCGACGCTGCGATGGCTTGCCAAGTCGCCCCCCGATATCGAAAGGGCCGAGGCGGCGATCGCCCGGATGATCGACGCGAGCCATCGCGCCAATGAGGTGCTGGAGGGCGTGCGCCGGCTGTTCGCCACGGACACGCCGCAGCAGGCGCCTGTCGACATCAACGATCTGATCGACGAAGTGGTGCACACCCTGCAGCCCGAGCTCGACGGCCAAAAGGTGGAAACCCGCTTGAGTCTCGACGCCGCGCTGCCGCCGGTCGCCGGCCACAAGGGGCAACTGCAGGAAGTGATCATCAACCTGATCAACAATGCGCGCGAAGCGATGGACTCGAGCGAGGGACGGCGCGTTCTCAAGATCTCCACGGAGCTCACATCGAGTGGCGCCACGATTGTCGTGGAGGACTCCGGTCCCGGCATCAGCCCGGAGGCTCAGGATGAAATCTTCGAAGCTTTTGTTTCGACCAAGCCGCGGGGCATGGGACTGGGGCTCGCGATCTGCCGGATGATCGTCGAGCGGCATGAAGGCAAGCTGTCCTTCTCCGCCGCAAACCCGCGCGGGGCGATCTTCCGCGTCATGCTGCCTCATGCGAGCCTGGCCCACTGACCTCGCTCACGCCGCCAGGCCACGCCTCGCGGTCTGGCCTTCTGCGGCCGGCAACTCGAATTGAAAGATCGCGCCCGGCCCGGTCACGGCCTCGACCCAGATGCGACCGCCGTGGTTCTCGATGATCGAGCGGCAGATCGAAAGCCCCATTCCCATGCCGCCCGCCTTGGTGGTGAACAGCGGGTTGAAGATGCGCGCGCGATCCGAGTTGGCTACTCCCGGCCCGGTGTCCTCGATCGAGACATGCGCCTTGCCGGCGATGCGGCTGGTTTGAATTTTCAGGACGCGCGACTCTCCCGAGCGCATCGCGTCCGCCGCATTCACGATGAGATTGAGGATGACCTGCTGC
>Ga0190275_10003545_pt1 | contig 11167 bp, 11 predicted proteins | sample Popmic550T_FD_133745 | JGI IMG/M metagenome (GOLD analysis project Ga0190275, IMG submission 133745) | Populus adjacent soil microbial communities from riparian zone of Yellowstone River, Montana, USA - 550 T | ecosystem: Environmental > Terrestrial > Soil > Riparian zone > Trees stand | place...
ACGACGACGGCGGCGGCGACGACGACGGCGGCATCATCCCGAACGAGGATGAAGGCGGCGACGACGGCAGCGAGGGCCAGGATGACGGAAAGCCGAACAAGGATGGGGACAAGGACGATGAGTCCGGCAAGGACGATAAGGACGGCAAGAAGAATGGGAAGGACGATGTCTCCGATCTTCGTAAGGGCAACAAGAAGAAGAAGGACAAGAAGGTCGATCCACCCGACAGCGTTGCGGGCCGCATCCCCGGTGCATACGACACACGCAAACTCGTCGCGGTAGCTGCACAGTTACGCGGACTAGGGGTTGACGCTGCGGAAGTTACCCGTCGGGTGTTCCCTCCGTTCATAATCGCCGGGCCTTCGTCGTGGGTCGACACGTGGCACGCACCGCGCTACGGGCCAGCGCCGGGACAGATCCGTCAGCACGAGGGTCAGGATGTTTTCTGTGACTACGGTGACCCGATCCTTGCACCCGAGAACGGCACACTCAGCATCTCCGACGGTGGTCTCGGCGGTATCACCGCCCGGGTGCACGAAGCCGACGGGTCCTACTGGTACATGACACACCTCTCCGAACTGAACACCGAACAGTTCGGTGCCGGCGACTCGGTTTCTATCGGCGACGTGGTCGGGTACTGCGGTAACTCCGGGAACGCGGCAACGACTCCTCCGCACGTTCACTTCGGTTGGTATCAAGCGAACGGCGAGGCGAAGAACCCGATGCGTCCCTTGATCGATTGGCTCCACGAGGCCGAGCGACGTGTACTGGGTGTCGTCAGCAAAAAGACTGCCGAAAAGGCGAAGAACCAACCGATCTATACGGCGGCGCGTCGCTTCGGAGACGCGTTCGTTCCCGACCGTTCCGAGTTCAGGGTGGCCGGCGAATCCTTGTGGGCCTCGGGCTCCGATCCGGGGATCGGGACGTTCGCCTTGGCCGAGGCCGCTTTGCAGGCTGCTCTATCTACCCAGGGCCTCGACTACGAGCCGGTCGGTCAGCCGGTCGATCTGGAAGCTATCGAGGATGACGAGGCCGTGACCGGTTCCCTGGACCCGGATTCGTCGCTGGCCGAGTTGCTGGAGAGCCGGCATGTATCCATCGACGAGGCCGGGGACTAGACCCGCCCATCGTTAGTTAGTCTCACTGCCGCACCATCGGCGGGATGCCCGAGTGGCCAAAGGGAACGGTCTGTAAAATCGTCGGCGAATGCCTTCAGAGGTTCGAATCCTCTTCCCGCCACCGTTCTGAGTTACTGAATCTATTAGCGACTGCGTCGGCGGATGAGTAGGAGACCCCCGCTTGTCAACGCGGCTGCGGCGAAAAGCAAGAAGATACCGATCTGTGCTCCCGTGAGTGGTGCGACCGCGTCGTCGGTCTGCTGTTGGGCTGATTCCAGAACCTCAGTGTCCGAGCCGCTCGACCCAGAACTCTGCGCTTGACCCGAGTCATCCGAACCCGATCCTGACCCCGTCCCCGCCGGTTGGTCGCCGGGGGCCGGGTTGGTCTTGGGACCGCCCTTGCGATCGAATGGCCACACGCCGTTCGTCACCTTCACCGCCGAGAAACCGTGGTTGCCATCCGTGTACCAGATCTCGCCGCGCTCGGGGACGAAGGCCGGTTGGGACATCGCATAGTTCGAACCCGAACCCGTGCCGCCCTCCGGACCCGGATCCTTCGGCACAGCAGGTCCGTTGAAGTAGGCGATCTCCCTTGGATGGAAGGGGTCTCGGATATCGAAGAGTCGAAGACCCGACAGGATGAACGTGCACGCCACCACCCCGGGATCCTTACGCTGGGGTACTTCGCAGTAATGCCCGGCGTAACCCTGCAATCCGTCGACGAATGAGTCCCCGGCACCGGGATCGCTCGATATCTTCTCGCGGGTCTTCGTCATGTTCACCTCGAGCTTGATGTTCGAGATGACGCGCGGGTTCTTCTCGTCGGCGATGTCGATGATCCGCGCTGCACCCGTGGACCAGTCATCCCGAGAGAACTCATCCATCTCGATCAGGTAGGGATGGCCTTTGATCGTCACGGGGATCGTTATCTGCGGAGTGCTGACCGTCGGCCAGGTCAGTGTGGCAACCTCGGTCACTTGTGGGTTTGGAGTGCGTGCCTGGATCTCGCTGACGTCGAGGATTATCAGGCCCGGCTGAGCGGCGAGGTATGCCCTGTTCCCGTCATCGCTCACCGATAGACCGTGGGACTCGTATTCCCCCGTCCACATCGGGATGGGTGTCGACGGGTTGGTCACATCGATCGCCGTCAAGATGTTGCCGCTGAGCGAAGCCGAGTAGAACGTCTTTCCGTCGGGAGCGAAGCCACTCTCGTGACCAAGCCCTCCTACCGGGAGGCTTGCCTTCAACTCCGGATGACGGCAATCTTCGTTCAGGTCGTAGACATCGAGGACGCCCGGATAGAAAACCGGGTTGGCCGTGACCGCCGCCAGGAGACCGCGCTTCGTGTTGAGCTCCATCGACTCGTGAGGCGATTGCATCGCGGGGGTGACCAGGGTTTCTGTTTTAACTGGGTTGGTCGGATCGGACATGTCCAGTACGTACACACCGGTGAGGTTCTGACCCGCCTCAGCAGCGTCCTTCGGGAACAACAGTGTCGAGTCATAGAAGGCGCATTCGTTCCCGGCCTTGTCTACGAATCGTTCTGTCTTGTAGCCACCCCTGGTGCCGAAGTGCCCGATCTCTTTCGTATTGCAGGTGTAGCCCTTGGCCGCACGGCCACTGGCGATCTCCTTCGGAGGAACGCGCCCCTGCATGCCGGTTTCCGGTTTCGAACCCGGCCCGCACCGAGCCTTGGGTGTCGGCCCAGGGGACACCTGTGACGGGGCCTGGGCGCCTGCGTTGCCGATCGCGATGAGAAAGACTGAGCAGATGGCGGCGGCGCATAGCGCACGCAGCGTGGGGGGCCTCATTGATAGAAGGTTCGCCTCGGGGCACCTGGGTCCTGCCCCATTTGACTTAGCTTGGTATGGTTCGCCCACAAATCTGCGGCTACCCAATGGAGGGTGAGATGAAGGCGCTTCGGCTTGCTATCGCTACCGGTCTGTTCACGGCACTACTGGGCATCACTCCGGCTTACGCCACCGATTGCTCGAACCCCAAGCAGCCCTGTGGCGGTTGCCACCTCCGTTTGGCGGAGATGACCGTCGAGGACCCGCGCCCGATCGAGTGCTACGCCTAGGGTTCCTCCCTGCGGCTTAGTCGCCGCGATGGAAGGAAGCGGTCGAGTCCACTCCATGACTCGCCAGGACACTGATCGCGCTGAGGTCGTGAAGGCTTCCCGGTAGGGGACTGCCCCAGGTTCGCTTGGTCCCGTCGGAATCGAACGTCCCCAGCGCGAGCTTGTCCCCGTCCACCAGGTGGGCCTGGATGGTCATGGTGTCGCGATCCAGCGGTTCTTCCCACACGACGAATACCCACGAAGGATGTCCTTCGTATGCGAACACGTTCGCTACTTTGGCACCGCTCGAGTCGTGCATCGGTAGCACCGAGAAGTACTTGCCGTCGGCTTCGGCCAGTGCGCTTCGCACCGATCCTGCCAACTCCCGCTCGTCGGCCGTGGACCAGAAGACGGCTCCGGCGCCGAGCGCCGCAGCAACCAGCGTGGCAGCGGCGGCGAATGCCCATCTGCGACGGACCGGCTTCCGCTCGTCGATCGCAGACAGCACCCTCTTCTCGAATCCCACGGTCGGTTCGCGCTCGGGGGCAAGGATCAGCACTTCGTCGGCCGCCGTCGCCAACTCGTCGACGAACCGGCGGCATTCGGGGCAGGTGGCGATGTGATCGAGGGCCCGGGCTCTGTCTTCTCCGGAGGCGATGTTCAATGCCAACTCCGGTGCCAGGTCGCGCACCTCTTTGCAGGATGGATTAGAGCTCATCGCTCACCTCCAATGCCGACCTGAGTTTCAACATCGCAGTCCGGATCCGGGTTTTCACGGTGCCGAGTGGGATGTCTTCCTGCACCCCGATCTCGCGTGCCGTGTAACCGAAGAATGCGGCCATCACCAGTGCTCGACGTTGATCGATCGGGATCGTGGCCACTGCCCGCTGGACCCTCCTTCGATCGTCGGCAGTTACAGCCGGATCTTGTGACTCGTCCTCGTCCGGGACCTCGAGCGCGAGCAACGTCTCGGGATCCATGGGCTCGCTCCGGCGAACCCGCAGCAGATCCACCGAGGCGTTGCGTGCGATGGTCAAGAGCCACGTTGACACTCGTCCCTTCCTGGCGTCGTAAGCGCCGGCGCCGCGCAGGGCCCGGATGAAGGTCTCCTGAGCGATGTCTTCGGCCGCGTGCGCGTCCCTCAGGATGGTCAGAGCCATCCCGTAGACACGACCTTGGAATCGTCGAACGAAAGCTACGGCTGCTTCGGGGTCCCCAGACGCGAACCCCGCCAGCAACGACTCATCCGAGAGCGACCACACTAGTTAGTACGTCTCCCGGTCGAGATCGGATGTCGGCAATCTCCCCTGCTCATCTCCACGTAGAGATTATTGAACACAGTCGTGCTGGCGAGGGAGGCGTGGATGGTTCGACGGATCGTGGTCGTAGTGGCGCTCGTTTTGGGTCTCGTCTCGGCCCCCGGAACCTCGGGTGCGGGATCGGCCCGTTTCAAGGCCGTCAGCGAGGACGGCCAGTACTCCTGGAGCCCGATGAAGAGGGCGATAGTCACAGGGGACAAGATCGTCTGGGTGAATCCGACCAGCGCCGAGCACACTGTCACTGCATACCGCGGCGCCTGGGGGAAGGACAAGGCGGTCCCGGCCGGAGCCAGCATCAGGATGCGTTTCTCCAAAGCGGGCAAGTACAAGTTCCATTGCACGGTCAAGGGTCACTCCGTCGTCGAAGGCGGAAAGTGCACCGGCATGTGCGGCACGGTGGTGGTCCGGTGAAGCGCGGCCCCCGAGCTCGAGCCACCCTCATGGCGATCGGAATGACCGGCGCCATCCTCGTCACGAGTGCACCCCCCGCACAAGCTGTGTTTCACCTGATGAAGGTTCGTGAGGTATTCGCCGGAACCGCCGAACAACCGGCGGCACAGTTCGTCGAGCTACAGATGTACTCCTCGGGCCAGAGTGTCGTTACCGGTCATGATGTGACGGTCTTCGACGCGGCCGGCGAAGAGGTCGGGTCGTTCACGTTCACGCAGCCGGTGGAGAACTCCGCCGACAACGCGTACATCCTGGTGGCCACTTCGGAAGCTGAAGCAACGTTCGGCGTGACCGCGGATCTGACGATGACTCCTGTGATCGCGGCGGCCGGGGGCAAGGTTTGCTTCGCCACGGATGTCGACTGTGTGTCGTGGGGCAATTACTCGGGTGACAAAGAGGGAACGGGCACACCCTTCAACGGCACGACGGGCTTGGTGCCGGGCCAATCCATGGAGCGGAGGCTCTCGGGTGGTGACGAGGCCGACAACCTCGATACAGGCGACGACACCGACGACAGCGCCGCCGATTTCCATTCGGCGAGCCCTAGCCCAACGAGCAATTCAGGAGCAGAACCTGCGGAAGGGGACCGTGCCGAACACGCTCGGTCGGTAACTTTGACGCTCAAGCGGCACTTAACTGCTAAAGGTCGAGTGACGACGGCGGACGGTACGAGCGCCTGTATCTCGAACGTCGAGGTGGCCATCCAATACAGAACCAAGGGCAAGTGGGACTTGAGCCAAGCAAGAGCAACGACGGACGAAAACGGCAACTACAAGGTAAAGGTTCAGGACCGGCGGGGCCGCTACCGAGCTTTACTTGCGCAGGAAGAACCGAATGAGAGCGATCGGTGTCTGCAGGCTGCTTCGCCTATCAAGAGGCATCGACACTCCTGATGTTTGGTTCCGCGGAGCCGCCTGGCTCGGCTTCGCGGAACCGGCGCATTAGACCAAAGCCACGATCTCGGGCAACGCATCGCCGATCGGACGTTGGATGACCCAGTCGGCCTCCCCGTCCAGACCGGTGGGCTCGGCGTTGACGATCAGCAAACGGGCTCCGTTGTCCAACGCCATCCGAGGCAGATAGGCGACGGGATACACCGCAAGTGAGGTGCCAATGGCGATGAAGACGTCGGCGGTCCCGGCCGCCTGGTGGGCTCTATGTAGATCGGCCTGGATCAGGTTCTGACCGAACGAGATCGTGGCCGACTTAAGGATCCCTCCGCACGTCCGGCAGGGTGGATCGGACTCTCCGTCACGCACCCGCTCGAGAGCTTTCTCCATCGGGGCACGCTCGCCACACGACATGCAATTGACCTCGCGCATCGTCCCATGGATCTCGATCAGGATCGCGGGTGATGTACCGGCGAGTTGGTGAAGGCCGTCGACATTCTGCGTCACCAAGGTTTGGAGCTTGCCCTTGCGTTCGAGCTCGGCGAGCGCGACGTGGCCGTTATTCGGTTGCGCTTGCCAGGCGGGATGGTTCATCCGAGCTTGCCAGGCCTGAACCCGCAACTCGGGATCCGCCATGTAGTGCTGCAGCGTCGCCATGCGTTCGGCTTTCGGATCCTTCGTCCAGACGCCGTTGGGGCCGCGGAAATCGGGGATGCCCGACTCCGTAGAGATGCCGGCCCCGGAAAGGACGACGACGTTGGTTGCTCGCCCGATCGCGCCGGCTATCTCCTCGATCGTTCGTTCTTCAGATGGGTTCGGTCTTACCTCGGCCACGAGGCGCAAGGCTAGGGCATCAGACCGTAGTCACTCGCCCCAGCAAGGAGAGCCGCTGTCGCTCAGATGTCGTCCGGCTTTGTCGCGATCCGGCCACCACCAGATATGCAACTCGGGAAGCTCCCGGTTCTCGATGCGGAGGTCGAGATGATTGTGACCAAGAGATGAGTAACACGAGACCCCGTAGATCTGACTTCGTTTCGCCATGATCCGCTCTCGTGCTGCGGAGATGCCGGGCATTCGGATGTCGGCCGCGTATCCATACAGATGCTGAGACACGGTCGCACCGTCGATGCACCGGTTGTAGGCGATGCTTCTGAATCCCGATTCGACGATGACCGGTGCGTGGGCTTTTGCGCGGATCGCTTCGAGTCGCCACATCATCTCCATGACGTGACGTTTCACCGCCCGGTGGCCGACCGGGCCCCCATGGAAGGTCCCCGCATACCGTGCTGCCTTCCGGGAGCAGCTCGAGCTCCGATGCTGGGCGAACTCCGCCCACGAGAAGTGACGCGTCGAACCATCCCCGTCCTCGAGGTGGGCAAGGGTTCGGAAGGTCTGGGGACCGGCAACGCCGTCCACGGTGAGGCCGTAGTGCCTCTGGAAGGCCTTGACCGCCCGAAGTGTTCGACTCCCGAAATTGCGGTCCACGCGCAGCAGTCGCTGCGAGTGGGCTGGGAACCACCCGGCAACCCGCACCTCGAGTGCTCGTACGTCTTTGCCTTTCGAGCTCGGTCCCAGGTTGTGCTTGAACGGATAGGCGGCCGCGGAACCATTCAGGCCCAGAAGCATCGCTACCAGAACAGTGGTCGATATGGCGCGCGTTCGTAATCTCACGACTAGATATCAGCCCCCGCGTTGAAGGTGGACAACCGGCAACATCAGCGGACCAATAATTCGCAAATGGGGCAATCCCCCTATCGGGGGAGCCTTGTCCCCCATCGGGGGTCCAGAGCGCCCCCGGGGCTGACTAGCATTCGTGGATGACCGATCGATCACTAGCCCGCCTGGATGTGGAGGGCCAGCGTCGCATCCTGAGCGGGTCCCTCGGCTCCCGGGCACTGTCGGATATCGAGGAGGGGACGATCATCGTGGTGCCGTCCCTGTCGTTCCCGGTAGAAGAGTTGCGCAAGATCGTGGGCATCCAGTTCTACGAAGAGCGGATGCTGTTCATGACGCTGATCCTCGACCGGCCCGACCTGGACATGGTCTACGTCACGTCGGCTTCGATCGACCCGGTCATCGTCGACTACTACCTTTCGTTCTTGCCCGATCCCGCCGGTGCTCGTAAGCGGCTCCACCTTGTCTCTCTGGACGACACGCGCCCGTTGCCCTTGTCGGAGAAGCTCGTGGAGCGGCCCGACAAAGTCACAGAGATCCGCACTCATCTGGATGGGAAGAACGCGTACGCGCTGACGTTCAACGTCACAGAGATCGAGTGGCGATTGATGGAAGCACTCGGTGTCGTCGTCTACGGCCCACATCCGGATCTGGCGTGGCTTGGCTCGAAGAGTGGATCACGGCGGGTCGCACAGGAAGCCGGCGTTGCGGTGCTTCCTGGCGCGGAGGACCTGAGGTCGGTCGCAGAGGTCGAACGGGCGGTCATCTCGCTCGCGTCGGACAGTGTCGAATCCGCAGTGATCAAGCTCAACAACGGTTTCTCCGGGCAAGGCAACGCGATCGTCTCGTTATCCGAGTTGCGTTCACCGCTGGCAGAGACGGAGACGAGCTTCTGCGCGCTGGAGGAATCTTGGCCGTCCTTCGAGCGGAAGATCGCTTCGGAAGGAGCGGTGGTTGAGGAGTTGTTACGTGCCCCGGGCACGGTCTCACCGAGCACCCAATTACGGATCGCAGCCGACGGCAGCTTCGAAGTTGTCTCGACGCACGATCAGATACTGGGGGGGCCGGACAACCAGGTCTATCTCGGCTGTCGTTTCCCCGCACAAGACGCTTATCGCGAAGCGATCCAGGATGCCGGCCGGCGGATGGCGCGGGTTCTCGCTGAAAAGGGCGTGGTGGGATCGTTCGGTATCGACTTCGTTCTCGTGCCGGGAACCAACCCCAAGCCGTTCGTGAGCGAGATCAACCTGCGGATGGGTGGCACTTCCCATCCCTTCTATGTCGCCCGCTTCGTAACCCGCGGTCACTACGACGAAGCCACCGGCGATCTGGTGGCTGATGGCAAGCCCAAGTACTACGTGGCCAGCGACAACCTGAAATCTGATTCTCTGTTGGGGCTTCGCCCCGAGAAGGTGATCGACGCGCTGGATATCAGGGGCCTCGCCTATTCCGAATCCTCGAGGACGGGTGCCACGCTGCATCTCCTGGGGGCCCTCAACGAGTTCGGCAAGCTGGGTTGCGTGGCGATCGCCGATTCCCGGGAGGACGCCGAATCGCTGTACCGAGAAGTGGCCCGGGTCCTGGGGGCCCCAGGGTCGATTTAACGAACGATCCAAGGGCAAGTCGGTCCGTCGAACGCCGGCGGGCTCGGCCGTCGGCGGTAACAGAACAGGTATTCTTCGGAGCCGTTGTTAGGCCCCCTTAGCTCAGACGGCAGAGCGTCTCCATGGTAAGGAGAAGGTCCACGGTTCGATTCCGTGAGGGGGCTCGCCGTACCCTTGCTTGCGAGGGACCCATGGCGGCGTAGCTCAGGGGTAGAGCAGGCGGCTCATAATCGCCGAGTCGGTGGTTCAAGTCCACCCGCCGCTACGAAGGAAGCGTCAAACGAAGTTTCGCGGAACGCCGGACGTCTCGACGTTCGGCGAGGGTAGAACGTTCGGCGAGGAGGAAAAATGGCCAGCGACAAACGGATACACGTGACGCTCGAATGCAGCCAATGCAAGCGGCGTAACTACATCACGGAGAAGAACCGGCACAACAGTCGAGATCGTGTCGAGCTGAAGAAGTACTGCCGGTGGTGCTCGGGTCACACTGCCCATAAAGAAACGCGCTAGTTAGATAGCGATCTCCCGCAGGTCCTCGACCGCTGGGCTCTCTTCCGCCAGCCTGATGACCACGTCGGTGTCTTCGACGATGTCGACTACCTCCGGATCGAACTGGGCTCCCCTCTGTTTGTGGATCTCTTGGAGCGCTAGTTCCGGAGGACTTCCCTTGCGGTAGGGACGATCGTGCGTCATGGCGTCGAACGTGTCGGCGAGGGCCGTGATGCGACCCGATAGCGGGATCTCGAGGCCCTTCAATCCTTCGTAGCCTTTCCCGTCCCACCGCTCGTGATGTGTCAATGCGATCTCCCGCGCCATCTGGAGAACCCGCACCTTGCTGTCGGCAAGGATCTGGCCACCGATCTGGGTGTGCTTCTTCATCAACTCGAACTCTTCGACGGTCAAAGGGCCGGGCTTCAACAGGATCGAGTCACGGATCCCGATCTTGCCGATGTCGTGCAAGGGGGCGGCCCGGGCGAGCAGGGCCACGATCTCCTCGGCCTGACCCATCGCCTGGGCGATAAGGGCGGCGAAGCGGCCGACCCTTTTCGCATGCTCTCCGGTCATGTCGTCGCGGAACTCGGCTGCAACGGCCAGATGCTCGAGAGCTTCGCGCCGAGCGTGCTCGAGCTCGATGGTCCGAGAGCTAACCCTCTCTTCCAGAGTTTCGTTCTCGACGATCAGCTCGAGCTGCAACAGTCTGGTCTCGAGGAGGTTGCGGATCCGAAGCAGCAGCTCGGTGTTGTCGAAGGGTTTCTCGACGAAGTCTTTCGCTCCGGCGAGAAGCGCTTCTCTCTTCACTTCGGGCGAGATGTCCGCTGTCAACATCAACACTGGGACGGGAAGGTCGACCGGCATCTCCGCGGTCAGACGATGCAGCAGACTGAAACCGTCCATGTGCGGCATGTGGAAGTCGAGCACGACTAGATCGGGCATCACCGTTCGGAAACGTTCGGTCGCTTCGCGCGCGTCGGTGACAACAGAGACGAATCGATAACCCGCGACTTGCAGCGCGGTCTGAATCAGGAATCCGATGGTGGGATCGTCGTCCACCACCAGGATCCGAGCTCTGTCGAGTCCGATCGGCTTCATCTACCCTCCAAGAACAATTCGGGCAAAACGTACTCTATGCATCCGTGCAACTACAGAGCGTTAATGCCCGCTGATACTGCCATTAATCCTCGTTTCTGTCTCTTTTTCGCCGCTTCCTCCCGAAAAGTGCCTCTGACCAGGGGAAATAGAGTCAGAAATAACTAGGGATTTCTTGCCATGGTGACCAGAGATGGCGCGAAAGGCTGGTTACTAGGTACTAGTGAGCGAGATTTCCAACCCTTTTATTGGTATCTGGGACTGACTAAGTAAGGAACTTTCGAACGCGAAGAGGCCCCCGGGGAAACCCGGGGGCCTCGAAAGAAAGTCGGACCGACTTTAGAAGTCCATGCCTCCGCCGTCCGGCATCGCCGGCATCGCCGATGCCTTCTCGGGCTTGTCGGCCACGATCGCCTCGGTCGTCAGGAACAGACCGGCGATCGATGCTGCGTTCTGCAGCGCCGAG
>Ga0190275_10003546_pt1 | contig 11167 bp, 7 predicted proteins | sample Popmic550T_FD_133745 | JGI IMG/M metagenome (GOLD analysis project Ga0190275, IMG submission 133745) | Populus adjacent soil microbial communities from riparian zone of Yellowstone River, Montana, USA - 550 T | ecosystem: Environmental > Terrestrial > Soil > Riparian zone > Trees stand | place...
ACGACGGCAGCCGCCGTGGCGCGCTCGCCGGCCGCGGTCTGAAAGCTCAGCGCGAAGTCGTCCCCGTCGATGGCGAGCTCGGGTGTGAGCGCGCCGCGCAGCGAGAAGCTCTCGAGCCCCGCGCCCGAGACGGAGATCGAGTCGAGCGCCTGCACGCGCTCGGCGAGCTTGAGCGCAGCCTCGCCCTCGAGCCGCTTGCGCCGGCCGATCTCGAGGCCGAGCCGCTGCTGCAGCGTATGGCTCAAGGCGTTCTCCGCCTCGATGTCGCGGAGCGCGACCGGTCCGCCGAGATAGGTGAGCTTGCCGCCGTCCACACGCGCGCACGGCGGATCGCCGTAGACGATGGTGGGCAGCACCTCGAGCACACCGCTGAGCACGTCGGCCTGCAGCACGACGCGCGCTGGCTGCTTGGTCGCGCCGCGGGTGAGCTCTTCGGGCGCGCTCACCGGGAGCCGCTCGCGCAGCGCGGGCAGCACACGCCCCACCAGGTCGGCGATGTCCTGGTGCTCGAAGCTGCGCCCGCGCCGGAGGGCAGCGAGGTCGGCATCGGAGAGCCCGATGTCGAGGAGCGCGCATAGCTTGCCGCCGCTCAGCGCCGCGCCGTTCTTGAACACGCGCGAGAGCGCGGGGTTGCTGCCGGCCAGCAGGCGAAAGCCGTCGCCCTGCCGCTCCACACGCGCCGCCACGGGCGGCAGCGGGTCGCCTATCTCGATGCGCTTGCCATCTAGGCTCACGTCGTCGCACTGCGCGAGCCACTCGAGCAGCTTGGGGACCAGCGGCCGCAGCAGCGCCCCGTCGCGGAAGGTCCCGAGCACCAGCTCGATCTCGACGTCGGCGCGGGTGGTGGCGATCTTGGCGCTCTCACCCTTCTGACGCTCTTCGATCAGGCGCGAGGTGAGCTTCTCGCGCGCGCCGCCCTCTTGCTTCACCACGCGCGTGAGCGTCAGCTCGTCGTTTGCGCTGGTGAGCTCGTAGGCGACCACGCCGGCGGGCCCCTTGACGCCCAGCAGGTCGCTGCCCTCGCGCTCGGCTTGCGCGAGGGCGATCACGGCGGCGGCGACGTGCGCGCAGACCGGCTCGCTCGAGGGGCACTCGCACGACCACTCGCGCTCCTCCACGTGCAGCGTCACCTGCGGCGTGACCATCCCGCCCTTGGTGGCCATGCGCACCTCGATGGAGCCGTCGCGCCCGCGCTTACCTGTGAGCTGACCGACACGCGCCTGCGTCACGGCGCGCGACCAGATGACCGGGGAGCACTCCTCGCGCACGAGCTCGAGCAATTCTTGCACGCTCAGGGGTAGCACGCGGCCGCAGGGTCACGGCCCTTTCCACTGGAAGCGAGGCGCGCCGTCGGTCATCGTCGGGCCGCCGTGGAGCCGCTGCACGTCCCGAGTCTGCGTCCCGATCAGCGTGGACGCGTCGCGCGCACACCGCGCGATGCGGGGCTGTTTCTCGCGCTCGCCCCCATGGACGGCGTGACCGACTGGGTCCACCGCGAGCTCGCAAGCTCGCTCGGCGGCGTGAGCCAGTGCGTGACGGAGTTCGTGCGCGTGACCGACCGCGCACCGCCCAGGCGCGTGTTCACGGCCACCTGCCCCGAGCTGCTGCGCGGGGGCGTCACCAGCGCCGGCGTGCCGGTGTTCGTGCAGCTGCTCGGCGGCGATGCGCAGGCGATGGCGGCGGCGGCTCGGGTCGCCGCGGAGCTGGGTGCGCCCGGCATCGACCTCAACTTCGGCTGCCCGGCCAAGCGCGTGAACAACCACGACGGTGGGGCCAGCATCTTGCGCTGTCCGGAGCGTGCCGAGCAGATCACGCGCGCCGTGCGCGACGCGGTACCGCACACCATCCCGGTCACCGCCAAGGTGCGACTCGGCTGGGCCGACAGCAATAGCGTGGTCGAGATAGCGCAAGCGGCGGAGCGCGGCGGCGCGGCCTGGCTGACCATCCACGGGCGAACCAAGGCGCAGATGTACGCGCCGCCGGTCGACTATCGCGCGATTGGCCGCGCCCGCGCAGCGCTCTCCATTCCAGTCGTGGCCAACGGCGATATCGCGAGCGTGGAGGCGCTCCAGGCCTGCGCCACACAGAGCGGCGCCACGGCGTTCATGATCGGGCGTGGCGCGCTCGCACGACCTTACTTGTTCCGCACGCTGCGCGGAGAAGCGACGGGCGAGCTCGAGTCGCTGTGGGGCTACTGCGAGGTGCTGCGCCGCTACGACGCGCTGATGGCGAGCGGCGGCTTTGCAGAGGGCTCGCGGCTCAGCCGCCTCAAGCAGTGGCTCAGTCTCGCCCGCACCTTCGCGAGCGAACTCGTGCCGCTGTTCGACCGCATCAAGCGCCAGGGCTCGATAGCGTCGGCGCTCGCCGAGCTCTCGCTCGAACGTGCGGCGTGAGCGACGCCGAGCCGCTCACGCGCCCAGCGGACCTTACTGTCGCGACTGCTTGATGTAGTCGACCATGCTCTTGACCACCGATGGATCCATCGAGGTCGCGTGCTGCTTCGTCTTCATCAGGTAGTTTGCATGCACGTAGCCGGGATCGCAGTTCGGCCAGTAGGTCTCGTCGTTGTTCATGTCGACTGCGCGCATCATCTGGGCGTCGCAGCCATGTGCGGTGGCGTTGGCCATCTGGTTGAGCAGACCTTCGGGCCTGACACTGCCGTCCGCCGCGAGGTTGGCCGCGCTGTTCAGGATGGCCACGCGCGAGGCGCACGCTGGCATGCGTGCGCCGCTCATCAGGATGAGCCCCTTGACCTTATCCTTGAGCTGCTCCTTGCAGCCGAAGCTCGCCGTAAAGGCCGAGCCCCAGGAGTGGCCGCCTACCCACATCGCACGGATGTCGAACTTCGGTCCGAACGTCTGATAGACCCAGTCGATGGTCTTCATCAGGTGAGGGTCGTCGACGCCATTGTCGCCGTTGCCCCACTGCGTGACGACGGAGCTCGGCGTCACGATGATCAGGTTGTGCGACGCCACGTGCTTCCACGCCGCGAAGTAGCCCCACTGATAGAAGTGCTGGGCCACGGGCGTCGTGCCGTGCAGGTTGAGGATAAAGGTCATCGGCGCGCCCTCGTGCTTGTTGCACGGGTAGTCGACGATCATGTCGCGTCCGTCGAACATGAAGTTCGCTCGGCCAAATGCAGCGCGCGCCGCCGGGTCGCGACAGGCGACGCCGTCGATGGCAACCACGGGCTTGCCGGGATCGCCGTCGTCGGGGCCCGCTGGCGCTGACGGCTGCGTCGGCATGCTGGGTGTGGTGGCATCCTTGGCCGGTGCCACCGAGCCGTCGCTGCTCGCGACTGCTCCATCTTGCTTCGTCGGCGGCTTGCCGTCGCTGTTGCCCGCGTCGCGCACGGCGTCGCTCTTGCCGGCGTCGGGCTCGCCTTTGCCATCGTCGTCATCGTCGTCGTCGCTCTTGCCATCGTCCTCGTTCGCGGTGGCGCTCTCCTCGATCACCGCGTCGTCGTCCGCCTCGTCGCTCGATCCTTCCGAGTTGCTGCTGCAGGCAGCCATCAGCAAGCCCGCGAGCAGCCAGCCTCGCGTGTGCAATTTTCCGTGCGTCATCCGAGACCTCGCTTCGTCACCTGTTCCCGTGTTCCGGCTTCACACGGGGGAGGAGACGTAAGCAAGACGCAACGGAGTGGCGTGTGGAGGTTTTTTCGAGGCACACAGGGCCAACAGAAAGTTGGCGTGATGCGGTCAGATGGTCGCGTCGGCCGGTGCAACGGCGCTGTACGTCACTGCACGAAGACCGATTCGCAGCCTGCCTCGACCACGATGCTGGTGGTGCGACTCGTCTTGAACTGCGCGCACGTGGCGCCGTACAGCTCCATCTCGGTTCGTGCCGCGTCCACCCAGCCCCAGCCGTCGGCCTTACTCCCATTGCGATCGAAGCGGACGACGTCGCCATCGAGGTAGAGGTTGATCTGACTACGGTCGGCATCTTTGTCGAGCTCGCCCACCTGGAGCGCGCACGAGGAGAGCTCCTGCGAGATGCCGGCGAGCGCGACGTTGAGCGCCATCGCGTCGGGGGCGTCCAGGTAAGGCACGTTGTTCGGATCGTCGGGGTCACCGGTTGCCGTGCCGCCGCTCTTCACGATCGCGCGCAGCTGCGCGTCCTGGTCGGCGAAGTCGGCGCCTCGCGTCCCGAAGCGCACGGCGAACACCTTGATGCCGCGCTCTCCGAGCGAGCGCGCGGCCGCCGTGAGGCGCGCGACCTTGGTGGCCTGGTCGATGGGCTCGCACGACTCGCCCCCGTCGCTCACGACGATGACGGCGCCCGAGACGTCGGCTTCGGCAAGGCGACCGGGACTACGCGCCACGCTCTCGAGGCCGGCGAGCAGCGGCGTGCTGCCGGTGGGCAGGCGGTGCAGCACGTCGCCGATCACCTGAATGGAGGTGCTGCTGCTCGGCGCGACCGCGGCACCGTCCGAGACCAGACACGCCGAGTCGGTCGCGTCGGGAAAGTACTTGAGCCCGAACTCGACGTCGTCGTTGAGCGGCGCAGAGACCGAGTTGGCGATCGCGCTCGCGGCGACGCCCCACCAGGTCAGCCCCGGAGTCAGGCCCGGCAGACAGCCGAGAAAGCCCGTGGAGCAGTCGGCCATCGAGAACGAGCGGTCGAGCAGGTACTGCACGGCGCGCGTCTTCGCAGAGACCTTGCTCGCCGCCGTGCCGCAGATCTCGGTGGTGTCGCAGCTGCGCCGCGCCTCGAGCTCGACGCCGGCTCGCACCGCGTCGCAGGCTGCGCCGAACAGCTCGACCTCTGCCACGTCGCCCGCCACGAAGTTCCAGCCGTCGCCGTTCGTGCGGTCGCGGGCAACCTCCACGCCGTTGAGCCAGAAGGTCAGCTCGAAGGGGTTGATGCGCTGGTTGCCCGCCTCGGCCGCTGGAATCGCGAAGCGGCAGGAGGCGATCTTGCGCGAGATGGCGTCGATGGCCATGGCGAGCTCCGCTGGGTCGTCTGCGGCGAGCGCCTTCGTGATGCCGGTGCCCCCGTGCTTGGCGATGGTGTCGAGCGCCGTGAAGTCGGTGTTGGTCTCGTCGCCGGTGAGCGTGAGCTGGTCGCTCGCACCGTTGAAGCCGATCGGCAGCACGCGGATGTTCTTCTTCACCAGCTCGCGTGTGAGCTTCTCGAAGGCGAGCCGCTTGTCCTCGTCGCCCGCGAAGAAGTTACCGAAGCAGTTGTCGTTGCCATCTGAAACGAGCACGAGGTAGTTGGTGCTGCTCGGGTCGCTCAGACCCGTGTCGGTCACCAGGTAATGGTTCAGCGCGTCCGCGACCACCGTGAAGTCGTAGAAGAAGACGCCGGGGCCAGGTGGAGTCTCCCCGAACAGCGGCGCGATGGCGGCGCTCTGATTCGCGGCGATGGCGAGCTTCTTGTGCTGCGTGTCTCCGCACGCGTTCAAGCGCGCGAAGCCGTCCTCGACCGTGTCGACGACGTCGGCCCAGAAGAGGTCGGCACCGAACTTCGCGTCGGGGTTGTCGGCGACCATCTTCGTGACGGCCGTGCGGATCTGCGGCCAGAAGCTGGTCATGGACTTGGAGCCGTCGACCGCGACCACGACGTTCACACCGGCCGGGCGCAGGTCGAAGCGCTCGCTAGGACACTCAGGCGGGGGCGGCTCGGCCTCGGGCTCGAGGCAGAAAGGGTTGTCCTGGCCACAGTCGTCGAAGTACGCGTCCCGCTTCTTGCCCCCATCCGGAGCTCGGCTGCCGCCGTCGGAGGCAGCCTCGACGGGGGCCTCGTCGCCTTCACGCGCTGGATCTGCACCGCAGGCCGCGACGCTCGCCGCGCCGAAGGTGGCGAGTGCGAGGAGATAGCTCGTCGATAAACCCAAACCGCGCATCAGAGCCCCGCGCCGTGCAAGCGAGTTCGCGATGCACGCAGACGTGATGGGACGAAACGCCGCGCCATCCGCTCGACTGAAGCAGACTCCGTCTAACACCGCGTCTGCACGACCGTCAATGCAGGAAGCAGGAAGCGCCGCGTCGCGGGCAAGTGCTGCAAGAGGCCGTACAGTCCGCGTCGAAACGTGCGCGATCATACCGGGAACTCGCACTGGCGCGACGCACCTCGAGCGCCCGCGCCGGAGGCAGGCTGACCCGTGCAGAGAAGATTCAGGCGTTGGTAGAGGCGAGCCTTACAGCACGGAGCTCATCTATCGGTCTACTGAGCGTCTATCGCGACCCTCAGGCGCGCTACTCTTCGGGGGCGCGCGCGAAACCCGCTCGCCGCGCTTGCTGCGCGCAGGGCCGACACGTGGGGAGACCGACCCCCGATCGCGCCGCTCGACCACATGCAGCCTTCGCCTGCGCTGCTTCGATGCGCAACACCGCACGCACGCCGGGTCGGCGATCGTGCGATCCCAGACCGCGCGGATGAAAGCGGCCACGTCATACTGTTCAGCGGGGCAGAGGTGCGTGCGTCGACGAGGGTCGATGGACTCACCTGGCGATCGAACCTGTGGGTGGCGGATCCCGCAGGCTCACGCAGACCACGCCGTCGCGGAAGTGGCTTTCCCTGTGGGAACCTTGAGTCAGAGAGCGACCTCCGTCAGAATCCGTGAAACTTTGGGGGATCGGGGTTAACCGTGGCGACTCGTTCAAGCGCGCTCCGTGAGCGCGTACTCGTTTGGGCGTTGCTAGCCGCTGCCGGCTGTTCGGGGGATGGCGGCAAGGATGGAGCCGACAGTGGGGGTGGCCCCATGGATGACGCCAGCATTCCGCAGCTCGACGGCGGCGATCCGCAGCTCGATGGGGCCGCGCCCGACATCGACGGCACCACCCCGAACCCCGATGGCGGCCCAGCGCTGCCCGACGGCGACAACGATGGCATCGCGGATCGCATCGACAACTGCCTCGGGGCTGCCAATCCCACGCAGGCGGACCTCGACGGCGACTCCTACGGCGACGCTTGCGATAACTGCAGGCCGATCGCCAACGCCGATCAAGCCGACACCGACAAGGATGGCATCGGCGACGTGTGTGAGGCCGCCGTGTTTCGCGACGGCGACCAGGACGGAGACGGCGTTGCCAACGACGTCGACAAGTGCCTGTTCATCGCCGATAGCCGCAATGCGGACTCCGATGGCGATGGCTTCGGCGATGTCTGCGACAACTGCCCCGGTCGTGCGAACTCCGATCAGAACGACGCCGACAAGGACGGTAAGGGCGACGCCTGCGCCGACGGCACCGGCGGTCTCGTCGACATGGACGGCGACGGCATCCCAGACGCGAGCGACAACTGCCCGCGCCTGCCGAGCCCGAGCCTGACCGACACCGACCGCGATCTGATAGGCGACGCTTGCGATAACTGCGTCAACGTCGCGAACTATCGCCAGGCCGACGCCGACATGGATGGCCAGGGCGACCTCTGCGAGCCGCTGTTCAACGACCCGACGCAGGACGGCGATGGCGATGGCGTGCCCAACGCGACCGACAACTGTCTGCAGGTGGTCAACGCGAACCAGGCCGACCAGGACCTCGACAAGGTCGGAGACGCCTGTGACAACTGCAAGGCGGTGGCGAACGCCAACCAGCAGCCCGTCTCCGACCCGAGCAAGTGCATGGTCGACCCGGCGCAAGACACGGACGGCGATGGCGTCCCCGACCGCACGGACAACTGCGTCACCGTCGTGAACGCGAACCAAGCCGACCAGGACAAAGATCGCCGCGGCGACGCCTGCGACAACTGCGTGCGGCTTGCCAACTACTCGCAAGCGGACGCCGACAACGACAACATCGGCGACGTCTGCGAGCAGCTGCCCGATGGCGATGGCGACGGCGTGCCGAACGCGACCGACAACTGCATCGGCACGGCCAACATGAACCAGGCCGACACCGACGGCGACAACGTCGGCAACGTCTGCGACAACTGCCCGACCATCGCCAACTCCGGTCAGCAAGACACCGATGCAGACCGCATCGGCGATCAGTGCGACACCAACGACTTACCGCCGACGAACACCTGCGCGGAGGGCACCACGCAAGCGAACCCGGTCAAGCCGAACCTGTACTTCCTGCTCGATCGCTCGCTGTCGATGGTGCTCAACATGAACGCACCGACGCGGCTCGACTCGCTCAAGGCGGGACTCAACATGCTGGCCGGCACCGACCAGGCGCCCGGCTCGGTGATCACGAACTTCAACCTCGGCGTGGGCGTGTTCCCGGGCAACGGCATGGCCAACAGCACGAACGGCTCGTGCGCCGCCAGTGCGCTGCCGGTCGGCCAGCTGACCACCAGTGGACACACGGCAAGCGCGTTCCGCGCGTCGTATGCGAGCCTGACCGCCAACGGCCTCACGCCGACCGACGTGGCGCTCGCCCGCGTGCGCGAGCTTCAGCTCTACAACATGGCGAGCGATCCGTTGTCGGCGGCGCGGCCCAAGGCGGTCGTGCTGATCACCGACGGCGAGCCGAACAACTGCTCGATCTCGGGCGGCAGCGCGCCGACCAACCGTATCGGGGAGACCATCGCCCAAGCGCGCAAGCTGGCAGCCGCCGGTGTGCCCGTCTACGTGCTCGGCTTCGAGGGCGTCAATGCCGAAGTGATGAGGGCGATCGCCTACGCCGGCTCACGCACGCAAGGGGCGAGCTTGCCCACCGTGTCGTGCTCCGAGCGCTACTGCTCGGCCATCGGCAGCGGCTCGGGCTGCAGCGGCGCGACCGCAAATCCCGCTTGCATCTGCGACGACGATCCGGCGAGCGGCAGCGACGGCTACTCGCCGTCCGGCTGCATCAACTATCCAAGCTTGAGCGCCGGCACCTACTACCCGATCTCGAACGCGCAGAGCATCGTGACCGCGCTGAACACGATCATCACGCGCACCGTCAGCTGCACACTGCCGCTCACGCCGACGGCCGGGCGCACGGTCGACCCTTCGATCGCGCGCGTGCGCTTCGTGAACGGCGCGACCAACACGCTGCTCACCGCGACCACGGACTACACGCTCTCGGGCACGAGCGTGACGCTGGTCGGCGCGGCCTGCACGAACCTACAGAACGCCGTCACCACCAACCCCAACGCGCGCGTCGAGGTCGACCTCGGCTGCGCGTGCGTGCCGGGTGCCGCCGAGATCTGCTTCGACGGCATCGACAACGACTGCGACGGGCGCGTCGACGAAGACTGCGTCCCGAGCGACGTCTGCGGCATGGGTGCGCCCCAGCCGAACTGCGAGACGCCCGAGAGCGAGACGCCGGAGGTCTGCGACGGGGTCGACAACGACCTCGACGGGATGGTCGACGAGGGCTGCCCGACCACGTGCGCGAGCCCCACGGCCGAGTATTGTGACCGCGTCGACAACGACTGTGACGGTCAGACCGACGAGGACTGCCCGCCTGCATGCGTACCTGCCTCCGAGATCTGCAACGGCAAGGACGACGACTGCGACCAGCTCGTGGACGAAGGCTGCGACACCACGTGCCGACCGTTCACGGAGATCTGCAACATGCTCGACGACAACTGCAACGGCATGATCGACGAGGGCTGCGTAGAGTGCCCGATGCGCGGCGACGAGATCTGCGACAACATCGACAACGACTGTGACGGTCAGAAGGACGAGGGCTGCCCGGCGGGCCCACTCTACCTGTGAGCCACGCCATGCAGAGCAGCCAGCCACCGGCTCGACAGCGCCTGCGCGGGCGGCGCTCGCCGCGAAGCGAGGCCTCGTGATCGTCCACTTGATCGATGGTACGTACGAGCTGTTTCGCGCCTTCTTCGGCGCGCCGAGCTCGCGCAACAGCCAGGGCCAGGAGGTCGGCGCGACGCGCACGCTGCTCCGCTCGTTCGCGAGCTTCCTACGCGAGCCCGAGGTCACGCACGTGGCGGTCGCGTTCGACACCGTGATCGAGTCGTTCAGGAACCAGATGTTCGGCGGCTACAAGACGGGCGCGGGCATCGATCCGGCGCTGTTCTCGCAGTTTCCGCTGGCCGAGCGGGCGACCCGCGCGCTCGGCATGGTGACCTGGTCGATGATCGACTTCGAGGCAGACGATGCACTCGCCACGTTTGCCGCGCGCGCGGCAAACGACAAGAGCGTGACCGAGGTGCGTATCTGCTCGCCCGACAAGGACCTGTGCCAGTGCGTGCGCGACGGTCGCGTCGTGCTGTAAGACCGCAAGAAGAAGCAGTCGCTCGACGAGGCGGGGGTGGTGCAGCGGCTCGGTGTGCGTCCACAGCGCGTGCCGAGCCTGCTCGCGCTGATGGGCGACACGGCCGACGGCATCCCCGGCATCCCGCGCTGGGGCGAGCGGTCGAGCGCCGCCGTGCTCGCGCGCTTCGAGTCGGTGGCCCACATCCCCGACGACTCGAGCGCGTGGGCGGTGCCGGTGCGCGGCAAGGAGGCGCTGGCGCGCGAGCTCGCCGCGAGGCGCGAGCAAGCGCTCCTCTACGAGCAGCTGGCCACGCTGCGCCTCGACGTGCCGCTCACCGAGAGCGTGGTCGACCTCGCCTGGCAGGGCGTGCGCAAGGACGAGCTGGTGCAGCTCTGTCGCGAGGTCGGCGCCGACGATGTGGCGGCTCGCTTTCCCTGAGTGGCGACCCGCTTTTCAAGAGTGGAGAGGGCGGCCGACGCGCTGCCGCACACCGCAAGTCGTGCCAAACCAGCGTCCATGGAGTGCATCGAGTTCTGGTTCGAGTTTGCGAGCACCTACTCGTATCCCGCGGCGCATCGCATCGAGGCGCTCGCGCGCACGGCCGGCAAGCGCGTGGTCTACCAGCCGTTCTTGCTCGGACCGCTGTTCCAGGAGCAGGGGCTCAGCGACTCTCCCTTCAGCGTGTTCCCGCTCAAGGGGCGCTACATGTGGCGCGACCTCGAGCGGCTGTGCGCAGGCGACGGCTTGCCCTTTCAGCGGCCGACGACCTTCCCACGCAACGGGCTGACGGCCGCTCGCATCGCGCTGCTCGGGAGTGAGCAGCCGTGGCTGGGCGAGTTCGTGCGCCGCGTGTACAGCGCGAACTTCGCAGCAGACCGAGACATCAGCAGCGAGGCCGTGCTCCGCGAGCTGCTTGCCGAGCTCGGACTGCCCGCGGAGCTGCTCGAGCAGGCCAAGCAGCCCGAGACCAAGCAACGCATGCGCGAGCAGACCGATCGCGCGCGTAGCCTGGGCATCTTCGGCGCGCCGAGCTTCGTGGTCGCCGGTGAGCTCTTCTGGGGCAACGACCGGCT
>Ga0190275_10003547_pt1 | contig 11166 bp, 9 predicted proteins | sample Popmic550T_FD_133745 | JGI IMG/M metagenome (GOLD analysis project Ga0190275, IMG submission 133745) | Populus adjacent soil microbial communities from riparian zone of Yellowstone River, Montana, USA - 550 T | ecosystem: Environmental > Terrestrial > Soil > Riparian zone > Trees stand | place...
CGTCGCGCACGACCCCGCGCAGGCAGATCTGGGCGTAGTCGTCGACGAAGTCGGGATCGTCCGGCCACGGCATGCCGGGCTTGGTCACCTGCAGCGACGTCAGTCCGTGCACCCGGGCCCAGAAGCCGAGCGAGAGCCGGAAGGCGTCGGTGTACTCCGGGCGGAGGCGCCCGGCGTCGATGCAGTCCTGCACGCAGTCCAGCAGCAGCGCGAACGACGCCGACTCGGCGAGCTCCATGCCCTGGAACTCGGTGGGCGTGAGGTCGGGCCGGGTCATGAACATGATGCGGTACGGCTCGGGGTTGGCCACGCCGAAGGTGATGTACGCCCGGCCCAGCGCCGCCAGCTTGTCGACGGGATCGTCGATGCCCTCGCACTCCTTGCCCACGTAGGCCTCGAGTGCGGTGAAGTGCCGGGCGCACACCTCGAAGATGAGGGCGACCTTGTCGGCGAAGTGCCGGTAGATCGACGGCGGCGTGACGCCGACCGCGTCGGCCACCGCCCGGATCGACACCGCGTCCTGCGAGCCCGTCTCGAGGAGCATCCGCTCGGCGGCATCGAGGATCTCGTCGCGCAGCTGCCGCCCCTCCCCCTTGCGGAGGCGGGTGCGGCGGCTGGCAGCAGCGGCGGCCGGGGGCGTCATCGTGCGGTGAGGCTATCCCCGCTTGCGCGCTCCGAGCCGTGGTCACGGTCGGTCGCGGCGGCCTCGGTGACATCGACGACCGCCGGCCGGAGCGGATCGGCGGCCGGCGACGGCTCGTCGAGGTCGACCGACTCGCTGATGCCCCAGCGGTCGTGGAAGCGGCGCAGCGGACCGGGCGCCCACCAGTTCCAGTCGCCGGCCAGGCGCATGAAGGCCGGCACCAGCGTGCCCCGGATGAGGAAGGCGTCCATGACCACCGCCAGCGTGAGGCCGAGGCCGAACAGCTTGATGAAGCTCACCCGGCCGGTGACGAAGGACAGGAACACGACGGCGATCAGCACGGCGGCGGCCGTGACGATGCGGCCGGTCCGCTCGAGCCCCACGGCCACGGCGGTGGTGTTGTCCGCCCCGTTGTCGTGCTCCTCCTTGATGCGGGACAGCAGGAACACCTCGTAGTCCATGGACAGGCCGAAGGCGACGCAGAACATGAGGATCGGCATGGCCGCCGCCAGACCGCCGGTGGCGGTGAAGTCGAGCACCCCCGAGAGGTTGCCCTCCTGGAAGATCCACACCATCGCCCCGAACGTGGCGCTCAGGCTCAGCAGGTTGAGCGCGATCGCCTTGAGGGGGATCAGGACGCTGCCGAACATCATGAACAGCAGCACCGTGGTGACCACGGCGATGAACCCGAGCGCCAGCGGCAGGCCGTCGAGCAGCGAACCGTTGACGTCCACCAGGCCGGCGGACTGGCCCGTCACCAGCATCGGTGCCGGAGCCGGGGCGTCGCGCACGGCGTGGACCAGGTCCTCGCCCTGCGGGGAGAGCGGCTCGACCGCCGGCACCACCGACAGGTAGGTGCCACCGTCGGCGCGGAAGCCGGCGTAGCGCGGTGCGCTGTCGGGCCCGAGCACGAGCTGACCCGGCGCGCACCCGAACTGCTCGGCGGCGCCCTCGCCGCAGTAGGTGCCGGTGGCGGCGTCGACCCGGGACACCCCGGGCAACGCGGCGAGCGTCGTCGCGTAGTCGTCCACCTGGGCGTCGGTCAGGTCGCCGTCGCCCTCGACCGCCGTGACGACGGACAGCGCGCCGGCTTCCTCCGAGGCGAACTCGTCGCGCACGACGTCGCCCACCACCCGGCCCTCCGCGCCGGGCGGCAGGACCCGGTCGTCGGGCTGGGTGAGTCGCAGGCCCAGGAACGGCGCGCCCAGCAGCAGCAACACGGCGATGGCCACCGTGGCCACGGGGACGGGTCGACGCATGACCACGGTGGCCACCCTGTGCCAGAACCCCTGGTCGACGGGGGTGATCGAGCGCCGCCACAGCGTGAGCGAGTTCACCCGGTGGCCGAGCAGTGCCAGCAGTGCGGGCAGGACGATCAGGGAGAACAGGCCGGCCAGCAGGGCCACCGCCACGCCGGCGTAGGCGAAGCTGCGCAGGAAGGCGATGGGGAAGACCAGCGTGGCGCACAGCGAGGCGGCCACGGTCAGGGCGCTGAAGGCGACCGTGCGTCCGGCGGTGCGGACGGTGCGCACCACCGCCACGTGCGGGTCGTGGCCCTCGCGCAGCTCCTCCCGATAGCGGGAGACGATGAAGAGGCTGTAGTCGATGGCCAGCCCCAGGCCCATGGCGGTGGTGAGGTTGAGGGCGTAGACCGACACGTCGGTCATCTCCGAGATGACCTGCAGCACGCCGAAGGTGCCGATGATCGACAGGACGCCGATCAGCAGAGGCAGCGTGGCGGCCACCACGCTGCCGAAGATGAGCACCAGCAGCACGAGCGTGATGGGCAGGGCGATCATCTCGGCGGTGATCAGGTCCTCCTCGATCGTCGTGCCGATCTCGTGGAACACCTGGGCCGAGCCGCCGACCTCGACCTCGACCGGGGCCTTGCCGCCCCCGGCCTCGACGGCGGCGGGGTCCTCGTAGCGCGGCGCCAGCTCGGCGATGCGTTCGTCGACCCGGTCGTCGTCGCCCTCGATGCGGGCGACGACGAGGGCACGGGAGCCGTCGTCGCTGCGCAGGGGCGGGGCGCCGCCTTCCGACCAGTACGAGACGACGTCGGTGACGCCCGCCTCGGCGGCCAGGTCGTCGGTGAGCGCCCGCCCGGCCGCCGCCACCGCGGCGTCGTCCACGTCGGCGTCCCCGGTCGCGGAGACCAGCAGGACGACGTTGGGGACGCCCGTGTCGAACCGTTCGGCCAGGGCCTCCTCGGCTCGGGCGGACTCGGTGGCCGGATCCTCGAATCCGCCGGTCGTCAGGTTCTCGGCGACCCCGCCGCCGTAGCCGCCGGCGAGGAGGACGAACAGCACGGCCGCGAGCAGCACGGCACGTGGCCGGCGGGTGGCGAGGCGGGCGAAGCGGGTGAGCATGAGGACGATCCCTCTGTGGTTAACAGCGTTACGTTATCGCCGCTATCTGACTCCACCGAGGAGCCTCCTGTCGACATGACCTTGGTCACGTCGGCGCTAGCGTCCGCTTCGTGCGCACGCAGATCCTCCGAGGACCCCGCCAGTGGACCGCCGTCCGTCATGTGTGGGAGGCGCTGCTGGAGGCCGGGCCCGAGCCGTACTACGCACAGCTGCCCGAATGGATGGAGGCCGTCTCCAACCACCTGCACGACGACGACTCCCGCTGGTTCGTGGCCGAGGACGACGAGGGACCGCTGGTGGCGCTGCCGTACCAGACGTCCGTCCGCCGGCAGGGCCCGCTGCGGGTGCGCATGCTCGCCAACGAGCGTGGCGTCGACGGGCTCGCCGCGCCGCGCCTCCGGCCAGACCCGCTCCGGCGTGCGCTGCTGGCGGCGTCGGCCGCGGACGGCGAGCCGATCGACGTGCTGTCGCTCAACGGGCTGCGTCCCGGCAGCGCGTTCATCCGGCTGGCGACGGCCGCATCGACGGGCCTGTACGCCGAGGTGCGCCACGGCGGCTTCTCGACGATCGAGACACGGGTGACGGCCGACGAGTGGATGGCCGCCGCCAGCAGGAACCTGCGGTCGGGGCTCCGCAAGGCCCGCAACCGGTTCGAGGCCCGCGGCACCATGACGATCTCCGAGGTCACCACCCCCGCCGAGGTGGAGGCCGCCTTCGAGGAGTACGTGGCCATCGAGGCCACGGGGTGGAAGGCCGATTCGGGCGCCCTCGCCAACCAGCCCGTGGATCGCGCGCTCATGCGCCATCTGCTCGTCGCCTGCGCAGCGACCGGCCAGGCGACGGTGCGCATGCTCCGCCTCGACGGCCGGGCCGTGGCCGGTCAGCTCGCCACCATCGGTGCCGGCACGCTCGTGCTGTACAAGGTGGCCTACGACGAGGCCCACGCCGACCTGTCACCCAGCAACATCCTCCTGGCCGACCTCATCAAGGCGTGCTGCGACCGTCCCGACGTCGACCGCATCGACCTCGTGACCAAGCAGCCGTGGCACGAGCGCTGGCAGGCTGTCGCACAGCCCACCTACCGGACCCGCGACCTCAACGTGCGGCGACCAGGCGGCCTGGTCAGCAGGGTCGGCGCGCTGTTGGAGGACGCGGGTGTGCGTTTGCCGACACCTTGACCATCGGTCAATCTGGCGCCGTGCCCGATGTCGTCACCTTCCCCGGTGCCCGTGCCCCCGACCGGTTCCGCACGGTCGATTCCCACGGTGTCCGCCTCGCCGTCCACGAGTGGGGTGACGCGACCGCCCCGCCCCTGCTGCTGGCGCACGGCGGCTTCGACTTCGCCCGCACCTACGACGTGTTCGCCCCGCTGCTGGCGGAGGCAGGCTGGCGGGTGGTGGCCTGGGACCAGCGCGGCCACGGCGACTCCGAGCACGCCCCGATGTACTCCTGGCAGGCCGACCTGCGCGACGCCCTCGCCGTCGTCGACTCGGTGACCGACGAGCCGATGCCGGTCGTCGGCCACTCCAAGGGCGGGGCGGTGATGGTGCAGTTCGCCACCGCGCTGCCCCACCGCCTCCGCGCGCTCGTCAACCTCGACGGGCTCCCCGGGCCCGGCAGGATGCCGGACGTGCCGGATCACGAGCGCACCAAGATGCTCGCCGGTGACCTGGCCGGCTGGCTCGACTTCCGGCGGGGAACGCTCACCAAGCAGCGACGACCCGACACGCTCGACGGCCTGGCCGAGCGCCGTGCCAAGATGAACCCGCGACTGTCCCCCGAATGGCTGCGGTACCTGGTGTCGGTGGGTGCCCGCCAGGACGCCGACGGCTGGCGCTGGAAGATCGACCCGTCATTGCGCCTGGGGGGCTTCGGCCCCTGGCGCCCGGAGTGGGCCATGGGCCGCCTGCCCGGCCTCAACGTTCCCCTCCTGGCGGTGCTCGGGCGTCAGCCCGAGCTGATGGGCTGGGACACCCCTCCCGCGGCCATCGAGCCCAACATGCCCCCGGGCAGCAGGCTGGTGGCTCTCGACGACGTCGGCCACTTCGTGCACATCGAGGCACCGCACCGGGTGGCGGCGCTGGTGCTCGACTTCCTCGAGGACGTGCTGTGAGCAGCCCCACCGTCACCGTGCGCCACAACAAGGTCGCGCTCGCCCTCCATCTCGTGCGCGAGGGCGAGGGCCGTCCGCTGCTGCACCTCCACGGGTTGGGGGAGCGCTCGCCGGTCACCGTCCCCGCCCACCTGGCCCCCTGGCCCGGGCCGGTGTGGGCGCTCGACTTCACCGGCCACGGCGCGTCCACCGTCCCCCCGGGCGGCGGCTACTCCTGCGAGCTGCTCATGGCCGACACCGACGCCGCCCTCGCCCACCTCGGGCCCAGCACGCTCTACGGCCGCGGCCTGGGCGCGTACGTCGCGCTGCTCATCGCCGGGGCACGGCCCGACCTCGTGCGGGGGGCCATCCTCGACGACGGCACGGGGCTGAGCGGTGGCGGCACCGAGCCGCCGACACCCATGGTGATCCAGGCCCCGCTGCCCGTCTCGGGTCCGCCCGACCCGTACGCCCTCGTCGAGCTCAGCAACGACGTCCGCCCCCCGGACTACGCCGCCACCTATGCCCGGCAGGCGAGCACGTTGTCCGGGCTGGACGTGGCGATCGTGGTCACCGCCGTGGTGCGCCCGCCGTGGCTGGCGGCCGTCGCCGCCGAGCCAGGGGTGCGCTCGGTGTCGCGGGGGGACTGCACCGCGGTGTTCGCCTCGATCTGAGCTCGGGCGCGCCACCTCAGGTGTCGCGCCGGGCGACGTAGTGGGCCAGGGCGGCCAGCTCGGCGCGGGCCTCGGCGCTGATCCCGGCCGTCCGGATCGCCTCGACGGCCCGCCGGGTCAACTCGTCGATGCTCCGCTCCACCGCGGCGACCGCCCCGGTGTCCACCAGCACCTGCTGGACGGCCGTGACCTCGCCGTCCGCCAGCGCCGGGTCGCCCACCCGGTCGAGCACGGCGAGCTCCGGGCCGGAGGCCTGGCCGACCGCTATGGCGAGCAGCGGTGTCGGCTTCCCCTCGCGCAGGTCCTCGCCGACGGGCTTGCCGGTGCGCTCGGGATCGCCGAACGCACCCAGCAGGTCGTCACGCAGCTGGAAGGCCTCGCCCACGGGGTCGCCGTAGGCGGACAGGGCCCCGCCGAGGTCGGCGAGCCGACCGGCGAGCCCCGCGCCCACGTGCAGGGGGCGCTCGACGGTGTACTTGCCCGACTTGTAGCGCGCGATCCGCCCGGCAAGCGAAGGGTCACGATCGGCGCGCGCCGTGCCGGTCATGTCCATGTACTGGCCGAAGTTCAGCTCGAGGCGCAGCTCGTCCCACACCGCCCACACCTCGTCGGTCGCCCGGCCCAGCAGGCGGTCGGCATAGACGTGGGCGAGGTCGCCGATCAGGATGGCGACACCCTCGCCGAAGCGCCGGGCCTCCCCCCGCCAGGCGGCCCGCCTGTGCAGGTCGGCGAACGTGAGGTGGGCGGTGCGCTCGCCCCGCCGGGTGGGGGACCCGTCCATGACGTCGTCGTGCACCAGCGCGAATGCGTGCAACATCTCGAACGCGGCACCGGCATCGACGATCCGCGGATCGTCGGCGTCGCCGCCGGCACCCACGAAGGCCCAGTGGCAGAACGCCGGCCGCAACCGCTTGCCGCCCGCCGCCAGCAGGCGTCCCAGCGCGAGGACGGGTTCGTCGAGCCCCGGGTCGACCGCTTGCCAGCGCACCACCTCGGACTCGATCAGGGTCGCGAGCCGCTCGTCGACGCGGGCGGCGAGAGCGCTCAGGCTCGGGGGAGCAGGGGAGCGGGGACGCATGGTCACCGCCACGTTATGTGCCTGGCCGACCGCTGCGACCCCTCGCGGGGGCGGCGTCCCGCAGGCGGCGTCGGCCCTCAGCCGCTGCCGAGGGGCGAGGCGAGGTGCATCAGCCACTCGCCGTCGACGTTGCGCAGCGGCAGCTCCCTGGCGGACTCCCGGCCCCCGACGGTCATCGTGACCGCGATGGTCGCCGCGTCGCCGTCCTCCGACACCAGTGCGATGTCGTCCCACTCCGCCGCCGCTGCCGCGGCCGTGCCGGCAGCATCGTTCTCGCACTCGGCGATGGCGGCATCGGCGGTCTCGCCGTCGGCCCCGTAGGACTCGGGGGTCATGAGGGCCACGACACCGGCGCAGTCGCCCGATTCGATGGCGCTGAAGAACGCCTCGGCCGTCTCGACCGGCGATCCGTCGGACCGGCCCGGTGCGTCGTCGGTCATCTCCCCGACGTCGCTGCCGCCGGGCTCGTCGCCGGCGTCCGTGCCACCCGTCCCGGGCGCGTCGGCACCCGCCTCCCCGGGCGTCTCGGGATCCGCGGGCGACTGGTCGTCTGACGCGGCCGTATCGGTCTCGTCGTCGCCTCCACCGGCGGTGACCGCCACGCCCGCGACGAGGGCCAGGGCGGCCACGCCGGCGAGCACGAGGCCGAGCGTGCGCTTGCCGCGGGCGGCCGTGGTGGTCGGCGACGTGGCGGCGGTGTCGTCGCCGCCTCCGGGCGGCTGCCGCGGCGGTCGTGCGATCGTGTGATCGGCACCGGGCCCGCCGGCGCCGCCACCCTGCGGCGACGCGGACGGTGACGGTGGGGCCGGCGCGGGGGCTCCGGGGTCACCCGCCTGGCCCGGGGGCGGCGACGCCGAGCCGCCGTCAGGGGCCGCGCCGCGGGTGCCACCGGCGGGTGTGGAGGGTCCGGCGCCGGTGTCCGGCCCGGACGCCGGCGGAGGAGGAGGCGGCGGCGGAGATGACGGCGGCGGAGGCGACGGGGGCGTGGCGTAGCCGGCGAGGTCGTCGTCGTGGGGGTCGGGGGGTAGCGACATGACCGTGTCTCCGGCGCGAAGTGGATGCGTCCGCCCGTGCGGCGCGATCGGGGAGTCTGGCACGCCCTCGCTACGGTGCGGGGTCGTGCCCGGCCGATTTCGCAATGCCGTACGTGCCGTGCTCCTGGCCGCGGTCGCCGCCGCCGTCGGAGTTGCCGGGGTCGGGTGCCGGGCCGGGCGCAGCGAGCCCCGCGACGGCCTGGCCGCCGACACCGCCCGGTTCGCCTACGGCGACCGCACGGCCGAGGTGGCGCTCACGGCGTGCGCCCGTGAGGACGATGTGGTCGTGCTGGCCGGCGCCGAGGGCGGTGTCGTGGTGCAGGCCGAGGTCGACCTGGGTGACGGCGGCTTCGACCGGACGGGCGTCACCGCGGACCTCGGCCCGGACGGCATCCTGGGCGCGTTCGGCGCCGAGATGGCCCGGGGTCCCGCGGGCGAGATCACCGCGGTGCGGGTCGAGGGTGACCGGGTGATCGTCGAGGGGACGTGGGTGCCGTTCGACGATCGGCTCGTCGCCCGATCGGCCGACGAGGGTGTGGAGGGCCGCCTGGTGGCACGCTGCCCCGAGACCGGCGACGAGGTGGCCGCCGCGCCGGGGTGACGGCCCACGGACGACCGCCGGCTACCGGTCGGTGTCGGTGTCGTCGTCGTCCGGCCCGTCGAGGCCCGCCTCGGCCACCGCCGCGGCCGCCTCGACCTCGGCCTCGAGCTCGCCGACCACCTGCTCGACCTCGAACCGGGCGCCGGCGATGCGCTCGCGGCACAGGCGCAGCAGCTCGGAGGCACGACGCACCCGTGCTCCCAGCACGTCGACGTCGACCTCGTCGCCGTCCAGCTCGTCGAGGATGCCCTCCAGCTCGCTGAGGGCGTCGGCGTAGCCGATCTCGCCGGTCGGCTCGGAGGCCGCGCCCGACGCGGAGGCGGGGGTGGTGTCGGTCATGGTGTGCTCCCGGGCGGGGGATCGTCAGCCGGCGGGTCGACGGCGGTCGGGTCGGGGTCTGGCGGGTCGGCAGGTGGACCGGAGACCGTACTGCGCACCCGGCCGTCGGCCAGGGTGGTGACGAGCGCCTCGCCGGGGGCGAGCGCGGCGGCCGAGCGGACGACGTTGCCGTGCGCGTCGCGGGTGATCGACCAGCCCCGCGCCAGGGCGCGGGTGGGGTCGAGCGCCCGCACCTGGGCGGCGAGGGCGTCGAGGTCACGACCCGCCGCGGCGACGACCCGCGGTGCGCGCTGGGCCAGGCGGGTGGCGGCGACCGTGATGGTCTGGTCGTGGGTGCGCAGGTGGGCGCGGCCACCGGCCTCGACCCGGCCGACCGCCCGGTCGAGCACCGCGGTCGCCCGGGCGAGGGCCCCGTCGGCCGAGCGCCCCACCCGGTCGCCCCGGCCGGCGAGGTCGCGGTCGGCGGCGGCGAGTCCCTGCCGGGTGGCGAGAGCGACGTGGCGGCCGCACGAGCGCAGCCGCTCGGCCTCGCGCTGGCTCTGGTGCCGCACGGTTGCGACCACCGCTCGCCACGCCTCGGTGGTGCGCCGCTCGACGGCCCGGACGTCGGCGACGATCGCCTGGGCGCACGCCGTGGGCGTCTTGTAGCTGGCGTGGGCCACCTCGTCCGCGATCGACCGGTCGATGTCGTGACCGATGCCTGTGAGCACCGGCACGCCGAGCCCGGCGACGGCGCGGGCGATGACCTCGCCGTCGAACGCGGCCAGGTCGGTGGTGGCACCCCCGCCCCGCACCAGCAGCACGGCGTCCACCCCGCGGGCGGCCACCGCGCCCAGCCCCCAGGCGACCGACCGGGCGGCGTGGGCGCCCTGCACCCGCACGTCGGCCCGGGTGACCGCGAAGCCGATGCCCGATCGGCGCAGCTCGTCCAGCACGTCGTGCTCGGCCGCGCTGCCCCCGCTGGTGACCAGACCGAGCCGCAGCGGCACCAGCGGTCGGGCGAGGGCGGCCTGCCGACCGAGCAGGCCCTCGGCGTCGAGGGTGCGCAGCAGCCGCTCGCGATCGGCGGCCAGTCGGCCGAGCGTGAAGGCCGGGTCGATGTCGGACATCTGCAGCTGCAGGCGGCCGCCCCGGTCGTAGAAGGTCAGGCGGCCCCGCATGCGCACCTCGGTGCCGTCGGTCATGCGCACCCCACCCCCGGCGTCCGTCAGCCGGGCGTTGACCCGGCGTCGGGCCATGTCGAACAGCACCACCGACAGGCTGGCCTGAGGTGGGCGGGAGACGTCGCCGTCGGCGGCGGGCTCGACGAGATCGAACCACACGGTGCCGCCCCGCCGGCCGGGGTTGAGGTTGCGGATGACCCCGCGCACCCAGACCTCGTCGGGGAACGCGACCCGCAGGCTGAGACCGATGGCCTCGCCCAGCTCGGGGACGGACCAGGTGGGGTCGTCGGCGTCGTCCCACAACGTGGGGGTGGACGCGGCGGAGGGCGACCGGTGCGGGCCGGGGGCTCTGACCATCTCGCGTCACGCTAGTCACGGGGTGTGACGTTGGAGGACGGACGGGCGCCGGACGGTCGGGCGCCGCATCGGGCCGGTACGCTCGACCGCGGGGCGACGGGTCCCGCCAGGGGGTCGGCACCGAGGGGGTGGCGTGCACACCGAGATCGCACCGGGCGTCCTGCAGATCGACACGTTGCTCGGCGGGTGGCACCAGGTCACCGCGGGCTACCTGATCACCGGCGACGCCCCGGTGCTGGTCGAGACCGGCAGCCAGACATCGGTGCCCCACCTGCTCGCCGCGCTCGCGGAGCTGGGCGTCGATCCCGGCGAGCTGGCCGGGGTGGCCGTCACCCACATCCACCTCGACCACGCCGGTGGGGTGGGCGACGTCGCCGCCGCCTTCCCGCAGGCGACGGTGTACGTGCACGAGCGCGGCGCCCGCCACCTCGTCGACCCCACCAAGCTCGTCGACAGCGCGGCGATGGTCTACGGCGACCTGCTCGACTCGCTGTACGGCCGGCTCACCCCGACGCCCGCCGAACGGGTGCGGGTCCTCGGTGACGGCGACGAGGTCGTGGTCTCGGCCAACCGCACGCTCACCACCGTCGACTCCCCCGGCCACGCCAAGCACCACCTGGCGCTGCACGACAGCGACACGGGGCTGCTGTTCGCGGGCGACGCCGTGGGCGTGCGGCTGCCGGACGTCGGGGTGCTGCGGCCCTCCACGCCGCCGCCCGACTTCGATCTCGACCAGGCGATCGGGTCGCTGCGTCGGTTCGCCGAGCGCCGGCCGGCGGGCATCGCTCTCGCCCACTTCGGACTGGTGCCGGATCC
>Ga0190275_10003548_pt1 | contig 11165 bp, 11 predicted proteins | sample Popmic550T_FD_133745 | JGI IMG/M metagenome (GOLD analysis project Ga0190275, IMG submission 133745) | Populus adjacent soil microbial communities from riparian zone of Yellowstone River, Montana, USA - 550 T | ecosystem: Environmental > Terrestrial > Soil > Riparian zone > Trees stand | place...
CATTAGGTTTCTCCGCTTCTAATGTCTCGATCTTCTTCTGCCGCAGGTCTCGGGTCAAGACGGGGCAAGACCTGTCACATGAACTGGCATATCGCGCCGTTGTTCCCTGGTCCCGCGCGGGCAATCGGTCGGCGCCGCCGTCCTTTGCGGCCTTGGCGGCGGGAAGAATATTGGTGATGTTGGGCGTGAGCTTCACGATCACCGGCACGCGCGCGAATTTCTTGCACCAGGCGGCGGCCTGCTGGATGTACTCCGGCACCTGGCCCACGGCCGAGCCCATTCCGCGTTCGCTCATCCCATGCGGGCAGCCAAAGTTGAGCTCGAGCCCGTCCGCGCCGGTGTCCTCGATCATCGGCACGTACTTCGCCCAGCTCGCCTCGTTCATCGGCAACATCACCGAGACGATCAGCGCGCGGTCCGGCCAGTCGCGCTTGATCTGGCGGATCTCGGCGAGATTGAGGGCCAGCGGCCGGTCGGTGATGAGCTCGATGTTGTTGAAGCCGAGCACGCGGCGGTCGTTGCCGTGAATGGCGCCGTAGCGTGGGCCGTTGACGTTGACGATCGGCGGATCTTCACCGAGCGTCTTCCATACCGCGCCGCCCCAGCCGGCTTCGAAAGCGCGATTGACGTTGTACGCCTTGTCGGTGGGCGGCGCGGACGCCAGCCAGAACGGATTTGGCGACTTTATCCCGAGGAACGTGGTGGTCAGGTTGGCCATGTCACTTCTCCCGCGGACCTTTGTCTTTCAGAAAACGGTCGATCGACATGGCGGCGATTTTTCCATCCTGCACGGCGGACACGGTGAGATCGGCGCCGCCGAAGACGCAGTCGCCGCCGGCCCATACGCCAGGCAGCGAAGTCCTGCGCTCCCCGTCACACAGGATTCGATCGTTTTTCAGCGCGACGATTTCCGCCGTGCTGGCCAGGCGTTCCCACAACACCTTCTGGCCGATGGCCTTGAACACGACGTCGGCATCGAGCGTGAACATCCGTCCCGTTCCTTGCAGCCGGCCATCGGGGGCAAGTGACGTGGTCTCGAATTCGAGGCCGTGCACGCGCCCGTCCGTTATCAGCAGCCGGCTCGGGCTCGCCCAAAAACGGACCGTCACGCCGCGAGCCTGCGCGAACTCAAGTTCGTAGCCACTGGCGTTCATGTGCTCCTGGCCACGCCGGTAGACAATCGTGACTTCTTCCGCGCCGAGTGCCTTGCTCTGCACCGCGATATCGATGGCGGTCATGCCGCCGCCGATCACGAGGACCCTGCGGCCCACGGGCAGTGACGCCTTGTCGGGCACCTGCCGCAGCAACTCGATGTAGTCGACTGCGTTGAGAACGCCTTCGAGCCGTTCGTTGTCGAGCCCGAGTCCGTTGACCCCGGCGAGACCGAAGCCCAGGAACACCGCGTCGTACTGCGCGCGCAGCTCCGGCAACACGCAGTCCTTTCCCAATGCCATGCCGCTACGCACTTCGATGCCGCCGATGCTGAGGATGTAGTCGACTTCGCGCGCGGCGAAATCGCCGGGTGTCTTGTACGCCGCGATGCCGTATTCGTTGAGACCGCCCAGCTTGTCCCTTGGCTCGAAGACGACCACGTTGTGCCCCAGCATCGCGAGGCGATGGGCGCAGCTGAGTCCCGCGGGCCCGCCGCCCACGACGGCCACTCTGCGCCCGGTCGCCGGCGCGCGCTCGAACAGCGGTGCGTGCGGCGAACTAAGACTTTTGGTGCCTGGCACCAACACAGGGTCGGTGGCGTGGCGCTGCAGGAGGCCGATGCGGACTGGACGGTCTTCGTGGGTGTTGCGCACGCAGGCCTGCTCGCACAACACCTCGGTCGGACAGACGCGGGCGCACATGCCACCCATGATGTTTTCGCTGAGGATGGTGTGAGCGGAGCCCCTGAGGTTGCCGCTGCGGATATTCTGGATGAATCCTGGAATGTCGATGCCGGTCGGGCAAGCGGTCACGCAGGGCGCGTCGTAGCAGAAGTAACACCGGTCGGCGTCGATGATGGCTTCCGCTGGCGTCAGCGGCGGGTGCATGTCCGCAAAATTGGAGGCGATCTTTTCATCGCTGAGCCGACCGGCGCGGACGTCGGCATCGTCAGTGACGGGCTTGGTGCTGCTCATGCGGAATCAGCGGCGGACCGGTTGCGGCGTGTTCAATTCCGCCTGCTTTCTCATGGCATCGTAGTAAGACGCAAACGGCGGGCGTGAAACGTGTCGCCCGGCGCCGCGCTCGACACGCAGATCACCATTCGCGTACACGAGCTTGCCGCCGCTCACGGTGTGCGACGCGCAGCCTTTCACGGTCATGCCTTCGAAGATGTTGAAATCGATCTTCTGGTGATGCGTCTTCGCGGAAATGGTTTTGCTCGCCGCGGGATCCCACACCACCAGATCGGCGTCGGCGCCGATCGAGATGCTGCCCTTGCGCGGATAGATGTTGAAGATCTGCGCCGCGTTGGTCGACGTGACGCGGACGAACTCGTTCATGGTCAGCCGTCCGGTGTTGACGCCGTGATGCCACAGCACTTCGAGGCGGTTTTCGATGCCCGCGGTGCCGTTGGGGATCTTGCGGAAGTCGTCCTTGCCCGCGGCTTTCTGCTCCGCGCAGAACGTGCAGTGATCGGTGGCCGTGGTTTGCAGATTGCCTGACTGCAAGCCGCGCCACAGCGCGACCTGATGTTCCGGTGCGCGGAACGGCGGACTCATCACATGTGCCGCGGCGCGCGTGAAATCCGGATCGCGATAAACCGAGTCATCGAGTAGCAAGTGCCCCGCCAGCACCTCGCCGAATACACGCTGCCCCTCGTTGCGCGCGCGCGTGATCGCCTCCAGACCCTGCCGCGAGCACACGTGCACCAGGTAGATAGGCACCTTGAGAACTTCGGCGATGCGGATGGCGCGATTGGCGGCTTCGCCCTCGACTTCCGGAGGCCGCGACAGCGGATGGCCTTCGGGGCCCGTGATGCCGCGCTTGTATATCTCGTCCTGCAGCTTGAATACCAGGTCGCCGTTCTCGGCGTGCGCAGTGACGATGGCGCCCAGCGTCAACGCCGTGGAGAAGCTGTTCACCAGCGTTTCGTCATCACACATGATGGCGTTCTTGTACGCCATGAAATGTTTGAAGCTGTTGACGCCGTGCTCGCGCACGAGCGTGCCCATGTCCTCGCGCACACTCTCGTCCCACCAGGTGATCGCGACGTGGAACGAATAGTCCGCCACGGATTTCTGCGCCCATTCGCGCCACTGGCGGTGGGCGTCGAGGATCCGCTGCTTGGGATTCGGAATGACGAAGTCGATGATCATCGTGGTGCCGCCGGCCAGACCTGCGGCGGTACCCGTGTAGAAATCATCGCTCGACACGGTGCCCATGAACGGCAGTTGCATGTGCGTGTGCGGATCGATGCCGCCGGGCATCACGTATTGGCCGCCGGCATCGACGACTTCGCAACTGCCCGATGCCTCCAGGTCCTCCCCGACACAGGCGATCTTTCCGTTCGCGCACAACACGTCGGCGCGCCAGGTCCGATCAGCCGTGACTACGGTGCCGCCCTTGATGAGTAACGACGACATTGTGAACCTCAGCTCTTCCCGCGGCTCATCAACCAATAGATGAGGCCGCCCAGGAACGATCCCGTGAACCAGCCGTAAGTGTAGAACCACTGCAGCCTGCCCGTGGTGATGGCGACGAGTGTCAGCGCGACCGGTATGAGAAACGCGACAAAACCCGCGACATTCCAGGCCGGATAGAGCCCACCGTCCAGGTACAGGGCAGGCAGATCGTAGTGCTGCCGGCGCACCACGAAGTAGTCCACGACCATGATGCCGGCGATCGGGCCCAGCAGGCTCGAGTAGCCGAGGAGCCAGTTGGAATACAGGCTGTCGAGGCTGAGGTCGGATTCGAGCCACCCTGAGCGTTTCGCCAGTTCCCAGCTCATCAAGGCAATGCCGATGAAGCCGGTGAGCAGCACGCCCCGTCGCTGGCTGATGAGCCGGGGCGCCAGGTTTTGAAAATCGTTGGTGGGAGAGACGATGTTTGCCGCGGTGTTGGTGGAGATCGTGGCGATGATGATGATGATCATCGAGCTCACCACCCAGAACGGACTGTCGATCTTGCCGATCAGGGTTATCGGGTCGGACACGGTTTCACCGACGAGCTGCGCAGATGCTGCCGTCATGACCACCCCTAGGCCGGCGAACAGCACCATCGTCAGCGGCAGCCCGACGATCTGGCCGATGATCTGGCTCTTCTGCGACCTGGCGAAGCGGGAGAAATCCGGAATGTTCAACGACAACGTCGCCCAGAAGCCGACCATCGCGGTCAGGCCCGCAAAGAAGTAGCCGAGGAACGATGCGTCCGCCGGGCGGTTCGGCGCGCGGGCTAACAACTCAGTCACCGACGCCTGCGGCCAGGCCCAGAGCAGAAGTCCCGCGCCAACGAGCAACAGCAATGGCGCCGCGACCACTTCCAGCCATTTGATCGATTCCGAACCGCGCAGCACCACCCAGATGTTGGCGAGCCAGAAGATGAAGAAACCGATGACTTCGCCCAAGCCGCCGAGCGATGCCCAGCGGTCTGAAACGGCCGCCAGCATCAGGTGCACGGCGATGCCGCCAAACAATGTCTGGATGCCAAACCACCCGCAGGCGACCAGCGCGCGAATCAGCGCCGGAACATTGGAGCCGATGATTCCGAACGAGGAGCGCAGCATGACCGGGAATGGAATGCCGAACTTCGTGCCGCCGAAGGCGTTGAGGGTGAGCGGAATCAGGACGATGACGTTGGCGATGAAAACCGCCCACAGCGCCTCGCCGACCGACAGCCCGAAATACGTCGTCAACACACCGCCGAGCGTGTACGTCGGCACGCAGATCGCCATGCCCACCCACAGGGCGGCGATGTGCCATTGGTTCCAGGTGCGCTGCGCGACGCGTGTGGGCGCAATGTCCCCGTTGAAGCGCCGGCTGGCGGCGAGATCCGCACCGACGTCGAGCTCGTAAAACTCGCCGACCTGAACCGCGCGGCTCTTCGAGGCGAGCCCGGGCATCAGCCTTTTACCAGCGAGCCATAGGCGTCCGGACGCCGGTCGCGGAAGAACTGCCACGTGTCGCGTACCTGCCGGATCATGTCGAGGTCGATCTCGTGCACCAGCAGCTCGTCCTGGTCATAACTCGCCTGCGCTTCGATCTGTCCGCGCGGATTGACGATGTAGCTAGAACCGTAGAACTCGCCCATCTTCGCGGCCCAGGGTTCTTCCTTGCCGACGCGGTTGATGGCGCCGATGAACACGCCATTCGCGGCCGCCGATGCCGGCTGCTCGAGCTCCCACAGGTACTTGCTGAGGCCGGCGACGGTGGCGGACGGATTGACGATGTACTCGGCGCCGTTCAGCGCCAGCGCGCGCCAGCCTTCCGGGAAATGCCGGTCGTAGCAGATGTACACCCCGAGCTTGACGAAGGCCGTCTGGAATACCGGATAGCCTAAGTCGCCGGGCTTGAAGAAGAACTTCTCGTAGAAACCCGGATCGACCTGCGGGATGTGCGTCTTCCGATACTTGCCGAGATATTTGCCGTCGGCGTCGATGACCGCGGCCGTGTTGTAGTACACGCCGGTCATGGCCTCTTCGTAAACGGGGACGACCATCACCATGTGGTGTTTCCTGGCGTACTCCTGCATGAGCTTCGTGGTGTAGCCGTCGGGAACCGCTTCCGCGGCCGCATACCATTTGCGATCCTGGCTTGGGCAAAAGTAGGGCTGCGTGAAGATTTCCTGGAAACACAGCACCTGCACGCCCGCGGCGCCGGCCTTGTCTATGAGAGGCAGGTGGGCCTCGATCATGCGATCCCGGATCTTCTCGGGACCCATGGATACATCGCCCTTCAACCCCATCTGAATCAACCCGCACTTGAGCTTGCTCATTTCTGAAGACCCAACCGGAAGGTGGAGTCATAAAAACACAGAAAGGGTAGTCAGCGAAAGTTCGGGCTGATGAGCTCGTCTACATGCCGCGGAAGCGGTATTGAAACGCGCTGCTCACCGGCAGCACGTCGGCGCGATTGCGCACGAACAGCTGCAGTTTGCCGTCGGCGTCCTTTTCGACCGCGCGAATCGCCGCGACACGCACGATCACGCTGCGATGCACCTGCCAGAAAGTCTCGGAATCGAGCGCCGCGAGCAGCTCCTTGAGCGGCGTGCGAATGTGGCCTTCCCCGTCGGCCGTCACCACCCGCGTGTATTTCTCCTGCGCCTGGAAGAAAAGCACGTCGTCTATGGAGAACATCTTGGTGGAATTGCCGACGCTGGCCGTGATCCACTTGATGCCCGGTTTCACGCCGGCGCCGATTCTTTCCTGCAGCATCTCGATGAAAGACGCGATGTCCACGGGCGTGCCCCGGCCGAGCCGATCGCGGGTGCGTTCGATCGCACGGCTCAGCCGCTCGCGCGTGATCGGTTTCAGCAGATAGTCCACCGCACCTTCATCGAAGGCGCGCAGCGCATACTCTTCGTAAGCCGTGGTGAAGATCACTTGGGCCGGCGCGCGTATCGCTCGCGCCACTTCGAGCCCGCCCACGCCCGGCATGCGGATGTCGAGAAACGCCACGTCGGGCCGGTGCTGATCGAGCATTTCCAGCGCGGTCAGACCATCGGCGCACTCGGCAACGATTTGCAGCTCCGGCCACAACTGCGCGAGCAGGGCGCGCAACTCCTGGCGTTGCGGCAGCTCGTCTTCGGCGATCAAGGCAGTCGGCGGCTTCATGGGTCGAGCGGCAGCAACAGGCGCGCCAGAACGCCGCCGGCGACGCCGGCAGATAGTTCGAAGGACGCCGCGGATCCAAAGCGCGTCCGCAGTTGCGCGCGCACGTTGGCGAGCCCGGTGCCTTCACCCATGCCGAGTGTGAGGCCCACGCCATCGTCCTCGATGCGCACTTCGAGTTGCCGCCGATCAGAGGATTCGATGAGGCGGGCGGCGAGAACGATGCGGGCAGGACCGGGTTTCGGTTCGATGCCGTGTGTGATGGCGTTTTCGACCAGCGAAATGAGCAGCAGCGGTGGAAACGGCAGCTCGCGCAGTGACGGTGCCAGGCGGATGTCCACGCGCAGCCGGTCGCCAAGCCGCACTTGCATGAGCTCGAGATAACTCGCGCAGATGTCGAACTGCTCGCCGAGCGTCGAGGGCGCCATGCCGGCTTCGGCGCGGAATTTCGGCAGCGTGGCGCGTAAGTGCCGGGCGAGCGCGTCGATGGTCTGGCTGGCGCGCTGCGGGTCGGTCGCGATCAGTGATCTCACCGAGGCCAGCGTGTTGAACAGGAAGTGAGGCTCCACCTGCGCCTGGAGAATTCTCAGGCGCAGATCCGCCTCGCTTTTCTGCAGGCTCGCCTTCTCGAGCTCGACTCGCCGCAGGTGCTCCGCCCAGCGTCGGGGCTCCGTGAAATAGGTGGCTAGCGCCAGGCCACCATTCGCGATGAACAGCAGCATCAAGTCGTAGCCCACGCTGAGCGCCCGTTGCACCGCCTGGTGAAGGTCCGGCTCCGACGCCGCGATTGGGGCGGATGACTTGCCCTGTCCGTGCATGTGCATGAGGTGATCATGGAGATCTGATGCCGCCTCGCCCGCGAGCGCCGCCACGAACACGCCGCACAGCACCGCGATCACGACCAGCGGACCTTCGACGCGGCGAGTCAAGCGCGCCTGTCTGGCCAGCGCTGCCAGCATCGGTCCCGCACCCACGAGCAGCACATTGGCAAGACCGCAAGCCGCGGCGACGGCGGCGCCTTCCCACGCAACCTTGACGTAAAGACCGTGCGATACGCCAAAGACGATCCCGGCCAGCACGGTGAACGTGCCGAAAACCAGCGTTCGCCGCCACACCCAGGGCCAGCTGAATACGGCGTACTTTTGATAGAACTGGATGAGCGCAGCTTCGCCCGCCGCCACACCGGGTGGCAGCGGGCGATTCAGGGGATGGAAAGGTTCGCTCATCTGTCGGTGGATGGTACCGCGGGTGCCTTGCGCGAAGGCGCGCGAATGGGTCAGCGGATATCGTGGTTCTGCAACGCGCGCTTGAGGTCGTCGGCCGGAATCGCCGAGCGGATCGTCGGATAGAACTGCGCGAAAGTGCCATCGAAGGCGCCATGTTTCAGGTGACAGCTGACGCAGGCATTACCGCGCGGGACGCGATTTCCCTGCTTGTCGTTCGCGCCGAACATATAAAAGGTGTGGCGGTCTTCGCCTGTGCCGGGCGTGATGAGATGGATCTCGTAGTTGGTGAGATCGGCCTGCACGAAGCCGTTCTGGTTGATCGAGCGGCGTTGATCGGGGTCGTAGAACGACAGCAGGAACATCGAGCCGGTGGCGAAGCGCCCGTTTCTTGTGAAGTAGCGATAGGCGTTCGGCTCCATGAGCACCACCTGGAATTGCCCGGGCCTCGACGCGTTGAACGAGCCTTTGTTGTAACCCATGCCGAGCGAAGTGCCGAGGAAGATCCAGCTTTGCATGTCGGCCGGCTTCAGTAGTTTGCCGGCGGGGTCGAGGCGCGCCACCTGCAAGGTCTCATCGGAGGAGGCGGGCGCAGGCTGCACCGGCGCTTGCGCCAGGGCCGTCGCCGAAGCGGCCAGAATCATCAGGCCAAATATCAGGTTCTTGCGTGAATTGAGTTGCATGACAGCGCCCTCCCGTACCGTTGAATTCCAGGTACGTTAGGGCGCAACGGCGGAACCGTCCGGCCTTTGCGACGGGCGCGCGGCCCGGCCTGACGAAGCCGTACTCACGTGCGATGAACGCCAGTCCGGCCTATTCCGCGCGCGAATCAGGGAGCCCGAGCGTGCGTGCCTACACACTCGCGCCGAACAACGAACCGACGGCGCCGGTCAGCGCCATGGCCAGCGCACCCCAGAACGTGACGCGCACGGCGCCCATTGCCACGGGGGCGCCGCCGGTTTTCGCGGCGACCGCGCCGAGCAGCGCGAGGCACAGCAGCGACGAGCCGGCCACCGAGGGAAGAATCGTCGATTGGGGCGTCCACGCGCTCGCGAGTAATGGCAAGGCCGCACCAACGGCAAAGCTGGCCGCGGATGCCGCCGCCGCCTGGAGAGGCCGCGCGCTGAGCTCGCGCGAGATCCCGAGCTCATCGCGCACGTGGGCGCCGAGTGCATCGTGCGCCATGAGCTGATCGGCAACCTGTCCGGCGAGCGCAGGCTCGAGGCCGCGACCGACGTAGATGGCCGCCAGCTCTTTGCGTTCACTCGCCGGGTCGCTCTCGAGCTCGCCGCGCTCACGCTCGATGTCTGCGTTTTCGGTGTCCGCCTGCGAATGGACGGAGACGTATTCGCCGGCTGCCATCGACATCGCTCCGGCGACGAGTCCGGCGATGCCGGCCACCATGATGGTCTCCCGGCTGGAATTGGCGGCCGCAACGCCGAGCACGAGGCTCGCCGTGGATACGATGCCGTCGTTTGCTCCCAGCACCGCCGCGCGCATCCAGCCCACGCGATTGGTGCGATGCCTTTCCCGGTGAATCCGCCGCATGCGCTTCTCCATTGATCGCGTCAGTCTCGAACCGGCAGAATGCGCAAACCGTCCGGTGAGCACAAGGAGATCGAATGCTGGAGCTGCGGCCGACCTGCGAGCATTGCAATGTGCTCCTGCCACCGGAGTCCACCGACGCGCGCATCTGCAGCTATGAGTGCACGTTCTGCGCCACGTGTGTCGAGCACGTGCTCGGCAACGTCTGCCCGAATTGCGGCGGTGGATTTGCTCCGCGACCGGTGCGGCCGGCGAGGAACCTCAACAACGGCAACTATCTCGGCAAGGATCCCGCGAGCACGCGGGTCCGGCACAAGCCGGTCGATCCGCAAGCCCACGCGCAATTCGCCGCGGCGATTGCCGGCATTCCCCCGCAAAGTAGATAGAAGCCCACCGTCCTCAGGCTTGCCGCCATATGCGCGGAAGCGTACCGACACGCCCGCTGGGTTGTGCCAATCTGCGCAGATGACTGCCCCTCTGCGAACCGATTTCGATGAATTCCTGCTTGCCCCGATTGGTGAGGACGGCAGCGGGTTGCCCCTGACCATGCTCTCCGCACTGGCTCGGCTCGACGTCGATCCCTGGGAGGAGGCCGCGAGCCTCGCCAGGCTGCCGGTCGAGGCGGCGACGCAAAGGCTGATCTCGTTGCTGGCGACCGTGCCGGACTGGCGTGTTCCACGGGGCGACGCGGCAGCCATCGTGACTCTTCTGGTCGGCCTGCTGCATCGATCGCCCGCACGGAAAGAGAGCTCTCCGGAAGCACTGCCGCGCGCTGCGGCCGTAGCTCCGTCCAAGGACTCGCGCCTTGCAATCTATTACCTGATCGCGCTGATCTTCATGCTCGCCGCCCACTGGGTGACCGCGATCCGCAACCCGCACATCCCGATGAATCCGAGCGTCGTCCCGGCGTCGCCGAACTAGTTATTCGGTGGGAATGGGCTCCGGGGTGTGGGTGCGGTGATCGTGCAGCCGGCCGAGCGCATGCTCGAGCACGTGCACCAGTTTTTCAGCGGCGCCATCGATCGCCTGCGCCACGGTCTCGGCGTGGTGAGTCACCGCCACGGGCGGGCGGCGTTCCATGCGCGCTTCCATCACGCAGCGTTTGTCATTGCGCCCCTGTTTCCTGCCGTTCTCGTCCGCGACGTGCACCTCGACTCGCGTGATATGCGCGCTGAACCGCCGCAGCGCAGTCTCGACGGTGGTGCGCACCGCCGCCGCCAGCGATTCGTAACCCTGGATGTTGTGATCGGCATTGATCTGGATTTGCATGAGCTCCTCGACAGTGGCATTCACATTCCCTGCCGGCAGCCTCGCACTCGTGCGCGCGATGCACAACTCGGGCAGGGCCTTCGAAGGCTCCTTCCTACAAGGATTCCTTGGGCTGCACTCGGGTGGGGCCCTGTCGCTCACTCATGGAGCGTGCGCGTATTGGTTTCCTTCATCGGCCACATCAGAGCGAGACCGATCGCTCCGTACAACATGATGTACCAGGCGGGTGCCAGCGGCGCCCCGAGCCTGTCGACCAACCAGGTAGACACCAGCGGGGCGGTTCCGCCGGCGAGCGCGAGCGTGACGCTGTAGGCGAAGCTCATCGAAGTCACGCGACTTCGTAGTGGAAATATTTCGACCACCATGGCGCC
>Ga0190275_10003549_pt1 | contig 11164 bp, 9 predicted proteins | sample Popmic550T_FD_133745 | JGI IMG/M metagenome (GOLD analysis project Ga0190275, IMG submission 133745) | Populus adjacent soil microbial communities from riparian zone of Yellowstone River, Montana, USA - 550 T | ecosystem: Environmental > Terrestrial > Soil > Riparian zone > Trees stand | place...
GTGAAGCAGCGTTTCCCGCACCGCCGCGTGGCGATGATGCACGGGCGGATGAAGACCGACGAGAAGGAAGAGACGATGCAGCGCTTCAAGCGCGGCGAGATCGACATCCTGGTCGCCACGACGGTCATCGAAGTCGGCATCGACATCGCCAACGCCTCCATGATGCTGATCGTCGACGCCGACCGCTTCGGCCTCTCCCAACTCCACCAGTTGCGCGGCCGTGTGGGGCGAGGGGAGCGGAAGTCGTACTGCGTCCTGCTGCGCGACGACAAGGCGTCGTTCGAGACCAAGGACCGGCTGGCGCTCTTCGAAAAGTCGCGCGACGGGTTCGAGGTGGCGGAGCACGATCTGCAGATCCGCGGGCCAGGGGAGTTCCTGGGCACGAGACAGTCCGGCGCCATGCGTTTCCGGATGGGCCACATCCTCCGCGACTATGACCTCATGGAAAAAGCGCGCGACCTCGCCATCGCCTGCATCGCCGAGGACAAGGCGGCGGCGGAAGCCACGGCGCATGCGCTGCTGGGGATTGCCGTGCCCGAGGCGGCCGCGCGGGATTGATGGGACCTATAGAACTGATAGGACTGATGTGGGGGAGGGTCCCATTTGTCCTATCCGTCCCATCTGTCCTATCCTAATAACCAACAGAACCCCCGGCAGCCCCGTACTCCCCCATAGCCCATGCGCCCCCTACTACTTCTAACGCTCTCTCTCCTGACCGCCAGCACCCTCGCCGCCCAGTCCGACCTTTCCGTCACCGCCAGTGTCGTCGGCATTCCGCACTACACCGCCCGCACGGAACTGGCGGTCGTCGTCACCAACGCCGGGCCGGCCGCGGCGACGAACGTCCTGGTCACCTCAACCGCGGGGATGGACGGCGATCTCGATGCGCGCTGCGCCATCCACTACGACGACGCGACCGGCGCGGCCGAGACCCGGTGCACGGTTGCGTCGCTGGCGGTGGGGGAGTCGACGACCTTCCGTCCGCTGACCGGGTCGCATTCGTCCGTCCAGCCGCTGGTGATCCCTCTGCGCGTGAGCGCGGCGCAGGAAGATCCGAACCTCGCGAACAACGAGACGACGCTTCTCTTCGACTACGTCGACCAGCATGACGCCGCCGTCGCCATCACCGCGCCGGCCACTCTCGGACCGGATCGGACCGCCACCGCGCGCATCGCCTTCACTAACCGGACCCAGTACGGCACCGAGCCGGCGACGCTCACCTTCTATGTCACGCAGCTGGAGCGCCTCGTCACGTACAGCCCGGGCTTGTCGTGCTCGGTCCTCCCGGCCGGCGTGCCGAACAGCTTCAGCACCATCACCTGCCAGACCCCGCCGGTGGCTGCGAACAGCACGACCGAGTACGCGTTCGAGCTGCAGTTCGTACGCGAGTCGCGCGTTGCCTTCTCCGCGACGGTCTTGTGGGGAGGCAACACCTACCACGACTACAAAGAGCAGACGTACACCCAGCCGTTCCCCGTGACCAACACCAACGACGCCGGCCCGGGGTCGCTGCGCCAGGCGCTGCTCAACGTCAACGCGACCTGCCTCTCCGAGCTCCACGCATGCCGCGTCGAGTTCGCCCTCACCGGCGAGCCGTCGCCCGGCGGGTGGTACATCTTCCGCCCGCTCACGCCGCTGCCGGAGATCACGGGGAACTGGATCGTGGTCGACGGCGAGTCGCAGAGCCGGCTCGCGAACACCAATTCCGCCGGCCCCGAGATCTTCCTGGACGGCGGCACCACCGCCGGAGTCAGCGGCCTGACGTTCCTCGGCCGACGCGCCGAGGTGGTGGGGATGGCCATCGGCAACTTCGAGCGCCACGGCGTCTACATGGAGTTCACGGGCCTCCCGAATTCGAGCTACGTCGGCAACTACCTCGTCGCCCGGAACTATCTCGGCGTCGATCCGGCCGGTGCGGCCGCCGCGCCGAACGGCAGCCGCGGCGTGATGATCATGTCGGGGAGCGCGGAGATCGACGACAACGTCCTGAGCGGCAACGTCCGCAGCGGCATCTACTTCTCGGGACTCAACGCCGCCATTCGGCGCAACCGCATCGGCGTCGCCGCGGCGAGCGATGCGCCGGTCCCGAACGGCGCCAGCGGCATCTTCGTCGGCCGGCACTCCCGCGGCTACAGCGCATCCGGCATTACCGGCAACGTCATCGCCCATAACGCCGACATGGGCATCGCCCTCGCCGCGGACGCCGTGGCGGTCATCGGGCAGAACCGCATCTTCAGCAACCGGCAGGGCGGCATCGACATCCAGCTGGACGGCCCCACCGTCGACTTCCCGGCCGGCGGCTCGCCGGCCGTCCCAGCGACTCCGATCATCCAGAGCGCGTTCTTCGACGGCACCGCCACCATCATCGAAGGCATCGGCATCCTCGGCGGCGCCGCCGGCAGCGCCTTCAGCCACCCGCTGAACGTCAGTCTCTACGCCAACGAGGAGCTGGACTACCTCGGCTTCGCCGAAGGCGAGCAATACCTCGGCGAAGCCACCGTCGCCACCTCCACCCTCCGCTTCCGCCTCCGCGTCGAAGCCGACCTCCGCGGCCGCTGGATCACCGGCGTCACCCTCCAGCACTCCAGCTTCTTCGGCGGCGAGTGGACGGAGCTCTCCAGCTCCGAGTTCAGCAGGCCGGTGAAGGTGGAGTAGAGGCTGTTGCTGGTTGTCAGTTGTCGGTTGTCCGGGCCGTTCGGCCTGGACGACCGGAACGGCGATCGGCAAATCCTGCTGCCGCAGGTAGCTAAAGACCTGTAGACCCGGCCTTTAGGCCGGGTACAGCGGCCGGCCCCAGGCAAGCCCGCGAAGCGGGCGACAGAGAAGATCTCCGGCTGCGGCGTTGGTGCGACTCTTTTCTGCCGCCCGCTTCGCGGGCTTACGGTTGGATCGTGGCCGCTACCCGGCCTAAAGGCCGGGTCTACAGATCTTTCGCCGCCTTCGGCGGCTTTGGTCACGCCCGAACGTACCGCTCTCGCTAAGAGCGTCGCAACGACCAGAAGGCCCAGACAACCAGCAACCTCCCCGCCGCGAGCGCGACTCTCGGGACAAGCCTCCCCACATCCTCGCGATGAGCTACACTTCGCCCTCATTTTCAAACCCCATTTCGTGAGCTCGACTTGAATCAGGTTTCTCAACACGTACTCAGCGGTCTTCGTCCCACCGGGCGCGTCCATCTCGGCAACTACTTTGGCGCGGTCAAGAACTGGGCGGAGCTGCAGGACCGCTATTCCTGCTACTACTTCGTCGCCGACTGGCATGCACTGACGACCGACTACGCCGATCCGTCGAAAGTCCACCAGGCGACCTTCGACGCCGTGGCCGATTGGATCGCCGCCGGGCTCGATCCCGAGCGTTGCGTCATCTTCATCCAGTCCGAGGTGAAGGCGCACGCCGAGCTCCACCTCCTCCTTTCCATGGTCACCCCGCTGCCGTGGCTCGAGCGCGTCCCGACCTTCAAGGACCAGCAGGCGCAGCTCCAGGAGAAAGAGCTCAACACCTACGGCTTCCTCGGCTATCCGCTGCTGCAGACTGCCGACATCATCCTCTACCGTGCCGGCTACGTCCCGGTCGGTGAAGACCAGGCCTCGCACCTCGAGCTCTCGCGTGAGATCGTCCGTCGCTTCAACCACTTCTTCGGCGACGTCTTCCCCGAGCCCCAGCCGCTCTTCACCGCCACCCCCAAAGTGCCGGGGCTGGATGGGCGGAAGATGTCGAAGTCGTACGGCAACACCATCGCCCTCACCGCTACTGCCGACGAGATCCGCGCCCAGGTCTCGACCATGTTCACCGACCCGAACCGCGTCCGCCGCACCGATCCCGGCAACCCCGACATCTGCAATCTCTTCCAGTTCCACAAACTCTTCACCGACGACGCCACCATCGCCCGCGTCGACCACGAATGCCGCACCGCCCAGATCGGCTGCGTGCAGGACAAGAAGCTGCTGACCGACATCATGATCGAGAAGCTGGCGCCGATCCGCGCGCGCCGCGAAGAGATCGACCGCAACCCATCCATCGTCTGGGATGCGCTGCGCGACGGAAACCGCAAGGCGAACGAGCGCGCCGAGGAAACCATGGCCCTGGTGCGGAAGGCCGTGAAGATCGACTATCCCGAGTTGCGCGGATGAGCGACGAAGAGAAGAACGACGGCGCCGTGGCGCAGCCCGGAGCAGTTGCCGAATCGCCCGCGGACGCGCCGGCCGAGGGGACGGCAATCACCCAGGGCGCTCCCATGCCCGAGGAAGAAGAGAAGAACGAGTCCGCCTACAAATTCGACCTCCCGTCCTTCCACGGACCGCTCGATCTCCTGCTGCACCTGATCAAGAAGAACGAGATCGACATCTACGACATCCCCATCGTCCTGATCACGGAGCAGTACAACGCCTACCTCGACACGATGGCCGAGCTCGACCTCGACATCGCCGCCGACTACGTCTACATGGCCGCGCTGCTGATCAACATCAAGTCGCGCATGCTCCTGCCGCGCGACGAGAACGCCGAAGGGGAGCCGATCGACGATCCGCGCCGCGAGCTGGTCGACCGCCTCATCGAATACCAGCGCTTCAAGGCCGTCGCCGAATCGTTCGCGGAGCTCGACGTGCTGCGCATGGGAATGTGGACCCGTCCGCGCGCGCCGCTTCCGGGCTCCGACGAGCCGGCCGAGATCGACATGACCGACGTCGGCCTGTTCGACCTCATCGACGCCTTCCGCACCGCGCTGGTGCGTTACCGCCAGAACCATCCGCAGGCCATCGAGCTGCGCCGCACCGTCCACAAAATCTCCGACAAGATGCGCGAGCTCTATGCGAAGGTGCGCGAAAAGTCCCCCATCCGCCTGCAGTGGTTCCTCGAAGGACGCGACCGCAACGAGCTGATCGCGATCTTCCTCGGCATGCTCGAGCTGGTCCGCCTCGGCGGCGTTGCCCTGCAGCAGGGCGAGATCTTCGGCGAGATCCTGATCAACACCACCCCGACCGCGATCGAGGAGGCCACCTTCGCGCTCTTCGACAACAGCTGAATGAGAGAGATGAGAGATGAGCGATGAGAGATGAGCCAAAAGCGGGGACCGGCCTCCGTCGTTCATCTCTCATCTCTCATCGCTCATCTCTCGTTGTTAGGTGATACTCCACATGCCAATGGAAACGAGTGAGCTAAAAGCAGCGTTGGAGGCCATCCTCTTTCTCTCCAGCGATCCGGTCCGCGTCGAAGACCTCGCCGAATCGCTGGAGGAGCCGAAGGAGGTGATGTCGTCGGCGCTCGAGGAGATCAAACGGACGCTCGACGAGCACGTCGGCGGGTTCATGCTCGAACAGGCCGCCGGCGGCTGGCGGCTGACCACGCGCGCCGAGCACGACTCGGTGCTGAAGAAGTACTTCGCCAAGAAGGGGGAGAACCGTCTCTCCCTCGCCGCGCTCGAAACGCTGGCCATCGTCGCCTATCGCCAGCCGATCACCGCGCCGGAAGTCTCGGAGATCCGCGGCGTGAATGCCACCGGCGTCATTCGCACGCTGCTCGAACGGCGGATGATCCGCGTCGGCGGCCGCAAGAACGTCGTCGGCTCGCCGTTCCTCTACCGCACCACCAAAGACTTCCTGATCCACTTCGGCCTCAACGACATTCGCGACCTGCCGCGCCTCGAAGAGTTCGGAGACCTGATCGGCGAGAACATCAACGACGATCTCGTCGCCGCCATCAACGCCGCGCCGGAGCCGAGCATCGAGAACATCATCGACACGCCGGAAGGCGAAGGCACGGCTTTCGAACAGCAACCGGAAGCAGCGCCGGAAACGGCGAGTGAAGCAACCGCCGAAGTACCAACCGGCGACGTTGCATCGAATGACGCGAATGACGTGAATGAAAGTCAGTTAGAATCGTCGGGCCGCGTTGGCGACGAAGAGTGATGGAACTCGAGCGACTGCAGAAGATCATCGCCCACGCCGGTTTCGCATCGCGGCGGGAAGCCGAAGCGATGATCCGGGAGGGACGAGTCACGGTGAACGGCCGTGTCGTCACCGAGCTCGGATCGAAAGCGGAGCCCGGCCGCGACCACATCAAAGTCGACGGCAAGCTGATCACCCGCGCCGAGACCCACCGCTACATCCTTCTCTATAAGCCGAAGGAAGTGATGACCACGGTCGAAGACCCGCAGGGGCGCAAGACCGTCATCGACCTGATCAAAGGCGTCCGCGAGCGTATCTACCCGGTCGGCCGTCTCGACTTCCACTCTGAAGGGTTGATTCTCCTGACCAACGACGGCGACCTCGCCTTCAAGGTCTCGCATCCGAAGCACGGCTCGGTCAAGACGTACCACGTGAAAGTGCGCGGCGTCCCGACCGAGCGTCTCATCGAGAAGCTCGAGCGCGGTATCACCATCGACGGCAAACGCACCCTCCCGTGCGAGATCGCGCAGATGAAGACCACCGGCCGCGGCGAGGAAGGAAACTCCTGGTATGAGGTCCGGCTTCGCGAAGGACGGACGCAGCAGATCCGCAAGATGTTCCAGGCCGTCGGGCATCCGGTCTCGAAGCTGCGCCGCGTCGCCATCGGCCCGATCTCCGATCCGGGACTCAGCTCCGGCGACTGGCGCGAGCTCACCACCAAGGAAGTGAAGATGCTGGCCACGATGCAGGAGCCGGCCAAGCCGAAGCCGCGCCGCACGCCCGCGCGTCCGAAGCCGGCGACGGCCGCCAAGAAACCTGCCGCGGCCGCGGGCGCGAAGAAAAAGCCGGCCGCGAAGGCCGCGTCCACGCGCGTGAAGCCGGCCGCCGCTTCCCGCTCCAAGTCAGCGGCGGCCGCGCGTCCCAAGTCGTCCTCCCGTCCGAAAGCAGGACCGCGCCCGAACGCGTCCACGCGGCGTCCCTCCCGCGCGGCGGACAAACCGCGAGAGCCGCGCCGCGGCCGGGGATAACCACGCGTGGCGCTGATCGTCGCGATTGAGCCGGCACGGCCGGCAGCGCTGGTTGCCAAAGGCTGGTGCACGTGAGCTCCGAAAAGGGTTCTCTCCTCGTCGCGATTGACGGACCGTCCGGCGTCGGCAAGACCACCACCAGCAAACTCGTCGCGCGCGAGCTCAATCTCCCGCACATCGACACCGGCGCCATGTACCGCGCCATTGGACTCGCCGCCACGCGCGGCGGCATCGGCGTCCACGACGCCGTGGCGCTCGAAGACCTCGCCGCGCACACCTCCATCGAATTCGTGCCCGGCGATCTGCCGCGCGTGATGCTCAACGGCGAAGACGTGACCGGCCTCATTCGCACGCCGGAGATCAGCATGGCCGCCAGCCACGTCTCCGCCGTCCCTGCCGTCCGCCGCGTGCTCGTCCGGATGCAACAGGAGCTCGGCCGCCGGAACGGCGGAGTGCTCGAGGGGCGCGACATCGGCACCAAGGTCTTCCCCGAGACCCCGCACAAGTTCTTCCTCTCCGCCCGCGCCGAAGTCCGGGCCCACCGGCGGTACGCCGAGCTCGTCGCAAAAGGGGAGAGCATCGATCTCGACACCGTCCTGGCTGAGGCCGTCCAGCGTGACCAGCAGGACTCCACCCGCGCCGACTCCCCGCTCATGTACGACGACACCTACACTGTAATTGACACCTCGGACCTTACGATTTCGGAAGTCGTCGAGCGGATCGTGCGTGTCGTCCGGGAACGAGAGATGAGCGATGAGAGATGAACGATGACCACAGGAGACTCAACCTGCCAAAGGTTGCTCGGCCCTGTTCATCGCTCATCTCTCATCACTCGTTCCCCGCTCCTCAACGTTCCTTCCTTTCTTGACTCCCTAATGACCCACCGCTACACTCCCGATTTCGACCTGTATCAACAACTTAGCTGTTGTTAGGGTGCGCGCAGGAGCGTGTGTCGGGCAGGTGGATTACTTCGCGCAGGGGGTTCCCCAGTCAATGGCGTCCAATGACGAGACCAAGAAGCCGAATCAGCCGCGTCAGGCGGACTCCGGGAATCTGGAGAACCTCGGCATGGAAGAGCTTCTCGATCTCTACAGCAAACCGACGCTGACAGAAGGCGAGATCATCCGTGGCCGGGTCATGAAGATCACCCCCACGGATGTGGTGATCGATATCGGCTACAAGTCCGAAGGCCTCCTCCCCGTCGGTGAAGTCACCGGCTACAACGGGGAGATCAGCGTCAAGCGGGGCGACGAGATCGAGGTCTTCATCGAGCGCCTGGAAGACTCTTCCGGCTACGTCGCCCTCTCCCGCGAAAAAGCGGCCCGCATGCGGGTGTGGGACGTCATCGAGGCGGCCTACAAAGCCGACGAGCCGATCGGCGGCCGGGTCCTCGACCGCGTCAAAGGGGGCCTCTCGGTCGACGTCGGCGGGGTGAAGGCCTTTCTCCCGGGCTCCCTGATCGACACCAAGCCGGTCAAGAACCTCGACGCCCTCCGCGGACACGAGATGAAGTTCAAGATCGTCTCGTTCGACAAGAAGCGCAGCAACGTCGTCCTGTCGCGCCGCGCCATCGTCGAGGTCGAGCAGACCGCGGCGAAAGCCGCCACCTTCGGCCGCCTCAAAGAAGGGGAGCTGACCCACGGCATCGTCAAGAACATCACCGACTACGGGGTGTTCGTCGATCTCGGCGGCGTCGACGGCCTGCTGCACATCACCGACATCTCCTGGGGCCGCGTCACCCATCCGTCCGAATACTTCAACGTCAGCGACGAGATCGAGGTGCAGGTCCTCAAGTTCGATCCGTCCGCCGAGCGTGTGTCACTCGGCTACAAACAGAAGTCGCCCGATCCCTGGTCCGACGTCGCCGATCGCTATCCGCTCGGCAGCAAGGTCGCCGGGGCGGTGGTCTCGCTGACGGACTACGGCGCGTTCATCGAGCTCGAAGACGGCGTCGAAGGGCTGATCCACGTCAGCGAGATGTCGTGGACCAAAAAGGTCCGCCATCCGGCCAAAATGCTGAACATCGGAGAGCGGGTGGAGGCGGTCGTCTCCGACGTCAACGTCCCGAACCGCCGTATCTCCCTCTCGCTCAAGGCGCTCGAACAGAACCCCTGGGACACGATCTCCGAGCGCTATCCGGTCGGCACCATCATCGAAGGAAAGGTCCGCAACCTCACCGATTTCGGGGCATTCGTCGAAGTCGAAGACGGGATCGACGGGCTGATCCACATCTCCGACATGTCGTGGCACCGCCGCCTCAAGCACCCGAGTGAAGTCCTGAAGAAGGGCGACACGGTGAAGGCGCGGGTCATCAACGTCGACGGCGACAACCAGCGCCTGTCGCTCTCGATCCGCGAGTTTCTCCCCAACGAGTGGGACAACTTCGCCAAAGGCCACAACATCGGCGACGAGGTGATCGGAGCGGTCTCCAAGATCACCGACTTCGGCCTCTTCATCCGCCTCGCGGACGGCGTCGAAGGGTTGGCGCATGTCTCCGAGGTGCAGCGCGACCCGCGGCAGAAGCTCGACAAAACCTTCCATGTCGGAGAGGCGATGCGGGCCCGCATCATCAAGATCGACGTGAACGAGCGGAAAATCGGCCTCACCACGCGCGACGTCGAACCGCTCACTGAAGAGGAGCGTACACAGTTCTCCGGTCCCGCCGTCGATGACACGGGTGTGCCGCCGGAGACGAATCCGGAGAGCTGATTCGACGCATGTCCGAGCTCGAGCCTCCGCAGATCGATCCCGGTGACGGACAGGAAGTTCCTCCTGCCCCGCCGCCTCCTCCGGCAAGCACGCCGGCGGCGGCTGCACCGCACCCGCAAGCTGCTGTCGCAGCCGCGCCGCCTGTCGTCCCGCCGCGCCGCCGTACCGGAGTCTTTTTCTTCGGTGCCCTGACCGGCTGCGCGATCGTGGTCGCCGGCCTGCTCTTCCTCGGCCTGATGATCGCCATGTTCGCCGACGACTCCGGCGAGCTCAGTCTCGCCGGCGACAAGGTCGCGGTGATCTCCATCGAAGGGGAGATCATGGAGGCCCGCGAGACCGTCGACGCGCTGAGAAAGTACGCCGACAACGTCACCGTCAAGGCCATCGTCATCCGCATCAACAGCCCCGGCGGCGCCATCGCGCCGTCGCAGGAGATCTTCTCCGCGATCCGCCACACCCGCCAGTCGTCGGGGAAGCCGATCGTCGCCTCGATGGACAGCATGGCCGCTTCCGGCGGCTATTACATCGCCGTCGCCTGCGACGACATCGTCGCCAATCCGGGGACGATCACCGGCTCGATCGGCGTGATCCTGCAGTGGTTCGACATGAAGGAGCTGGTGCGGTGGGCGAAGCTGAAGCCCGAGACCATCACCAGCGGCGCGCTCAAGGACGCCGGCTCGCCGTACCGCGAGCTGACCGACGCCGAGCGGCAGTACTTCCAGGACATCGTCTCGCAACTGCACTCGCAGTTCGTGCGCGACGTCGCCCTGGGCCGCGCCGGGAAGTTGAAGCATGACGAAGTAGCGAAGCTGGCCGACGGGCGCGTCTTCACCGGCGAGCAGGCCCTGAAGCTCAAACTGGTCGACCGGCTGGGAAGCGTCGACGACGCCGTCCGCCATGCCGGCAAGCTGGCCGGCATCAAAGGCGAGCCGGCCAAGCTCTGGCCGCGCCGCCGCGAGCCCGGGCTGTTCGACCTGCTGTCCGATACCGACGCCGACACGCTGATGCAGCGCATCGTCAGCCGCCGCGTCCCGCAGTTCCTGTACAGGTGGTAGTGATGCCGACCGACGAGGAGGTCCCATTGGACGAACGCGATGATCTCGATCTCGAGCACGACGACGAACGGGAAGGCGAGGGGGAAGGCATCGAGCTGAATACCGGTGTCATGACCAAGGCCGAGCTGGTCGACGAAGTCGCCAAGGTCGTGCAGCTCACCAAGAAGCAGGCCGAGACGATCGTCAACATCGTCTTCGACTCCATCGTCGACTCCCTCCGCGCCGGCCAGAAGATCGAGCTCCGCGGCTTCGGCAGCTTCCGCCTCCGCAGCCGCAAGTCCCGCACCGGCCGCAACCCCAAGACCGGCGAAAAGGTCGAAGTGCCTTCCAAGAAGATCCCGTACTTCAAGCCCGGGAAAGAGCTGAAGGAGCTGATCAACAAGGCCCTCGGCGAAGCGAGCGAGGACGGGACGGCGACGGCGCCGGTGGCGGCGGGAGAGTAGTCAACGAGGTGAATTGAAAATTGAAAATTGAAAATTGAAAAAGCAGA
>Ga0190275_10003550_pt1 | contig 11164 bp, 14 predicted proteins | sample Popmic550T_FD_133745 | JGI IMG/M metagenome (GOLD analysis project Ga0190275, IMG submission 133745) | Populus adjacent soil microbial communities from riparian zone of Yellowstone River, Montana, USA - 550 T | ecosystem: Environmental > Terrestrial > Soil > Riparian zone > Trees stand | place...
ATCTTTTCCTCCCTTCCTGACTTGCGCGCTTTCCGCGCCTGATCGGCCAGCTTGTAGGCAAACTCGTTCTTCACGAACCGCCGCCTCTCACCGTCAACGTGCTGCCAAGACCCGTACTGATCATTGACCGAATACCGGTCGGCACCATTGACAATTTCAGCGCTAAACCAGCACCCCTGAGGGCCACCCTCGTGACGCTGCCAGTTACGAATCTGCATCAACTAGCCATTCGATCAATTCATGGATAGCTGTCTCGTAGCCCGCTGGATATTCCCCAACCATTGGCGACATCTCTTCCAGCATTTGAGAGAGCTTGTCTCTTAGAGAGTCAACAGTAACCGTTGGCTTATCAGAGGCCGCCATTTACTCCTCCCCAAAGTCATCATCAGGATGAGGCTCTACCTCAATAGAGACAATGTGCTCACCCCAATCGGTAAAGATGACATTTTTTTCGATCACCTCGCGCAGCATTAGCTCAAGGCGCTCTTGTTTAGGTTTATGCGGAATAACTTCTAGCGTTACGGTTACCTTACGGAAGGCGCCCATTAGTTATCGAAAGAGGCCTCGTCCTCATCGAGTTGCTTGTGAGTTAGCTTCGGGTTGTTATAAGCGTTGATGATGTTGTCGGCCCACTCTGGATAACCGAGATACCAAGTGGCATAACGACGGGCCGCCCTGATTCGCTCCTCGTGAGTGAACTCAGAGAAATTAGGTGTCTCAGGCATTAGACGCGTTCCTCAGTGATGAAGTAATTAGAGGAGGGGTAAGGGCTAAATTGCTCAAAAGCCCAGGCATCGGCATGACCGTAATCAATAAACCCCTCTGTTGGCTGATCCGTAACGTAAATTTCATCCAGACGCGGCCCGATTCGCTCCTTTACGAAATAACGAACCTCCATCTAACTCTCCTTACGGATAGGAAGCAGATACGACGAAGGGGCGTCGTAACAATCGCGTGTCTTACCGCACACCTCGCATGGCCCGTGGCTCATAGGGATAATTCCCGGCCACTTATTCTTGTCCTTGCACTCCTGGCAGAAGAACATCTAACTCTCTCCATTCTCATAGACGTACTTAGCCGCGTACCAGTGCTTACAGAGCGCCCTGTCCGGGCAATTGCAAAGGTCGTAGTCAGTCTGATGGGGCACCGTAGACAGCCCCTTGACGAGATAGGTAACGCCCTGATCACCAACGACCGCCGCCGTATCCCCCGAAAGGAGATAGACCCGGCCCTCAAGGATGATCTTCTTAGCCTTCTCAGTGCGGGGCGTCAAGTTCATGTCCAACACTGTAGAACACCCGTTGCACAGAATCAAGCCCTAGGTCCGTACCCTGACAAGAAGGCCTTGAAGGGCTATTACGAAGGACCACTTAATTAGTCGAGTTATTAAGGACTCTTTTCGAAAGATCCCTTAATTAAGTTATGAAATTAGATCCGTTCCTAGATAGGACTTTGTCTTGGGTAGCCGTAATTCCTAACTAGGATCTAGGCTAATTTCTGAAGAACTGGACGCAGACAGAATTAGGATCCCCAGGGACCGCCCTAACTCTGACCTCGTAATAGCTATGGCGTAACTTATGGGTGTAACAACGATTACGGAAATCGTTGATAGGAACGAAGAAATCAGTTCCTCTGGTTAGCTTCCATTGGTTACCGTCAGTCCAGTTATCCCAGTCGTAGCGAATACGTCTAGGGATAACCCCAGGAAGAACTTCAGCCATAACCCCTCCTTACCGGAGGCGGCCTGGATAACTTGACCGATTATCGAGCAAGCTCGCATAATCTGGAATTAGTACGTACCTACAGATAGCTAGAAGATCTTCAGTACGACCCTTATCAGGGCCGTCCTTGATTAGGAAGCAGTTATGGCAATCATGCCCAGCAAGCTGGTCCTGATTTGGCTCTTCGATCCTATGTGCTAAGCTGCTCCAACCGCCGGAGGCGGTTGGATTATCTTGCAATACGCTCTCAGGCCGCTTCAAGACAGTCATTCTGAATCTTCGCCTTCGGCTTCAGTATCAGATGACCCGTCTTGGTCTAGAGAAGACTTGAAGTCATCAGCAGCACGGGCTAACGCCCTTTCTGCGATTGACTCAATGTCTTGATCAGATAGCCAGAAGCCCTTCTGAAGAAGGGGCTTACTGCCGTCTTCCAGGAGATAGCCAACACCTAGTTGACTACCTGGAATATCCGAAGCGTCGTAGCCATCCGTAGCGTTACCCTGGCCCAAGATTGTGTCTGAGGCTTGAGAGGTGCGGCACTGGAAGGCGAGGCGGTATTTGATTAGGTCTCGTAGGGCGCCAGGGACGGTATCGGTATCTGCCTTCTGGGTGGCTGCGATAAGAATGATTCCTGCGGCGCGGCCTCTGGCGACAATATCTCGGAAGCGCTCTGCAATTTCGTTACGCAGTCGTGGGTTCTCGGTTGTCTTCAGGTAGAAGGCAAGCTCATCACAGATAACGACATGAACGGGGAGACCGTCTTCGCGCTCGACCTTACGCTTGACTTTCTTTCCTTCCCCTAACCCACCTAGCTCGTCGTAGCGCTTGTTCATGATGTCCTGAACCTGGCGCAACATCTTGCCCGCTTGGTTCGGTTCCTGGCCTACAAACTGCTCTGCGAAGGGCGCCCAAGCGGCTAACTCAACTTGCTTTCCGTCCATAAGCCAGAGCTTGCAATTAGGGTCTAGGGCCGCCGTCGCTGCAAAGAGCGATAGGCATACCGACTTACCGGCGCCAGGGATTCCTCCAACGAGAATGTTCTTCTCGGGAAGGGAGACCGTAACGGTACGCCCTTCCTCGTCTATACCGATTGGAATGGGGTCCCAGATAGATGTCTCTAGGGCATCGACATTAGGCCAACGGATCGTGTCTAGGTCATGGAAGGGATCGTTGCTCATGAGGAGCATTGATGCACGTGCACCGTTCGTGCGGTCTTCGGTAATTCGTACGTCTCGTAACTGCAACTCAGCGTGGATTGCCGGGGCGCATTTCTTTAGATCGCTAACGGTTCCCTTCTGGATCTGTAGATAGAGGAGTTCTCCGGCGGCCACCTTTTCGATCTTACGAACGGTGAACTTAGGGGCGCCGACTTCGGCTGCCGTCTTTTCCCACTTGCGCTGGACGGCACGAGTACGAAGATGGTTGACCGCCCTCTCTCGAATAGGTAGTCGATAGGCCACTGCCACGGTGAGAATTACGAGTAGCCCGGCAAAGATGTGGCCGCGCAGGAAGTAGCCACCTGCGTAGATCCCAATCAGAATCAGTGGCAGTAGTAATTCAATCCTGTAGCGCCAGCCCTGAACGACGATGGCCTTCAGGAACTTGAAGACTGTTGTCAGCAGCCAGACACCAAAGGTCACTATGCCTTCGATCAAACCGGCAAGAACAATCTCTAGTGCTGAATCGTTATGTCGTGCTTCCTTGTGCATTCTCTTATTCCTTTGATACTCTCATACTCTCAACCATGCAAGGAGTAAACCACAAAAGAATCGGAGCGGGTACTGCACTGGTCGCTGGACACGCGGCTGGGCTGCCCATTGTCTTCATCGCGGGCACGGCGGCAATCGCTTATGTGATCTCTCCGCTGCCCGATATTGATCAAAAGATTGGCTTCATCAAGCATCGCACCATTACGCACTGGGCGGCCACTTGCCTTGCCTTCGCAGGCCTTTGCTTTCTTCTGACCTATTGGTACATCGCGCCGAATCTCGCACCGCTTCCCTTTATCGGGGCATGGATGGCGTCGTCGCTGGCGCAGATGATTGGAATCGGAGTAGCAATTGGTTGCCTTGCTCACATCATTGCCGACTCAATGACGATCAAGGGAATTCCGTTCTTCGGTCCCTTCTATCGGCGTCCTGTTCATCTCCTCCCGCGTTTCCTTTGGGTCCGTGTTGGTAATCGTGATGAGGAGTCCACTTCTGAGAACGTGGCCATGCTCGTACTTTTGTCTATGGGCGTCCTGTATTTCGCACTAGCTTTCAATTTGCTGTAAGTTTTTACCGGTCAGGGGCTAACGAAGGAACAGATATGCGGTTGTTTGGAGAGAGGGAAGAAAAGAACGAATGGGGCGTGAGTCCACGGCGGCTCACGCTCATTCCATTTCTGTGCGTGCTGGTGTTGCTGGGCCTGATCCTTTTCGGAATCTGGTCTTACACCAACGGCGCAGAATCAAAGAGGGCGGCACGTCAGGCGCAGGAGATCGCTAACCGCTCACAGTCCATGCCGCTGCCTACTGGCTTTGCGGCGATGTGCGTTGACCTGTGGATGACGGCCGGTGGTGATGAGGGCGCCTCACAGCGCTTCATCGCTAACTGCAACCCCGGTGTCGATGCTGCTGCACTTTCTGATCAGACACCTGAAGCAATTCAGCCGCAGTCAACATATGCCATCGGGGCGCCGCTGTCCTACACGGACGAGAGCAACCCTACGCTCTCTTCGATTCTTGTTGCTACGCGCCTGCGCGAGTGGAAGCAGGTAAAAAAGCAGGAGGGTTCCTTTGCTGATCGCGGGCTTGCCTACTTCCGTGTCGCCGTAGCAATCAATCCAAAGACAGGGCGCCAGTCACTTCGTGGTCTTCCTCGTCTTGTTGCCGCGCCGGTTGACGAGAAGCCAGAGCCACTGACCGACAAGCTTCAGTTGGCGCAACTCTCTGACGCGCGTGTAGCGATGATCGAGACCTTCCTTCAGCGTCTCCTCATCAAGCCACCCTCGGATAACCCTCGCCAGGGTGATGTAACGAATTATCTCTGGCCTGATACCTCAGTGGCGCCCGTGCATTCCTCAAAGATCAAGGACGTTGAGATTCAGCAGGCCGTCTTTACGCCCGATATTGAATCAGCGACTGAAGTTCGCGCACTTGTGCAAGCGAAGATTACGTATGTAGGAGGAAATGCCTTGGTTCAGCAGTACCCAATGGTCCTCGGCCGTCAGGGCAAGGAACAGTGGCTTGTCAAGCAAATGTCAGGCGCCCCTGCGCTTGGTGAGGAGAAGTAATTATGATCGAGACGGTTAATTCAGCGTCTAGCCTCGTGGTGACCTGCGTCATTATCGCCACGGTCGGAATTATCGCTGCGTTCTTCCTCGTGGCGGTAATCAAGAAGGGCTTTGTGGCGGGCATCGTCACCATCGTCGTTGGCGGGGTTGCGCTCTATGCACTGAGCCAGATGTTTGACCTGCCCTCCATTGGCCAGGACATCGCCAAGGAAGCAAAGGATCAGAAGGCCAAGATCGTCGTCCCGCAGGGGAACTGATCTATGAGCGAGGAAAAGAAGGAGCCTACGGGCACCGTTATCTGTCATGACTGGACGGAAGGCCGCAAGGCGCCCGTTACGGTCTCAAAGCTCACCGGTGGTCTCGACATCGGTGCTTACGTTGGGCGGCAGGAGCTAGCTGTCTATCTCTGCTCGCTTCCCTTCTTTTTCCTCGCTCTCCTCACGCGCGGGTATTGGTGGCCGCTCCTTAGTTCAAATCTGAACATGACAGGAACGATCATTTGCTCGCTACTGATTCTCTTCGGACCGGCGTTCGCGGTAGGAATGCTGGTATCGATGAAAAACATCAAGACACGAGAACTTCCACGTCTCCTCTTGACCCTTCAAAGCAGTGTCCCTAAGCCCAGTGTCAATGCAACGTATAAGCGCTCATACCGACGCCGGAATGTGACCACAATCCTGCCTGATCGCCGTAACGATGTCTAATTCCTCTATCTACGCGCCCATGCACGTCATGGGGAATGTGCAGTGGCATGTCTCAGGACTGGTCACGGCGTCATTCCTCGTGGATACAACCAACGTGCGGTATATGTCGCCTGAGCGGCGCCTAATTGAGTACTACCGCGCAAACGCGATGTACTCGTCAATTACGCAGCCGTTTATTCATGAGTCGGCCACTGTTCAGGTGCCGCCTTCAACGGTTATGGATCGCATGGCCGCCACAGTCGGTGGTTATGACAACCTCCATAAGTACCCGCACTGGCAGAAGCGGATGGATGACACGCTGGCATTCGTTACGAACAATCTGCCTGCGGCGCCGGTGGAAGACCTGAGCATGCTTACTATCGCGTTGCCGATCAAGCGTGATGCACCGCATAAGACGATCTGGAAGATGTTTCAGAACGCCACCTCAGGATCTTCTTCTGTACCTGAAGAGCAAGAGCAGATGGTGGCTCGTCGTATGGCGGATACCCAGTTCCGTCGCCTACGCCTGCTGACTGATCGCGTTCGCCCTGCCTCAGAGGCTGACCTGCGTTGGTATTCGGCCTTCGCTCAGACCTTCGGTGGCATTGAGCCGCCACGGACGCATCCCCACTTCAATATCGATCCACAGTTCCCGATGCCGATCATTCCGCTGATCAATGCGGACCTGAAGGCACATTCCAAGCACATCGAGATTGAGTCTCCCATTGTCTATGATCCGGTGCTGGGGCGTAAGGGCGGCTCTCAGACCGTCTATCAGACCTTCTTGGTCGTCAACGGCTTTGCTCGTGCCTGGCGCTATCCGGATGCGGCCCTCTGGGATGATCTGCATGACCTGCCGTTTCCGATCAGGGCAGCGTATCTAGGGCGCTCAGTGCCTAATGCCACAGCCCGGCGCTCACTGAACAAAATTTATAAGCACCTCAACTGGGTCGAAGAGGAGAGCGAGGCGGATGCTGTTCCTCATATCGATGCTATTGCCGCCCGCTCGGCCATTGATGGTGAGCTAGCCGAGCTTGCCCGTCACGGCGGCCCAGCGATGCCCGGCACGATTGTCATTGGCATTGCCGATACCGATCTGGAGAAGCTGGAAGAGAACGCTCAGAGCATTACTGAGATCCTTGACCCTACACAGACGCTCCTGCATCGTGTCAGGGGTAAGCAGGTAGATCTCTGGTCGGCTATCAACCCCGGTAGCCCACGGCCGATGATCGTTGGTCACTATGAGCGCCAGTTCCATGCTGGGGACATTGCTGGTCTAGGCATTCACCATGGCCATAAGCTGGGCGATGACACTGGCCGCCTCTATGGCCTGCTCTCGGCTCGCTCAGAAGGCGCCCCGCCACGTCTGGTCTTCCGTAACGCCATTAAGGGGCCGCTGGATTCGGAAGGCAACCGTGGTGCCCTGACCTCCAATACGGGCTCCGTGGGCGCCGGTAAGTCGATGGACGCCAAGCAGTACGTCCATGATGTTCTCTCGCTAGGCCATGGCGCCTTTGTCCTTGATCGCTCTGAGGATCAGGAGATGGTGCGCTTTGCCCTCGCTGGTCCGGTTCCGGCCATCGTCATCAAGGCCACAGATTCGCGTACCACGATTGACCCTCTGCGTGTCGGTATGGCCAATCTGCCTAACAAGGCAGATGCCCGCGCGCACATGCTTGAGCTAACCGAAAAGCACACTCTTGACTGGCTTGCCATTCAGGCCTCCATCAAGGATGACGATGACCCTCGTTATGACATGCTGGCCAGGGCCGTCCATCTCCTCCTTGATCAGAGCAATCTCAGCCCACTGACGCCCTCCCTGCCGAATGTGCTACGGATTATGCGTCACTTCGCAGGGGATACCGATGGGCCAGCGCCGCCTGCCCTGGCTGATGGCTCGCCTGATCCCCGCTTCCGGGCGCCTACCGATCAGTTCCAGCGTCAGCACGCCTCAGCAGTTGCGTTGAAGCTCTCCAACCTGGCAGCCAGTGGCCGTGTCGGTACCAATCTCTTTGGCAACGGCATTCCGCTGGATCTCAGTGCGCCTTACATCGTCTTCTCGGCGCCTGGTTTGACCTTTGACTCAAACCACGACCGCGCCGTCATCTATCTCGTTACCTCGCTGGCGCTTACTTTCATTCGGGCCACTAACCGCTTCAACCTGATCTATCTGCCTGAGCTAGCCGAGTTGGGCAAGGATCGCTTCGGTTTGAAGCTGGTTGACGACGTGAAGCGTCAGAGCCGTCGCTCATGGGGCGGCTTGATCACTGATTCACAGTTTGCGCGTGACTACCGCCAGACTGGCGAAGAACTATGGACCTGGCGCACAGCAGCAAGGGCTGAGACAGAGACGGCGGCCAAGGATGCGCTGAAGCTCGTAGGACACGATCCAACTGGCGATGACATTGCCGATCTGATGACGGCTCCCACTGGACAGAAGTTCATTCGTGACATGGATGGGAATATGGGCTGGGTTGATGTGCTTCCTCCGCTAGACCGCGATGTCTACTCTCTGGCCCGTACCGACCCAGGGCGGCCCACCACGGAGATCGAAGATCTTGAGGCGGTGGCGTGAAGCGTGTCATCCGCACCGCCCTGTTCTGCCTGCTACTGACGTTTCTTCTCGTTGCGCAGGTATCGGCGGCCCCTTCTAACCCGTGCTTTGCTTGTCAGGACCCTTCAGTCCTCGGTCCTGGCTTTGGTGTCCCTCAGCCTGAGTCGTCTCAGGACCCCTCCCCTACCGCACCCTCGGTCACCAGCCCGGAGATCTCGCGCGGCAAGGGGTTCATCTATGACAAGGTGAAAAAGGGGGAATTTGATCCTCAACCGGTAAACCTGTGGTACCTCGAAAAGGAGAATGTCATTGAGGTGCCGGTAATTGGCATTGATATTGCCAGTTACCCCAGCGGCAGCATGCTGATGGGTCAGGTTTCAGATTGGCTTTTCACTCTTTACAAGATGATTCTGCATGCCGTTGTCACTTTGGTGGGTGCAGTGGCATTTGGTCTCTTCTTTGTTGGCATTCTCATGGAGCCAGCGCTAAAGCTTGGTAGTGAAATTCAGAGCCAGATTGTTGGACCTTTCGCCCTCTGGAAGATCGTCGTAGCTATTGGCGCCACCTGGCTAGCTTTCACATTCTTCGTCAAGCGCAACATTGCTGGCGCGGCCACTGAGTACTTCTGGATGGCCATGGTTTTGGCTCTGGGAGCGGCCTTTGTCCCGGTGGATGCTATCCGCTACATCGTCTCCCTGGTGGCAGGAGCCTCGGCTGTCGTACTTATGGCTGGGGTTGGAGAGGACCCAGGTCAGGTTCCCGCTGCTTCCACCGATCCAGTGAATACCACTTCCTTAGTCGATATCTATCACCGTTTCACTGCTGGCTTTGAAGATCTCCTAATTGGCCAGATGGCGCAGATTCTCATCTTCAAGGAAAAACTGCCTGCCGTGTGTGAACGTGCCTACCAGCAGGGAGTCGCGCAGAATCTGAGTATTACTGACCCTGACAACTTTAAGTTCATGAGTGAAATCCCTCAGTGTAAGGGATTTGTAGAGACTGGTGCAATAGCAACTGCTGACCGTGCCGCACAGTCAATGGTGCTCCTTGTCTTTGTGCTCTTCCTAGCGGCTGCACTCCTAATGATTGCCTGGCCTGCCATCAAGGGTCAGATTCAGGTAATGGCTGCCCTGGCCGTACATAAGCTCCTCTTCCTTGCAGCGGCGCTCCCTGGTCCATTGAAGGCTCCAGCCATCATGGCCCTCTATGCCGCTGCGATGGGCTGCATTGCCCTGATCGTTCTCGCGCTCTATCTGTCAGGGATTCTCATCGCGATGAAGATCGTGATGGAGGCCACGTCAGGGCTAGTGATGTTCTGGCGTCTGCTCCTTCTTCTCGCTATCCCCTTTGCCGCTATTGGCATCCATAAGCGCCAGCAGGCAGCCAGCTTGCGTCGCAAGAAGGAATTTCAGAAGTCAATTGAGCGCGAGCGAACTGTCTCTCAGCAGCAGAAGCCCAAGCTCAACCGGGCTGAACAATTCGTGGTTGACAACATGAAGTACGAGGGCGCCAAGAAGGTTGTCACTGGGATCAAGAGCCATGTGACAAAGAAGCCCTATGACCATAAGGAAGAGACAACGGTCACCGATACTGGCGCTGCTACCACGACCAGTACCTCTAAGCCGACTGCGCCCAATACGACTCCGCAGTATGAATACAAGTACGCAGAGACTAGCCAGTCTGGTTCTAACGATGAGCTACGTCGCAATGGCTATTACAAGAACCGCACTGTTCCTCAGGAAGACATCATCGGGACGGCCGTGCCTGTCAATGGCAATGGCCATCGTAAGGTTCACATCCCTGACCCGCCAGTAGAAGAACCAAAGACTGAGACTCCTTCGTCAGGTCTCGTCAAGGGCTCACTAGATATCCAGACTCCGGTACATAACGATGAATACGGTAAGCAGCCTAGCCCTGAGACACAGAAGGCACGTCAGCAGCACCTCGCACGTATGGCTGAGCGCAATCGTAACCTGCGTGAGAAGCTAGAACAGTGATCAAGCGCCAGGCAGTAGTCCTGGCGGCCAGTCCGCTGTTGCTCATCTTTCTGATGGTGGGCGCCTTCTTTATCGTTGGCGCCTCCAATCAGAATGCAGAGGCGGCCTCATGCTCCGTCGAATCAGCAGAGACAGGCGCAGCTTATACAGGTGAGCTTCCACCTCCCGGTCAGCCGACTCAACAGGCATCAAATGGTGCCAAGGCTGGCCCTGTGCCAGCAAACATTCTCCAGATCTACCGTAAGGCGGCTAACAAGCATGGAATTCCAGCGGAAATCCTCATGGCCATTGGCTGGGAGGAAACCAGACACGGCGCTGGCATGGGAGTATCGTCGGCAGGCGCAACCGGCTTCATGCAATTCATGCCTGCCACTTGGGCCGCCTATGGAAATGGCGGTAATCCAGATAACCCAAACCACGCCATCGATGCCGCTGCTCGATATCTCGTGGCCGGTGGAGCCCATGATGGCCCTGAAGGGCTCAAGGCGGCCATCTTCTCATACAATCACGCAACCTGGTACGTCAACGACATTCTTACTTGGGCGGCGCAATATAAGTCGCGCACTGACGTAACGGTTGGCGTAGATGTTGATGCTTCAGCCCTTAACTGCGGCACCGAAGGCGGTCCGATTCCCCCCGGTATTCGTGGAAAAATCGTTGCTGAAGCCATGAAGACTCTTTCTTCTAAGACTGGCCACAACTATTACTGCTCCTTCCCCTGTGCTGGGCAAGTCAATGACGATCCACTAGCTAAGGCGCCCTGGCGTTCAGATTGCTCACAATGGGTTAGGGCTATTTATCTGCGAGCGGGAGCGCCTGATCCTGGTGGCGATACCAACGCACAGGCGGCTAACGGGATTAGGACCACTAATCCTCAACCTGGCGATCTTCTCCTTACTGCCGATACTGGTCACGTTGAATTGGTAATCGATC
>Ga0190275_10003551_pt1 | contig 11164 bp, 9 predicted proteins | sample Popmic550T_FD_133745 | JGI IMG/M metagenome (GOLD analysis project Ga0190275, IMG submission 133745) | Populus adjacent soil microbial communities from riparian zone of Yellowstone River, Montana, USA - 550 T | ecosystem: Environmental > Terrestrial > Soil > Riparian zone > Trees stand | place...
CGCCTGCACCCACGGCCAGTACGCCGGGGCACCACCCGCCTCCCAGCAGCGGCCGACGAGGACGCGGGCGCCGCGCCCGTGCGCGGTCCGGGCGAGCTCCTCCGCGAGCCGGCTCTTGCCGATCCCCGGCTCGCCGGCGAGCAGCACGATCGCCCCCCGCCCCGCCAGCGCCGTCTCGAGCCCCGCCTCCATGCGCCGCAGCTCGTCCTCGCGGCCCACGAACACCGCGCCACCGCCGTCGCGGGCACCGGGCGGGACCGCGCGGGGGCCGGCGTCCAACGACGGGTCCTGCGCGAGGATCGCCCGCTCGAGCTCCTGCAGCCGCCGGCTCGGCTCGACCCCCAGCTCGTCGACCAGCGCACGGCGCGTCCGGCGGTAGACCTCGAGCGCCTCCGCCTGGCGGCCCGACCGGTAGAGGGCGAGCATGAGCCGGCCGCGCAGCCCCTCGCGCAGCGGGTGCTCGGCCGCCAGCGCCTCCAGCTCGCCGACCAGCTCCGCGTGCCGGCCGGTCGCGAGCTCCGCGTCGATCCGCTGCTCGAGCGCCGCCAGCCGCAGCTCCTCCAGCCGCGCGATCTCGGCCTGCGCGAACGGCTCGTACGCGAGATCGGCCAGCGGCGGCCCGCGCCACAACGCGAGCGCCTCGCGCAGCCGCGCGGCCGCCACTTCCGGCTCGGCCCCGCGCGCCTGCGCCACCAGCGCCTCGAAGCGCGCCACGTCGAGCTCCAATGGATCGACCCGCAGCACGTAGCCCGGCGGCCGCGTCACCAGGCGCCCGTCCCCCAGCTGCTTGCGGAGCCGCGACACGTACACCTGCACGCTCTTGGCCACCGTGGCCGGCGGCGAGGCCCCCCACAGGTCGTCGATCAGCCGCTCGACCGGCACCACGGCGTTCGCGTGCAACAGCAGATCGGCCAGCAGCGCCCGCTGCTTGCTCCCGCCGAGCGTCAGCGAGCGACCGCGTTCGGCCACGTCGAGGGAGCCAAGAAGCCGAAATTCCATTTGACGGTCCGAGCCGAGCCGACCGTACCAGCCCCCGGCCGGCCCGGTTACCGGCGCCTCAGCCCGCCTGCAGCGCAACCGTGAGCGCCGCCGCGGCGGCGAGGCCGGCGACGGTGCGGACGTGGTTGCCCGCCGTCCACTCGGAGTGGTACCGGCGCCATCGCGCGGGCGCGTCGGAGGCGGCCGGGTCGACCGTGGCCAGCGCGTTGTTGCGCGGCACGTGGAAGACATCGTCACGCCGATCGTGCCCGCCACGTAGAGCACCGCGCCGGCCAGCAGCCACGGCGCGTACGGCTCGCTCCAGGCCGTGACCGCCCAGACCCCGAGCACAGCCACCACGACGGCCGTCCCGAACAGCGCGAGCATGAAGGAGAACGTGACCGCGGTGACGTTGATGGCCTGCATGGCGGCGAGCCCCTGGGCCGCCCGGAGGCGCCCAGAGCCTGCATCACGAAGCTCGAGAAGGCGTAGAAGGCACCGGCGCTGAGCCCGCAGCCGAGCGCGCCGGCCAGCGTCAGGACGAACAGGAGCCCGTCCATCAGCCGTTCACCGCCAGTGGGCTCCACGCGCCGCCGGCGGCGGCGTCACGGGCGTAGTCGGCGAAGTCGCGGGGCTCGCGGCCGAGGGCGCGCTGGACGCCGTCGGCGAGCCGCGCGTTGCGCCCGTCCATGACCTCGGTGAAGAGGTACTCGATCAGCGCGACGTAGGCCGGCGGCACGCCCCAGTCGCGCAGCAGGCCCGAGTACGCCTCGATGGAGATCTGCGCGTAGCGGATGTCGCGCCCTGTCGCGCTCGCGATCTCGGCGACCGCGTCCGCGAACGTCAGGAGCCGCGGGCCGGTCAGCTCGTACAGCCGACCGACATGGCCGTCCTCCGTCAGCGCCGCGACCGCGACGTCGGCGATGTCGTCGACGTCGACGAACGGCTCGCGTTCGGCGCCGGCCGGGAGCGCGACCTCGCCGCTGCGCACCTGATCGGTGAAGTACCCCTCGCTGAAGTTCTGGCTGAACCAGGTCGAGCGCACGATCGTCAGCTCGGCACCGGAGTCGCGCACCGAATGCTCGGCCAGCTCGGCCTCGGGCTCGCCGCGGCCGGCCAGCAGCACGAGCCGCGGCACGCCGAGGCGCAGGGCCAGCTCGGCGAACGCGCCGACCTGCTCCACGGCCCCGGGCACCGCGACGTCGGGGAAGTAGGAGATGTACGCCGCCTCCATGTCGCGCAGCGCGGGCGCCCAGGTCGCGCGGTCGTCCCAGTCGAACGGCGGCGCGCCGGAGCGCGAGCCGATCCGCGTGGGCACGCCGCGCGCAATCAGCAGCTCGGCCACCCGGCGGCCCGTCTTGCCCGTGCCGCCGAGCACCAGCGTCGCCGGCCTCAGCATCGTCTGTCCCGTCATGGTCACTCCCGTGGTCGATTGCGTGTCGTCCACTATCTGCGCCTGCACGGGGACTATCCATGACGATCAATCGCCATTTCATGCTTGATCGTCCACGAGGTATGGACGCTGGTGCGCAGCTCGGCGCGGCGTCCGAGCCCGCCGTAAGTGCGGGGCCTTAGGCATCAGTCCCGCTTATCGCTGGGGGAATGATGTCTCGTTTGACCTAATCCCAGGGCTCGGGCACCATCGATGAGCACCTCGAACCAGGGGGTTCCCGATGGCCACCACCGACCACCTCGCCCACCACCTCGAGCGCGCCGACGCCGCGCTGATGTCGACCTGGATGAGCCGAGTCACGATCCGCCTCGCCGGCGACGCCGACCACGCCGCCGTCGCCGATCTTGCCGCGCTCGACGAGGCGTATCCGCCGCGGACACCCGTTCTCGTCGCCGAGCAGGACGGGAGGCTGCTCGCGGCCCGCTCGCTGCGCGACGGCGCGACCGTCGCCGATCCGTTCGTGCGCACCGCCCACCTCGTGCGATTGCTCGCCGCCCACGCGGCGCCCGAGCCCGCCATGCCCGTCGGGCGGTTCCGCGCCTTCGTGTCGAGGCTCGAGGGCCTGTGGGATCGCCACGCCGCGGGCGACCACCTCGCCACCAGCGGCGGGGACGCGCTGCGCGCGCTCGGCCGCGACCTGCCCGGCGAGCCCTACCGCGTCCCGGGCGCGTAGGGAGCGCGCCCCGCACCCGCCCGGGCCGTCGCGGTCCGCCCGGCCCGACAACACATGCATCGGGTATGTATTGTTCCGGCATGGCCACCGACCGCCTCGCCAACCTCCTCGGGGTCGCCGCGCTCGCCGCGGCTGACCGCGTCCGCGAGGCGGTCGGGGCCGGCCTCCCCCACGGCGGCGCCGCGCCGGCGGCGCTCGTGCACCTCCAGGCCTATCCGGGGATCTCGGTCGAGGCGCTGCGACGGGTGCTGGGGATCTCGCAGCCCGCGACGGTGCGGGTGCTCGACCGGCTCGCCGCCGACGGCCTCGTCGAGCGCGGCGCTGGACCCGACGCGCGCACACGCGCGCTCCACCTGACGCCGGCCGGCGAGCAGGCGGCCGACCGCCTGCTCGGCGAGCGCGCGCAGAGCGTCCGCGGCATGCTCGACGCGCTGGACGCCGACGAGCAGGCGCGCCTCGAGCCCCTGCTCGCGAAGCTCACCTCCGCGCTCGCCGAGGACCGCCCGCAGGCGCTCCATGTGTGCCGCATGTGCGATCGGGGCGCCTGCACGCAGGACCCCGGCTGCCCGCTCGACCACACGAGCGACGGCGCGGAGCGATGACGACGCAGGCCCGGACGGGCCCGAGCCCGCTCGCTCTGGCCACCGCCGGCATCGGCGTGGTGGGCGCCGCGTTCGGCATGGCGCGCTACGGCTACGGGCTGCTGCTGCCCGACATCCGCGCCGACTACGGCCTCGCCACCGCGGAACTCGGCGTGATCGCGGCGGGCTCCTACGTCGCCTACCTCGGCGGCTCCGTGGCCGCGGCCACGCTCGCGCGGCGCCTGGGGCCGCGCCGCATGGTCATCCTGGGCGGCGCCTGCGCGGCCGGCGGGATGCTGCTGGCCGGGCTGTCGCAGGGCCCGCTCCTGCTCGCCCTCGGGATCCTCGTCGGCGGCGTGAGCAGCGCGCTGGTGTTCCCGCCCTTCTCCGACGCCGTCGCGCTCATCCCCGACGCCGCGCGCGGGCGCACGCTGTCCGCGATCACCTCCGGGACCGGCTACGGCGTGGCGGTGGCCGGCCCGATCGCCGTCGTGGTGGGCGGCTCGTGGCGGGCGGCCTGGCTCGTGTTCGCCGGCCTCGCGGTGCTCGTGACGCTGTGGGCGGCGCGCGTCCTGCCCGCGGGGGCGATCGGGCCGGCCACGAGCACGCCGCCCCGCCTGCGCTGGACCTGGTTCGTCTGCCCTCGTTCCGGTCCGCTGCTCGCCGGCGCGCTGCTGATCGGCATGGGCGCCTCGGTGTTCTGGACGTTCGGCGTCGACTACCTCGTGAGCGCCGACGCGCTGCCCGCGGCCGGGAGCCGCCTGTTCCTCGCCGCAGTGGGGCTCGCGAGCGTGCTCGGCGCGCTCGCCGGCGACATCGTCCGGCGCCTCGGCGCCACCGCGGCGTTCGCGTCCGTGAGCCTCGCGCTCGGGCTCTCGGTGGGGCTGCTCGCGGTCGCCCCCGCGGCGCCGGTGGCGGCCCCGGTCTCCGCGGCGCTGTTCGGCGCCGCCTACAACCTCATCGTGGCCATCGAGGTCATCTGGAGCGCCCGCGTGTGGGGCGACCGGCCGTCCGCGGGCCTGGCCGCGGTCATGTTCATGTCGGGCTCCGGGCTGCTCGCCGGCCCGCTGATCGCCGGGCCGCTCGCCGAGCGCTTCGGGCTCGAGGCGGTGCTGCTGGGCGGCGCCGTGCTGCTCGCGCTCACCGGCCTGCTGTCGCCGCGCGAGCGGCTCGCGGCGTCGCCGGCCCGCTGCGGCTAGGCTCGCCGCCCCGTGAACTTCGCCCGCGACATCGTCGAGGCGGCGCCCGCCGGCGACCGGGCTCTCGTCGTCCACGCCCGCGACGGCTCCCGCAGCGAGTGGACCTTTGGCGAGGTCGCCCGCGGCGCCGCGCGCGTGGCCGCCCACCTGCACGCCCTCGGCGTGCGCCCCGGCGACGTGGTGATGACGCTCGTCGGCAACCGGGCCGAGTGGGTGCTGACGCTCGTCGCGTGCTTCCGCCAGGGCTGGGTCGCGCTGCCCTGCAACGAGCAGCTGCGCCCGCACGACCTGGAGCTGCGCCTGGCGACCGTCAGTCCCGCGGTCGTGGTGGCCGACGAGCGCAACCGCGAGGTGATCGAGGCGGCGGGCTGGAGCGGCCCGACCGTGTGGTGCCCGTGGGGCGAGTGGCCGGAGCGCGAGCCGCCGCCGCCGGCCGAGCTCGCGCCCACCGACCCGTGCCTGATCACCTTCACGTCGGGGACCGCGGGCGAGCCCAAGGCGGTGCTGCACGGCCAGCGCTACCTGCCCGGCCAGCGCATCCAGTCCGGACACTGGCTCGGCCCGCGCGCCGGCGAGCTGGTCTGGTGCACCGCCGCCTCGGGATGGTCGAAGTCCGCCCGCAACGTGTTCATCGCGCCGTGGCTGCAGGGCGCCGCCGCCCTTCTGCACGACGACCGCTTCGACCCCGAGGAGCGCCTCGAGCTGCTCGACCGCGAGGGAGTCGACGTCCTGTGCATGGCGCCGACCGAGTACCGCGTGATCGCCAAGCGCGCCCGACTGCGTCCCCTGCCCGCGCTGCGCGGGCTCGTCGCCGCCGGCGAGGCGCTGAACCCCGAGGTGCTGCGCGCGTGGCACGAGGCGACCGGCGTGTGGATCCGCGACGGCTACGGCCAGACGGAGACCGGCCAGCTCACCGGGATGCCCGACGACCGGCCCGCGCGGCCCGGCTCGATGGGCCGCGCGCTGCCCGGCATGCGCCTCGACGTCGTCGACGGCGAGCTGGTCGTCGACCCCGCCAGCGTGCCGACGTTCTTCCTGCGCTACCTCGGGCAGGATGCCCTCGACGCCGACCGCGCCGCCGGGGAGCCGTGGCGCACCGGCGACCGCGTCACGCGCGACGAGGACGGCTTCCTCTACTTCGAGGGCCGCCTCGACGACGTGATCATCTCGTCGGGCTACCGGATCGGGCCCTTCGAGGTCGAATCGGCGCTCGTCGCCCACCACGCCGTCGCCGAGGCGGCGGTCGTCGCCCACCCGGACGAGGAGCGCGGCGCCGTGGTGCGCGCGGTCATCGTGCTGCGCGACGGGCACGACCCCTCGGAGGGCCTCGCCCGCGAGCTGCAGGACCACGTCAAGGCCCACACCGCGCCCTACAAGTACCCCCGCGTCGTGGACTTCGCCCGCGAGCTGCCGAAGACCGCGAGCGGCAAGGTCCGCCGGGCGCTGCTGCGCGCGCAGCGATAGCGCGCCGCCGGCCGCCGGCGGCCGCGTTTGCCGCCGGGCGCGACCGGGGGAGCCTGACAGCACCGCAAGTCGCCAGCCGGGGGAAGCCGTCATGCCGAGTCCGCGAGCGCGCCGCGTCGCGCCGCCCAGTCCGTGGCGCGTCGTCGCCGCCGCCGCGATCGCCGGCGCCCTCGCCCTTCTCGCACCGGGTGCGGCGGCCGCCCAGGCGCCCGCCGAGCGGGCGTGCCTCGGCGACGTGCGCGCCCGCTGCGCCACGCTGACCGTCCCCACCGACCACCGCGGCGCGGTGCCCGGCAGCGAGCACGTCGCCTACGCGCGCGTCCCCGCCGTCGGCCCGCGGACCGGCACGCTGGTCTTCCTCACCGGCGGCCCCGGCGAGGAGGCGATCGCGCTCGCCCCGCTCGTCGCCCAGCTTCTGGACCCGCTGCGCGACCGCTACGACCTCGTGCTCGTCGACCAGCGCGGCACCGGCGAGTCGGACCCCGTCCGCTGCGGGCGGCTCGCCACCCGGCACGACGTCGCCGCCTGCGCGGACCGCCTCGGCCCCCGGCGAGCGTTCCTCACCGCGCGCGACACCGCCTTCGACCTCGAGGACCTGCGGGGCGCGCTCGGCGCGGACCGGCTCACGCTGCTCGGCGTCTCCTACGGGACCAAGATCGCCGCCGAGTACGCCCGCCGCTTCCCCGAGCGCACCGCCGCGCTCGTGCTCGACTCCCCCACCCCGGTCGACGGCCTCGACGCGATCCTCGAGCTGCGCCAGGTCGGCCTGCCGCGGATCCTGCGCGAGATCTGCTTTCCCGGCGCGTGTCGCGAGGCCGTGCGCGACGCCCCCGCGGCACTGGCCACGCTCGTCCACCGGCTGCAGCGCCGGCCGCTGCCCGGCCGGATCGCCGCCGCCGACGGCCGCCCCCGCCGCCGCACGCTGACCGAGGCCGCGCTCTACGAGCTCATGCTCGTCGCCGACCTCGACCCGCTGCTGCGCGGCGAGCTGCCGGCGGCGATCGCGTCCGGCGCCCTCGGCGACGCCGCCCCGCTGCTGCGCCTCACCGCCGCGGCGCGGGCCCTCGGCCGCGGCGACCCGGGCGGGATCAACCCTGGCCGGCTGCTCGCCACCTCGTGCATCGAGGGCCGGCTGCCGTGGGCGCCTGACGCCCCGCTCGCCGGCCGCGACGCCGCGCTCGCCGCCGCGCTGGCGGGGAAGGCGGAGCGCTTCGCGCCGTTCAGCCGCCGCACCGTGCTGGCCGCGACGCCGGCCGCCGCCTGCCTCGCGTGGCCCCCGACCCCGGCGCCCGAGCCGGTGGCCGACCTCGGACCCGCCGTGCCGGCGCTCGTGCTCGCCGGCCGCGAGGACCTCCGCACGCCGCTCGAGGACGCGCGCCGCAGCGCGTCCCGCTACCCGGGCGCGCGCGTGCTCGCCGTGCCCGACGCCGGGCACTCCGTGCTCGGCGGCTCCGACCCCGGCGGCTGCGCGATCGACGGCCTCGTCGCGTTCCTGGGCGGGCAGCCGGTGCCGGGCTGCCCGCGCCGCGCGCGGCGCCCGCTCCCCTCCGCCGCGCTGCTCCCCGCCGACCTCGCCGGCCTGCGCCCGGCGCCCGGGACCCGCGGCCGCCCCGGGCGCACCGCGACCGCCGTCGGGGCGACCGTCCACGGCGTCGAGCGCGCCGCGGTCCGTGCGCTCACGGATGCGCTCGGGCGCGCGCGGGCCGTACGCGTCCCGGGCTTGCGCCGCGGCGTCGCCGTGCTGCGCGGCGGGACGCTCACGCTGCGCGACGTCGAGTGGGTGCGCGGCGTGCGCGTGAGCGGCCGCCTCGGTGACGGCGGCGCGCGCCTGGTCGTCGCGGGGCCGGCCGCGGCGCCCGGCGTGCTCACGCGCGGCGCGGGACGGACGCTGCGCGGCACGCTCGGCGGCGAGCGGGTAGCGGTCCGCCCGCCGTCGTCGGGTCTCGACTGACCGCCCGTCTGCAACGCCCGTGCAACCTCGCCGGGCGTACGCTCGTGCCCAAGCGAGGAGAGGAGCGAGGTGGAGCTCGAGAGCGCGGTACTCGACGTGCTGGGCGGCGTGCACGACCCGTGCTGCCGCGAACGCGAGATCTCGATCGTCGACATGGGGCTGGTGCGCTCGATCGAGATCGCCGACGGCCACGCGGACGTCGAGCTGATGCTGACGTCCGGATGGTGCCCGTTCGCCGCCCGCATCCTCGACAACGTACGCGAAGAGGTCGAGGCGCTCGACGGCATCGACAGCGCCAGCGTCGAGATCACCTGGGACGAGGCATGGACGCCGGCCCGCATGGCGCCCGCCGCCGTCGCCAAGCTGCGCTTCCTGCCCGAGCCCGCCGAGGTCGGCGACCGCGACGCCTACCTCACCCGCCTGCACACCGATGATCGGAGCCGCGCATGATCGACGACGCGTTCGTGTTCGACGGGGTCGCCCACGTCTTCAACTTCGACGAGCGCAACGCGTTCGGCGGACCGGGCCAGATGTTCTCCAACCACCTCTACGCCTTCCACGCGGCGCTCACCCCGGACGGCCAGACGGTCATGCCCCCCGAGCAGTTCCTGCACGAGTGGAGCGTCGACGAGATCGACGAGATGGTCTTCGAGAACTCGGACACCGACATGCTCGTGGCGATGCCGCTGCCGCTCACCGACCTCTTCCGGGACGGCCTCTCGCCGTGGGAGAAGTGCGCGGAGCTGGCGCGCCGCCGGCCGGACCGGACGGTCTTCTGGGGCTCGGTGAACCCGCTCGAGGGCCGGCACGCGCTCGACCTGATGGAGATCCAGGTCAAGGAGTACGGCGCGAAGGCGTTCAAGTTCTACAACGTCCGCTACGACTACGGCCAGCCGTTCCCGTGGCGCATGGACGATCCCAAGGTGGCCTTCCCGGCGTTCGAGAAGGCGCAGGAGCTGGGCGTCAACCTCATCGGCGTCCACAAGGGCGTGCCGCTCGGACCGCAGCCGATCGAGCACACCCAGACCTACGACATGGACGGGGCGGCCGCGAACTTCCCCGACCTCAACTTCGTGATCTTCCACGTCGGGCTGCCGTTCCTCGACGAGGTCTGCTGGCAGCTCATCCGCTACCCGAACCTCTACGCGTCGATTGCCGCCACCGTGAACTTCGTCGAGCGCGCGCCGCGGCAGTTCGCCGAGACGCTCGGCAAGCTGCTGTTCTGGTGCGGGGAGGACAAGATCGTCTACGGATCGGAGGCGCCGATCTGGCAGCCGCAGTGGGCGCTGCGGGCGTTCCGAGACTTCCAGATCCCGCAGGACCTGCAGGACGGCTACGGCTATCCGGCACTCACCGACCAGGCGAAGCGCAAGATCCTCGGCGAGAACCTGCTGCGCCTGCACGGCATGGACGTCGACGAGGCGCGCAAGGCGGCGGGCGCCCAGCCGGTGCCGGCGACGTAGGCCGCTTCAGCAGCAGCGCGCCTTCGGGTTGGCCTCGCGGTGGTCCTGGCGCGCGCGCTCGAAGTCCCGGCGGGACATGATCAGCCCGTCGGGGTGGTCGGCGCGCATGTGCTCGACGTAGTGGTCGTAGGCCGACTCGCCGGACACCTCGCGCAGGTACCAGCGGACGCCGCGCGCCAGCGCGCGCAGGCGCCCGCCCGCGGTCGCGGCGGCACCGCTCATGGCCCACCGCCCTGGCTGCCGACCGGCTCGCGTACGGTCCCGTCCCCATTGACCCCGGCCAGCACGGCGCGCTCCTCGGCGGTCGGGAACAGCCCGGCCGGCGCCAACAGCTTGGACTCGACGAACGGCACCTCGGTGGTCGGCAGCGGACGCCGCACCCGGATGGCCCGCACCCAGATGCGCATGGCGTCGAGGATCACGACGATGATCAGCACGGCGAACAGCGCGGCCAGGACGCCGTCGACGGTGGAGTTGGTGACCACCGCCTGCATGTCGCTGGCGTTCGTGGCGGGCGGGAGCACCTCCCCATTGTCCAGCGCCGCCTGGAACTTGTCACGCTGGGAGAAGAAGCCCAGCTTGGGGTTGCTCGAGAACACCTTCTGCCAGCTCGCGGTGAGCGTCACGGCGGCGTCCCAGGCCAGCGGGATGCCCGTCACCCACGCCCACTTCAGCTTGCCCGCCTTGATCAGCAACGTCGTGCAGACCGTGAGCGCCACCGCCGCCAGCAGCTGGTTGGCGATGCCGAACAGGGGGAACAGCTGGTTGATCCCGCCGAGCGGGTTGGTCACGCCGGTGTAGAGGAAGTACCCCCAGGCGGCGACGACGATCGCGCTCGTGGCCCACAGGCCGGGCTTCCAGCTGACCCGGCCGATCGGCTTCCACAGGTTCCCCAGCGTGTCCTGCAGCATGAAGCGCCCGACCCGCGTGCCCGCGTCCACCGTCGTCAGGATGAACAGGGCCTCGAACATGATCGCGAAGTGGTACCAGAAGGCCCGCAGGCCGTTCCCGGTGACGCCGGAGAAGATCGCCGAGATGCCCAGCGCGAGCGTCGGCGCCCCGCCGGTGCGCGCGATGATGCTGTCCTCCTCCACCGCCGTCGCGGCGGACTGCAGGGTCTCCGGGCTGACCGCGAAGCCCAGGCCGGTGACGGCCTGCGACGCGCTCTGCACGGTGTCGCCCACCACGGCCGCGGGGGCGTTCATCGCAAAGTAGATCCCCGGGTCGAGGATCGAGGCGGCGATGATCGCCATCACGGCGACGAAGGACTCCATCAGCATCGCGCCGTAGCCGATGAAGCGCACCTGCGTCTCCTTCTGGATCATCTTCGGCGTGGTGCCGGAGGCGATCAGGCTGTGGAAGCCCGACAGCGCGCCGCACGCGATCGTGATGAACACGAACG
>Ga0190275_10003552_pt1 | contig 11163 bp, 8 predicted proteins | sample Popmic550T_FD_133745 | JGI IMG/M metagenome (GOLD analysis project Ga0190275, IMG submission 133745) | Populus adjacent soil microbial communities from riparian zone of Yellowstone River, Montana, USA - 550 T | ecosystem: Environmental > Terrestrial > Soil > Riparian zone > Trees stand | place...
CCGACCGGCCTGCCGGGATGGCCATCACTGTCCATCTTTGCCGCGGGAACTTCAAGAGCGCCTGGGCCGCAGAGGGCGGCTACGAGCCGGTTGCCGAGGTGCTGTTCAACGAGCTCGCGGTGGACGGCTACTTCCTCGAGTACGACGACGCACGCTCTGGCGACTTCGCGCCACTACGCTTCGTACCCAAGGGCAAGCGCGTGGTGCTCGGGCTCGTGAGCTCGAAGCACAGCACGCTCGAGAGCGTCGACTCGCTGCGCCAGCGCATCGACGACGCGACCAAGTACTTGCCGCTGGAGCAGCTCTGCATCTCGCCGCAGTGCGGCTTCTCGAGCACCGCCCATGGCAACGACATCACGCCCGACGTGCAGCGACGCAAGCTCGCCCGCGTGGTGGAGACGGCCGACGCAGTCTGGGGTGCAGCGTAGCGGCGCTGCGTCACGAGCGCCGATCATGGCGGCCATCCGCGCAGGCGCCGCAGCAGCGGATCATCGCGAGCAGGTTCACCCGTCCTCGATCGAGCTAAGACACGGCGCTTCGCGTGCGTTCGGCGAGTGCACCGGCGCAGCTCTCGAGGGTGCGGCGTAGTGCGCGCGTCTCGCTGGTCGAGAGCTTGGCGAGCAGCCGGCGCTCCACCTGCGCCGTGGCTCTGTCGCATGCGCCGAGCAGCGCCACGCCTTCTTCGGTGAGCTTGGCGCGCAAGATGCGGGCGTTGTCGGGATCGGCCGAGCGTACGACGTAGCCTTGGCGCTCGAGCGAGCCGATGATCTGATTCATCGCCTGGGCCGAGACGAACGCGCGTCGAGCGAGCTGCGCCGAGGAGAGTCCGCCGCGTCGGCTGAGTACGCTCATCGCGGTGTACTCTGGCGTCGTCACCTCGAGCGTGCGCAGCGCGGCGTCGAGCTCGGCCCGCAAGCCACGCTCGACCCACTTGATGAGGTAGCTGATACGTGTGCTCATGTGGCGCCTGCGCGTCGGAGCGGACTCTGCAATCGCATCCGGTCATCCTGGCTCATCGCCAGCAAGTAGATAACAGAAGTACCTACCCCTTCTCCACCAGAAGCGTTTGCGTGTACACCGGCATGATCGTGCTCCCCTCCCGCTCGTACGGAAGGGTCTGCTGCAGCACTCGATCCTCCAGAGCGGCCCGCTCGCGCCGCGTTAGCTTCGCGAGTAGCGGCTCGAAGAGGGGCGCGGACGTCTCCCGCGTCGCCTGCCAGAGCGAACCGGCGGAGCCAGGCCAACACCACGGCGCTTCGCACTCTTGCGCCTCGAGCACTCGCAGCCCCTCCTTGCGGGCCGCGCTCGCGAGCGCCCCCTCGGCGGCAAAGCGAAAGGGTCCAGCCTCTCCTTCACGAAAGCGCGGTCCACCGCAGCGCTCGAGCGGCTCGAGCACGGTATGGCGAAACAGGGGCTGGTCGGCCCTTCCCCAGGCCACGTAGAGCGCTCGTCCGCCTGCGCACAAGAGGCGGCGCGCTTCGCGCAGCGCAAGCCCGGGGTCGCGCGCCTGCTGCAGTCCGAGTCGCGAGACCACGCAGTGCACCGACGCGCTCGCGAGCGGCAGCGCGTGCATGTCTGCACGGCACGTGTGCACGTTGTTCAGGGTGCGCCGCCACGCCTCGCGCGTGAGCTCGTGCAAGAGCTCGGCAAGCTGATCCGTAGCTGTCACGCAGCCGTGCGGCCCGAGCTTCGCCGCGATCGCGAGCGCCGGATCGCCCACCCCGCTCGCAACGTCGAGCACGCGTATGGCGTGGCCAGCGGGCAAGCGCTCGAGGACGAACTCCGTCGCGGAACGGCTGAAGTGCTCGAACGACGTGCGATGACGCGCCAGCGCCGCCGCGCACGCGAGCAGCTCGGCGCGGGTCACGGCGCAGCGCCCTCGGCGCGCAGCTTGCCGTGTCCTGCCGCGAGCAGCAGCGCGCTAATCGAGAGCAGCGCGCCGCCCAGGATGGCGGGAGCGAGTGACTCGGCGATGCCTTGCAGCACCAGCAGCGGCAGATCCGGGCTGTGGGCCCAGCGGGGGTTTGCCGGGATCTTGGTGCCGACCGCGGCGAGGTCGGCCGCCACGCCGGTGACGACGCCCCAGGAAAGCGCCCCGCGCAGCGCCCCGATGTGCGGCAGCTGCGTCGGATCGGGCCTTCGCGCGAACCTTACGCAGGCCGCGAGTGTCAGCAGGCCCGAGAGCCCCAAGAACCACATGATCCAGCCACCCGACAGAAACCAATCCATGACCGCCCCTCTCGCCGAGCTCGCCCGGCCGTCTGCCTCTCTCAACGCCCGAGCTGCCCGGCCGTGACAGGCGAACGTGCGCGGTCACGTATTTCGCTGGAGAGCGTTGATCCATCCGTGGCCCCCTGCGATCGGCGCGCGACGAGCGACATGTCAGAGGCTGCGCGCAAGCGCGGAGCCGCGCTGCTCGCGCAGCTGCAGGCGGGGGATGCAGCGGCGTTTCGCGAGCTCTACGAGCAGCAGCGCGCGCGCCTCTATACCTTCCTGCTGAGGCTGACCCGCGACGAGCAGCTGGCGCGCGATCTGGCGCAAGAGACTTGGCTGCGGCTGGCAGCCAATGCCGCCCGGCTCGAGCCGGGTACGCAGCCTGGCGCATGGCTGTTCACGGTGGCGCGCAACCTGTTCGTGAGCTCCCGGCGCTTTCGCCTGTTCGACGGCGAGCGCCTGCGCGCCTTCGCTCTGCTCGAGCCGCCACGCCTCCCGGAGCCGCTCGAAGCAGCCGCCGGCAACGAGCTCGAGCGGCGCCTGGCACGCGCGCTCTCGAGCCTGCCGCTCGCGCAGCGCGAGGTGCTGCTGCTCGTCTCCGGCGAGGGCTTCTCCCTCGCGGAGGTCGCTACGATGCTCGACGTGAGCGAGGTCAGCGTGCGCAAGCGGCTCTCGCGTGGCCGCGCGGCACTGCGCGATCTACTACGACAGCAGGAGTCGCCATGATCCGGGCACCGCACGAACAGGCAGACGAGCTCGAGCTCGCCATCGCGCGCTTGCCCACCGTCGACCTCGATCTGGTCGCGGCGCGCGCCCACTGTCTAGCCGCGGAGCAGCGCCTACGGAGCGACCAGCGCGCGCCACGCTCACGCCTCGAGCGCAGCGAGCCTGCGCTCTTGATCGCCATGGCGTCGCTTCACTTGCTCTGGACGGTCGCTCGCCTGCTCTCGCCGTGAGTCCGCCCGATCCGAGGCGCCCGGCACGCTTCGAGCGCGAGGCCATCCTCGAAGCGCGCTAGCGGGCGCTGCGCCGGCGCTACTGCGACCTGGGCACGGACGGGTAGCTGTCGCGCCCCGCACTCCCGAGCAGCGGATAGACGGGCAGCATCCACGCGATGGCGCGCTCGGGGCTCTTCCAGCCGGCAGCCACCAGCCAGTCGTGAACCGCGCGCTCGCTCTGGGTGCGGGCGTTGCGCGAGGTCAGCGCCGCCGCGAGCAGCTCGCCAGCCTGCGCGCGAAACTCACCCTGTCGACCGAGCTCCTCGGCGACGCGCTCGGCAGCCTCGCGTGCAGCTGCGTGGTCACCGGCGAACGCGAGCAGCTGCGCCTTGATCAGCGTGGCCCGGATGCGTGCGCGCGGCGTGCGGGCGCGCTCCAGCACGAGCGCTCGCTTGTGCACCTGCTCGAGCAGCTCGCGGCGGCCGCTGTGCAGCGCGAAGCGCAGCCAGGCCTCGGCGCAGTAGACGGCGAGCATCTCCGGAACGAAGCCGCGCAGCAGCCGCGAGAGCACGCGCAGCTCGGGACGGTCGGCGCTCCACCAGGCGTAGGCCTGCTCCGCATCCGCGTAGGTCATCGCGTGGTGCAGCACGTCGGCGGCGAAGAAGTGGTGCAGACCGAAGCTCGCCACCCGCCACGGCTCGAGCACGCGCTCGATCTCGGCGACCGCCAGCTCGGGCGCATCCTCGAGCAGGTGTCTGCAGGCGCCGCGGCCAACCAGCGTGAGCTGCACCGAGGCAAATGCGTCGCCACGACCTTGCGCCTCGCGTAGCCACTCGGCGGAGCGCGCCATGAACGTGCGATGCTCGCCGGCCAGGAACATCATGCCCAGGTAAGGTCCGCGGGTGTTGGTCTCCATCCAGACCTCGCCCTGACACTGCGCGTAGAGCTCGACCGCCCGCTCGAAGTGGTCGGCCGCCTCGCGAAAGCGCGCAGTAAACACCAGGCTTCCGCCGCGGGTGAGCGCCTGATAGGCGCGCACGGGCGCCGTTCCATCGCGCTCCGCCCAGATCGCAGCCTGCTCGCTGAGACTCAGATCACAGCCATCGGGGTCGCGCATGATGTTGAAGACCGAGGCCGCGCCGAGCGCGCGCGCGATGTGGGCGGGCGAGCCGCTGCGCCAGGCGAGCCGTGCATAGCGAGCGGCCATCTCGGCCGAGCGCAAGAGGTCGGCCCAGAACAGCGGATGGAGCAGGCGCGCCATCGTGTCGAGCTTCATGTCGTCGGCCGCCGAGCTGCGCCGGGCGGGCGGCGCGCCTCGGAAGCTGCCGAGCGAGAGCAGCCGGTGCCAGCCCAGCCTGAGCGACGCGCTCAGCTGATTGTCGGGCCACGGCAGGTGCATCTCTTCCATCACGGTGCGTGCGGCGAGCAGCCCCTGCTCCACCTGTCCGGCCTGCAGCAGCTGCTGGGCGGTGCGCACGAGCAAGTTGCGTCGCTCTTCACCTGTTGCCGTCTCGAGCACGAGGCTGAGCACGCGCGCCGAGTCCGAGCAGCGACCTGCCTGTGCCAGGGCGTCTGCTTGCGCGCACAACATGCGCTTGCGCTCGTCTGCAGACAGCGGTGTGTCGGTCAGACTCAGACGCTGCGCGAACAGCTCGGCGGCGCGCTCGAAGGCGGCCGTGGCGAGGGCGTCCTCCGCCGCGCGCTCGAGCCACGGTGCGGCGCGGACGTGCTCGCCGCACGCGAGCAAGTGGTGCGCGATGCGCGCCGGGTTGGCGTGCTTGGAGCGCTGCCAGCCGTCGGCCAGGGCGAGATGAATGGAGGCACGCCTCGCCGGCGACTCGGCGCTCGCCACCACCTCGCGCACGCGGTCGTGATACGCGAGCACCTCACCCACCTGCGCGCTGCGCACCAGCCGCTCGGTGCGCAGCGTCGCCAGCGCGCGATACACGGTGCCGAGCGGCGCACCCATGGCATCGGCGAGCAGGCCGTGTGGCAGCGGCGAAGCGGACAGGCAGACATGTGTGAGCACGTTGCGCGCCCCCTGGTCGAGCTGCGCTACACGAGAGAGGATGGCCTCGTCGAGCGTGACTTCGCGTGTGCGACCGAGCAGCGATCGCGCGCTCGGATAGCGGCGGGCGAGCTCGGTCAAGAACAGCGGGTGGCCGCGCAGCTCGCCGAGCGCCTCGCCCGAGTGGCTCGCGTCGAGGCGGCTCGCACCGAGTGCAGACAACAGCGCACGCGCGTCGCCATCGGGCAGCGCGCCGAGCTCGAGCTTCTGCGTACGCGGATGCGCGAGCAGCGGCTCGAGCATCGCCCGCTCGGCGAGGTCGACGGGCCGGCACGAGGCGATCAGCAACAGGCCGCGTAGCGCGCCGAAGTCGAGCAGGTCCCTGAGCAGGGCGACGCTGTCCGGGTCGCTCCACTGTAGATCATCGACGGTCAGCACCACGGGCTGCTCGGCGCAGAGCAGCGCCAGCAGATCGCGAAACGCGTCGAACAGCTCGGTGCGCTCGGCCCTCGTGCGGGTGCGTGTGGCGCCCTCGAGCGCCGGAACGCGGCTGAGCGCTGGAAAGAGTAGCGGCAGCAGCTGGCTGCTCTCCGGCAGCGCCGCGGCCCGCGGCGGACGGGCGCGCAGCTTGCGCACCAGCTGATCGACGATCTCGTCGAGCGCCTTGTAGGTGACGTGCTCGAAGGCGTGGCAGCGGCCGCTCATGGTCAGCACGAGCGGCGTGCGCTCGCGCAGCTGGCGCACGAACTCCGCAATCAGGGCGCTCTTGCCGATCCCGCTCTCGCCCTCGATCAGCAGCAGCGTCGGCGCGACGCGTAGCACGCGATCGAAGCTGCCGAACAGCGTCACGAGCTCGCTGCCTCGGCCGACGAACACGTCGTGATGGGAAGGTGGAGTACTCGCCCGCCCGAGCGCGACGGGCCCGCCCAGCCGTGCCAGCACTTGTGACGCGGTCGGACGCTCCTCCGGCTCGATCGCCAGGAGCGCGAGGCACAGCTGCTCGAGGTCGGCCGGCACGTGCGGATTCCACTCGTGCGGCGGCAGCGGCGCCTGGGCGTACTTGGCGAGCAAGAGCTGCCTGATGTCGCCCGAGAAGGGCAGGCGCTGCGCCAGCGCCTCGTAGAGCAGCACCCCGAGTGCATAGAGGTCGACGGCGGCGCTGTTCGGACGCGACTCCGTCTGCTCCGGCGCCATGTATGCGAGCGTGCCCACCACGTTGCGCGCGGTGCTCTGCGCTCCCTGCGCAAGCTGTGTGACGAGCCCGAAGTCGAGCAGCACGAGCCGCCCCTCCGGTGTGACGCGCACGTTGGCCGGCTTGATGTCGCGATGGATCAGGCCCGCGCGATGGAGCGCCTCGAGCGCGGTCGCGAGCTGCGTCAGCGCCGAGCGCAGGCGCGCCTCGTCGAAGCCGCCCACGGCGTCTGCGGCGCGCACCCAGCGCAAGAGCTCGTCGCCCGGTACGAGCTCCATCGAGAACGCCCAGCGCTTCTTGCGCTCGAACAGCTCACCGAGCCGCACGAGGTTCGGGTGCTCGAGCTCCACCAGCGCGCGAAACTCCCGCTTGAACCGCTCGGTGCCCTCTTGGTCGCCGCGATGCAGCAGCTTCAGCGCGACCTCGTGGCCGGTCACGTGGTCGAACGCGCGCACCACGGTGCCGAACCCGCCCGACCCAAGCTCTTCGAGCACACCGAAGCGGTCGAAGAGCCGCTCGCTCTCGCTCACTTCCGGCTTGGACAACGATGGTTGCATGAGGTTGGTGCTCCGACGCCCGAGCGGCCGTCGCCCCGAGCCTAAGTCCACTGCGCTGCGGCGTAGCGCGCGGCGCACCGGATTGTACGCCCGCGATCGGACGATGTTGCGAGGTCGTTCGGCGCACCTCTCGATAGTAAGACTGAACAAAGGAATAGTCAGAGCCCCACGATCGTGCCGGCCCAGAAATACGGGCATGAATGCACGATTGGGCGCGTAAGCTGACCGTTCGACACGTTGGGGTGTCCTCGAACGGCGAGCGAGCAACGCGGAGCAGCCTGGTTGCATCGCACGCCACGAGGCGCGGCGTACGAACGGCATCACGCGAGGGGGCGCTATGACGCTGCTGAGAGGGCGAGACGCGGGCGATGGCTTCGGCGGAGGCGGAGGGCAAGCCTCCGTGCAGCCCGCGCGGGATGGCGCGAGCGGCCCGCGGGGCGAGCGTCGGGGGGCGTGGCGCGAGGCGTTTCTGGGCGGCAGTGCGTATGCGGAGCAGCAGCTGTTTCGCAACTACGCTCGCACGATGCGCGCCGTGCAAGCGCGGGTTCGGGGGCGCGGCGGCCCTCACCAGCAAACGCTACGTGGCCTGCACGCCAGGATGCTCGCAGGCACCACGCTCGCCTCGCTGCTCGTGGACAGCGCCGAGCTGAGCGGCGGCTATCTGCGCGAGGGCGAGCAGTATCGCGTCAGCCTGCGCTTCTCCAGCGCCTCGAGTCGGCCTGGCCCCGACAGCACGCGCGACTTGCGCGGGATCGCGCTGCGCGTCCACACGCGCGAGGGCGGCTGCGACTTGCTACTCACGAACGCCGAGGTCTCGCACGTGCGCGATGCCGATGAGTTCATGGCCTTCACGAGTGCGATGGCCCACGGTCGGCTGCTCGGCAGTCTGCTGCTGTGTGTCGGAAGGCCGTGGCGTGGACCGCGCATGCTCATCCGCGCCCGCGAGCAAGTGAGCCACCCGGCGCGCTCGCTCGCCGGCGAGTCGTTCTGGAGCCGCGCGCCCTTCCTGCTCGAGCAGACGCCGGTCCGCTATGTCTTGCGCCCGGACAGGGTGGAGAAGCTCACGTGCAAGCGCGACGCGCCCGACTACTTGTTCGACGACCTACGGACGAAGCTGGCACGAGGCACGCTCCGCTTCGGACTGTGGGCGCAACCTTACCAAGACGAGCCGAAGACGCCGCTCGAAGACTCCTCACGCCCGTGGCAGTCGCGCGAGCGCCGAATCGCGACGCTGGTGCTCGACCAGCAGCAGCTGCCCGAGCCGAGCAGCGCGGCCTTCCGCGCGATCGACGCGCTGCGCTTCAGCCCCTGGAACACGTTGCCGAGCATGCGTCCGCTCGGCAGCCTCAATCGGGCACGCAAGCAGGTCTACGCGGCCAGCCAGGGCGAGCGTTCGCGCCCCGAGCCCGTGTCCAAGTCGCGCCTGCTGGGTGGCGCGCTACGCGCCGTCGAGAGCATGTTCTCGCTGGTCAACACGGTCGTGCCCTGGCATCGGCTGCCGACCGCACTGGGCGTCGCCAACTTGATCGCCCTGCGCGAGCGCTTTCGCCGCGAGAGCCTGACGACCCTGGACGATCCCACCCACGCCGAGCCGCTCGTGGAGATACCGAGCGAAGCTGTGCGAGCGCGCACCTTCGACGGTCGCTTCAACGACCCCGTCTCCCCGCTGTGTGGCGCCAAGGGTGCCCGCTTCGCCCGCAACGGCGCGGTCACGCCGAGCGACTTCGAGTCCGACGCCGCGCTGCGTCGGCCCGATCCGCGCACGGTCAGCGAGCGCCTGCTCAAGCGTGAGCGCTTTCTGCCCGCGCCCACGCTGAACCTGCTCGCGGTCGCCTGGATCCAGTTCCAGGCGCACGACTGGTTCAAGCATCGCGAGGCGGCGCCGAGCGCTGCACCCGGCAGCGCTCGCGAGCAGCTGGCGCGAGAGCTCGGTGTCTATCCGACGCTGCGCGCCGAGAAGCGCTCGGAGCTCGATCGCGAGCTGCCGCCTGCCCACGAGAACGAGGCCACGCACTGGTGGGACTGCTCGCAGCTCTACGGCACGAGTCCGGCGCAAGCAGCGCGCCTGCGCGGCCACGACGGCACGCTCGAGCTCGACCGCGGCCTCTTGCCCGTCGGGCCCAAGCGCCTCCCGGAGACGGGAGACAGCAGCAACTGGTGGATAGGCCTCGAGGTGATGCACACGCTGTTCGCGCGCGAGCACAACGCCATCTGCGCGGCGCTGAAGCGCGAGCATCCGAGCTGGGGCGGCGACCGCCTGTTCGAGGTCGCGCGGCTGGTCAACGTCGCGGCGATGACGAAGATCCACACGGTCGAGTGGACGCCGGCGCTGCTCGCCCACGACACGCTGCGCGCCGCCATGCGTGCGCACTGGGACGGCCTCGTGCCCACGCGCACGCCGAGCCGCAAGCGGCCGAAGAGCGAGCTCCTGTACGGCATTCCGGGCTCGGACAGCGATCACTACGAAGTGCCCTACGCGCTGACGGAGGAGTTCGTGGCCGTGTATCGCCTGCATCCGATGCTGCCCGACCAGATCGCTCTCGAGCCGCTGCCTGGAAGCGCGCGTGAACCCGCGCTCGCGTTCGCGGCGTGCGCCTTCGAGCAGTCACCCACGCTCGCGCGCAGTCGAGGTCTCGACACGCTCGCCCACGCGCTCGGCCTCGGCTGCGCGGGCCGCATGAGTCTGCACAACTACCCCGAGTTCCTGCGCAGGCTGCCAGCGCGCGATACACGCACGAGCGAGATCGATCTCGGGGCCGTGGACATCTTTCGCGACCGCGAGCGCGGCGTCGCTCGCTACAACGCGTTTCGCCAGCAGTTCGGGCTCGCGCGCAAGGCGAGCTTCAGCGAGCTGGCGAGCGAGCCTGCGACGCAGCGGGAGCTCGAGGCGCTGTACGGAAGCGTCGACGAGGTCGACTTGCTCGTGGGCTTGCTGGCCGAGACGCCGCCTTCGGGCTTCGGCATCAGCGACACGGCGTTTCGCGTGTTCCTCGGCATGGCGTCGCGGCGGCTCAAGGCCGACCGCTTCATCACGGCGGCGTACCGCGAGGAGTTCTACACCGAGACGGGGCTACGCTGGATCGAGCAGAGCTCGTTCAAGGCGGTCTTGATGCGCCACTTGCCGGCCCTTCACGCTCAGCTCTCGGGCGTGGCCGAGCCGTTCGCGCCGTGGCCAGCACTCCCGATCTGAGGTGTTCGCTCTTTCGTGACGCCAGCGGACGCACTGACGTCGCGGCTGCGCGCGCCGGCGGCCTCTACCGCGCCGGTGCCGCCCGGCTCCGGACGAACCGCACGAGCTCGTCGAGCTCTGCCCGACTCAGATCGGGATGGGCGGGCATGTTCGCACTCAGGCCGCTCGCCACCCCGCCCTGCTGGATCAGCGCGCGCAGCTGCGCGTCCGACGCGCTGCGCTGCCAGCGTGCATCGCGAAAGTCGCGCGGCGCCGGCACCATGCTGCCGGCCGCGACCCCGTCGCCGTGTCCACTCGCCCCATGACAGACCGCGCAGCGCGCGGTGTAGGTGTTTGGCACGCGTGCGGTCGGTTCCAGCACGCCGAGGCTCGTGCGCAGCAGCGGCCGCCCATACTGGCGAAAGGGCCACGGGATGCCTATCAGCACGCAAGCGAGGAAGAGACTGACCGTGAGAAGCACGCCCTTGTGGCGGCCGCGCGCGCTCGCGGCGCGCAGGGCGCGCAGCTTGCCGACGTGCAGCACCACCACGGCGATCGCCATGGCCGTGATGTGCTCGACCACGAAGAAGCGCAGCACGGAGCTCGCCATCGCGGCGCGCAGGTCGCTCAGGGCGATGCGCACGATGGGACTGAGCACGACGTACAGCAGCAGCCCGAGCATGAGCTGCAGATCCGCCAGGCCGACGAACAGTCGCACCGCGCGAACATCCCGCCCGGACCAGTCGGCGTTTCGGCGCAGCGCTCGCGCCGCGCGCGCGAGCAGCAGCAGCCCCGCGAGCAGCAACAGCCAGCGCAGCCAAGAGTGGACGATCAGCGTTACAGCGTACATTGCACAACCCTACTGCCTCGACCCGCGATTCAAGCCGGCGTAGCCCGCCACGGCGACAGACCTTACTGCAGCCGAACTTCGATCCTGCGCAGCTCACGTGCGCCCTCGAGCGCATGCAGATAGGTCAGCACGAGCAAGCGACCACAGTCGCGGGCGAGCTCCGGGTGCTCGATGGCCTGCGCATGCCAGCCATCACTCTCCACCGGCACCGTGATGGTCGCGAACTCCTGCCACG
>Ga0190275_10003553_pt1 | contig 11162 bp, 9 predicted proteins | sample Popmic550T_FD_133745 | JGI IMG/M metagenome (GOLD analysis project Ga0190275, IMG submission 133745) | Populus adjacent soil microbial communities from riparian zone of Yellowstone River, Montana, USA - 550 T | ecosystem: Environmental > Terrestrial > Soil > Riparian zone > Trees stand | place...
CGAGCACCTCGGCGCGGGCGGGAGCGGCCAGGGACAGGGTGCGGAGATGGGGCATGGCGGACTCCCTGGCGACCAACCAACACGCCTGCCCACAGTACCGGAGTTGATTGTCAAAGTCGATCAGAGGCACGATGGTTGGCGGAGAGACGACTACGCTGACATGATCTCTGGCCTGCCGCCGCGTGCCCTCTCGCGTTGGCCGACGGTGCCACGGGAAGGCCCGCGCGGCGTAGCGACCATACAGGCGGGGTGCCCGATTGTGCGCCGCTTGGCCCTCGGCTACGATTGGTCATTCCGCAGCCGGCTTCTCATACGGAGTTCGAGTTGACTGTGGTCATTCCCGACCAGCCATGGTAATCGCAAAACCTGCGAACGTTCGCGGGCGGAGGAGATCCTTCGGCTACGCCTCAGGACCGCTACCCTGCCGAAAACGATCACTGCCTCCCCGAAGTCCGTATTAGGCGAAGATCGTGTCGAGAGCGCATGCGAGAGCGTCCAGGTCGGCGTCGGTGACGTAGCCCTGGACCGAGAGGCGCACGCAGGTCGTCTCGCCGTGCCGCATGCACGGGATTTCGATATCGTGCTCCATCATCAGCCGCTGGCGGAGTTCTGCCGGGTCGATGGGGGGAACCTCGACCAGGGCCATCTGGCTGTACCATTCGTTGCCGTCCGGATTGAGCGGCGCGATGCCGAAGCGGTCACGCATGCGCTGGCGGAAGGCGGTCAACCGATCGTGGCATGCGGCGCGTACCGCGACCCAGTCGTGCTCACGCTGGAACTCGATCGCCCTCGGCACCGCGAGGAATCCGGAGATGTCCCGCGTGCCCTGCTGCTGGTTGCGGCTGAGGAATGTGTGGCCCGGTTTCCATCCCCAGCTGATCGTCAACGATTCGATCCACTCGTGATGGTCGGGATGCACGTAGAGGAATGCCGACCCCTTTGGCGTGCAGAGCCATTTGTGACAGTTGCCGGAATAGATATCCGCGCCAAGGGCGGTCAGGTCGAGCGGGATTTGCCCGGGCGCGTGGGCGCCGTCAACGATGGTCAGGATGCCTGCCTCGCGCGCACGGCGGCAAATCTCCGCTACCGGCAGGATGATCGCACTGCCCGACGTGATGTGGCTGAGGAAAATGGCCTTCGTCCGCTCGGTGACCTGCGACCAGATCGCGTCGACAATCGCGTCCTGCGTCGTGAATGGTCGCGGCACGTTGGCCTTGACGTAGCGGGCGCCGAATCGTTGACAGAGATGGTCCCAGGTCAGGTCGAGCGCCCCGTATTCGAGGTCGGTGCCTAGGATTTCATCGCCTGGAGCCAGCGGGAACGACCGGGCGATGACGTTGATGCCGGAGGTCGCGTTGACGACGAACGAGAGATCGTCGGGCTGGACGTTGACGTGGGCGGCGAGGGACGTGCGGGCTGAGGCCAGCAATGCGTTGTGCCGCCGGAAGAACTCGACCGGCTGGCGTTCGAGTTGCCGCTGCCACGCGGAATGCGCATTCCAAACCGGTCGCGGGCATGCCCCGAACGAACCGTGGTTGAGGAATACCAGGTTGTCATCGAGCAGGAATGATGTCCGGAGGCATTCGGGCGTTGTTCTGGCCGTGGCAAAACCTGCCGTGGAGATTGCCGCCATTGCTCATGGTTCTCCCTGGTTGGGCGCTCTCCAGCCACGGCCGCCCGCGATTGAACCGGTGTACCCGGTGCTCCACTGCAGGAGCACCGGGCGAGTCATTGTACGGCGATTGCCGTATTCCGCAACCGGCTACGAACGGCCAGTCGGGGCGTCGGAGCTGATCCAGATTTCGCGGAGGGCCGAGCCGTTGAACTCGAAGCCCGGCCAGTGGATGGCGGCGATGCCGTTGTTGTCCGGTTCCAGCGCTGGCCCGGTCACGTACGGCTTGATCAACTGGATCGGGGTGACGAAGTAGGTGAACACGGCCGGCACGTCCTCGACCAGGATCCGCTCGGCCTGCTTGAACACCTCGTTCCGGGCGTCCGGGTCACCAAGCGACACCGAGGCCTCGTCGACCAGCTGGTCGAACTCGGCGTTCGACCACGGGTGACGACCGCCAGTCTTCCAGATGCCGAGCATGTTCGAGGGATCGAGATAGTCCATGCCGTACGAGACCCAGCCGAACTGGATGGTTTTCATGTCCTGGTAGAACGCGTCCCGGTCCATGAGCTGGATCTCGACCGGAATACCCAGATGCCGGGTGATCATCGAGGCGTACGCCTGGGTGGTGGCCGTTTCGAGTGGGGAAGGGTCGCCGCGGACCGTCATCACCAGGTCCGGGAACCCTTCGCCGTTCTCATAGCCCGCCTCCGCCAGCAGTTGCTTGCCGAGGTCCGGGTCGAACGCCTGGATTGACGCGAGTTCCTCGGTGTTCGACGCCGGGAAGCCCGGCGCGAGGAACGACGGGGCCGGGTTCGCCTGGCGGCCCCAGATCTGCGACTTCATCGCCTCGCGGTCGATCACATGGCTGAACGCCTGCCGCACCTGCAGATTGTCGAACGGCGGTCGTGTGACATCGAAGAAGAAGTAAAGGCAGCCAAAGTCGCCGACACCCTGGAAGATCTGGCCTTCCTTCTCGGGATCGGCTTCCATGATCGTCAGTTCGGCCGGCGCCGGGCCTTCCATCTGGTCGATCTCGTCAGCCTCGTAAAGGGTGAAGAACTGGGCGGCGTCGGCGAACTTGATGATGATCTTCTGGAGAGGAACCGGCCACGGCGCGTTGTACGCCTCGTTGCGGACGTAGGTCAGCTTCTGGTCCGGAATCCACTCGGAGATGATGAAGGGCCCGGAGGAGACCGCAGTGTCCGGGTTGGAGTTGTAGAAGGCGCCGCTGGTTTCCAGGGCGGCCTTCGAAAGTGGCAGCGAGTAGAGCAACTTCCCCGGCAGGTAGGGGGCCGGGTTCACCGTCGTGAAGATCACCTCGTACGGCGTGGCGCCTTGGCGGACGCCCACTTCCTCGAGCGGCACTTCGCCGGCGAATGCCTCCGAGAAGTTGACGATGTCACCCGACCAGAACCAGGCGAAGTCCCATGCGTGATCGGGATCGGCCGCGTACTGGAAAGTCTTGACGTAATCGGCGGCGGTCAACTCGTTGCCGTCGCTCCACATGATCCCTTCCATGAGCTTGAAGGTCCACTCGGTGCCGTCATCGTTGCTGCTCCACTCGGTGGCCGCGCCGGGCACGATCTCGAAGTTCTTGGTCAGGAAGACGAGGGACGGGCTGAACAGACCGTGGATGGCCGGGCGCGTGTACACCGATTCGTAGAATTCAACGGCGACGGCGCTTCCGACGTCCGAGGGTGCCCGCCAGACCTGCTCCTCGAGCGGGGCGGCGCCTTCCGGCGGGGTCCAGGTGTTGTCGCCGAGGGTGGCGGCAGGAGTCGAGTCTTGACCGAAGGCAGGGCGGGCGAGGGCCGCGCCTGCTGCCAGCCCGGCGATACCGCCGAGAAGCGTGCGCCGGCTGTATCCCGACTGCATGAATGCCGCGGACGCCGCCGGCATTGTGCGCACGAGTTCGTGGAAATCGTGGCTGCGATAGGTCTTCTTGCCCATGGTGGGTGTTCTCCTGTGGTGAATTACACGGGCGCGACGCCAGCGCGCGCGCCATCCTGGACCCTTCTCCCTGTTTCAGCCTTCAAGTGGTCATGATGACAGTAATCCGGTAGTGGCAAAGCTTGTCTTTGCCCAACGTGGGCCGAGACTAGCTCGGCCACTACCGAGGAGAGCACGCTGATCACCTGAAGATCGAATCAGGGATACCTGCTCAGCCGCTCCACCGGCCGGTCAGACCTGTCGCGGGTCTAGGGCATCCCGCAGCCCGTCTCCAACAAACGAGAACCCGAGCATGATCAGGGCGATCGCTGCCGTCGGGAATAGCCCGAGGTGCCAATAGACCCGGATGTAGGGTGCGCTGTCCGACACCATCTTGCCAAGCGACGGTGTTGGCTCGTTGATGCCGAGACCCAGGAAGCTTAACCCGGCTTCGGCGAAAATTGCAGCCGGGATCGCCAGCGAGATGGCAACGATGATCGGTGCCATCGCGTTGGGCAGCAGGTGACGGATCGCGATCTGGCTGTCGGTGGCGCCGGCGCTGCGGGCGGCGGTCACGAATTCCTGTTCGCGCAGGGAGAGCAACTGGGCCCGCATCAGGCGGCACAGGGTCAGCCAGGAGGTGATGCCGATCACGATCACGATCGTGCCGAGACCACCGCCGAAGACCGACATCAGGAAGAGCGCGAACAGTAGGCCAGGGAATGCGGTCATGATCTCCACGATCCGCATGACGGCAAAGTCGGACCAGCCGCCTTTCAGCCCGGCAACCAGCCCCAGCGGGATCCCGATCGCGCAGGCCACTGCCACAGCCGCGAAGCCCACGATCAGCGAGGTGCGCGTGCCGTACATGATCCGGCTCAGGTAGTTGTGGCCAATCGTGTCGGTCCCCATCGGGTATTCGCGGCTGGGGAACTGGTTGGCGGACATCAGGTCGGCGTAGTGGTAGCTGGTCGGGGCCAGCACCGGCGCCCCGAATCCAACGATGCAGAGAACGATGACGATGATGAGACCGGACAGCGCCAGCTTGTTTCGGAGGAAGCGTCGCGCCGCGTAATACCCGGCGCCGTGCGACGTGACGAACTTCCCCTGCTCGCCAATGGAGGCGAGATTGGGGGTATCTGCGTCGACCTGTGCGGGAACAGCCATGGGTGCGCCTCCTGTTCCCGTTACAGGGACGAACCGCCGCCAAGGCGGATGCGGGGATCGAGGAAGGTGTAGAGCAGGTCGGTGATGATGTAGGTGACTCCCCAGAGCACCGCGATCAGCAGGACCAGAGCCATGATCATCGGGTAGTCGTTGGCCTGCGCGCTGGTGACGAAGTAGCGGCCGATACCGGGGATGCGGAAGGTCGCTTCGATGAAGATCGAGCCGGTCAGGATATTCGGGATTTCGGGCAGCAGAATGGTGACGAACGGGATCAGGGCGTTACGCCAGACGTGCCAAATCATGACCCGGCTGTTGGCGAGTCCCTTCGCTCTCGCGGTGCGGACGTGGTCGGTGCGCATGAATTCGAGAATGCTCGACCGAGTGTACCGGGCCACGAGCGCCATTGGCGCCAGCGAATAGGCGATCACCGGCATGATGTAGTGCTGCGGTTTGCCCCAGCCGCCGGGATCGAGCCATCCCAGGTAGACGCTGAAGAACAGCAAGAGCCACATGCCGATCACGAAATTGGGCACGCAGATGCCGGCGGTGGACAGGAACGAAACGGAGTAGTCGACCCAGGTGTTCTGCCGCATTGCGGCGATGAACCCGAGCAGCGTCCCGAATCCATAGGAAATGATAATCGTCGGGATGCCGATTCTGATCGTGACCGGCCAGGCCCGCGCGATCAGCCCCTGCACGGTTTCAGTCGGGCTCTGGAAGGGCACGCCGAAATCGCCGTGCAGCGCGGCCCACATGTACTTGAAGTACTGCACGTAGACTGGCTGGTCGAGCCCGTATTTGGCGTATTGTGCCTCACGGGTGGCTTCTGCCATCCTGCCGCGTTCGTCCGGCGCAAACGGGCCACCGGGTACGGCGTGCATCAGCACGAACACTATGACCGAAACCGCGATCAGGACGAAGATGAGCCCCGCGATACGTCCCAGCAGGTACCTGGCCACGGCTCTCTCCCTCGTCGAGGCAACACCGGATGATTGGACATGCAGGGAGCGGCCGCCGCGTGCGCACCGGTCCTGGAATCCCGCCAGCGTTGCCGGTATCCGAACGGTTCATTGGCGCGGATGGTAGCACGGTGGGGAGTCCGCTCACATGCGGGTGTTGTGATGCCTGCCCAGCCGGTTGGACACGGTGTCGAGGCACGCGCCCGGCCGATTGGGCAATCAGCACATCCGGCCCAACGTCCAGCGCATTCGCGACCGGTTCAGGAGCCCGTGCGCCGCCGCTCCAGGCCCTCCAGGAGCAGGTCGAGCCCAAACTCGAATTCGCTCCCGCTGTACTCGGCGGCCGGTGGCGGGGAAATGTGATAGTCGATGTGCTCGATGGTCCACGGAAAGACTTCGATCGGTATCCGCTGCCGGGCGCTCGCGGCCATTTCCAGCAACTCGTCACCTCGTGCCGGGAGATTGACCAGCCAGAGCGTGAACCCCGTGATGTGGCTGTCGAGCGCGTGATAGGCGTGATGCGTCATCTCTGGGGAAAACCCGTTCCGGCGCAGGGTTCCGAGGATTTCCTCCATCCAGTGCAGCCTGGCGGTGCTTCCGCGGTCCCGCTCCATCATCAGCCTGCAGGCCCATGGATGCCGGAGCAGCGTGCGGTGGGCCGAGAGCGCGCTGGCGCGGATGGCGTCATTCCAGGGAGCGTCCGCCGGAGGCAACGCGATTTCCCGCATCGCCAGGTTGAGGATGCCGGTCAGGATGTCGTCCTTGTTGGCGACGTGGTTGTAGAGCGACATCGCCTCGACCCCGAGACGCTGGCCCAGCAGGCGCATCGTCAGCGCGGGCAGTCCCTCGTCGTCGGCAATTGCCATGGCCGCCTGCAGGATGCGGTCCCTGTTGAGCGTCTCGCGTTCTGGTGGCATGCGCTCTCCGTCACGATGGTTCGCGTGCGCGCGGCGGCAAGATCACGCTGCGCTTCCTCGCTGCGCTCGGAATGGCAAGCGGCGCCGGAGCGGCCTTCCCAACCATCTCCGGGCGGTGCAGCCCATTGACACGGCTTACACCGTAAGTATACTGGTGCTTACAGTGTAAGTATCGCCGCAGACAGGAGTCATCATGGACCTGCACGAAGCCCTCTACACCACCCGCGCCATGCGGCGCCTCAAGCCCGATCCCATCCCGCTCGACGTCCAGGCGCGCATCCTCGACGCCGCGATTCGCGCGCCGCATGTCGGCGAGGCCTGGCGGTTCATCCTGGTCGACGACGCCGGTCTCCGCCTGACGCTTGGAACGCTCTACGAGCAGGCATTCCTCGGGTTCCTTGCGAATATGGGCGTGCCCGACGTCGAGATGGCCATGCAGGGGGATGGCCCGATGGCACAGGCGTTGCGATCCGGGGTCCACCTTGCCCGCAACTTCCACACCGTGCCCCTCCTGCTGATCGGCTACGCGCAAACCGATGGGAGCGGCATCTATCCCGCGCTCTGGAGCGCGATGCTGGCGGCCCGCGCCGAGGGCGTCGGCTCGACGCTGACCGGCATGCTCCACTCGTTCCACGCTTCCGAGGTGAACGATCTCCTTGGCGTTCCTTCCGGCGAGGGCTGGAACATGCATGGCGTTGTGGCGATGGGCTATCCCCGTGGGCGCTGGGGATTGGCCAGGCGCAAACCCGTGGATGCGGTCGCCGCCCGCAACGGGTGGACGGGGGAGCTTGGGCTCACCGTTCCGGAACCGCTCTGGCAGGAACCCGCCGGGACCGAACCCGGGTAGGAGCCGCGCCCGCGAAGGATGGCGGTATCATCTCCCCAGTGCGTCGACAAGACGACGGTTCGCAATGGGAGATATGGGAGTGGTTGAAATCGATGGCGCGACAGGGCGTGCCCAGGGCGGCAAGGTGGCGCTCGTCACTGGTGGTTCCCGCGGGGTTGGCGCCGATACGGCCCGGATCCTGGCCAGCCGCGGTATACGGGTGGCGGTCAACTACCGCGACAAGGCACGCCGGGCGGAACAGGTGGTGGCGCAGGTGATCGACGCTGGCTCCAATGGCATCGCGGTCCAGGCGGACATTACCGACCGCGCATCCGTCGCGGCCATGATGGAATCGGTTCAGGAGGTATTCGGGGCTCTCGACTTCCTGATCCTGAATGCCAGCGGCGGGTTGGAAAAGGATGCCGACGACACCTACGCCTTCCGGCTGAACCGCGATGCCCAGGTTGACCTGGTCGAACAGGCGATGCCACTGATGCCAGCCGGCAGCCGGATCGTGTTTGTCACGAGCCACCTCGCCCACTTCCATGGCGAACAACCGGTGATGGCGGAGTACGAGCCGGTTGCGGCCAGCAAGCAGGCCGGTGAAACCGCCCTGCGCGCGATGATCCCGCAGCTCGGCGAGGCGGGTATCAGCCTGGTGGTGGTCAGCGGCGACCTGATCGAGGGCACGATCACGCCGAAGCTGCTGGACCGGATGCGGCCCGGCACGATCGAGCGGCGGCGAAGTGAAACCGGTTGGCTTCCCACCGCCGAGGACTTCGCGACCGCGATCGTCGATGCCGCCGGCGACGAGGCCCTCCGATCCGGGGATACGGTCTACGTCGGGCAAACCACCTGATCCGAACCGGCATGGTCCACAGGGAACCATGCGCGATCCTGCATGGACATGACTCGCCGGTGACGGTCTGATAAGGGAGCGCCCGGTGTCTTGCATGCGAGCGCGTCGTGCGTTGCAGGTGCAGGCAGACCAACCGCCCGGATCATGGCTGCGATTGCCGGGCAGGGAACCGGTTGCGACAATCAGTATGATGAACACGAAGCCAGGCGTGGACCACGCCAACCGAGGGAGGAGGAATCCCGCTGCAGGCCACCTGGGAATTCATTCGCGAGAATCAGGACCGATTCAACGACCTGCTGATCTCGCATGTGCGGATTAGTGCGACCGCGCTCCTGATCGCGGTACTGTTCTATATCCCCCTCGGGGTCATCCTGGCCCGATCGGGCCGGTTCGGATCTCCTGCTGCCGGGCTGATCGCCTCGCTCCGGGTCATTCCATCGTTGGCGCTTGTGTTCCTCTTTGTGCCATGGTTGGGGTTTGGCTATCGCCCTGCCCTCCTGGCGCTGGTGTTGTTGGCCGCCCCGGCGATCGTGCTGAACACGGTGGCCGGACTCCGCGGCGTCGATGCCGCTGTGATCGAAGCCGCGCAGGGCCTGGGCATGAGCAGGACGCAAGTGTTCCTTCGGGTCGAATGGCCGCTCGCCTTGCCGGTTATCATCGCCGGGTTGCGGTCGGCTTCGGTCGAAATCCTGGCCAGCGCCACCCTGGCATCGCTGATCGGGGTGAAGACACTCGGCCAATACATCTTCACCGGAATCTCCCTGCTCGATACCACCTACCTGCTGGCGGGTGGGCTCCCGATTATCGCGCTCGTGCTGCTGACGGAGGTGGTATTTGGTGGGGTTGAACGGTTGACATCACCAGGAATGGGCTAGTATCCCCATCCGCGCCGCCGGGCGGCAGGCGCGGCCGAGGAAAGGAAAGGGTTCGAAGATGGTTTCACGTCGCACACTGATCAAGGGGTCCGCCGCGCTGCCGCTGGCCGGCATGGCCGGGGTCACATTCGTCAGCGGCGCCCCGGTGTTCGCCCAGGATGGACCGGTCAAGGTCGGATCGAAGGATTTCACCGAGCAGTTCATCCTTGGCCAGATGTACATGCAGGTACTGAACGACATGGGCGTTGAAACCGAGGACAAATTGAACCTCGGGGGCACCCAGATCGCCCAGGAAGCACTCGTCAATGCCGAAATCGACCTTTATCCCGAGTACACCGGGACAGGGCTCACCGAAGTCCTTGGGCTGTCGGTCGAGGATGTCATTTCAGGTGGCAGCGCGAGTCCGGTTGCCGAGGGTGCAACCCCGACCGCCAATGGGGCGGCGTCCGCACCTGGCAGTGTGTCGCAGGTCGTGTTCGACGCTGTGGCTGCAGCCTACAAGGAGCAGTTCGACCTCGTCTGGCTCGAGCGTTCGCCAGCCAACAACACCCAGGCCCTAGCGGTGAAGCGGGAGTTCGCCGAGGAAAACGGCTTGGCGACGATCTCCGACCTCGCGGCCATCGTCGGCGATCTCGTCATCTCGGCCCCGGCCGACTTCCCGGAGCGGCAGGACGGTCTGCTCGGCCTCCAGCGCGTCTACGGCGCGGGATTCAACGATGTCGAAGTGCTGCCGGTTGCGCCGGGCGTGAAGTACCAGGCACTGCTCGACGACCAGGCCCAGGTGGTCCTCGCCTTCGGCACCGATGGCCAGATCGCCGGGTACGACCTGGTGGTGCTCGAGGACGACCTCAACCTGTGGCCTCCGTACAACGTGGCTCCGGTGGTGCGGCAGGCGATCCTCGATGCCTGGCCCGACATCGCCGATCGCTTCAACGCGGTGACGACCTCGCTCACCAATGAGGTGCTCTCCGGACTCAACTGGCGGGTCGACGGTGACGAGAAGGCCGAGCCCTCCGACGTTGCCAGTGACTACCTGAGCGAAAACGGATTCATCGGTGGCTAGCCGTCGCCATTGCGGATTTTCCGGGGTGGCACTGTTCGATTGCCATGCCTGCTGATGGAGAACAACGGCGGGATGATTCGCATGGCAGCGCGATCGTCCTGCGGCATGCCGGCAAGCGCTACGACACGACCGGCGCGCCGGCGGTCGACGATGTGTCGCTGGAAATCGCGCCAGGTGAGTTCGTCGTGCTGCTCGGGACATCGGGGAGCGGCAAGACGACCCTGCTCAAGATGGTCAACCGGCTGATCGAGCCAACCTCTGGCGAAATCGTGATAGACGGCACCGACATCCGATCCCTCGCCGCGCCCGAGTTGCGGCGAGGGATCGGCTATGTGATCCAGCAGGCGGGGCTCTTTCCGCACATGCGCGTCGCCGACAATATCGCCGTGGTGCCGAAGTTGCTGAAGTGGCCCCGGGCGCAGGTGAACGAGCGCGTGCGCCACCTGCTCGACCTCGTGGGCCTGCCGCCGGACCGGTACTCCCGCCGGTATCCCACGCAATTGTCGGGCGGCGAGCAGCAGCGAGTGGGCCTGGCGCGGGCGATGGCGGCAGAACCCCGCACCCTCCTGATGGACGAACCGTTTGGCGCGCTCGACGCCATTACCCGCACTCGTCTCCAGGATGAACTCCTTCGGATCCACCGGGAGATGCGGCAGACGATCCTCTTCGTGACGCACGATGTCGATGAGGCGCTTCGCCTGGCCAGCAGGATCGTGGTGATGGATACAGGGCGGGCCGTCCAGGTGGGTAGCCCACTCGAACTGGTCACCCGCCCTGCCAATGCGTTCGTCGCCCAACTGGTCGGGGCAGACAGCGCCGACCGGCGCCTCGCCCTGATCCCGGTCCTGGCAGCGATCGCACCGGGGTCCGCTGCACCTGGCGCCGATTCGCTCCCGCACGACGCCACGCTGCGCGACGCGCTGAACGCGCTCGTCGCAAGCAGCGCCGATGC
>Ga0190275_10003554_pt1 | contig 11159 bp, 11 predicted proteins | sample Popmic550T_FD_133745 | JGI IMG/M metagenome (GOLD analysis project Ga0190275, IMG submission 133745) | Populus adjacent soil microbial communities from riparian zone of Yellowstone River, Montana, USA - 550 T | ecosystem: Environmental > Terrestrial > Soil > Riparian zone > Trees stand | place...
CCGACGCTCGCCCAGGGCCTCGCGGCCAAAGCCCGGTTTGCGCCGGTGGAGGACGAGCTGTCGCGCTGCGTGTGGACCGAGCAGGGAGACCTCGGCAGCTTCGTGTTTCGCGGCAGCGCGGAGTTCTATCTGCCACCGGTCGTGGAGTTCGTCGTCGCGCGGCTGGTGGGTGCGGTGCGTTGTCTGTCGGACGGAGAGCTCGACCCGATCGCGGTGCGCTTGCAGCATGCCCCGCCCAGCGCCACCGCCAAACATCACGCGTTCTTTCGCGCGTCGGTCGAGTTCCGTGCGAGCGCCATCGAGGTGGTGTACCGCACCGACGCGCTGCGTCGCCCGTTGCGCACCAGCGACCCCGCCCTCCACAGGCTGCTCCTGGAGTACGCAGAAGAAAAGCTCACCGACGCGCTGCGGCCGCGCGGTGCTGCCGAGCGAGTTCGTGAGCTGGTGACGCAGCTGTGGCAAAACGAGCAGGGGCACATTCCTTCCCGCACCGAAGTTGCACGCGCTCTGCGCACCACACCGCGCACGCTCGGTCGCTGGCTCGAGGCAGACGGCAAGACGTACTCCGACGTCATCGACGAGTTCCGCGCGATGGCGGCCGCGCGCGACTTGCAGCGCCCGGAGGGGTCGCTCGGGCGACTCGCCGAGCGGCTCGGGTTCAAGGACCAGAGCGCGTTCACCCGTGCTTTTCGTCGCTGGACCGGCATGACCCCGGGCCAGTATCGCCGCCTGCACGCATACGTCGAACAGTAAGCCAGCGTGCCCTCCACGGTTTGCTTGACGTCTCGCGGTCTGAGCCATACGGTGGCGTATGGAAAGACCGATTCGTCACGTTCACGAGCGGCGCTTTGCCGCACCGCTGGCGGAGGTCATCGCGGCCGTCGATGCACTCTGGAGCGGTACTTCGGGCGACGCCTTGCCGCGCGCGCTGCGTGGCTGGCGCAAGAACCCGGCGGGCCTGCGCGGCCTGGCCGTAGGCACACGTTTTGGGCACGGCCCGTTCTCCTTCGAGGTCGAGCAGTGGGACGGTGAGACGCTGCGCGCACGCATCGAGACCACAGGGTTTCGTGGCCACCACGGCTTCAAGCTGCGTTGCGAGGGCAGCGAAGTGGTCGTCAGCCACGACCTCGACGCGCACGTCACGCTCGTCCGCTGGCTCTTTTGGCAGCTGTTTTTGGCATCCGGCCACGACTGGGCCGTCGCGTCGATGCTCGATCGCATGCGCGGCTTGCTGGGCGACGAGCGTGCCAGCATGTCAGCGCCGCACGTCCCCCCATTTGGGATGCGTGCGTTCGCGGCGATGCGCCGATTCATGTAGAGCTCCGCAACCATTGCGTGCGCTCGGCGCCAGCGGATGACAGCATCGCCTCGACACGGAGGACGCTGCCGATGAGGCATGAGCGTGCTCCCACCGGGGAAGACACGCATGTCCATCGACGGTTTTCACAGCGCCGACAAAGATGCCTTTACCGGCTACGAATCGCGTGTCGCCTCGCCCTTCTATCGCGCCGTCGTCCGCAGGAGCCCGCGTCTGCACGTCACGGTCGAGGGGCTCCAGAACATCCCCAAGGGCAGGGCCTTACTGGTAGGCAACCACGCCTTTGGTTGGGACTCCATGTTGCCCATCGCAGCCATGTCCACACGCCTCGGTCGGCGGGTGTGGGTGCTCGGTGATCACGCCTGGTGGCGTATCCCGTTCGTACGACGACTCGCCAGCGCGGTCGGCGTGGTCGACGGAACGCAAGACAACGTCACGACCTTACTCGATCGCGACGAGCTGGTGCTGGTCTTGCCAGGCGGACTGCGCGAGGCCGTCAAGCCACGAGAGCTGCGTTACCAGCTGCTGTGGGGGCAGCGCTATGGCTTCGTGCGTGCGGCGCTGCAGTGTAAGGCGCCCATGGTGCCGCTCGCGTCGGTGGGCACGGACGAGCTGTTCGACTTCGTGGGCAATGCCTATCAGCGCGGCCGACGCTGGTTTCATCGGTCTTCCATTCCGATTCCACTTCCGGCGCGGCTGCTGCCGATTCCGCACCTGGTCCAGCTACGCTTCCGTGTCGGCGAGCCCATCCCCTATCCCGAGGGCGCCACGCCCGACGACTTCAAGCTGGTGCGTCGACTCCGTCGCGAAGCAGAGGGCGCGTTGCACGAGCTCATCGAGCGAGAGCTCGCCGCGCGCTGCGGGATCGAGCTGGACTGACGCGCGCAGGTGCCAGCGGCAGTCAGACCGTGAGGCCGACTGCAAAGGTCTACGTCCCCAGGCCCCGCGTGTCTGGTACAGCCAACACGCGGCACGCCTACAGCGAATGCGGAAAACTGTCCTGCAGGCGGCTTTTTCGCGCGTTTCCTGAACGACGGACCTGTCTGAAGCGACCGAGTTGTGGACTGGCGCGCTCGCGGCTCGAAATCCTGCATGGGAACGGCGCGCTGGTTCGTTCTCGTCTGACGATGGCGCAAAATCTACCTTACCGGCTCGCGCGTGAACTTCCTTTGCTCGCGCACCCCGCGGCGCACGCAGACCGGCCCCACGGTTCGCGTTGGCGTTCGGGTACCAAGTCGGCCCTGCTTTGGGTGGCGCTCGTCGCATCGGCTACTGCCTGTTCCCGCGCAGACAGGCCCGACAACGACGGCGTTGGGGAGGAGAGCTCGGGAACGGACGATTCGACCGAGCCCGAGATGCCCACCGGGCCGCCGATCGACATGGCGTGGCCCAAGGACGCGGGCGCGCCCGTGCCTCCGCGTGACAGCGGGATGCCGCGACCCGCGAAAGACAGTGGGGTCGTCGCGGTGCCGGATGCCGGCACGGACGCGGGTGTCGAGCCTCCCATCGGCACCGACGGTCCGCTCAACATGGCGCCCGTGGTGTTCGGGCCCAACGTCAAGGTCAGCGACGACTCCGGGCGCGGGCAGCAGACCGAGGTCGTGATGGCGGCCCATCCGAGCGGCATTCTGTTCGCGGGCTGGATGGACAACCGTCAGAGCCCAAGCCGTTGCGGCTACTCGGTCTCCAAAGACCGCGGCAAGACCTGGAGCAAAAACACCTTTGCTTCCACCCAGGGCACGGGCCGCGCGTTCGCGGGCGACCCTGCGGTGGCCATCGACGATGCGGGCAACCTCTTCGCGGGCTGTCAGGACTACGCCAGCGGCGGCCTCGGCACCAACTACATCTTGCTCGCGCACTCCAAGGACGAGGGCGCCACCTGGTCCGAGTTCAAGCGCGTCAACCAGTCGCTCGACAAGCCGTGGCTCGGCGGCACCGGCGACGGCACCGTGATCGTCACCTGGCTCGGCAATCCCGGCGGCGTCAAGCGCTCGACCGATTTCGGTGCCACGTGGTCGCAGCCCATCTCGCTCGGCTACATCAACCACGGCACGACGATGTCCACGAGCGACACGGGCCTCGTGCACATGGCCTACAACACGGCCGAGACGACGGTCACCTACCGCCGCAGCGAAGACTTCGGCGTCAGCTTCGAGCCCGCTCGTAACCTCTCGCCGCAGGGCCAGCCTTGTCGCTCTCCGTGCTCGCCGCGCTCGCATCCCATCGTCGGTGCAGACGCCGACCCGACGGGCAAGGTGGTTGCCGTCACCTGGGCTTCGCGGCAGATGCACGCCGATGCCGAGGGAGACGACGACGTGTGGGTGATCGTCTCGTACGACGCCGGCAAGACGTTCAGTAAGCCGATTCGCGTCAACGACAACATGAACCCCTCGCGTCAGTTCCAGTCGTGGGCCGCGGTGGACTCGTTCGGCGCCGTGCACGTGGTGTGGACCGACCTGCGCAACGGCGGTCAGAACGACACGTACTACGCCCGTATGATCGATCTCGAGACGGGCTTCGAGCCCAACGTCAAGGTCAACGACGCCAGCGGCAAGGCTGCGAGCTTCATCGGTGACTACAAGGGAATCGACATCCTGGGTCGCGACGTGGTCATCACCTGGACCGACAATCGAGCCGACGTGGGCGACATCTACTTCGCACGTGCAGTCGACGCAGCCGCCGCCGGCGGCCCGCTGATGCCCTGAGCCAACCATCGTGCGTTTGTCCTCTTCGTTGTCTCTGATCGTCGTGCTCGGTCTGAGTGTCGGTTGCTCCAAGGCACCTGCCGAGCCCGAGCGAGACACGCCGCTGCCGGCGCCCGTGTCCGCCCTCGACCACGCCGCGGTTCCACCCGATGCGGAGCGATCGGCGTCTGGTCTCGCCAGTAAGGTGCTGGAGCCTGGAACGGGCGACGAGCGGCCTACGCTGCGCGACAAGGTCCGGCTCCACTTCACCGCGTGGAACACGAAGGGGGAGGTCTCCGACAGCTCCGACAAGCGCGGCGGTCCCGTGGTGTTCGAGGTGACGGGCGTCATCGCCGGCTGGACCGAGGCACTGCAGCAGATGCGCGTGGGGGAGCGGCGTCGGTTGTGGATTCCCGATCATCTCACCTACCCGGGTCGACCCGGCTATCCACGCCCGGCCGCGCTGTTCGAGCTGGAGCTGCTCGAGATCATCGAAGATCAGTCGGTCAGGCCCGCGCCCGCAGATGTCGCCGCGGCCCCTGCAGATGCCACCATCACGAGCAGCGGGCTCGCTTACAAGCTGCTGCACGAGAGCGGTGGCGACGACAAGCCCAACGCGTGGGACCGTGTGGCCATCCACTACGCCGGCTGGCGCGCGGACGGAGCCTGGATCGACAGCTCGCATCGAGAGCGGGCCTCCCTGTTCGACCTCGGGAGTGTGATGCCCGGCTGGAGCGAGGCGCTTCAGCGGCTGTCGGTGGGCGACAAGGCGCGCGTCTGGGTGCCGGAGGCGCTCGCGTATCAGGGCCGCGTAGGGGAGCCTCAGGGCCCGCTGGTGTTCGAGCTCGAGCTCGTCTCCATCGAGCGTCGACCTGCACCTCCGCGTCCACCCACACCGCTGGCGGCCCCTCCTGCGTCGGCCAAGCGGACTCCGAGCGGACTCGCCTACCGCATGCTCGCGCAAAACACCGCCGGCGCCAGGGCCAAGCCGAGTGATCGCGTCGAGCTGCAGTACTCGGCGTGGACGAGCGACGGCAAGCTGTTCGACAGCAGCATCGCTCGAGGCAAGCCCACCACGGTGCCGGTGAGTCGCGTGATCCCCGGCTGGGCCGAAGGGCTTCAGCTAATGGGGGAGGGCGACAAAGCCGTGTTCTGGATCCCCGAGAAGCTCGCGTACGCGGGCCGAGAGGGCTCGCCGCGGGGCATGCTGGTGTACGAGGTCGAGCTGCTCAAGATCACGCCCTGAGCTCGGCTCGACGAACAGCGCGGATCCGTGCCATGGCAGGGAGACAATCACGACGGTCTGCTCGACGTCGGACCCAGGTCATGGAGACATCTGCATGAGTTTCGACGCTCCCCTCTCGATCAGTGGACCCCTTCGCCGCCCGCATCAGATGCTGGCCGAGCAGGAGTACAGCGGTCACACGTCCATCCACGACGACGCCATGGCCGAGAAGCTCGGCTTCCGCGCGGGACCCATCGAGGGGCCTACACACTTCAGTCAGTTCGCGCCCCTGCTGGCGCACGTCTGGGGGCGCGCGTGGTTCGAGCGCGGCTGCTTCTCGGCGCACTATCAGAACATGGTAGTCGAGGGCGAAGAGGTACGCGCCTTCGTCGCGCTGCCTGCTCCCGGTGCGACGCGCACCGAGGCCTGGGCCCAAAAGGCAGACGGCACCGCGGTGCTCGAAGCCAGCGCGAGCCTCGGCCCGGACCACGGCGACACGCTGCTCGATCAGCGTCTCGCCAAGCTGCGTCCGCCAGGCAAGCTGCTCATCCTGGCCGACTTGCACCTGGGCCTGAAGGGCGCAGAAGACGAGCTCGTGCGCATGGACATGGATCAGAACATGGGCGCGCTTTATCCGTTTAGCCTGAAGCAAAAGCTCGAGCGCATCACCGAGGGCTCGCCGTGGTACGCGGACGGGTCATCCACACCATGGGGCCGCGCCATCATCCCGCTCGAGATGGTGAGTGTGCTCGCCGAGTACAGCAGCGCAAAGGCCAAGTTCCCCGTCAAGGGCCCGGCCGTGGGCTTGTTTGCCGATCAAGAGATCCGGATGGTCGACGGCCCGTTGTTCGTCGGCGAGACCTACCGCATTCGCCGCGAGATCGTCGCGCTCTCGGAGAGCAAGCGCACCGAGTCGTACTGGATCAAGACACGTATCTACGACCAGTCGGGCCACACACTCAAGGCCGAGATGTTGCTCAACCACGCGACGCTCAAGCACTCGTACGCGGGGTATGCCGACCAGGCGAGCGCACCGGGCTGACGTCGCGACCCGGGCCGTACTGCCGCGGGGCGGCGCGATGGCCCTGCGGACGCGAGTCAGGTCTGTTTGGGAGCGGCGGGGAAGTGCTCCTTGAGCCAGGCCTCCCACTTGGGCTGCTCGCGTGTCGTGATGGCGTCGGCGTCGGAGCCGTAGAGGTAGATGCTCAGCGCCACGTAGGTGCGGCCGCCGGCGTTGTAGACGCCGAACAGTGCCGCGCCCGGACAAGGGCGATCGAGACGCAGCGTGGCGGCCCAGATGCCTTTCTGGTCCCGCTTCGGCGCGTCGTGGGCACCGCATCCCGGTCTCGGTGCGGGCGATGCTCTCGTGCCAGCACCCTTACGGAATGGCGGCCTTGACGATACGGCCGGAGGTGGTGAGTTGGTCGTCGCGCCACGGTCCCGTGCTGCCGCCCGCGGGCTGCACTGCCGAGCACGCCTCGGCCTTGTCGTTGAGGGCCCAGTTGGCCCAGCTGATCTCGTGTTCGTTCATGAAGGTCAGCCAGGTCTTCGTCTCGGCCTCGTTGATGGCGCCGTTGCCATCGGCGCTGCACGTGCCCCACTCGGTGACGAACAGCGCGGCGCCACGATCGAGCGCCGCCTTGGCCTTGTCGCGCAGCGGCTGTTTATGAGTGTCGGCGTAGAAGTGCAGGGTGTAGGCGACGTTGTCGTCAGACGTGATCTTGTCGTTTGCGGCGATGTCGACGTCCTGGGACCAATTCGGCGTGCCGACGATGATCAGGTTCTCCGAGCCAGCGTCGCGGATGGTGCGGATCATCTGCTCTGCGTACGTCTTGACGGCGGGCCACGCGACACCCATCGGTTCGTTGAAGATCTCGAAGATGACGTGAGGCTGCTTGCCGTAAGCCGTGGCCATCTCTTTGAAGAACGTGGTGGCCTGCGCCGTGTGTTCGTTGGCGTGGTGATCGTGCCAATCGATGATGACGTAGACGCCTCGCTCGATCGCGCGGTCCACCACGGCGCGTACCTTACTCACGTTGGGCTGCGCGGACTGCAGGTAGCCACCTTCGTTCTCGACGCCCAGCGCCGCGCGGACGACTGTGGCCTTCCAGTCGTCGACCATCACGTCGACGTTCTTGGGTACGTAGAACTCACTCCACTGGCTCCAGAACCAGCTCATCCCGCGCAGCTGAATCGGCTGTCCGCTGCGATCGACGACGCGGTTTCCTTGCACGCGAAGCGCGCCGTGCGTCGCCACGACGCCCGTGCCGGTGATAGGCGGTCCTGCTTCTACGGCGGCGTCGCGCGAGGGCGCAGCAGCATCCGCTTGCATCGTGCTGCCGTCCGGCACGCGAGCGTCTGTGGAACGGTCTGGCCCTGCGTCTTGCCCTGGCCCCGCGTCTCTTCGCGAAGCCGGGCCCGCGTCGTTTTTGCTACCCGTCCTTGGCTCCTCGTCAGCGTCCGGAACGTCGTCGCCGCCTGCGTCGCGCGGGCGTGGGCTGCCGCTGTCTGGTTTCGGACTGCACTCCGAACGCTCGTCGTCGCACTCGCAGTCCGCAGAAGACTCGCGACAAGCCGTCTCGGAGGGTGGATTGGGCTCGGTGCTGCACGCCGCGACGAGGGCGAGCAGAGGGATCCATCGTCGGTTTCGCGCGGAGCCGGAGCGGCCCCGAGCGAGTGGGTTTTTGACTGCTTCCATCATGGGTCTGCATACAGTAGACGGCGCGGCGATTTCTGGTCAGTCCGACGACTTGTCCCGGCCGACGCCTGACCCCAGACCTTCGAGGAGTGCGGTGCACTCAGAGGGAGCGGGGGCACATGGCACACGTGGTGACGGCAGTCGCGCTGCCGAGTCCGAGTCTCGTCGAGCGAGCACTCTTACCCTGTCACTACTTCGATGCGTTCTCCGTAGATACTCCGGCCGGTACGTTTGGCGACGTCGACTCACTCGCGCGCGCCTCCGCCCAGCTGCCGCGCTGGGTCGACTGGTTGATGGCGCTGCGCAACCGCGTCGTGCGTGTGTTCGGCCTCATCACCGAGCCTGCCGAGACACCGCTCGACGCGGCGGACCGCGCCATCGTGCCAGGCAGCGCGGTCGGCATCTTTCTCGTGCTCGCGCGCTCTGCCGACGAGATCCTGATGGGCCTCGACGACAAACATCTCGACTTCCGTTTCGCACTGACGCTGCAGACTCGGACCGACGGTGAACGCGCGATAGCAACCACCACCGTCAGGTTCAACAACATCTGGGGCCGCCTGTACTTCGCGGTGGTCAAGCCCTTTCACAAGCTGATCATTCCCACGATGCTGCGCAGTGCCGTCGCAAGCCGCGCTCGCTTTTGCGCCGCGCGCGCGTAACGAGTCGTGCGCACCGCAGGTTCGAGAGACCGTCAGACGCCGGGGACTCATGCCTGCCTGTGCGAAGTGCCCGATGCTGTCCACACGCGGCGGCTGAAGGTGTTTCTTCGAGTGCGTGACAGGCGGACGTCAGTGGCTCTGGCAGGCCGCGACGCGGCCTCGAATGGCCGTTCACAGCCGAGCGATGTGTGAGCGTGCTTGCTCGTTCCGAACCGAGGTGGCTCGCGGGAGTAACCTGCGCGCGCCGCGGTGAAAGACTAGTCTGACGGGCCGTGCCATACAGAGTGAGTCAGTGCGCACCCGCCCCTCGCAACGCCAGACCCCCCCAATGCTCCACCTCCTCCATTTCCTGTATGACAACTCGCTGGATAAGCAGCTGTACTGCGTACTCCCGGCGGCTGACGGCGAGCTCCAGCTGTCGTGGCGCGCAGACGAGGCGATGCACTGGGAAGTGCGGCAAATCGACGCGGGTCCGGCAGAGCAGGTGCCGCGTTCTCGCTTGATCGCGTACCTGACGGAGCGAGGCGCCGACCTCGGAATGCTCGAGCGCGAGCTCGGCTCGCTCGTCGCCGCCAACATCGTCGTGGCCGACCAGCTGCTCGCGGCTGCCGACCGCGCCTTTGGCACCGAGCGTGTCGACATCGTGCTGAGCGGGCAGCAGAGCTTTGCACGGGAGCTTCGTCAGACGCTCAGCACGCTGCTGCCGCCTCAGACCAGCAACAGTCCGCTGCCGCCTCGGCGTCTGAAGCTGGTCCGCTGACGGCCGGGGGGCGGAGGCGAGCCACGCCTCCTGCGGTCAGCGCGCCGCTGGACGAAAGCGCGTCCACAGGTCGCGCCCGTAGTCGCGTGCCCGCGCTGCCCACACGAACTCGGTCGCCAGCAGGGCGATGCCTGCAATGACGACCGGAATGCCAGGGCCGGGCAGGGGGATCAGGATCAACCCCAGCACGACCAGCGTCCCACCCGCGAAACCCACGACCACCTGACGAATCGTTCGGCTCATCGAGCTAGCCTACTCACTTGCGCGTCCACGTCGAGAGCACGCGCGACTTGCGGCGCGCGGTTGAAGCACGCGCGCTTGCCCACGCCGCGTTAGGCTCGCTCCCGTGAGTACCCCCTCCGCCCGCGGGCGTGAAGCCGCCTCCGCATCTGCCGTGCCCCCGCAGGGCTGGTCATCGGTCTTGTTGGCCGCACACCCCGCCAAGCGCGCCGTCGAAAAACGGTGGCTCGCCTACACGCTGGTGTGGGGCGCCGTCTGCGGCATCGTCATGGTCGGCGGCTTTGCAGAGCGCTTTGCCGATCTCGCGCTGCTGGGGCTCGGCGCGGGCATCGCCATCCCGGCCATGGTCCTGCCGTTCTTGGTGCGCGTCGATGAAGAGCGGGGCCGACGCTGGCACGACACCGCGGGCTTCAAGCTCGCGCTCTCGGTAGTCGTCTTCTCGGTCCTGCTCAACTACACACAGACGCCGTTTTTCTTCGACGTGCTGCAAGCGCACTTTGGGTTTCGCAGCACCCTCAACATCCGCAACAATCCCGTCTTTCTCTATCTGATGACCATCGCGTATTTCAGCACGTACTCCGTGCTGTTGATGATGGCGTATCGTGCGTCTCAGCACCTGCTCGCCGCGACGCCATTCGTCGTACGTGTTCTCGGCGCCGGGCTCGCGTGCTTGGTGGTGGCGGGGCTCGAGACGGTGCTGAACGCAAACCCGTTCACGCAGCACCTCTACTGCTTCGACGACATGACCTTCGCACTTTGGTTCGGCAGCTTGGCGTACGGGCTCTCGTTCATGTTCATCCTGCCGGTCTGGATCGGCATCGACGAACGCCCGGGCGAGTGCACGCCGTGGCTGCGCGTGGTGGCGTTCGTCTTCGCGGCGGTCTCCGCGGACTCCTTGGCGCTCGACGTCTTGCGCTACCACGTCGCACCGCACTTCACGACCGTGCACGAAGGCGCGGTCGGCCTCGGCGACGTGGCGACGAGCTGTCTGGCGCGGCCTTGAGTGCACGCATGCAAGCCAGACGGGGGGTGATGCAGTAAGGGTGATGCAGACCGGGTGAACGGCCCCGGGATTTCTGTACTGCGCTGCGCCTCTCGTGTTCGCATCGCAATGATGATGCAACCTACAAGTGCCAAGGCAGTCACGCTCGCCGTAGCCGGACTCACCCTCCTCGGGTGCGCAGAAACGGACGGCCGTCAGCTGCCGCCGCCCGACGTGCAGCACACCGCTTCGGAGCTGATTGGCGGAGTCGAAGCCAACGCGCCCGAGCTCGACGCCATCGGCATGCTCGTCGTCAGCAACAGCATCGTCAATTGCGTCACCGGCGAGCGCATCACCCAAGATCGTCCCGTGTGCACTGCCAGCTTGATCGGGGAGCGAACCGTACTCACGGCCAAGCACTGCATCGATGCGCTGCGCCGCGCGGGGGCCAACTCGCAGGCGTTTTTCAAGTTGGGACCGGACTCGGCTCGCTCCGTGCGCAAGGTCGAGATCATCGACATGGAAGGCTCGCCCGTCGATCAGGGTGGTTTCGTCGAGCTGGGGCGCGACGTCGCGGTCGTGCAGCTCGCGAC
>Ga0190275_10003555_pt1 | contig 11157 bp, 9 predicted proteins | sample Popmic550T_FD_133745 | JGI IMG/M metagenome (GOLD analysis project Ga0190275, IMG submission 133745) | Populus adjacent soil microbial communities from riparian zone of Yellowstone River, Montana, USA - 550 T | ecosystem: Environmental > Terrestrial > Soil > Riparian zone > Trees stand | place...
AGATGACGAGCAAGGAGTCGTCTTGTGCGAACCAGCTCGATAGCGAGATGCCTTCCGCGCGATCGAAGCCTCGCTGGAAGGGAATGTCGAACACATGTTCGAGCTGGCCCTTCTCCTGCCGCGCCATACTGTCTTTGCGTGCGCTCGGCCCGCCACGCCAGCGAAAGAGCCGATGCGCGCCGTCCAGCGCCATCGTCGGCCCCGCCAGCACCAGCAAGTCGTCTCCATGTACGAGCAGGTCTCGTATGCCCAGCCCGTCGAGGTCGAGCGCGTGCTTGCGGTAGCGCCGCTTTGGGCCGCCCAACACGACTGCGCCTCCGTCTACCTCGACGGGGAAGTCCAGGATGAACGCCCACCCTCGCAGCACGGGGCCCCGCAGTCCGATCAGCAAGCGACCGTCGAAGTGCGCGAGTCCCTCGATGTCGAAGCCGTTGTCCTTGCCCGGGATCACGAGCTCCGAGGAGCGCTTAAGAAACGGCCCGAGGTGCGCATCTTCTGCGAGCAGACCGAGTAGCGACTCGTCCCCGTCGGGCGCCAGGTTTGCGATGCCGCCATCGAGTTGCGGAATGCCTTTCTGCATGGGGATGCGCACCAGCAGCTCACGCGCAGACTCGACTTTCACGCTTGCGAGCCGCTTGAGATCGTCCTTGTCCGAGTTGCCTCGCGGCTTCTTCCGCTTCGCACTGTGCGAACCGATCAGAAACATCGCATCGCCATCCTGCTCACAGGTCAGGCCTTCGATGTCGATCTCGTCATCCTCTGCCAGGCCGAGCGCGTCGTGTAATGCGAGCGAGCGATGCCCGGCGTACAGGTTCGTCTGCGTGGCCTCCAAGAGCTCCAGCGATGCCAGCTCGTCGGCGGCCACGATCAACGTCCCTGAAGGTGTGCGCAGCGCAGCCGAGAGGTCACTCGGCACATGCTCGTGCCCGGCGTCGAAGCGCAGCGCCACACGACCCAATAAGCTGCCTGAAAATCTCTCCATGCGTCTGCTCAGCTCCCTTGTACGTGGATGAGTATCGTACCTGGGAAGTAGGCACCGCCCGCTCAACCCCAAGGATCTTCGCTGAGTCGTCCGATCGGGCCCGCTTTTGATGGCTCAACCCTTCGTGACGACCTGCACTTCGGTGAACTCGTGCATGCCCTCGAGTCCTCCGGCGTGAGGGGAGAAAACGTTCAGCTTGCCGAGCCGGAGATGGCGCCTGACACCGAGACACTTGCCTCGAAGGAGATGCTGATCGAGGCGCTGGCGTTGATGATGCCCGCGGCAGACTCGGCGGCGCAGGCGGCTGCGGAGATTCCGATGTCGCCGACGGCCTTTGGCACGTCGTCTGCGGCGCGGAGCAGGAGCTTGCCGCTGCCGACCAGACGCCCAAGCTTTGCGCGCGTCGCTAGCACGGCGCCGCCTGCTCCCTCGATGGCGCCGCGCACTCTCGTCAGCCGCTCCTCGATGTTGCTTGCGACCTGGCCGCGCACGACCAGGCTTGCCTTGCCTGGTGTGCAGCTTGCCTCGGCGTCGAGCTTGGCGTTGCACGAGGCGGCGCACTGGGCTTCGACACTGGGCGGGCGCATGGTGCCGGTGCAGCGCGGTTCCTGGAACGCGACGCTGCAGCTGCCGCGGCACAGTCCGTTGCAGCTCGCTTGTCCGGAGACCCAGGTGCCGCTCGCGTTGCAGTCGCCCTGGCAAACACCGCTGCACTGACCGACGAGCTCGCCGCCTTCGCACTGGACCTCGAGCTTGCCGGGGTCGACGGTCGCGTCACATTGTGCGGCGCAGCTGGCGTACGCGTCCACGCGGATGTCGCATTGCGGGGGGGTCGCTTCGACCTCCACTTGGAGCTTGGCCTGCACACGCAGGTCCTGCAGCTCGGCGCGCAGGGCGGCCGACGCGGCGGCGCAAGCGATGCGGACGTCCGGGTCGCCGTTCGGGCCCACCAGCTGTTGTTCGGGCACTGCGAGGCGGCGGCCGATGTCCTGACAAGCATCGAGCAGGACACCGTGCAGGTCTTGGGCAGCGCCCATGAACGACACCGACGCGCTCATGAACGACTCGAGCTTGCGGGCCGAGGCGCTGGCGCCAAAGCCTGCCCCGCAGCGCGCCTGCAGCTGCGTGCGATCGCCAGAGGCACCCGCCCCGGCAAACAACGGCGCGACGCAGCTACTGGTGCCGAGAAGCAAGAAGGGCACGAGTACGAGCGTGCGCTTGGACATCATGAGCATGGGATGGCGCCTCCGACTGGGGGGAACGAGTCGGAGTGAAGATAGCCGGTGGTTCGGGCGCCGCGCACACGGGAAACGACCCAGAGACGGGTCGCTGCGCGCGGTTTGAGCTGGGTTGGGTGCAACACTGCACGCCTCGCATATCAGACCGGCGCGCTTCGTGGTGGGCCGGCGCGACCTGCTGGCCGCCAACGACACTCCGTTGTCCTCCCAGCGTGTGGCTAGCTGGAGGAGTCGCCGCCCAGCGCGACATGCCGCTAGCGCTGCATCACTTCGCGCGGTCGTACGGGATGACCATTCGGCGCTCGCGCTTGAGGTTCTTGCGCTCGAAGATGGCCATGACGATGCCGAGCAAGACGTCGGTACCGGCCTTGCGCGCTCTGCTTCTCCCTGCAGGGGCCGTTGCGGGCACTCGCCGTCGACTCACGGAGCGCCATTTGCTGCGCACGTTTCGCGTATGCGACCGACGTGTGAAGCGTTCACTCCGGCCTGGTCACGCTCGTCACAGCCCCGCTGCCTCCGCCCAGCACCTGGAGCGAGAGCGAGCTGCTCGCCAACCTGCTGGCGCGACAGGAGTGCGCCTGGGTCGAGTTCAGCAGACGCTTCGATGGCTTGATCCACAACTGCATGAGTAAGATACTCCGCCACTTCGACTCGGTACTTTCGAGTGCCGATGCCGAGGATGCGCGCTCCATCCTGACGGACCGCTTGTTGGCGAACGACATGTACCCGCTGCGTGCCTATCGCGAGGGCCGCGGTATGCGATTCAGTACCTGGATCGGACTGCTCTCCAAAAACGTCGCCTACGACCTCTTGCGGGTGCGCGCGCAGCAGATCCGACTGTCCCGGTCGATGGCAAGTGTCGAGCGCGCTGTCCAGCGAGACGCCGGGGAGCTTGCTGGTCGACAGCGAGGATCGCCGTCTGGTCGCCGAGCAGCTCAGTCTGCTGTCCGAGCGAGACCAGACTTTTGTGCGCCTCTTTTATCTCGAGCGGCGCTCGCCCAGCGAAGTGGCGAGAGAGATGTCGATCACGCTGAACACGGTGTACAGCAAGAAGCACAAGCTCCACGCACGGCTGCAGAGTGCTTTGAAGGGCGGGCGGAGGCCGAGTCCGAGGGGGAGCGAGCGCGACGCCCTTCGATCGCTACCACGTGGTCTCGCACTCGGACGCTCATCCACGCTCGAGGACCACGGAAGCGGTGTGCCGTGGGATCCGGGGCCGCGTCGGTGCAAAGGCTGAGCAGAGCAGGAGAGCGAGGAAGACCGCCTGGTCGGCTAGCCGCGCACCCCACTTCGCGCAACGGGCGGAACGCGAACGCGCGCGCTTCCTGATACCGTGTCGAGAGTTCTTGCCCGAGGCGGTCGATGCGCGCGTTCTTAGTCTGGCTCACGGTACTCGTCATCGCGTGTTCCGACGCGGGAAACCGCGGTGCTAGCCCACCGGACGCGGGCGGGTCAGAGCTCGATGGGGGCTCGGACGCGATTGGACTCGACGATGGCGCACTGCGCGACGCGAGCGGCAACGACGCGAGTCTGCGCGATGCCAGCGCGACGGACGCAGCCATTGCTGCGCGCGACGGGAGTGTCCTCTGGCTGTACGTCTCGACCTCACTGGTCGCAGATCAGATCCACGTCGCGACGCTCGACCCCGTCAGCGCCGCGTCGACGAAGATCGGGATGGCGCCGGCCAGCTCGTTCACGCCGGCACTCGCTGCCTCGAGAAACCAGCGCCTCTTGTACGGGCTCGGCCGGGAGCGCGTGACCACGTACGCGATCGATCCGGCCGAGGGCGCCCTGACGTCGATCGCGGAAGTTTCCCTGCCCTTCACAAACAGCGAGGACTTCGCGCTCGAGCCGCAGGGGCGCTGGATGGTGATAGCGTCCGAGGCGGAAGGATTGGTCGTGCGGGCGATCGGCGCGGATGGACGCGTCGCGGACAATGGACCCGTGGCCGCGGCGGGGCCGGGCGCGAGCCGCATCGTGGCGCACCCGCGCTTGCCCTTGTTCTACCTGCCGAGCTGCGATGCCGATCGCGTGCGCAGCTTCGCACTGGACACGAACAGCGGCGCGCTCGCTGCGGGACCGAGCGGCGAAGTGGCGGCCGGGTCCGGTTCGCTCGACGTCGCCTTTCACCCGACGCTCCCGGTCGCTTATGTGATGAACCTGCAGAAGCCGACCGTCACGAGCTTCGCGCTGAGCCCGGATGGGGCCCTGAGTGAGCCGAAGGTGGTCACGCACGAACCTGTCGGTGACCCAGGCAGCCTCCTGTTGTGCGATGGCGGCCGCATCCTCGTTCATCCGTCCGGGCGCTTCGTGTACGTGGTGGGCACCGACGGCGGTGGGTTTGTCTCGGTCTTGGCCGTCGATCCGAGCAGCGGCCAGCTGAGCCTGGTCGAGCGCAATCGAGAGGCATCGTTACGCGGCGCGCATCGCCTGGCCACCGATCCGGAGGGAAAGCTCTTGCTGGTCGGAAACGGCTCCGGAAGTCTGCACATCTTCCGCATCGATCCCGTGCGCGGTGGGATCACACACGCGGGCTTCACGATGGAGCTTGCGCAGGGAGCCACGAGTATGGTCGTCGTGCCGCTCTGAGCGGCCTACTCAGGTCGCTACTCGGCGATTGCCTCGGCTTGCTCTGCTGGCGCGCTGCGAGCTCGCGTGAGCTCATTGCACCCGTCAGCGCGCATTCTCGCTGGAGTCGCGCTAGATCGCTGGGAATGTCCGTCCAATGGTTTCCGGGGCACATGACCAAGGCGCTGCGCGAGCTGAGCGCGCTGATTCCTTCGCAAGACGTGATCATCGAGGTAGTCGACGCGCGTCTGCCGGCGTCGAGCTCGAATCCGCTTCTAAACCAGCTGCGTGGGCAGAAGCCGTGCATCAAGGTACTCAGCAAGAGTGATCTCGCCGACCCTGCGCTGACGGGTGCTTGGCTCCAACACTTTCGAAGTCAGGCCAACGTCAGCGCATTCGCGTCGTCTACGGACGAGCGCCACATCACGCGGCAACGCATCGCCGAGCTCAGCCGCGACGCTGCACTTACGCGTGGCTCCAAGAAGGATGTGCGTGCGTTGATCGTGGGAGTGCCCAACGTGGGCAAGTCGACCATCATCAACGTCCTGACCCAGCGCTCGGTGGCGACCGTCAGCGACAAACCGGCCGTCACGAAGGAGCAGCAGACCGTCGTCTTGAAAGACGGCACGTTGCTCACGGACAGTCCCGGGGTCACGTGGCCGAAGATGGAAGACGAGCTTGGTGCGCTCAGGCTGGCGTTTGCGGGTTCGATCCCGGACACGGCGATCGACTACCTGACCGTCGCCTTGTCCGGCGCAGAGCTGCTGCTCGAGCGCTACTCCGCTCTGCTCGTGACCCGCTACAAGCTCAAGCAGACGCCCGAGAGTCCGACCGCGCTGCTGACGGAGATCGGCAGGCGCCGTGGAGGTCTGCGGCCGGGCGGGGTCGTCGACCTGCACAAGGCTGCCGAGATCTTGGTCCACGAGTTCCGCGCCGGCACCTTGGGCCGAATTACGCTGGAGACTCCGCCCGGCTAGCGTCTGCTCGTGCGCATTGCCTCTTCGGCTCAAGCGCCCGCGTCACGTTGTTCGCGCGGCCTCTGGGCGGTAGTTTGCAACATGCTTCTCGGTACCCACGAGCGCGGCTTCGAGCCGCTTGCGAAGAGCCTCCGCAGCATCCTCCGGGAGCCGCCTTTTGGAGGTGCCGCTGTCTGTCTGTACCAGCACGGCAAGCCCGTCTTCAACATGTGGGGCGGGCAGCGCAACGGCGAGGGCGACCCCTGGCGCGAGCGCACGCCGAGCGTCTCGTACTCGACCAGCAAGGGCGTCACCGCCACCGCCCTGCACATGCTCAAAGATCGTGGCCTCATCAAGTACGACGATCCGGTCGCTCGTTATTGGCCCGAGTTCGCCCACAACGGGAAGCGCTCGATCACGGTGAGGCACGTGCTGACGCATGGTGCCGGGCTGTACGATGCGCGCAACATCTTCGGACACGCCGAGGTGCTGCTCGACTGGGAGGCGGCCGTCCGCGCCCTCGAGCGCGCGCCGGCATCGCACCCCGCGGGTCGCTACCACGGCTATCATGCAATCACGTTCGGGCACCTCGTCGGCGAGCTCGTGCGCCGCGTGTCCGGCAGGACCATCGCGCGGTTCGTGCACGATGAGATCGCCGTTCCGCTGGGATTGCGGGACTTTCGTCTGGGCGAGGCCGACGACGCAACGCTCGCGCGCGCGGCGCGGAACATGCCGAGCGCGCCAGGGCGTGCCTCGACGGAGTCGCTCAAGCGCGACCGCGCCCGCCAGCAGGCAAAGGCCGCCCGCACGCGCCTGGTCGCCCTGGCGCTCAACTTGGTGGGGGTGCCGATGAGCCCCGACCGACTTCATCGCGCCCTCACACCGCGCGGCATCGATGCGTGGGACTTCTCTTCGCCCGAGATCCTGCGCGCGTGCATCCCGGCTGCCAACGGTCTGTTTTCGGCGCCCGATCTGGCGCGCTTCTACGCGATGCTCGCGAACGGTGGCTCGCTCGATGGCGTGCGCCTGATGTCCGAGCAGACGGTGCGCGAGGCGGCGACGGTGCAGGTCCGCGGGCCCGACGGAGTGCTGACCCTGCCCATGAGCTGGAGCCTCGGCTACCACGGCGTCTTCAGCCTGCGTGGCGTGGTGCGTGGGGCATTTGGCCACTCCGGGTATAACGGGTCGGGCGCGTGGGCGAGCCCCGGCCAGCGGGCGGCCCTCGCCTACGTGGTCAACGCCGGCACCGGGACGCCCGTGGGCGACTGGCGGCTGCTCAAGCTCACGACCACGGCCCAGGCTTGCCTGCGCATGCGTAGCGCCACGGCCGCATGATCCCACCCGGCGGCGGTGCCGCGCATCGGACGACCCCGGGCGTCCCGCTGACAGGGGCCCTGAGCAATCTCGACCGCGCCTCGTGTTCAGGCATGCGGACTGCAAGAGGCGTGTTCCAGGCCGCGCGACTCGTTGCCGCCACGACGGTATTTGCCGTAACGGCCAGGGTTGCGCGACCATCGAGAGTGAAGACCAGGAGGGAATGATGTCTCGAAAGGAACGCGGTCGCAGGGAGCCTGCCAACGATCAACGCAGCTTTCGATCGCTGGTCACGCAGAGCGTCGCGAATGTCCTTTTCGAGGGACTGTCGCGGGCGAGTCGACTGAATCCATTCATGGACCCGAGTCGCCACCGGGTCGAAGTGATCCGGGACATCCCTTACGCGGGAAGCAACCATCCATCGCATCGCCTCGACGTCTATCGGCCCATCGACGCCACGGAGCCGCTGCCGGTCATCTTGTATCTGCACGGCGGCGGCTTCTCGCTCCTCTCCAAGGAAACTCACTGGTTGATCGCGCTGCAGTTCGCGCGCGCCGGTTACGTCGTCTGCAACGTCAGCTACCGACTCGCCGGAGACCATCCGTTCCCGGCCGCGCTCGAAGACGCCGTGGACGCGCTGTGTTGGATCGACCGCAATGCCGAGCAGTGGGGCGGCGACACGAGCCGCTTCGTCATCGCAGGCGAGTCCGCGGGCGCCAACCTCGCGACCGGCTTGGCCATCGTCACCTCGTACCGTCGCAGCGAGCCGTACGCGCAGCGCGCCTTCCGAACGGGGCTCAGGCCGCGTGCAATCATTGCCGGCTGCGGCCTGCTTCAGGTCTCCGATCCAGATCGGTTCGCGCGTCGACGGCGGGTGCCCTTCTGGATCCGCACGATGCTCGAGAGCATCAGCCGTGACTACCTGCGTGGTCTGACCAGAGGGGCCGAGCTGGCCGATCCGCTCCTCATCCTCGAACGCGGTGAGACGCCGGAGCGCCCGCTGCCGCCGTTCTTCGCGTTCGCGGGTACGCGCGACCCCATCCTCGACGACACGCGCAGGCTTGGCCGCGCGCTGCAGGACCTCCATGTGCCGCACGAGGTCGAGATCTACCCCGGCGAGCTGCACGCCTTCCACGCGCTCCCGTACAGCGCCGCGTCGCGACGATGCTGGCGAGAGACACTCTCCTTTTTGCGCCGCAACCTGGACGAGCGTCTCGCCCCGCCGGAGTCGATGCGTGTGCCCGCTGGCCGCGCGCAGTCACACACTCCGCGAAAGAAAGTAGGAACTTGAGTATCGATGACATGTAGGAGCAGCGCGCACTCCTAGTCGAAGCTAGGCTGCGCGAATGCATCGTCTGAACTACTTGGATGCCCAGTTCCTGCACATCGAGGATGTAAATTCTCCGATGCACATCGCCAACGTGGCGGTGTTCGAGGGCCCTGTTCCCAGTCAGGAGCAGATCGAGCAGCTGATCGAATCGAAGCTGCACCTGTTGCAGCGTTATCGTCAGCGCATCCGCTTCGCGCCGCTCGACCTGGGTCGTCCAGTATGGGTCGACGATCCCAGGTTTTATCTGCGCTACCACGTGCGTCGCACCGCGATTCCAGAGCCGCACAACTTCGCTGCGCTGTGGCGCCTGATGGGCCGACTCATGTCGCAGCTGCTCGATCGCAGCCGTCCACTCTGGGAGATCTGGGTCGTCGAGGGGCTCGAAGATGGGCGCTGGGCGATGATCCAGAAGTCGCACCACGCGATGGTCGATGGCGTCAACGGCACCGGTCTGATCGGCATCATCCTCGACAAGTCTCCCGATGCGCCGCTGCAAGAGCCGACTCGTTGGTTGCCCGAGGCCGAGCCGACGACCTTCGCACTGCTCGACGGTGCGGTTCGTGGCTACCGTGAAGATGTGGAGCAATGGCAGCGCGCCATGCGCGACGACCTCAAGCACTTCACCCGCGCCATTCGCTCCTACCGAGAGCTCGCCGAGGGCTTTGGCGAGCTCGGCCGCAAGCTCCTGCAGACGCGCTCCGTATCGAGCCACGGCAAGTTGGGGCCGCACCGCAGCTACGCCCCGGCACGCGCGCGCATCGCGGACATTCAGCTCATCCGCAAGGCGTTCGGCGGCACCATCAACGACGTCGTGCTTGCCTGCGTCAGCGCTGGACATCGCGCACTCCTCGCGCATCGTGGCGACGATCCCTCGCGCGCGGTCATCCGCTCCTTGGTGCCTGTGTTCGTGGGACAGGTCGCAGGCACCGCCAGCTTCGGCAACCGCGTCTCGGCGCTGTACTGCGATCTCCCCGTGCACGTGGCGGACCCGGTCAAGCGTCTGCGCGCCGTGTCGACGGAGATGACGCGCCTCAAGGAGTCGCACATGAGTGAAGCCGGCGCGCTGCTCACTGCGCTGGGCGACCTGGCGGCCCCTTGGACCGTCGCGCAACTCACCCGTCTGTATGCTCGGCTCAATCAGATCTTCCCGCAGCGCTCCGTAAGTACCGTCACCACCAATGTGCCTGGTCCGCGCGAGCGCCTCTACTGTCTCGGTCGCAGAATGATCGAGTCTTACCCTTACGTCCCGATCGGTCAGGGCACCCAGGTTGGCACCGCCGTCCTCTCCTACGACGGTCAGCTCACCTTCGGCGTCACGGCCGACTACAACACGCTGCCCGATGTGAGTGTCATGGTGCAGGCCATCGAAGCGGACCTGGATGTCCTGCTCAAGCGCGCGCGCGAGGTGCTGCTGCAAGACGGATCCCTCGAGCCCGAGCAAGACAAGCGCCCCGACGTCGCACGCCTCTCCGAAGGCAGTGAGCCCAAGCTCGCATCATTGGCGCGCCTGACAGCAGACTCGACCCCGAGGACGTAGGCGGCAGACGCCTCATAGTCTGTTCAGCGAGTGAACAGGCCGAGCTGCCTAGCTGCGCGCGCTGGTCGCTCGAACGTGCGGGATGCGAGCGGGCCTGCGTCGGGAGTGTTCGCGCGGTCGTCGCCGGGACGTGAGTAAGGTAAGCCGAGACGTCGGCAAGTCGTCTCGTAGAGCGCCGCAGCGAGCTTGGTGTAACCGTCCGGCGCTTTGGCGCGCGTTAAGATGACCTTCGCGCGCGACGGCGACAAAACTTGGTGCACCCTCTCGGCGAACACGACGTCCACCGGAGTCGGCAAGCGCAAGAAGCTCAGCGTCGCACGTGTGGCTCCCGCCTCCTTGGCCTCGTTTAGCAGCTCGCCGAGGCGCTCCTCGCTCGCACCCACGATGAAGGGAGCCACACTGATGCCCACGTCGAGTCCGGCACCCGCCAAGCGTCGTATGATTCGCATGCGACGCGCCGGCGTCGGCACCAGGGGTTCGAGCGCCCGCGCTACGTCCGTGTTCCAGAGCGAGATGGAGACACTCACCGTGACCCGCGCGCTGTCGCGCAACTGCGTCAGCACGTCCAAATCTCGCTCGATCAGCGCGCCCTTTGTGATGATCGCGACCGGGTTCCGGTATTCGGCGCATACCTCGAGACAGCGCCGGGTCAACTGATAGGCAGCTTCGATCGGCTGGTAGCAGTCCGTCGCGCCGCTGAACACGACCACGTCTCCCTTCCAGGATTTGCTCTCGAAGGCCTCTCGCAGCAGCTCCGGCGCGTTTGGTTTCATCACGATCTTGGTGTCGAAGTCTGTCCCGGCCCCGAAGCCTAGAAGCTCGTGCCGTCGCCTGGCCTCGCAGTATGCGCACGCGTGCTGACAGCCCCGGTATGGATTGAGTCCGAACTCGAAGCCCACCTTGGCCGGATCGTTTCGAGACAAGATCGAACGTGCGTTGTCCTCGAAGACCTCGAAGTGGGTTGGCGGTATCTCGTCGAGATATTCGAGGGTTCTTTCCAACCACGGATTGGGCGGGTTAGAGACTTGTCGAACGCTCGTCATCGTGCCGGATGCGCATGTTCGATGGACGCCGCCGCTCCGAGTCCTGTCGCGGGACGGGAGGGTTGGCAGACTGGGCAGTGAAACATCGCGCGGCCACCGCTGGTGGTGCGTAGGATGGCTGCTCCACAGACGCGGCACGTGCTGCGCTTGTAACAGTAGAGCGACTCGGATCGCTTGGTGCGGCGACGG
>Ga0190275_10003556_pt1 | contig 11155 bp, 10 predicted proteins | sample Popmic550T_FD_133745 | JGI IMG/M metagenome (GOLD analysis project Ga0190275, IMG submission 133745) | Populus adjacent soil microbial communities from riparian zone of Yellowstone River, Montana, USA - 550 T | ecosystem: Environmental > Terrestrial > Soil > Riparian zone > Trees stand | place...
CGTATCGGGGAGTCGTGTCGGACACGGTGCTCGACGCCCCGGGATTCCTGGCTGCCCGGGAGCGATTCTGGACTGCCGCGTTGACCGACGAGCGCTTTCGCGAGAACCGTGCGGCTGTCGCCGAGCGGGACGGCGAGCTGGTCGGGATCGCGATGTCAGGCCCGCCCAACCGACCGAGTCAGCCGAAGTCGGGGCAGCCCCCTCCGCTCGTGCCCGATCACCCGCCGTAGGGCGGTGGCGGCCGGGACTTCCGGCCCCGGGCACAGGCCACCCCCGGATGCCAACCTGGGTCGCCCGTCCCCGACCGCGGAGGCCACCCATGGACGATCCGACCATCCACTCGCGCAGCAGCAGGGGGGAGACGGTCGCGTTCGCACCGCCGTACGAGCGCGACGGCACCACCGTCATCACTGCTGCGGCCGCCCGCGCCCACACAGCCACTCGCGGGAACGGGACGGCGGCCGACGAGCGGGCATTCGATGCCCAGATGTCCGGCGCCAGACCTCTGGGTGCGTTCGTCGTCCGGGACGGCCGGGTGCGCTGGCACCCCGTGGTCGACGTGACCCGGGTGATCACGACGGCGGAGCTCGTCGTCGGCGGCGTCCTGATCGCCCGGCGGTTGGCCGCTCGTCCGAGTGGGGCCAAGGCGCTGGTGACGATGGGTCCCGGCGGCTGGGTGAGCATGAAAGGGGGCGCGATGGCCGTCCGCCCCGCGGAACGGGGGTGGCGACGTCGGCGGCAGCACACTGCCGCGTCCACAGCGCGTACCCGCCGGCCATGGTGGGCACGGCTGCTGTCCGCCACGGCCCTCGAGTCGATCCTCGTGAGATGAGGCCCCACGCCTGAGAGGGGCGCCCGCCGTCACATCGCGCTGCGGGGGGAACCGTGGTCCGGTGTCGGGCTCCGGATCGGTGCCAGGGGGTCGCGACCGTCGAGTGTTCCGCGCGCCGAGATCACCGCGAACCGGGCGAAGAGCTCCTCGGCGTACCACTGCTCCTGGGGCGTGCGGCGGACGACGGCGGCGTGCGCCCGCCGACCGTAGGCGAACGCGTTCATGGACGCGGCGCCGTCCCAGATGCTGAACGTGCCCTGAAGGCCGACCGGCGCCTCACCGATGCCGAGTGCTGCGAGGAGACCGGGGGACGAGTGCAGGTCGGTGGCGACGGGTGGCACGGCGCGCCAGAAGCGTGCCGTACGCCGCATCGTCAGCCTGGCGCGGGTCACGGCCGCGACGGGCCCCTCCCACGCGGCGGACTCTGGCCGACCGAAGGGTTCCTGACGGGACCAGCGCCCGCGGGAGGACAACGGGCGCAGGTGAGTGGACCACTCCTCCTTGGCGATCTGCCGCCAGGCGCGGACGACGGCGCCCGCCTCGAACGCCGCGGCTGCTGCCGGGTCGTCCCAGGCCGCGAGCAGACCCCACCGGCACGGGTCGGCGTCGCCCGGCGTGAACGTCCGTCCGGCCCCCGTGCCCAGCAGTTTGGCGAACCGCACGCCAGGGGTGCGCCGAAGCGGCCGGCGGTGGACGGCCATGTGCCAGAGGGCCCGGGGCACCGCCGTGCAAGGCACGCGCCAGAGGTGCAGCGTTACCAGGGCGGGCACGGTCACGGTCCGATCCTGCCCGCACCCGCGGTGCCGAACCCGGCGAGTCCTCAGCCGACGGAAGGGCGCCGGCCGGAGGCGCGTCGTTCCGCGTGCTCCTTGATCCCGTGCAGCATCCGACGGGTCATCAGGAGGGTCACCGGCTCCATCACGCGGCCGGCGACGCGGGCGGCGAGCTGTTGCGCCACCTCCGTCCGCGACCGCGCCAGCAGCCGGCAGCGCCCATCGGCCCCGGAAAGGAGGTGGAAGGACCAGACGCCGTTCCACGGGTGCTCCGGGGGTGACTGCCGGAGCACCAGCGTCCGGCCGGGATCCACGCGGGCCACCCTGAAGGAGTAGCCGGCCGGGATGGGCCCGTAGCCCTCGGGCACGACGACCACCCGGTCGCCGGGGGACAGGTGCTGCCACTCCTCGCGGATCTCGTCTGTGGTGTGGATGTCGAGGCCGATGAGGTTCTCCAGCCAGTCGTAGCTGTACATCCCACCGCGGTCCTGGCCCATCTGCACGAGCCAGGCCCAGGCCTCCTCCGCCGGTGCGTGGACCATAACGGCGATCGTGGTCTGCTCGGCCGGATCGGGCACGAGCTCGTCGCCCGGCAGGGCCGCGGTCACCTCCTCGGCCGTCGCCCCCCAGTTCCGCCGGAGGTGCGATGCCTGCAGGGCGGCCGCACCCCCGGCGGCGGTGACCATCAGTCCGCGCAGCATCACCGGTCCCTCCTGCCGGGAGGAACGTCCAGGGCGAGTTCGACCAGGCGCAGTTCGCCGTAGCGGAACTCACCCTCGGGAAGGTGCCAGACGGCCGCTCCGCCCGTCGGCCTCGGTCGGCCGTCGGCGACGACCCAGTCGGGAACCGGCGTGCTCCAGGTCGCCCGCACCAGTCCTCCGGGCAGGTCGGCGTACCGGTCGTCGGTCACGAAGTCGCGGGGGAGGTCGTCGCCGCCGAGGAAGACCTCCGCGGCCACGGTCCTGCCGGCGTCGCTCACCGAGACGCGGAAGGAGTCCTCGCCCATGTCGTCCCAGCTGGTCCGTGTCGTCAGGAGCATGGACGGCGCCATCAGCACCGCGTCGTTCAGCCAGGTCACCAGCTCGCCGGTATCGAACTCGGGACCGGACCCGTCGGCGACGGTCACCACGCCGAGCGCCTTGCCCAGCATCCGGCCGCGTCCCTCCCGGTAGGTGTCCCAGCCCCACATCGGAACGACCCCGGCGACCATCAGCCGCATCCGGAAGAGGCGGGCGATTCCGGGCGCGGTGTTGTACTGCCAGGCATCGCACGGCATCCACGCCTGGTCGCGCCGACGGCGGAACCGTCCGACGAAGTGCGCCTGCAGCGACCTCGCCGGCGGTCGGCCGACGACGCCCATCGCCCGCAGGTACCGGACTACGGCCGGGGGCAGGTCGGCCAGGTCGGCCTCGGACACCGGATCCGGCGCCTGCTCCCACGGGAGCCCGGCGGCTCCGACGCGGCGGACGAACGCATACGGCGGTCGCCCGCCGACGGCGGTCCGCTCACGAGTTCGGGTGGACACCGGCAACCTCCGGGGGGACAGGCGCACTCGTGGGCACGGCGCGGAGAAGAGCGGCGAGCAGGCGCGCCCCGACGACCCCGAGCACGCCGAAGCCGGCGATCGGTCCCAGGGCCTCGGGGAGGGTGAAGGAGACGCCGGCCGCCACCTGGAGGGCGGTGCCCAGGGAGATCGTCGGCAGGAGCAGGACGACGGTGACCAGCAGGGGCGCGGCGATCAGGTAGCCGAGCGGTTCCCGACGCCGCACGAGCAGCCCGGCGAGGGCGGCGGCCGGCGCCAGCACGGCCAGGTCGAGCGCGACGGTCACCGGTGTGGTGTAGACGTCGAGGAGGGGCGGCGCCGTGCCCTGCAGGAGGGCCGTGACGAGCGGTTGCAGCCACACGACCGCGGTGACCCCGGCCGAGACGAACAGGAAGCGGGAGAGGGCGCGATGCGGCACGGCGGGATCGGCGGCGACCGCGGCCAGGACGGAGCGGTCGACGGCGGCGAAGGCGGCGAGGAAACCCCAGAGCCCGGTGGCCAGCAGGGTGACGTAGGCGAGGAACAGCGGGTTGTAAGCCACTCCGAGGGCGTAGCTGGCGTAGACGTAGAGCAGGTAGCCGAACGAGCCCGTCATGAGGAGCGTGCCCCGAGGCGAGCCCTCCCGGTGCTGCAGCCAGGCCGTCACCACGAGCGGGATGCCCAGGGCGAGCACCACCGCGTCCACCGCGGTGTTCCCGGCGGCGGCGAACACGGTGTCGTAGCGGTACAGGCCGTCCCCGGCGAGTTGGGCGGTCTGCCCCCGTGGGGTCGTCACAGTCACCGGGTGGCCCGACGGGCGCAGCAGGAGACCGGCGAACGCGGCGGCCGCCCCCACGGCGGCCACAAGTCCGGGCAGCCGGCGGAGTGGTCTCAGCATCTGGTTCCTCGCATCGTCAGGCTCTCCCCGGCTCGTTCGGACCGCTGCGCCACCAGCTGGACTCGAGCGGAACGGCGGGGGATGCGTCATCGTCCACGGGGACGAGGCGCAGCAGTGGGATCCGGCGGTCGGTCCGGGCGCGGTAGCGGGCGTAGTCGGGTGCCGTGGCCAGAACCCGCGGCCACCACGCGTCGGCCTCGGCCGGTGACATCTCCTCCGCACGCACTCGCACGGTCCGACCCTCGACATCGACCGTCGCTTTCGGGTGGTCGGTGAGGTTCAGGTACCAGGCGGGGTGTGTCGGCATCCCGCTGTTGGCCGCCACGACCACGAGGTCGCCGCCGTCGGTGAAGTACTGCACGACGACGGTGCGGGGCTGCCCCGAACGTCGACCGGTTGTCGTCAGGACCAGTGCTCGGCGGCGCCACAGGCGGACGGCCTGGCCACGGGTGCGCCGCAGGAGCCAGGCCCCGATCCGGACCGAGTGCCGGTCGATGGCGTTCTCGACACGGGTTGTCAGGCGCACCCTGGTACTGGGCGCAACCCGAGGTCGGGTGGTCACGCCGGCGACGCTAGGAGATGCGGCACGGGACCGAGGAGTGCACAAGGTCACCCGCACCGGGCCGTTCGTCCCACCGTGCCGCCGGTCGCCGGGAGCTGGACGGCCCCATGGCCCGCTTCGACTTGTCCCCGCTGCGATCACCGATCGACGCCCGATCGAAGCGTGCTGTGCTCACGGAGGTCCTGCACCGGGCCCGGGACTTCTAGCGGCGATCGGGCGCCGTAGCCGCGAGGCCGGTGCCGAGGACGACGATCCACAGGACCACCGGGTACACGATCCAGCGCTCCACGCCGCCCTCGCCGAGCCGGTCGAAGACAGCCAGGTCACCGAGGAACGTGTACCCCACGAGGAAGGCCAGCGCGACGCTTCCGAGGAGCAACGACACCGGGCGCAGCACCCGAGGCAGCAGGCGAGCCGCCAGGATCGCTGCGAGTCCGCCGCTCAGGAAGGTGGCGAGGGAGACCAGCTCGTGCACCGCCATCACCGTGTTGCCCGGGAAGAATCCCACTCCGACCATCCCGATGCCCAGGGCGGCGATCGGCACGGTGGCGAGGAGACCGGCGCGGGAGCGGTACAGCAGCACAGCGGCACCAGCGATCAGCAGCCCGGCCACGATCATCGTGGTGTTGAAGATCGCCGCGGACGGTTGCCGCACGATGTCCTCGGGACGCATGGCGGCGAGGTCGCTGACCGTGTTCTGGTTGGCGCTGTAGTCGGCAGGATAGAGCACCTCGGCGGTGATGATGCCCAGGAGCACCCCGCTGCCGGCGACGAGCAGGAGCAGACCGGCCCGGGCGCGGTCGCGGGAGCGGAGGGCACCCTCGGTGGCGGGCTCCAGACTGCTGCGTGTCGTAATCACTGCGGTCCTCCAGGACGGACGATGCGATGTGTCTGCCGATGACCACCCTGGCCGTGACCGGAGAGCGCGACTCAGGGGCAGAGGTCCCCGGCCGTCGGGCAGCACGTCACCATTCGTACGGAGCGGCGTGCGGCGCTCCCGAGCCCGGAGTCCTGGACCATCGCGTGGGCACGGACCAGGTCAGCGGCGCCGTCCCCAACGGAAGTAGGCGAGCGGCCCGAAGAAGTTGATGGCGATGACCAGTGCCCAGCGCGCCTTGGACCCGTTGACCGTGTCGGCTGGTCGGGTCGCGAGATCGGCCCAGGCCGTCGCAGCGAGGGAGACCTGGACGGAGCCAAGCGCCAGGACGAGCGTCTGCTGTCGCGGGCTGAGGTCCTTCCAACGGCGGCGGGTCATGGCGATGTCCTCCAGCGTCGCCGTGGGGCGGTCACGGGTGGGGCCGGGCGGCTTCGAGCAGGACACGCCGCTCCGCTGCCGCCAGGGCGCGTCGGGTCGCCGGTACCGCGGTGGGCTCGACCGAGACGGACGTGATGCCGGCGCGCACCAGGTGCTCGACGAACGCAGGTCGCTGCGACGGCGCCTGTCCGCACAAGGACGACGGGATGCCCATCCGGCGGGCGGTCGCGATCACCTGCTCGATGACCGCGAGCACCGCCGGGTCGGCCTCGTCGAACAGCTCCGCCAGGTCGACGGAGTCCCGGTCGACGCCGAGGACCAGCTGCGTCAGGTCGTTGCTGCCGATCGAGACGCCGTCCACCCCGAGGCCGATGTACTCGGGCAGCCAGTACGCGACCGAGGGCACCTCCGCCATCACCCATCGCTTCAGGCCGCGCTGGCGGCCGAGCGCAGAGTCGTCGACGAGGGCGAGGCAGGCCTCGAGCTCCCACCGGGTGCGGACGAACGGGATCATGAGCGCGACGCCGGGGAACTCCTCCCGCACCCGGGCGAGCGCGGCCAGCTCCAGCCGGAAGAACGACGGGTCGTGGACGTACCGGTAGCAGCCGCGGTACCCGATCATGGGGTTGTCCTCGACGGGCTCGTACTCCTCGCCCCCTGCCAGCCCGCGGAACTCGTTGCTCCGCAGATCGGCCGATCGGTAGGTCACCGGACGGGGGAAGAAGGCCCGGGCGATGGTGCTGATCGAGTCTGCCAGGTCGGTCACGACCTGCTCGGACTCCCCGGCGGCGATCAGCGCCGAGGGATGGCAGCCCTTCAACGCCCGCGTGAGGAGCAGCTCGGCGCGGAGCAGGCCCACGCCGTCGACGGGCATGGCTGCGACCGCGGGCGCCTGGGCCGGATCGGCCAGGTTGACGTACAGCCCGGTGCCGGTGACCTCAACGGACGGGGCCGGACCCGCGGGAGCGACCGCCGCCGGCGCGGGCGGTCCGCCGGCGAGATGCCCGGGCCAGACCCGACCGGTATCGCCGTCGACGGTCACCATCTGTCCGTCAGTGAGCGTTCGGGTGCCGGTGCGCGTGCCGACCACCGCGGGCACACTCAGCTCGCGGGCCACGATCGCCGCGTGGCAGGTGACCCCGCCGGTGTCGGTGACCAGGGCAGCGGCGCGGCGGACCGCCGGCATCCAGTCCGGGTTGGTCAGCGGCGCAACGAGGACCTCGCCGTCGACCATCCGGACACCCTCGGCGGGGGAGTGCAGGACCCGCACCCGTCCGGACGCGCGCCCCGGGGAGGCGGCGAGGCCGAGGAGGAGGGGGACGGTCGTCTCGGCGTGCGTGTCGTCGGCGGCGGGTACCGCCCCGGTACGGCCGAGGGTCGTGATCGGGCGTGTCTGGACCAGCGAGAGGGCGCCCTCCGTGAGCACCCACTCCACGTCCTGGGGGCAGCCGTAGTGCTCCTGGACGCGCAGCACGAGGGCAGCGATCTGCTGCGCCTCGGCACGGCTCAGTACCGGTCCGGCCTCTGCCTCGTCGATGGGCAGCACCCGGTCACCCCCACCCGGCGCGGCGACGATCTTGGAGCTCTGCGTGCCCCGGTGCACCTCGAGCAGTTGCGGGCCCTCGGCGTCGAGGACGTACGTGTCCGGCTCCGTCCGCCCGCTCACGACGACCTCGCCCTGGCCCCACGCGGCCTCCAGCACGACCCGGTCGCGGCGGCCGCTCACCGGATCGGCCGTGAACGCCACGCCGGCCTTCTGCGCCCGGGCCATCAGCTGGATGACGACGGCGATGTCGGGCAGATCGTCCTTGCCGTGCTCGGCCCGGTAGGCGACCACCCGGGGGGTGAAGGCTGACGCCCAGCACTCGGTCACCGCGTCAAGCAGCGTGTCGGCCCCGCGGACGTTGGTGAACGTCGCGTTCATGCCGGCGTAGGAGGTGTCGGCGCTATCCTCGCCCACCGCGGACGAGCGCACCGCGACCGACGCGTCGGCACCCAGGCGTCCGTACTCCGCGCGGATGCCGTCGGCGACCTCGGTCGGCATACCGGCGTCGCGGATGCTGGCCTGGAGGCGGAGGCAGGCGGCTGCCAGGAGGTCCTCCGTCGCGCCCGAGGCTCGCTCGCGCGCCGCGGCCAGCGCCGACTCGTTGAGCGTGACGATGCCGGCTCGGGAGGGCTCCACCGCGCGCCGGAACGACGACGCCAGGACGACGAAGCCCCCGGGGACCGGGAACCCCGCGGCGAGCATCTCGCCGAGGTTCGCGCCCTTGCCGCCGGCCCGGTCTTCGTCCCCGGACCCCAGGGAGGAGAGCCGTGCCACGAACACGGGCTCCGCGGTCGGCGCGGTGTCGCCGGCAGGGTCGAGCTGGGCGCCGGGGACGGGGCGCGTGGTGGTGTCGGTCATCGCTGCTCCTCGGGATCAGGCTCGGGCTCTGCGCGGAATCAGACCCGGGCCATCGGCCGGCCCGCCGGCACCGAGCCACGGGCGTACGCCGTCTCCCCGAGGATCCACGTCCCGACGACGGCGACGATGAAGACCGCGAGGAGCGTCTCGCTGGTCCCGACCCAGACCGTCGCCACGCCGAGTGCCAGAGCGACGACCCCTGTGCCGAGCGCGGCCCGGTGCACGGGCTCCGGGTCGAACGCGGCTCGTCCTGCGACGAGGGCGGCCGCGATCCCCAGGATCAGCCCGGTCGCTCCCATGCCCCGCGGGTCTTTGATGAACGGCATCTCGCCCCACACGAGGTAGCCGATGTAGGGCACCACGATCGCGGCGACGAGCAGCGTCGCGAGGATGTTCTTGCCGGTGATCCTCATGGTCCGTGCCTCTCTCGATCGGGTCGTTCTGACAGGCACGAGCGTGGCGGAGGTGGGTTCCAGCGCGATGGGGCCGGAGGTCCCGTGGACGGGAGACGGTTGTCGTGTCGTCCGCAGGCCGGATGGCGGTCCGGTACGGACCATCGGCTACTGCCATCGGCGCGCAGCGCGGCGACGCTGCACGAGATCGCAGTGCCAGAGCAGCCGGCTGTATCCGCGCCTACGTGCTGCGGGCCGGCCGGCGGTGGCCAGGTTCCCGGAACGTCACTCCGGAGGACCGCTTCCACTTCGGGGTCGACGCGGACCTCAACGACGAGCGGCTGGCGGCCGTGGCTCCGCATGCCCGCGCAACGAAATCTCCAGGCTGCCCCGGGGATCGAGCCGGAAGTCCCGGTCGCGGACACGCACAGGGAGGACGGTCGCTCCGTCCCCCGTGCCGCCGACGTTGAGCGTCCGGTGGTCCACGGCCACCTCGATCTCGGGGTGCCGCCGGTAGCGCAGCCGGAACCGCAGACCGCGGAGGGCGTCGGGCAGGAACGGGTCGAAGCCGAGGACGTCCTGCCGGGTCTCCAGCCCGGTGAACCCCCGCTCCAGCAGGTCGACCGTGCCGGCCATGGCGCCCAGGTGGAGGCCCTCGCCCGTCGTCCCACCCTGGACGTCGGCGATGTCGCTCTCCAGCGCCTCGAGGAAGAAGCTCCACGCCGTCCGCCGGTCCCCGCGGGCCAGCACCCACGAGTGCACCACCTTGGACAGCGTCGACCCGTGGCAGGTCCGGGCGAGGTAGTACGCGATCGTCCGGGGGATGGTGCGCCGGTCGTGCGGATACCCCAGCCGTTCGAGGACGGCGTACAGCTCGTCGGCGGTGAGCAGCTGGAACAGCATCAGGACATCGGCCTGCTTGGAGACCTGATAGCGGTTCGGGGAGTCGCCCTCGGCCTCCAGGATGCGGTCCAGCCGGCTGATGTCGCCGTACCGCTGCCGGTATCCGGCCCAGTCCAACTCCTCCAGCGCGGCGTATCCCCGGAACTGCAGGAGGACGCCGTCGTCCCAGCTCAGCCGGAGCTTGCGGCTGACGTGCTGCCACTTCTCCAGGTCCGAGCGACGGATGTCCAGTGCGTCCAGCAACTCGTGCCGCCGGCCCGGCGGGAGGACCTCAAGGCACTCGAGCGCGCGCGTGAGCGTCCAGGCGGCCATCACGTTGGTGTAGGCGTTGTCGTCCAGGCCTGGCTCGTCGCGGAACGGGAGCCTGTCGTGGTACTCGTCGGGGCCCATCACCCCACAGATGTCGAACCGGTCGTCGACCGCGTCGTACGTGGCCAGGTCCGCCCAGAACGTCGCGATCGACAGGATCAGCTCGGCGCCGTACTCGGTCAGGAAGTCGGTGTCCCCCGTGGCCTCGTAGTAGCGCCAGGTGTTGTAGGCGACCGCGAGCCCGATGTGCCGCTGCAGATGGGAGTTGTCCGGCAGCCAGTGGCCCGATCGCGGGTTGAGATGCATCGTCTGCGACTCCTCCCGCCCCGTGGACCCGCTCTGCCACGGGAACATCGCACCCCGGTGGCCGGCCCCGCGGGCGCTCGCCCGCGCCTGGGGGAGGCGTCGCCACCGGTAGAGGAGCATGGCGCGGGCGACCTGCGGGAGCCGGAGGTTCAGGAACGGCAGGACGAACACCTCGTCCCAGAAGACGTGCCCGCGGTACGCCTCGCCGTTCAGGCCGCGGGCCGGGATGCCGACGTCGAGGTCGATGCTGTGCGGGGACACGGTCTGCAGCAGGTGGAAGACGTGCAGCCGCAGGACCAGCGAGGCGCGCACCGGGCCACGGATCTCGACGTCGCAGCGGAACCACAGGTGGTCCCAGGCCAGCTCGTGCCGGACCAGCGCGTCGGGGAGCTGCCCGGCGCGGTCGATCTCGTCGCGTGCCGCCTCGAGCGGTTCGCCGATGCCGCGGTCCCGGGATGTGCAGAGGGCAGCGAGTTTCTCCACGGTGACCGGCCGTCCGGACTCCATCGCCAGGGTCAGGTCCACCGCCGCGAACCCGGGCTCGAGGACCGCCTCCGAGGCCACCGGCTGGGCGACTCCGTCGGCCAGGACCCGGTGCCGCGCCGCCAGCCCGATCCGGACCTTCGACTGACTGGTCTCCGCCGACAGGACGACGGTCTCGTCGCACACACCGGCGTCGACGCCGGCCAGGTGCCGGCCGCCAAGGCCCCGGTAGCGGGCCACCCCGTCGTTGGTGACGCGCCCGTCCAGCCCCGAGCGGACGGTGAGCGGCCCCGACCAGTTCTCGGCGACGAGCGTGCAGTCGATGGCCGCCAGGAACGGATCGGCCATCGAGACCAGCCGGTGTTGCGCGACCTTCGTCCGCCGTCCCTCGTCGTCCTCGACGCCGAACCGGCGGGTGAGCACGCCCCGTCGGAGGTCGAGCTCCTGCACGTAGTCGGTCACCGTGAGGGCCGACAGGTCGAGCCAGGCGCCGTCGCCGATGCGGAAGGTCAACGA
>Ga0190275_10003557_pt1 | contig 11150 bp, 6 predicted proteins | sample Popmic550T_FD_133745 | JGI IMG/M metagenome (GOLD analysis project Ga0190275, IMG submission 133745) | Populus adjacent soil microbial communities from riparian zone of Yellowstone River, Montana, USA - 550 T | ecosystem: Environmental > Terrestrial > Soil > Riparian zone > Trees stand | place...
AAATCCGCATCAGTCGTCATGCCGGGCTTGACCCGGTATCCACCTTCTTCTTGCAGCGATGGCCAGTAGAAGATGGATCCCGGATCAAGTCCGGGATGACTCCCGGATCAAGTCCGGGATGACTCCCGGATCAAGTCCGGGATGACGATTCAGGTTAAGCGCACGATGCTCTAGCGGTAGAAGCGGATGTTGCCGAGCTCCAGCCAGGCGCCGCCGCCCGGCTCTCCTTCAAGCCGGAACAGAAGGGCCCGGAGCCGCGCCGGATCCAGCCGAGCTTCGGCCAGGGGGCTTCGGAAGGCGCTGAACGGTATCCGGATCTCGCGCCGGGTCTCGCCCGCTTCGAACCTCGCCCGGAACCAGCTTCTCGGGTGGATCGCGTAGCTGTTGAGAAGCAAGGCATATTCCCCCGCCCCGCGCGCCTCGAAGGCGAGACCGGAAAAGCTGCTCGCGTCGGCGAGATGGACCGCGCCCCTGGTCAGCGGCAGCTGCAGCTCCGCGAACGGCCGCGGCGAGGCGCCCATGCCGGCCATCAGGAACAGCCGTCCGCCGGGCATTGGCGCGAGGTCGAGATGGCTGTGGTCGAACCCGGGATCGGTGCCTTCGACCGGCAGGGTGTCGAGGTCGGTGCGGCCGGCGGGGCCGGCGCCGGTGTGGATCGGGCCGGCCATGCGATGCACCGGCAGCGGCGACGGGCGCTCGTCCTCGAGCCGCTGCGCAAGGCGCCCGAGCGCCATCTCGCGACCGGCGACGAAGACCCGCCGGACGTCGTGGAGGTCGGCGATATGTTCGTCGGGCCGGCCGCCGGTGAGCACCAGGTCGGCGCGCTGCCCGGGCGCGATCCGGCCATGGTCGCCGCCCTGGCGGAGGATTCCGGCGCTGATGCTGGTCGCGGCGGCCAGCGCCTCGGCAGGCGTGAAGCCGAGGCGGGTCAGCCAGACGATCTCGCGAAGGGTCGCCGAGCCGTGATAGACTCCGCCGATGCCGGCGTCGGTGCCGATTCCGACGCGGATTCCGGCCGCTTTCAGTCGGCGCACATTCTCCCGCATGATCGTCCAGCGCAGGGAGTCCCGCGAACCTCGCTCGGCCGGCTCGGCCCTGAGCGCTTCCTCGCGGGCCCGTTCGGGGGAGCGCAGCCTGCGCCACTCGGCCGGCAGGAAGTCGCGGCCCTCCCGCGGCTCGTAGACAGCCAGGGTGGGGACGTAGGCGGTGCCGTTGGCCTTCATCAGGGCGATCAGGGCGTCGTCGACCAAAAAGTCGCCGATGCCGTGGCCGAGCGCGTCGACCCCCGCCGCGGCCGCGACCTTGGCGCCCTCCAGGGTGACGCTGTGGGTGATGACCGGAATCCCGGCGGCGTGCGCCTTCCCGACGATGACGGCCAGGGTCGGCTCGTTCATGCTGTTGAGGCTCGCCGAGCGGCCGTAGCGCCAGCCGTCGGCGAAGACCTTGATGACGTCGGGCCGGTAAGGCAGCGCCCGGGCCATGGCCAGATTGGCGGCGTTGGGAGTCGCCGCCTCGAGGGTGAAGGACCGGCCCCAGCCATATTCGGTGCCGTGGCCGCCGGGCACTCCGAGCCGGACCGCGAGCTGGAGATTGGGCGCCGCGACCTGCCCGGACGCGATCATCTCGCGTATCGGCGCAATCATCTCCGCCGACACCGAAAACTCGTTCACGGCCGTCACGCCGTTCAGGAGATAGCCGGCATAAGCCTTGGGGAGGTCGTCCGGAGCGTCGAAGCCCGGAGCGCGCAGGTGGGTATGGAGGTCGTGGAGGCCGGGAATCAGAGTCAGCCCGCGCGCGTCCACCACCCGGCTGCCCCTGGGCGCGCGGGCGGCCGGGCCCACGGCGACGATCCGATCGCCCCGAACGAGCACGTTTCCGACCTTGGCCGGAGCGCCCGTGCCGTCGAAGATGCGGGCGCCGCGGATCAGTGTCGCCCGCTCGGGCCCGTCGCGCTGCGCTGGAGCGAAGGCCGCCGCCGGTCCGAGCATGAGCCCGGCCGCCCAGAGGCCAAGAAGAAGCCGTCCCCACCAGGTCATCCGACCTCCTTTGGAACCGCCGCCAGCCTGCGACAAGCGCGACGACCTCCGCCATGCGCGAGGGTTATGGTGGCGCTCCTTCTCTGAATGACACGCACCTTATTGCTCCGCCGGGCTTTGGCTCTAGGCTGTGCGACGATGGGCGGACCGGCTTTCTTCCCCTCTCCCGTCCTTACGGGAGAGGAGGGGCCCACCGCGCAGCGGTGGGAGGTGAGGGTCTTGCGGAATCCAGAGTACAGACCCTCACCTCCCAAGCCGTCGGCTTGGGCCCCTCCTCTCCCGCAAAAAGCGGGAGAGGGGCTTCTACGGCTCGCGCTCGCTCTCGGCCTCGCTTTGGCCGCCGTTCCAGCCGCCGCCGATGAGCCCGCCAGCCTCCGGCAGCGTGTCGAAGCGAAGCTGAAGGAAGCCGGGCCCGGGACCCGCTTCGGGCTGGTCGTCGCGACCGAGGACGGACGGGAGATCGTCGCCATCGCCCCGGACTCGCGATTCATCCCGGCGTCCAACACCAAGATGTTCACCACCGCCGCCGCCTTCGCCACGCTTCCCGGGGTCGACTCGCCCGACCTGGAAGGGGGCGCCGCGGTCCGGCTCGAATCGCGGGGCCGGGGAGTCCCCGACGTCATTCTCGAGGGCCGGGGCGATGCCCGGCTCTCCAGCCGTCCCGACTGCGTGCAGGACTGTCTCGCGGCGCTCGCGGACGCCGTCGCGGCGAAAACGCGGGCCGTGGGCGACGTCATCGGGGACGACAGCCTGTTCCCGGACCAGCGCTGGAGCCCCGGGATGAGCTGGAACAACATCCCGACCCGCTCGGGCACCGCCACTTCGGCGCTGAGCCTCGACGATAACGAGCTGCCCATGCGCGTCTCGCCCGCAACGCTTGGGCAGCCCCCGAGGCTGGAGCTACTGCCTTATTATACGGTCGACAATCGTGCCGTGACCGTCGCGGCCGGGCCGACCGCGCTCGAGTTCGACCGGCTTCCGGGGACTCGGCTGCTGCGCCTGACCGGGACGATCGCGGCCGGAGCCGAACCCGAGCTGCTTCGCCTCGGAATCGACGATCCGGCGCATTATGCCGCCTGGCGGTTCAGGTCGCTGCTCGAGGACCGGGGGGTACGGGTGACGGGGGAGGCGACCGCTCGCCATCGGGCGCTTCGTCCCGCCGACGATCCCGCGATCCGCAACGGAGCGCCCCCGGCGCGTCCGCCCCGGTCCGAGCCACTTGCCAGGCTCACGCCGCCGCCGCTGGCCGCCGACATAGAGCTCACCAACAAGGTCAGCCAGAATCTGCACGCCGAGCTGTTGCTGCGCCGGGTCGGCCACCAGGGGGGCACGGGTTCGATCGCCGACGGGCTGGCGGCGGTCCGGGCGATGCTCGAGCGGGCCGGCGTGCCGCGCCCGGCCTACGACTTTTCGGACGGCTCCGGAATGTCGACCTACAACCGGGTCGCGCCCCGGGGGATGGTCGTCTTCCTGCGCTGGGCGGCCGCCCAGCCCTGGGGCGCCGCGTGGCGCTCGTCGCTGCCGGTCGGCGGGGTCGACGGCACCCTGGCGAGGCGTTTCGGCGGCACGTCGCTCGAGAAACGCCTCTTCGCGAAGACGGGGACGCTCAATGCCAGCTCGGCGCTGTCGGGCTACATGACCGCCAGAAGCGGGCGCACCCTGCTTTTCTCGGTCTTTGCGAACGACATCCCCCAGGGCATCCGGGCGACCGATGCGATGGACGCGGCCCTCGTGATGATCGCCGAGGCGAATTAGGATCGGCGAGGCCCCTTGATTCCTCCCCCGGATTTCCGGGGGAGGGGGACCGCGCGAAGCGCGGTGGAGGGGTTCTACGGGGTTGGAAGAACCCCTCCACCAGGCTTCGCCTGGTCCCCCTCCCCGAGAAATCTCGGGGAGGATTTCAAGGGCGCCACGCGCCGATCACCGCCTCCCCCGTGGCCCGGCGCAGCTCGGTGATTCCGCTTTCGCGGTGCCGGGTCGGGTGGATCCGGTTGGTGAGCAGGGTCCAGGCGAGGCGGCGGTCGAAGTCGATCCACAGACCGGTGCCGGTGAAGCCGGTATGCCCGATCGTCGCGGGCGAGCAGGAATCGCCGCCGTGCCAGCCTTCGAAGCGGCTTTCCCAGCCGCAGGTGCGGTCGGCATGGACCGGGGTCCGGATCGCCTCGAGCATCGCCGGCGAGGCGCCGCTGCCGTCGAGAAGGCCCTGGGCGAAGTCGAGGATTCCGGCGACCGTCCCGAACAGGCCGGCATGGCCCGCGGCGCCGCCCAGGGCCGCGGCATTCTCGTCATGGACCTCGCCGCGCATCAGCCGCCCGCGCCACGGGCAGTGCTCGGTCGCCACCGATCGCTCCGGCGGCGGGTCGAAGGTCAGTCCTTCCGGCAGAGGCCAGTCGGCCAGCTTCACCCCGGCGATCCGCTCGATCGCGATCCCGAGCAGGATGAAATTGATGTCGGAATAGACCGGCGGCCCGTGCCGCCATTGGCGCTGCACGACGAAGGCCCGGAGCCGGGCGGGATCGTCGCCGTAGGTGTAGATCGGCTCGACCGCCGGAAGGAAGGTGCGGTGGGCGAGGCAGTCGCGGAAGGTCAGCCGCCGCTCGGGCGCGCCCTCGATGTCGTACTGGCGCAGATCCGGGATCGCGTCGGTCAGCGGCCGGTCGAGGTCGAGGCGTCCCTCATCGGCGAGGCGAAGGATCACGTCGGTGGTGAAGATGATCTTGGTGAGCGAGGCGAGGTCGAACCAATGCGCGTCGGTCAGCGGCTCGGGCTCGGGGAGGAGGGTGGCCGTTCCGGCCACCTTCACCGATCGGCGGCCGTCGGCGCCGACGATCCCGAGGGCCGCGCCGGGGACTCGCCCGTCGGCCACCGCCGCCGCGGCCGGCGCGAAGGCGGCCTCGATCATCGGTCGTCCGGCCGCGGCCGGATTCGGCCGAGGAAGGGCAGGAACAGGATCGCCGCCAGGCTAAGCACGCCCGAGAGAATGAAGAAGAGGTCGAAGCCGTTCAAGCCGGCATCGTCGAGCGTCTTGACGATCGCGCCTCCCGCCCCGGACAGCAATCGCGGGAGGAGGAAGGCGAAGCCCGACAGGAAGGCATATTGCGCGCCGGGGTAGAGCGGGTTCACGAGCATCGAGAGATAGACGACGAACACCGCCCCGGCCATGCCGTTGCCGAACTGGTCGGCGGCAGTGGCGAAATAGAGCATCCATACGTCGACCGGCTGGTGGGCGAGCCAGACGAAGCCGAAATTGCCGAACGCGGCGAAAGCGGCGCCGATGGCCAGCGCGATGCCCATTCGCCAGTAGACGACCATCAGCCCGCCGAGGCCGACCCCGACGATGCTCGAGATGAGGGCGACCAGGCTGTCGGCATAGCCGATCTGGTCCAGCGAATAGCCGAGGCCCTTGATCATCGGCTTGGACAGGTTGAGCGCGAGGACGTCGCCCATGCGGTAGATCGAGACGAAGGCCATCACCACCAGGGCGCCGAAGCCGAAGCGCCAGAAGAAATCGACATAGGGCCCGATCGCCGCGGAGCTTCGGATGGCGGATTCGGGCGGGGCCTTGCGGATTCGGGGAAGGGCCGCCGCCATGACCAGGAAGGGGATCATGCAGATCGCCAGCACATAAGGCGTGACGTTGGTCTCGCTGTCGATGCCGGCGCCGCCGGCCGCGCTCAGGACCAGCCAGCCCACGCCCGCGGTGACCGCCGTGACGGCGAGAAGGATCGCGGCGCTGGCCATGAGGCCCGTCGCCAGCGCCGGCCCGCGTCCGCCGCTTCGGTTCGGATCGGGGCGCATCGCGGCGAGGATCGGAAGCGGGACGAAGGCGGCGGCGGCGATCAGCAGATAGGCGGTGGTCCAGCCCGCCTCGATTCCGAGCCCGGCAAGCCAGGGCGCGGCCTTGCCCGACGGATCGGCGACCAGCAAAGCCCCGCTTCCCGCCGCGACCATGGCGGTTCGATAGCCCCACAAATTGGCGGCGGCGATCGGCCCCTGCTCGTCCTGGGTCGGAGCGAGCTCGATCCGCCAGGCGTCGGCGGCGATCTCGAGATTGGTGGTCCAGAAGGCGAGGAGCACCGCGAACAAGGCGGTGACGGCGAGATTGGAGTCGGACGAGGTCAGGGCCATCGCCGCCAGCGAGCTGAAGATGCCGAGCTGGGAGAGCATGATCCAGCCGCGCCTCTTGCCCCAGAAGCGGGCGAAGCCGGGGACGTCGTAGCGGTCGAGGACGGGCGCCCAGAGGAACTTGAACGTGGGCAGAAGCTGAACCCAGGCGAAGAAGCCGATCACCACCAGCACCACGCCATGCGCCTGAAGCCTCAGCGCCAGGATCGTCGAGAACATGTAGAAAGGAAGGCCGGCGGAGAAGCCGAGCAGGACGTAGAGCGCCACCCGGCCGAGGCCGGGGCGAACGGCGGGGGTTGGCGCGGCTTCGACCATCGCCGGCGAAGCTCCACTGCCGCGCCGGAACAGTCAATGTCGCGCGGAAGCCCCTGTTGCCCGTGGGCCACATTGGCGTGGCAATCGTGCCGTGAGGATGGCGAGAGGTTATGGATGGGCCAAGAGAAACTATGCCGGGGCGGGCCAGTCTTGCTACTTAATGTCCCTTAATCACGCAGCAAATGCGGGTTTCAGGGGGATTTGTCATGGTTCGTCGCAAGTCGTTGAAAATGGTCCTGTTTTCCGGAGCCGCCTGGGCCGCGATGGCGATTGCGGGTCCGGCGGCGGCTCAGACCGACCCGGCCGACGAAGCGGCGACCCCCGACACCGAAGTTTCGCAACCGGCGGAAGCGGCGGTCGCCGAGGAAGATCGCCAGGACATCGTCGTCACCGGCACCCGCATCGTCCGCGACGGCTTCCAGGCGCCGACCCCGCTCACCGTGCTGACCCGGGACGACATCGAGAACACCTCGCCGACCAACAACATCGCCGACTTCGTCAACCAGCTGCCGCAACTGGCCGGTTCGACCAAGCCCGCCAATTCGCGCCTCAACATCTCGAACGGCTCGGCCGGCATCAACGCGCTCAACATGCGCAACCTCGGTGAGAACCGAGTGCTGATCCTCATCGACGGCCGCCGCTCGGTCGGCTCGACGATCTTCGGCTGGGTCGACATCAACACGATCCCGCAGGCGCTGGTCGATCGCGTCGAAGTGGTCACCGGCGGCGCCTCGTCGGCCTACGGCTCGGACGCGGTTTCGGGCGTCGTCAACTTCATCCTCAACAAGAAGTATGAGGGCCTGCGCGTCGAAGGCGACATGGGCGTCACCACGGTCGGCGACGGCTTCAACTATTCCGGCAGCATCGCCGGCGGCACCGCCTTCGCGGGCGGACGCGGCCACGTCATCTTCAATGCCGAGATCGCGCATCAGGATGGAATCTTCTCCGTCGATCCGAGCGATCGCCCGTGGAATCACACGGGTTACGTGGCGGTCACCAATCCTGCTTACAACGCGACGACCAACTCCTCCGTGCCGCAGTTCCTGACGACGCTGCGCGGGATCGGAGTCGGGAACCAGACACCTGGGGGGCTGATCACCGCATCGGCGGGCGGAGTGGCGAACCGGCTGCGCGGCCTCTACTTCGGCCAGGGCGGTGCGGTGGCGCAATTCCAGTACGGCACGGGCTACAACTTCCCGGCCCTGGGCGGAGCCGCCGTGACCACCCGGACTCAGGGCCCCGACGCCTTCGTCAACGATTCGGGCCGCCGCATCGGCCTCAGCCCGCGCGACGATCGCTACGGCTTCTTCGGCCGGGCGAGCTTCGAGGTCGCCGACGGAGTCGAGCTGTTCGCGGAGGGCTCGTACAACCACCAGGAAGTCTTCTTCAACGCGGGCCCCAACCTCGGCTCCTTCAACCTGAACACGACCGGCTGCACCACCGTCCCCGTGCCCATCACCTGCAACGCCTTCGCGCTTCAGTCGCTCGGCGCGGCGCAGCTTGCCGGAGTGACTCAAATCAGCCTCACCTCGACCGGGGGCGACCTGCCGTTCCGCGGAATCAACAACCAGCGCGAGGTGCAGCGCTACGTCGTCGGGGCGGAGGGCAGCTTCGACGCCTTCGGCAAGGCCGCGCGGTGGGACGTCTACGCCCAATACGGGCGTTCCGATGTCCGCGAGCAGCTGCGCGACATCCAGCATCTCACCAACCTGGCGAACGCCACCAACGCGGCTTTCGCGCCGGCGGGCAATGCCGGCGGCTATGCGGTCGGCTCGATCCAGTGCCTGATCAACGTCGACGCCAACCCCAACAACAACGATCCGGCCTGCGTGCCTTTGAACCGGCTCGGTCTCGGCGTCGCGAATCCGGCGGGAATCGATTACGCCCTCGGCGACCCCTATCGCGACCAGGTGCTGGAGCAGCGCGTCGCCGGCGCCAACCTGTCGCTGACCCCGTTCGCGACCTGGGCCGGAGACGTCAGCGTCGCGGTGGGCGCCGAATATCGCGAAGAGAAGATCCGCGGCACCGTGCCGGCCGAGTTCCAGCCGATCATCAACCCCAACGGCACCACGACCAATCGGTGGTCGGTCGGCAACTACCTGCCCTTCACCGGCAAGTACAACGTCAAGGAAGCCTACCTCGAGACCGTCATTCCGCTGGGTCTCGGCCTCGAGTTCAACGGCGCCGTGCGCGCGACCGACTATTCGAATTCGGGCTATGTCACGACGTGGAAGCTGGGCGCGACCTGGGCGCCGATCGACGACATCCGCTTGCGGGTGACCCGCTCGCGCGACATCCGCGCTCCCAATCTGAACGAGCTCTATCAGGCGGGCACGGCCAACAGCGACTCCGTGCGCAACCCCAAGTTCACGCCGGACCTCGCGAACGGCCCACAGTTCTTCAGCTATTCGGGGCTGACGACCGGCAATCCCGACCTGATGCCGGAAAAAGCCGATTCATGGAATGTCGGCGCTGTGCTCTCGCCGCGCTGGCTGCCCGGGCTCACCGCGTCCGTCGATTACTTCCGGATCGACCTCGAAGGCGCGATCGACACGATCAGCGCGCAGGAGACCGTCAACCGCTGCGACGAGGGCCGTCAGGAATATTGCGACGCCATCACCAACGATCCGATCCGGTCGCAGCCCAACAACCCCTATCTGCTGATCCGCACGCAGCCGTTCAACTTCGTGAGCCACCTGGTGCGCGGCGTCGATTTCGACGTGGCCTATCGCAGGCGGTTCGCCGGGAACAACAACGTCCTGCTGAAGGGCACGGCAACTCGCTATATCGAGAACCTTCGCGACACCGGAATCGTGGGCACGGTTCCGGTCAATACCGTCGGCGCGAACGGCGGCCAGGCCAGCACGCCGAAGTGGATCTACCGCTTCAGCGCCACCTGGGACACGCCGACCTACTCGCTCACCGGCGTGGCGCGCGGCGTCAGCTCGGGCAAATATCTCGCCAACGCCATCGAGTGCCAGACCAATTGCCCCGTCTCGACGACTCAGTTCCCGACCTACGACAACAACCACGTCAAGGGGGCTCTGTATTTCGACCTCAACGCGACGATGAAGTTCAGCGCGCTCGGCGACGGCGACGGCGAGTTCTTCATCAACGTCACCAACATCCTGAATGACGGCCCGATATTGCTGCCGGAAACGGGTCTCGCCGCGAACAGCACGTTCAGCGACCTGCTCGGGCGCACCTTCCGGGCCGGGGTCCGGCTAAAGCTGCGGTAGCGATGGATGATTTCCCGCTGCGGGGCGGAATCGTCCATTGCGAGGACGTGCCGCTGCCGCTGATCGCGCGCGCGGTGGGAACGCCGGTCTATGTTTATTCGACTGCGACCATGTTGCGGCAGGCGCGGGTCCTGAAGTCGGCGCTGGCCCCGCTGGACGACCCGCTTATCGCCTTTGCCGTCAAGGCCAACCCCAATCCGGCGGTGCTGGCGACGTTCGCGGCCGAAGGGCTCGGCGCCGACGTCGTCTCGGGCGGCGAGTATCGCCGGGCCCGGGCGGCGGGGATCGCTCCGGAGAAGATCGTCTTTTCCGGAGTCGGCAAGACCGAGGCGGAAATGGCGCTGGCCCTCGAAGGCGGGCTTTGCCAGTTCAACCTCGAATCGGTTCCGGAAGCCGAGATGCTGTCGCGGCTGGCGACCGCCTCGGGTCGAGAGGCGGCGGTGGCGCTCCGGGTCAACCCCGACGTCGACGCCGGATCGCACGCCAAGATCTCGACCGGCGCCGCCCACAACAAGTTCGGGGTGGCGATCGGCGACGCGGTCGCCGCCTGCGCCCGGATAAGGGCGCTGCCGGGGCTTCGGCTCAGCGGAGTCGCGGTCCATATCGGAAGCCAGCTCACCCGCCTCGCGCCGCTCGAAGCGGCCTTCGAGAGGCTGGGAGCGCTGATCCGGGCGCTTCGGGCGGAGGGCCACGAGATCCGGACGGCCGATCTCGGCGGCGGGCTTGGACTGGTCTACGATCCGGCCGCGCCGCCGCCGCCTGCGCCCGCCGATTATGGCGAGATGGTCGCCCGGGTGACTCGCGGATGGGAGACCCGCCTGATCTTCGAGCCGGGCCGGCTCCTGGTCGGGGACGCGGGAGTCCTCCTGACCAGCGTGATCCGGATCAAGCCCGGCGCGGAAGTGCCGTTCGTGATCGTCGACGCGGCGATGAACGATTTGATGCGGCCGAGCCTCTACGATGCCTGGCACTCGGCCGAAGCCGTCGTTCCGAACGGCGGGCAGATGGTCGCGGACATTGTCGGGCCGATCTGCGAGACTGGCGACACCTTCGCCCGGGCCCGGCCCATCGACCGCGTGGAGGCCGGTGAGCTGATGATCATTCGCACCGCCGGCGCCTATGCCGCGACCATGGGCAGCACCTACAATTCGCGGCCGCTGGCGCCCGAGGTGCTGGTCAACGGCGCGGACTGGGCGGTGGTCCGCGAAAGGCCGCCGGCCGAGGAATGGCTGCGCGGCTACAAGGCCCCGCCCTGGCTTCGCCGCGGCGGCTGAGGCAGGATTAGAGCGTTCGGTGGTCAGGTCGCCCTGTCTCCGTTCGGGCTGAGCTTGTCGAAGCCCTGCTCTTTCGCCTTATGAAACAAGAAGAAAGGCCCTTCGACAAGCTCAGGGCGAACGGGTTTGGGTGATTCAACCTAATCCCTCAGCGCTCTAGC
>Ga0190275_10003558_pt1 | contig 11144 bp, 8 predicted proteins | sample Popmic550T_FD_133745 | JGI IMG/M metagenome (GOLD analysis project Ga0190275, IMG submission 133745) | Populus adjacent soil microbial communities from riparian zone of Yellowstone River, Montana, USA - 550 T | ecosystem: Environmental > Terrestrial > Soil > Riparian zone > Trees stand | place...
GAACGAGCGGGGCCATGGCGCGACGGCGGCTCGGCGCCGTTGGCAACGGCGGTATCGTTGCCTACGGCGCGCGAAGCCCGGCCCGGAGCGCAGCGGAGGGACACGCCCACATCCGGCTCTTCCGTTTCCCGGCACCGGCACCCACTTTCGGACTCCCTAAGAGGCTGGGGGAGTGGGACCGGAAGGAAACCAGGAGGGACCCGAAACGCACCGCGTTCCGGGTCCCTCCTGTTTCCGGCAAATCCGATCAGCCGTCGCGCGAATCAGCGCGTGACGTCAGCGGCCGTAGACGCCCATCCCGTAGCGGCAGGGGGCCTGGCTGCAGGTGGTCATGATCGCGCGCACCGTGTACGTGCCGGTGCGGCGCGGCGTCACGTTCACCACCGGCGTGTCGTCGGTCAGCACGTCCTCGCCGATCATCCGGCCGCTGGGGTCGTACACGCGCAGGTCCAGGTCGCTGCAGTCGTTGTCGCACACGCCGATCAGCGAGTACGAGGTGCCGGCGTTGAGCTGGATCGTGTGGTTCCCCATCGCGCCGCTGCGGAGCGAGCCGATGAACGGGCTGTGGGTGCGGCGCATCCCGTTGCGGGTGGCCAGCGAGGCGGCCTGGTTCAGCAGGTTCGCGACCTGCCGCGTCCACTCGTCGCCGCTGTTGCTGTTGTCGTCGTCGTTGTTGCCGTAGACCCCGCGGCGCCCGCCGCCGCCGTACACGCCCACGCCGTAGCGGCAGGGGTTGCTGCTGCAATCCGTCATGATCACGCGCAGGGTGTACGTGCCGCCCATCCGCGGAGTCACGCTCAGCACCGGCGTGTCGTCGGTGAGCACGTCCTCGGCCACCATCCGGCCACGCTGGTCGTAGAGGCGCAGGTCGAAGTCGCTGCAGTCGTTGTCGCACACGCCCACGAGCTGGTACGACGTCCCGCCGGCGAGCTGCAGGGTGTGGTTGGTGGTGGCGCCGCCGCGGAGCGAGCCGATGTACGGCTCGTGCGTGCGGCGCAGCCCGTTGTTCCGGGCCAGCCGCGAGGCCTCCTGGAGCAGCGTGGACACCTGCTGCGTCCACTGATCGGCGCCGCCGCCACCTCCGCCGCCACCGCCCCCGCCGCCGCGGTTGCCGTACACGCCGATGCCGTAGCGGCACGGCTCCGAGCTGCACGCCGTCATGATCGCGCGCACCGTGTAGGTGCCGGTCACGTTCGGCGACACGCTCAGCACCGGGGTGTCGTCGGTGAGCACGTCCTCGTCCACCATCCGCCCGCGCGAGTCGTACAGCCGCAGGTCGAAGTCGCTGCAGTCGTTGTCGCACACGCCGATGAGCTGGTACGACGTCCCCGCGTTGAGCTGCAGGGTGTGGCTGCTGGTGGCGTCGCTGCGCAGCGACCCGATGTACGGGTTGTGCGTGCGGCGCATCCCGTTGTTCCGGGCCACCCGGGAGGCCTGGTCGAGCAGGCTCGACACCTGCTGCGTCCACTCGTCCTGGGCGCGGGCGCTGGCGGTGTCCCCCAGAAGACACAGTCCGGCCATGAGAAGGATGACGTTGCGGCGCATTGATTCTCCGTGTAGGGAGCGGGAGGGAGCGGCATGAAGCCGCGGTGCCGAAGTCGGCGTGGAGCGTGGGCGCCTCCCGCGCGTGCGGCGGGAGAGCGAGAAAACCCGGGGATCTGCGCGGCTTGCGGTCGCGGCGGGGTAAACGGGCGGTGAATATACGGCTCCGGCACCGCGCGCTCCATACGTCGCTTCGACGCGGCCACGGCGTGGACTCCGGCCCCACGCCCGCCGCAAGACGCACCGTGATGAAAGGCAATTCGGGGACCGCGCTCCAGCGCGCCGTCCGCGCGGGCTCTACGGCGAGGGAACAGCCGCGGTTTCCGCATGACGGAACACGACCGGCCGATCATCCGCTTCGTGATCCGGCGAGACGGACGCCAGCCCCCTGAGCGAGCCTCCTCCGTCGACTCCGCTTCCTCCGTGTGAAACGGAGTCCGAAGAGTCGGTGCCGGGGACCGAAACGAAAGAGCCGGGGCGGGCGTGTCCCTCCGCTGCGCTCCGGGCCGGGCTTCGCGCGCCGTAGGCAACGATACCGCCGTTGCCAACGGCGCCGAGCCGCCAGCGCGCCATGGCCTCGCTCGTTCCCGCGGCGCCGGACGCGGGCGCGCCGGCGTCTCGGCCCTCCGGGCGCGAATCCCTCACGCAACCGCCGCTCGCGAACGGAGTTCGTGGGATCCGTGTGAAACGGCGGTTCAGGATGCAGCCGCAGCGAAAGAGGCCGCCGAACCCGCGATGGATTCGGCGGCCCGTCTTCAGGTGAAACGGAGCGCGGCGTTCAGCCCTCGACGGGCACCGGGACGAGGGTGATCTGCCGGTCGTGGAAGACGGGGACCACGTCGTGCCGGTCCACCTGCGCGCAGAAGGCCAGGTCGGCATCCAGCCCCGCCTCGAGGATCTGCTTCCCGGCCGCGGTGGCCGCGAACAGCGCCTCCAGGTCGTCGTGCGACTCCGACAGCGCCAGCGCGGCGATGGCGGCGTCGTTCAGCTCCCACTCGGCGCCCTCGCCGGCGGCGGCCATCACCGCGGCGGCCATGCGCCCGGCGCAGACCGCGTCCTCCAGCCCGAACTTGGTCTCGCGCCCCGAGCAGAGGAACACCGGCTCGGCGGCCGAGCGCACCAGCTCGTCCACCACCGCCTGCTGGTTGAGGAACGAGCCGACGACCACGCGCGACGCGGCGGCGGCGGCCATCATCGCCCCGGTGCCGTTGGTGGTGCTCATCACGATCGTCTTCCCGCCCACCCGCTCGGGGGTGAAGTCGCCCGGCGAGTTGCCCAGGTCGAAGCCGTCGATCGGGAGCGACTTGCGCTCGCCGCAGAGCAGCACCTCGTCGCGCCCCAGCGTGTTGGCCAGCCGCAGCGCCTCCTCGATGCTGGCCACGGGGAAGAGCGCCTTGGCCCCCGACGCCAGCGCCTCCACGATGGTGCTGGAGGCGCGCAGCGCGTCGATCACCACCACGGTGCGCTCGGCGATGTCACCGGGTAGGAGCTCGCCCGGGGTCAGCAGCACGTCCAGCTTCATGCGGCCGTCCGCTCGCTCATCATCCGCTCCAGGAACTTGGTGTCGACCTCGCCCGCCATGAACGCGGGGTGGTCCATCACCGTCTGGAGGAAGGGGATGGTGGTGTGCACCCCCTCGATCACCGTCTCGGCCAAGGCGCGGCGCATCCGCGCGATCGCCTCGTCGCGGTTGGAGCCGTGCACGATCAGCTTCATCAGCAGGCTGTCGTAGAACGGGGGCACCCGGTAGCCGGCGTACACGTGCGTGTCCACCCGCACCCCGGGGCCGCCCGGCGCGTGGAACGCCGCCACCGTGCCGGGCGACGGCGCGAAGTTGCGCGACGGGTCCTCGGCGTTGATGCGGCACTCGATGGCGTGGCCGCGCAGGTGGATCGGCAGGTCGGGGATCGACAGCGGGAGCCCGGCCGCGGCGCGGATCTGCTCCTTCACCAGGTCGAAGCCGGTGCACACCTCGGTCACCGGGTGCTCCACCTGGATGCGCGTGTTCATCTCCATGAAGTAGAACGACCCGTCGTCGTTCAGCAGCATCTCGATGGTGCCGGCGCCCACGTAGTCGATCGCCTTGGCGCCGCGCACCGCCGCGTCGCCCATCTCGGCGCGCAGCTCGGGGGAGAGCGCGGGCGACGGGGCCTCCTCCAGCAGCTTCTGGTGCCGCCGCTGGATCGAGCAGTCGCGCTCGCCCAGGTGGATCACCCGGCCGTGGCTGTCGCCCAGGATCTGGAACTCGATGTGCCGCGGGCGCGCCAGGTACTTCTCCACGTACACGGTGTCGTCGCCGAACGCCGCCGCGGCCTCGTTGCGCGCCATCCCGTACTGCCGCTCGAACTCGTCGGCGTCGAGGGCCACGCGCATCCCCTTGCCGCCGCCGCCCGCCGCCGCCTTGATCAACACGGGGAAGCCGATGGCGCGCGCCTGGGCCAGCGCCTCGTCGGGGTCGCCGATGGCGTCGGTGCCGGGGACGATCGGCACCCCCACCTCGCGCATGGTGCGGCGCGCGGCGGCCTTGTCGCCCATCAGCCGGATCTGCTGCGGCGTGGGGCCGATGAAGGTGAGGCCGCTGAGCTCGCAGATCTCGCTGAACTCGGCGTTCTCGGCCAGGAAGCCGTACCCCGGGTGGATCGCGTCGGCGCCGGTCACCTCGGCGGCGGCGATGATGCGCGGGATGTTGAGGTAGCTCTCGCGCGCGGCCGGGGGGCCGATGCACACGTCTTCGTCGGCGAAGCGCACGTGCAGGCTCTCGCGGTCGGCCTCGCTGTAGACCGCGACCGTGCGGATCCCCAGCTCGCGGCAGGCGCGGATGACCCGCAGGGCGATCTCGCCGCGGTTTGCGATCAGAACCTTTCGGAACACGTCAGGACCGGGCCGTCACTGTAGGGTTTCGGGCAAACCCTGCCAGACCTCCTGCTCGCCCGGCGAAACGCCGGAGACGCGCAGGGCGAACTCGCTCGGGTTCGAAGCATAGTGCATCGCCCAGTCGTAGCTGATCCAGCCCTTCGCGTACAGGTCCAGCAGGCTCTGGTCGAAGGTCTGCATCCCGTACTGCACCCGCCCCTCGGCGATGTGGTCGGGGATCGTCACCAGGTCGTCGCCCTTGCGGATCAGCTCCGAGATGGTGCCGGTGTTCACCAGCACCTCGGCCGCGGGGACGCGCCCCGGCTTGTCGGCGCGGGGGATCAGGCGCAGGGAGACGACCGCCTTCAGCGCGTTGGCCAGCACCTGCCGAATCTCGGCGTGCTGGTGCGGCGGGAAGAAGGAGATGATGCGGTTGATGGTCTGCGCCGCGTCGGTGGTGTGCAGCGTGGACATCACCATGTGGCCGGTGTCCGACGCCTTCAGCACCGTTTCCATGCTGGCGCGGTCGCGGATCTCGCCCAGCATGATCACGTCGGGGTCCTGCCGCAGCACGTGGCGCAGCGCGTCGTTGAAGGAGAGGGTGTCGGCCCCCACCTCGCGCTGGCTCACCATGCTCTTGATGTCGCGGTGCAGGAACTCGATCGGGTCTTCGATGGTGACGATGTTCACCGCGCGGCGCTCGTTCAGGTGGCGCAGCATGGCGGCGAGCGTGGTCGACTTCCCCGACCCCGTGATCCCCGTCACCAGCACCAGCCCGCGCGGGAGCATGGCGATCTCCTGCAGCACCGCCGGCAGCTCCAGCGTCTCCAGCCCCGGCACGTCGACCGGGATGGCGCGAAAGGCCATCCCCAGCGTGCCCCGCTGCTGGAAGATGTTGGTGCGGAAGCGCCCCAGCCCCTGCACGCCGATGGCGAAGTCGATCTCCTTGCGCTCGGCGAACGCCTCGCGCTGCTTGGGGCTGAGGGTCTGCTCCACGCAGCGCTTGATGTCCTCCGGCCGCAGCACGCCGAGCTTCGTCTCCTGCAGGTCGCCGCTCACGCGCACCACCGGCGCGCGCCCCACCTTCAGGTGCAGGTCGCTGCCGCCGCGGCGCACCAGCTCTTCCAGCGCCTCGCGCAGGTTGAACTCGCGGCCCGCGTCGGGGCGCGTGGGGGCGGCGGTGGCGGCGGTCTCCACGTCAGGCGGCCGGCTCGATGCGGAAGAGCACCTGCCCGTACTCCACTGGATGCGCGTCGTCGGCGACGACGTCGACGACGATGCCCGCGAACTCCGACTCGATCTCGTTCATGATCTTCATCGCCTCGAGGATGCAGAGCGTCTGCCCCTTGCTCACGCGGCTCCCCACCTCGGCGTACGGCGGCGCCTCGGGCGCCGGCGCCTTGTAGAAGGTGCCCACCATCGGGCTCTTGATGTCCACCAGGTTGCTGGCGGGCGCGGCGGCGGGCGCTGCCTCGGCGGACGCGGCGGCGGCGGCGGGGCGCGGCACCCCCACCTCCTGCACCGGCGGCATCTGCAGGTGCGCGGGCGCCTGCTGCGGGGCCGCGTGGGCCGAGACCGGGGCCGGCGGCGGCGTCTTGGAGATGCGGATGCGGGTGCCGCCGCGCGAGATCTCGAGCGAGTCGATCCCGCTCTCGTCCACGGCGCCGATCAGCCCGCGCAGGAAGTCGAGGTCGATCATTTGGCGCGCTCGATGTACTTGTCCTCGCGGCGGTCCACCCGGATCACGTCGCCCTCGTTGACGAACAGCGGCACCTGCACCACCGCGCCGGTCTCCAGCTTGGCGGGCTTGGTGCCGCCGGTGGCGGTGTCGCCGCGCACGCCGGGGTCGGTCTCCACGATCTCGAGGGTCACGAAGTAGGGGAGCTCCACCGCGATCACCCGCTCGCCGTGCACCAGCCCCTCGCACTCCATCCCCTCCTTCAGGTACTTGAGCTGGTCGTCGCCCAGCAGCTCGGCCGTGAGGGGGATGTCCTCGTAGGTCTGCGCGTCCATGAAGTGGTACAGGTGCCCGTCGCTGTACGTGTAGGTCACCGGCCGGTGCTCCAGGCGCACCTCGTCGATCTTCTCGCCGGCGCGCCAGGTCTTCTCCAGCACGGCGCCGGTGAGCACGTTCTTCATGCGCGAGCGCACCACCGTGTTGCCCTTGCCGGGCTTGTGGTGCTGGAACCACAGGAGCGTGAACAGCGTCCCGTCGATGCTGATGGTCATGCCGTTCCGGAAATCGGCCGTCGTTGCCACTCGATCTATCTCCTGTTCCGAAGGTCTCGGGTTGTCTGCTCGATTTTCGTTCGGGACTTGGGCTGTTTCGACAGGTGCGTGAGTGCGCCAGTGCGTTTCGTTGGTGACGCACTCGCGCGCTTCCGCGCTAGCGCACCCGTTCGCCGTCCTCGCCCGCGCGCAGGTGCTCGACGATCGCCCGCAAGCCCAGGCGGTAGCTGTTGACTCCGAAGCCCGAGACCACGCCCACCGCGTTGCCGGCCAGGTACGACCGGTGCCGGAAGCGCTCCCGGGCGAACACGTTGCTAATGTGCACCTCCACGTACGGGCGCGCCACCGCAGCCAGCGCGTCGCGCAGCGCGATGCTGGTGTGGGTGTACGCGCCCGCGTTCACCACGAAGCCGTCCACGCGCGCGGCGGCCTGCTGGATGAAGTCCACCAGCTCGCCTTCGTGGTTCGACTGGAAGCTCTCCACCTCGGCCTCCAGCCCGCGCGCCGTCTCGGTCAGCGCCGCGTCCACGTCGGCCAGCGTGTGGTGCCCGTACACGTCGGGCTCGCGGCGGCCCAGCAGGTTCAGGTTGGGGCCGTGTACGGCCGCGACCCTCACCGCTTGAGGCTCTGCAGCCAGGCCTGGAAGCTCTCCAGGTCTTCGTCGTCGTCGCCGCCCTGCTGCGGCTGGGCGGGCGGCGCCGCGGGCTCCGGCGGCGGCACCGCCTCGAACACCGGCGCGGGCGCCGGCGCGGCGGCCCGCGGCTCGGGCGGCACGGTGGGCTGCTCGTTGAAGAAGTCCTCGAAGCTGAAGCCGCCCCCGGGCTCCACCGCCGGCTCCTGCCGCGGCGGCGCCCGGTCGGCCGCCGGCTCCTGCGGCACCTCGGGCGACAGGTCGAACGCCTCCCACGGCATCGGCGCGTCGCCGGCGGCGGGCGCCGGCGCAGGTTCCGTTCCCTCCGACGGCGCGGCGGGCGGGGTGGCCTCGGTCGACAGCCACGGCAACTCCTCGACCTCCTCCTCGACCTCCTCCTCGACCTCCTCCGCGGCCGGCGCGCTCCACGGCTCCTCGGCCGCTTCGGGCTGCGCCTGCGGCTCGGCGGCGGGCGCGGCCCACGGCTCGTCCTCGGCGGCGGCCGGCGCGGCCTCGGTTCCCCACGGCTCGTCGGCCGCGTCCGCGGACGGGTCGGCGGCAACAGGGGCGCCGGCGATCCACGGCTCGTCCATCGGCGGCTGCTCCTCGGGCGCGCCGAGCGTCTCGTCGTCCCAGGGATGCGCCGGCGGCGGCGCGCCCGCGTCTTCGCGCGTCTGCGTCTCGACCACGGGCGGCGTATCGACCGGCGCGGCCGTTGGGGCCTGCGCGGCGCCGGGGCGCCAGGAGAGAATCGAAGCCAGGTACGACGCGATCGTGACACCCGCACCGGACGAGGCGGCCGGCACTTCCTCCGTCCCCGACTCATCCGACAGCGGGGCGACCGAGAACGGCGCGTCCACGGTCGATTGATCAATATCCGCGAGGAAGGACGGCTCGGGCGCCGCGGGCTCCTGCTCGCCTTCGAACGCATGCGCCAGCTCGGGCGTGGCGTCGGCCTCCTCCACGCTCGGCGCTTCCCACTCCGCCCTGGCGGACGCGCCGCCGCCGAAGCCGTCCGCGAACGAGTCCGCGAAGGCGTCGCCCGTCATCCCGCCGGACGTGGAGGAGCTGGCGGACGCCCGTGCGCCGGCGGGCTCCGTCTCCGGACTGGGGGAGGTCGACTCGCCCCCGTCCGCGTCCTGCCCCAGGTCGAAGTCGCCGCCGAGCTGCGGGGCCGCGAAGTCGACGTCGCCCGCCGGCGGCTCCTCGGCCGCGACGAAGGCGTCCACCGAGGCCAGCCACGCCGGCGCGCTCTCCTCTTCATCCACCGACTGCGGCGCGGGCTCGGCGGAGGGGAGATCGAGGTCGATCGGAGCGAAACCGCCGTCGCCCTCTCCGGCAGAACCAAAGCCGGTGGAGTCCGTTTCGATGGCGTCGAGCCCGGCAACGTCGAGCCCCGCGGACGGCTGGTCCTGGTCCCCCGAACCGCCGCGCGCCTGCTCCTCGAGCTCGGCGAGCCGGCGCACCAGCGCGGGATCCTCGCCGTTGCGGGCAATCAGCTCGCGGTACACCTCGGCGGCGCGGTAGGGGAAGCCCTGCTGCGCGTAGAGCTCGGCGATGGTCTCGGTGACCACCTCGCCGTGCTCCTCGGTCTCGTCGTGGTGCGCGGGCGCGGCTTCGGCGGGCGCCGGCGCGTCGTAGAAACTTTCCAGCGGCAGCGGCTCCACGCCGCCGGCCTCGACCTCCATCTGCCCGTCATCGACCGAGCCCCAGGCGTCGAAGCCGCCGGCGTTCTCCGCGGGCGCGAAGGACGGCAGGGTCGCGTCTTCCGCGGCGGAGGCGGACTGCCCGGGCTGCTCGTCGGCCACCGTCAGGTCCACCGCGCCGAAGTCGAGCGCGTCGAAGCCGCTCACGTCCTCAGCCGAATCCACGGCGCCGGACGGCTCCGCGGCGGGGGCCGCGCCCTCGTCCAGGCTCACCGAGCCCCAGGCGCCCGGGTCGGCGTCGCCGGCGCTGGGGAGGTCGGCCTCGGCGGCGTGCGGGGCGATGTCCACCATGCCGAAGCCGCCGGCGGCGGCCTCGGGCGGCGGCGGCGCGGCGGCGGCGCTGTCCAGCGCGGCCACGGCGTTGCGCGCCTCGGTGTTCATCGGGTCGACCGAAAGCAGCTCGCCGTACCAGCGGCGCGCCTCGACGGCGTCGCCGCTGCCGGCGGCCATGTCGCCCAGCGTGCGCAGCGCGATCAGGTTCTGTCCATCCACCGAGAGCACGTACTGGAACTCGTTGCGCGCCTCGGCGTACGCACCCCGGTCGGCCAGGCAGCGCCCGAGCAGCACGTGCGCGCTCAGGTAGCCCGGGTGCCGCTTCAGGTTCTCGCGCAGCAGCTCCTCGGCCCGGCCCACCTCGCCCGCCTCGCGGTACGCGCTGGCCAGCGGCATGAAGAACCGCGCCGGATTCTCGGCGTGGCTCGCCCTGAGGGTGTCGATGCGCGCGGCCAGCTCGGGGGAGATTTCGGGCATGGGTTGGAACGCCGCTGCGTTGGGCGCGGGAGAAAAGCCGTGGGCGAGGCCGTGAGACAGGGGGTGCAACTTAAGGCGCCCGCGAGCGCGGTGTCAACACGCGCGCGGGCGCGGGTTGCGTGCCTCCGGACCGCTAAGTATCTTTGTCGGCTTAACTTCGCAAAACCGCCACGGTTCCCCTCACGCCGGCGCGCCCCCGGGCGCGCCACTCTGGACGGAGTCTGTAACACGCCATGATGCAGATCATTCGCAGCAAGGCCGGGAAGGTCATGACGGTTCTCCTCGTCGGTGGCTTCCTCGCCTTTATGGTTTACGGGATCGGGATGGAGGCCTCGGGCGCCGGCACCCCGGGCGAGCTGGGGAGCGTGAACGGCACGCCGATCTCGCTGGAGGCGTACCAGCGCCGGGTGCAGGAGCTGACCGACCAGTACCGCCAGCAGGGCGCCAGCCGGATCTCGGCCGAGGTGCAGCAGCAGATCGACCAGCGCGCCTGGGACGACCTGGTCGACCAGACGCTGCTGGAGCAGGAGATGGCGAAGCGCGACATCCGCGTGACCGACGACCAGATCCGCTTCGCCGCGCTGAACGTGCCCATGCCGCAGATGATGCAGCAGGAGATCTTCCAGACCAACGGGCAGTTCGACCTGACCAAGTACCAGCAGTACCTGCGCAGCCCGCAGGCCAGCGACGAGCTGCTGACGCAGGTGGAGCAGTACTACCGCAGCGTGATCCCGCGCAGCCGGCTGCAGGAGCAGGTCGCGGCGGGCACCTACCTGAGCGACGCGGAGTTGTGGCGGCTGTACCGCGACCGCACCGAGACGGCCACGGTGGAGTACGTGCAGCTCGACCTGAGCCGCCTGGCGCCGGGCGCCGTGCAGGTGAGCAACGACGAGATCCGCCGCTACTACAACGAGAACCGCGACGACTTCAAGCGCGGCCGCACGGCCCGCTTCACCGTGGCGTACCTGCCCACCGCGCCCACCGAGGCCGACCGGCAGGCCGTGCTGCAGCGCACCCTGGCGCTGCGCCAGCAGGTCGCCGCCGGCGGCGACTTCGCCGCGCTGGCCCGCACCGAGAGCGCCGACACGGCCAGCGCGCGCCAGGGCGGCGACCTGGGCACCGTGCGCAAGGGCCAGATGGTGGCCGCGTTCGACAGCGCCGTGTGGGCGCTGCCGGTGAACGAGGTCTCGCAGCCGGTGCTGACGCAGTTCGGCTACCACCTGCTGCAGGTGACCGAGCGCGGCGGCGACACGGCGCGCGTGCGCCACATGCTGCTGCCGATCCAGAAGACCCCCGAGGAGCTGGAGGCGCTCGACGCCAAGGCCGACACGCTGGGCGACCTGGCCGAGAGCCAGGGGCTGGAGCGCGCCGCCCGGAGCGTGGGCGCCACGGTGCGCCAGGGCGTGGCGGTGACCGAGCAGCTCCCCTACATC
>Ga0190275_10003559_pt1 | contig 11144 bp, 11 predicted proteins | sample Popmic550T_FD_133745 | JGI IMG/M metagenome (GOLD analysis project Ga0190275, IMG submission 133745) | Populus adjacent soil microbial communities from riparian zone of Yellowstone River, Montana, USA - 550 T | ecosystem: Environmental > Terrestrial > Soil > Riparian zone > Trees stand | place...
GGCTCAGGAGCCTCAAGTCGACATACTTCGATAGCCCCGCGAACAACGTCGGCCCGAGGCCCACTAGCCTGGGCTGCACCACGAACTAGTACTCATCGATCAATCCCAGTTCCGCCAATGCCAGCGGGAGCTTCACGCCTCCCATGAACAGTCCCTTACCAGACTCCCGCTTGAGCTGCTGAACGGCCTTCTTGAGATCTCCGCGCACGATCTCGGCGTTCCAATCGACCCGGTCCAGCGTGCTCGACACGACGTACTTTTTTGCCGCGCCGATCGTCCGGGCGAAGGGTTCCGTCCATTCGGGCCTCCCTGCCGTCCCCGCCGGCGGCCGAAACGCTGCCTCCATCATTTCGTAAGTCACCCGGCCAAAGAGGAGGGCATCGGCTTGGTTAATGTTCTCGATCGCGTGGCGATGCAACTCTTCGTCCGCGGGCATTGCACGATGATCGCAGCACCCGTCCAATGTGACGTTGATGGAATATCGAAGCGGTCGCATTACGCAAGAGTACCGCCGATGGGGTGGACGAGCAAGGTTAGCAGCTTCAATGACGCCAACCGAAAGTTGATGCGCCCTTGGCTTAAATGTGGACGCAATCGAGGCGGCCCAGCAAGGAGAGCATCGCTGCGGCCCCCTCGCTCAATCGGCCATTTTGTGTTGACCCTTTTTAAGTCTCTCGTCCGCTCACTTCAAATCGAACGCCACAAGATGCTTGCGATCTCGTACCAGCAAGGTTGTGCCCGCCAGCGTCGGCGGCGTCCAGGCATTCTTCAACGCAACCTGCTCCACTTTTCCATGCACCTTCATCCCCTCCGGCGCCAGGGTTAAAAGCGCAAGAGTACCGTCCTCATCGAGCAGAATTACTTTGTCTCCGGCCTTGACCAGGTTTCCTTTCGAGAACGTTCTGTCCTGCCACATCACGCGTCCGGTCTTAACTTCCACGCAAGTGATCGGCGATGGACCGAAGTCCCCACTTGAGCCGTAAACATAACCACCAATGCGAAGCGCCGTCGTGAAGTGTACGCGCAGCCGGTTATGATTCCAGAGCTCCTTCGGATTGCGCGCATCTCCATCAAGTTGTAGTCCTCGCGCTCCCCCGCTATATGCCGACGTGACCACCACAACATTGTCGGAGCCCCACAACGGTTGCGTGATGTTTAGGCCGTAATCGGTCTTGTGCGGATAGCTCCACAGCAACTCGCCATTTATAGGGTTCAACGCGACAACGTCTGCAGCAAACTGCGTTATGAGAACATCTTTGGCGCCGGCGTGCACGACAATCGGTGTTGCCGGAGCGTTTTCATAGCTCAAGCTCTTCCAAAGTAGGGAACCGTCCTTCGGGCTCAGCGCGACAATCGCGTGATTCGGGCCGCCCAGCTTCACGATGATCGTGCCCTTGTACACTATCGGACTCACAGCATAACCGCGGTCGAACTCCGTGCTGCCGGGGAAGTCCTTGTACAATTCCTTGTGCCAGACGAGCTTCCCTGTCTTCTTATCGAACGCATGCATTCGCGCCCGAATGCCGATCGTGTACACCCGGTCGCCGAGCACCACAGGTGTCGAATGCGGCCCGGCTCCCTGCGATAAATCCATGCGTGGGCCCGACTTGTCGTACGCATACTCCCACCGAGTCTTCCCCGTCCCCGCATCCATCGCGATGACAACTTCCTCGCGATCCCGGCTGTACATCGTATAGAGAACGTCATTATCGACTACAACGCCCGAATAGCCTTCTCCCACTACCCGCTTCCACAACTCTTTCGGCCCTCCGGCCGGCCAAGTGGAAGCGATGCCTTTACCGTCAACTATGAAGTTGCCATGCGGACCTCCGAACTGCGGCCACTGGGCATAGGTGGGAATAAACAGTGCCAGCGCTATAAGTATCCGCATAAAATATCACATAAAACAAAGAGACGTGGACCTCAGGCCCACGTCTCCTTTTTAATACAAATGGAAGCCCGCTATACTTTCGAAGGCACGACAAAACCTGCGCGGTAAGGACGAGTAAACATCTTGTTCGCTTCCGCATCGCCAACCACCTGCATCTTTGCCGAGTCGAACGTCAACGAGCGGCCCACACGATACGAGATATTTCCGAGGTGCATTAACGTCGCCGAAATTGCGCCCTCCTCGATGTCATTCGTCTGCTTGGACCGGTCATTGCTCTTCACGACTTCGATGAAGTTGCGCCAGTTGCTCCCGCCATCGGTCTTCGCAGGGCCTTTTTCAAGCGAACGCGTCGTCCCGCCACGTGGCCCTGTGTTCTCTGCAGTCTTGCCCAGCCACGATTCGTACTTGTTGTAGCCGTCGATCGCCAGGTAGCCGTTGGAGCCGTAGAAAGTGTTGCCAACAGTGTTGAGATTCTTTCCGCCATCGGCGCCGCCGATGCCCGCTTCATGGTTCGAATCCCAATGCCGAACTTCGAAGACCATCATCTTGTGCTTGCCGCCTTCGTTGAATTCATACGCGATGTTCAACGTGTTTGGCGTCTGCTGGTCGTCATCGAACATGAAGTGTCCACCGATTGCCGCAACCTTCGTTGGATACTTCACACCCAAGCCCCAGCGAGCGATGTCGAGCTCATGAATGCCCTGGTTGCCGAAGTCGCCGTTACCGTAATCCCAGAACCAATGCCAGTTGTAGTGGAAGCGATTCTTGGTAAACTCCGTCTTTGGAGCTGGTCCTAGCCAGAGATCGTAATGCACACCGGCGGGAACCGGCTCCGGTCGCGCCCGGCCAATCGTGTCGCGGCGCTTGAAGCACAGTCCGCGAGCCATGTAGACATCGCCGATCAGCCCTTCGCGCATCTTGTTCACGGCCTCAATTGGACCGCCGTTGGAGCGCGCATTTACGCCGCCTTGAACAATCTTGTTGTACTTCCGTGCCGCTGCCACGATCTGCTTCGATTCGAAGATGTTATGCGAAACCGGCTTCTCGCAATAAACATGCTTTCCGGCCTGCAGCGACCAGATCGTCTGAAGTGTGTGGTTGTGGTTGGGCGTCGCGATCGAGACACAGTCGATGTCCTTCTCTTTCTCGAGAAGCTCACGAATGTCTACATACCGCGCCGGACGTTTGCGCCCGCTCGCCTCGACCTCCTTCAACCGGTTGTCGAGAATGCTCTCGTCGATGTCGACCAAAGCGGCGATTTCGACGTCTTTCATTCCGGAATAAGCTCGGATATGTGAATTGCCTTGCCCACGCAAGCCAACTACCGCGACGCGGACGGTGTCGCTCGGCGCCGCTTGCGCGCTGGACGCAAACGTAGCGCTGGCAGCCGCCGCTGAACTCATGACGAAGTGTCTTCGATTCATAGGAAAGAATTTCTCCAGATCGGCGCTTGGACGATCTCGTGACTGTCTCTACTATACCGGAAGCCGGCAGTGGATGGAGGCTCCCGGACGTCCATTGCGCCGGGTTCGGGGAGAGAGTAGCCTTGACAGTATGACTCCAGAGCAAGCCGCTACCGTTACCGAATTTTTGTTGCCGCAGATTGAACAGGAAATTGAAACGACTGCGAGAGTTATCTCCGCAGTTCCCGATGACAAGAAGACATACACGCCGCATGACACATGTATGAAAGCAGGCGATTTGGCTGAACATATCGCCTGCTCCGATATGTGGTTTCTGGAGAGTGTCATTGCTGGGGAATTTGGTCCTTTTCCCGAGGCCTCAGGCACGCCGACCGCCGACGTTGCGAGTACTTACAAAGCGCGCGGAGCGGAACTCGTTGAGAAGATTAAAAAACTGTCCGGCGAGCACTTGGCGAAGCCCGTCACGTTCGTCAACTGGACCCTTCCGAATGTCACGTTTCTGCAGGTCATGATGAAGCATTCCGTACATCATCGCGGTCAGCTCACGGCCTACTTGCGGCCGATGGGCGCAAAGGTGCCTAGCATCTACGGCGGCAGCGCGGATGAACCTTTCACAGCTACCGCCTAAGGCGAAGATTTCGGGAACCCCACCGACAGGTTAACCATCGAATACTTAGGAACGCCCGAAGGGATAGGTCGGGCGAAACCAGACCGGACCCCCTCCGGGCTGGCGGTTCCGAACACTTGGCCGTAAGCGCACTCCTTGTGAAGTCCGGCCACCGGTGAGTTGCGTGTCCTCCGAGCAACTCACCGGTATTTTTGTTTTATGACACTCATCGATCGCGTGGCAGGCTGCTTCAAAGGACTCGCCATTGGTGATGCCATTGGCAAGCAGACGGAGACGCTATCCAGAGAAGATGTTCAACGCTGGTATCCGACTGGCATTTCCGGATTCCATGGCGAACCCGGACATACTATCCCTCGCTATCTGGGGAAAAGATACGAGTGGCGCATTGGAGAAACAACGGATGATACCGAACAGACACTTGCCGTCGTGCGTGCCATCTTGCGCGATGGGCATGCCAGCCACACAGGAATCGGTCGCGAGCTTCTGCAATGCAGGAAGTCGGCACACCCGGGTGTGTCGTTATGGATGTTCCTCGCAATTGGGGATCCTGCCCGCATAGCGTCCGAAGGCAACGGGTGCGGAGCCGCTATGCGAAGCGCCCCGATTGGCGTCATCTACTCATCGAGCAATCTGGACGATCTGATTCAAGGCGCCTTTGAGTGCGCAATTCCCACTCACGGTGGGCAGCTCGCTATCTGTGCCGCTGCCGCTGTAGCCGGGGCCGTGTCAGCGGCTCTTGAAGGTCGTTCCCGCGACGAAGCGTTGGCCGTAGCCATCAGAGCTTCTAAAGAAGCCGAACCACTTCGGCCGTCCGCCCCGGGCGTGACCATGGCTCAATCGATAGAGTCCATTCATTCCGACTTGGTAAGGAGAAAGCACCTGGATGTCGATGAGCTTGCCGAGCGGTACTTCCCAAATAGCCCACAACTCATCGTTCCCTTGGCAATCAGCTTGGCTCTAGTCACCGGGTCCGTAGAGGAATCCGTCCTGCTCGCTGCCAATATTAGTGGAGATTCGGATTCCGTGGCATCAATAGGCGGGGCGATTGCCGGCGCTCTCAATCCAGAGACAATAAAGGAAAGCTGGTGTGACGTTGTGAGAACGGTGAACGAGGAATACCTCGTCGATTTCGCCGCGCCGCTTCTTATGGAGCGCTGTGACCAGCGCACTGCAGAACGCCAAGGTACACACCCCAAGGACCCACAGCGCTTCGAAATTGATGGGCCATGACCCGGGAGAGTTGGTGCAAGTGATTCAGGTCGTGAGCTGCCCAAGTTGAAAGCAACTCCGACAAAGTGACGGAGCCGAATACCGGATGCCGGCCTCGTTTCTCGAGATCTTCTTTCCGTAAGTTCATTGCGCGCAGTTCCGATACATTCGCTGACCGCAGCCGAGCGAATTCGTCGAGCAACTGCTCGAGCGATTTATCGCGACTGTAGTGCTGGTGTCCCAATCGATCGAATGGCTCGAACGTTTCGTTCTCGCCAGACTGCAACACCATCCTTGCTCGAACCATCCAGTCCGTGCTTTCGCAGTGAACGAGATGCGCAATGACGTCGAAAGGGTTCCAAGTGTTCTCTCCCTCATTCTGCGTCGTCCAGGTCTTAGGCAGATCACGCAAAAGCGCGCTGAGAGTTGCAGGCGTGCGGTCAAGCAACGTTATGGTGTTGTTTAAATCGTGTTCCATAGGTCAACTGCGCTTCTGGGAACTTGCGCGGCTTCCACCGACGAATCCCAGGTCCACGATCACGGCGACGAACATGACCACAAGGTAAAACGCATCCACTGCCTGACCCGATTTCGTCAGCCACGTGTACGCGACGAGCGTTACTGGCATGAAGATGAATCCAAGCAGCGGGAGTAGGATAGTGTCGTGCACACCGCGGAAGAAGTCGGTGAACATGTAAAGCAGAACTATCCCTATCCGCGGGAACGCCAGAATGAGAATTGCGAGTAAGCAGGGCATGGCTCACTATCGAATGAAATCAATCTTACGCAGCCCGCCAGCCGGCTTGTCGCCCTCAAAGTAAGGAAACGACTCTTTTTGCCGGCCATTCTCAATTGCCACGCCATACGGTGGGTCACCAAATGGGAATACTTTCTTGAGTGCAGCCGCATCGCCTGAAAGCCCAGCCTTCAACCCCGTGTCTTTCAAGAAGCCGGGACCAAACTGCGGATTGACAGTGGGAAGCGCGACGATCTTTGTGTCCGCCCAGTCGAACGTGGACATCGTCTTTGCGGCCTGATAGCAGTGGGAGCACTCGGGATCGAAGAAGTACAGAAAGTGTTTCCCATGTTGGAGCGAGTACGGCTGTCCATTCACCGTGATCGTCTTTGGCGCTTGAACTCCGCTCTGCCGAGCATAGGTCACACCGACCGACACAAACGCAAAGACCGCCACCGCGCCGAGAATGATAGCTGCTGTGCGCTTTCCATCGGAAGGCCGTGCCCAAAAACCAGCGCCGATTGCCATCAGCAGGAAGATTCCGTCCACAATAAAAAACCCTGGACCAATAGCGCGTTTGATCATTGGGAAGCAACTGCAGTCGGCGCCGCGCAACACATCGTAGTAGTACCCGATGTATGCGATGAACGCGATCAGCAGCAGGCCCGTCAGCCATGCGCCCCAGCGGCGGAAACGCGGGATCAGCAACAACATGCCTGCGAACGTTTCGGCAATACCGAAGCTAATTGCGGCAGCCAAACCTAGGTCGGCAGGCACTTGGGCCTGGACCATCTTGCTCGCCGCGTTGAACGGATCGGTGATCTTCCAGACGCCAGCTACAAGAAACACTACCGCCAGCAGGACAGCGGAAACAACACTCAGCACGGTCTTCCACGCAGGAAGATCCAGGGCTCCGGCCTGCTCCGGAGCCTGTGCAATACTGTCATCCATGCCTACCATTTTAGCCCGCTTTTCCCAAAGCGGACGGTGGGTTATAACAGCCATCTTTCTGAGTGCATGGAGTTTGCAGGCGCAGCCTGCAGACCTGATCGTCGACAACGTCCGCGTCCATACCGGTAACCCCAAGCAGCCTCGCGCGACAGCCATTGCGGTCCGCGGTACACGATTCCTTTATGTCGGTGATGACCCGTCGCGCCATGTGGGTTCTTCGACACGTCGCATCAACGCGAATAATGGTGTCCTGATCGCCGGCTTCATCGACTCGCATGGGCACATGGCAGGTTTGGGCGACCTTCTCGAATCGCTCAATTTCCGCGGAGTGAAATCGACTGCGGCGGTTGCCGAAATGGTCCGCGGAGCCGCACAGACTCGACCGAAAGGGGAATGGATCAAAGGGCGGGCCTGGGATCAGACCGAGTGGGGCGGGGCCTTTCCTACCGCTGAGATCCTCGACAAGGCGGCTCCCGATCATCCGATTTATCTGAGTCGCGTCGACGGACATGCTGCGTGGGTAAACACTCGCGCCCTCGAGCGTGCCGACATTCAACGCCAAACGCCCGACCCTGCCGGCGGAAAGATTTACCGCGACGGCTCGGGAAAGGCGACTGGCATTCTCATCGACAGAGCACAAGGCCTAGTCGCCAGTAAGATTCGAGCGCGGACGCCGGAACAGATTGAGCGCGCCATTTCACTCGCAGCCCAGGAGTGCGTTCGCTTCGGGATTACCAGCGTCCACGACGCTGGCATCGGGTCCGGAGAACTGGCTGCCTATCGTTCGCTGATCTTGAAGGGAAAGCTGCCCGTCCGTGTCTACGCGATGATCGGTGGAGCCGGCAACCTATGGAACGAATACTTAAAGAAAGGTCCGGAACTCTCTGAAAAGCTGACAGTTCGTAGTGTCAAGCTGGTATCTGATGGAGCCATGGGCTCACGTGGTGCTGCCTTCCTGCAGCCGTACGCCGACGACGCTAAGAATTCCGGTCTGCTCATACTCAGTGGCGCCGAAATCGAGAAGATTGCCCGTCAGGCCATTGAGCGTGGCTTTCAAGTGAATACACATGCGATCGGGGATCGCGCGAATCGGACCGTCCTCGAGGCTTACAAGGCGGTGCTCGGGGGAAAGAACGATAGGCGCTTTCGCATCGAGCACGCCCAAGTTGTCGATCCGTCCGACATAAAGCTGTTCGCGGAAAATTCCATCATTGCTTCCATCCAGTCGACGCACGCAACTAGCGACATGCGCTGGGCCGAGTCTCGTCTTGGAAAGGCGCGCCTTGCAGGCGCATGGTTGGCGCAGACATTCCTCGCGGCGGGTGTGCCTATTGCGAATGGATCGGACTTTCCCGTCGAGGAAACGAATCCGCTTTTAGGTTTCTACGCTGCGGTGACTCGTCAGGATGCGTCGGGCAATCCTCCCGGTGGTTTCCTCCCCAAAGAGAAGCTAACGCGTGACCAAGCCCTGCGAAGCTGGACGCTCGGAGGGGCTTACGCGGCGTTCGAAGAAGCCGAGAAAGGGAGTATTGAAGTCGGCAAACTAGCGGACTTCGTCATTCTGTCGGAAGACCTCACCAGGACTGCTGAGGTTCGGCTGACGGTTGTTGGCGGCGAGATTGTGTATCAAGCCAGATGAGTTTCTTGGCCTTTCTAGTAGTTATCACCGAATCCCTAATTACGGTCCCGAGTGCGCACTGGACTGCGATAGCGCTCAAAACGCCATTGAACAGTGCCACCGTCCACGGATCTTTCGAGGTAGTGAGTGGCGGGACGCAGATTCAGGCGATGATCCTGAGTCGCGAAGAAGCCGAGCGTTTCAATAGGGGCAGGTCGAATCGCCCACTGTTTACGTCCGGTTTCGAGAAGTCGGAGCAGTTCCGCGTCCTCATTCCGGACGCCGGGGACTACGTCTTAATTCTCGACAATCGTCTGGAAGCTCGCTTCCCGACTCAAGTTTCGCTACGTCTGGAGATGACCCACCCTAACGACGCTCGAGCACAAACCGTCCCACCCGAACGCCGCCGAGCGACGGTCGCGCTTAGTCTGCTCTTCTTCGGATCGGTGGTCGTATTCTCGGCGGTTAGGTTCCTAAGGACTTGAAGAACGCCCGGGCTGCGGCGGCGGTTTGTTGGACGTCCTCGTCCGAGTGAGCGTACGACATGAAGCCCGCTTCGAACTGAGATGGAGCCAAATAAACACCGGCATCAAGCATGTGGTGGAAGAACTGCTTGAAGAGCTGAGTATTGGACTTTTTCGCGCTGTTCCAGTCAGTTACCGGCTCATCCGTAAAGAAGAACGTGAACATCGATCCGACCCGGTTGATCGTGACGCCCGGCAAAGATTCTGTACATAGCGCAGATGTCCTTCTTTCAATCACATCATACACTTCTGGATGGTTCTTCAAGTACTTTAGCATCGCGATTCCGGCGCTCACAGCGAGCGGGTTGCCAGACAGCGTACCGGCTTGGTAGATCGGCCCCGAAGGCGCCACCTTGCTCATGATGTCGAGCCGACCGCCGTAAGCAGCGATCGGTAATCCGCCGCCGACGATCTTCCCGATTGTCGTCAGATCGGGCTTTATTCCATAAAGCTGCTGAGCGCCGCCGAAGGCTAACCGGAAACCCGTCATCACTTCATCGAAGATGAGCAAGGACCCGTGCGCTTTTGTGACGGCCCGGAGGCCCTCGAGGAACCCTGGAAGGGGCGGCACGCAGCCCATGTTGCCGACGACAGGTTCAACGATAACGCAAGCGATCTGATCGCCCTGTTCACGAAATGCAGCTTCTACCGCGTTCAGATCGTTGAACGGGAGGACAATTGTTGTGGCGGCGAAGCTCTCTGGAACTCCAACGGTGTCGGAGATCGCCAGAGTTGCCATTCCCGAACCTGCTTTGACGAGCAGGGAATCGACGTGGCCGTGGTAGCAACCTTCGAACTTGATCGTCAGATTCCGACCGGTGAAACCCCGAGCGACTCGAAGCGCGCTCATGGTCGCCTCTGTACCGGAATTGACGAGACGAACCAGTTCCATGCTTGGCATGGCTTCCCGGATCAGTTCAGCCAGGATGATTTCGCGCTCTGTCGGAGCGCCGAAGCTCGTTCCGATCTCGAGCACCTCTCTCAGCGCATCAATGACCGGCTTCGGGCGATGGCCGAGGAGTAGCGGTCCCCAGGAGCAGATGTAGTCGATGTAGGAGTTTCCGTCGACGTCGATGAGCCGCGAGCCCTCTCCCTTAGCGATGAACCTTGGCGTCCCGCCAACGCCTTTGAAAGCCCGGACAGGTGAGTTAACGCCGCCGGGTGTTACCTTCTGGGCGCGGGCAAAGAGTTGGTCAGAGCGCGAATGATCCACGCTGCTATCTTATCGGCACGCGATGTTGGTGTCTTTGATGAGCCTAACTCCGTCGACCTCGATGTTGATTGGAAGGAGGCCGGACGGCAGAAATCCGCCCGGCACACGCACGGCGATTTTCAGTTGGCCGGCTTGCCGAGTGATCGACAGGACCTCGGCTTCGATGCCACCGATCGAGACGATTATGACCGGCTGAGCGGCGATTCCTTCCCCCGTTACCGAGAAGGTCACTGGGGATGTTCGCAGCGCGGGCGTGTCGAGCGAGTTCGGGGTTCCGTCTTCGTTTCGAATCGTCCCGGTCAGCGCTGGCGCACTCGCTTTAACTTCGACGGAGGCGATCGCCAGTGGACCGATATCGTCCGCCACGATTACATCGGTGAGACCCAAGGTCGTCGTCGGAGGCACGATTAACGTGATGCGGTGCGCCTCGACTGATAGGATCTCGGCATTGTTCGGCCCGAAGAGTACTCGGACGCCCTTTTCCGGGAGGCGATCATCGGAGGAAATATAAGCGACCTGTCCGGGAGCGATCGGCTCCTCTTTGTCAGTACCCGCGTGCAGAATACGAAGCGAAGCCAGCGTGATCGGACTCGCGCCATCAGTTGGTACGAGCCTGCGGATGCGGGCATTCAGCGAATCCGCCACCAGAATGGAGCCATCGGATTCCGGAAGGATGTCCGTCGGGCCGTTTAACGGCTTTTCTGCCAACACTTTCCAGCGTCCCTCGGGTTCGATTTGCAAAACGCGATGTGCGCCCGCGTCGGCAACCAGAATGCTCCCACTGGGTTCGATTCGTAATCCGCGCGGATCGACCAACGGAACATCTTTGACGGTTGTGATGCGGCCGTCCCGCCCCAACTTCCGGAGTTTGCCTGTCTCTGTGAACCAGACCGTTCCATCGGGGGCGACCGCCAACCCAATCGGGGCTTTGAGAGCAATACCCAGTCCGA
>Ga0190275_10003560_pt1 | contig 11142 bp, 9 predicted proteins | sample Popmic550T_FD_133745 | JGI IMG/M metagenome (GOLD analysis project Ga0190275, IMG submission 133745) | Populus adjacent soil microbial communities from riparian zone of Yellowstone River, Montana, USA - 550 T | ecosystem: Environmental > Terrestrial > Soil > Riparian zone > Trees stand | place...
ACTTCGCAGCCACTCGGCGGGCTTGATCCTGGCTGGTCCAACTTCAACACGACCCCGGTATTCGGCGGTAGCGAGACTTGGGGTGGATCGACTTTTGGACAAGTCCCGCTCACGGTCGAAGGCGGTGGTGGTGTTGGTGCAGCCGCAAAGAAGGGAATCAAGTTCCTCGGCAAGTACGGCGATGACGCCTTACGTGTCGGACGCATAGGTCTCAATGCGTCGCCCGGGTGGCTAGCAGGCAACCTAGCCTGGGAGGCCGCGACATATTTGGGCCCAAAGGCGTGGGATCGCCTTACCGCTGACCGGCCCGATCAGCCACCAACGCATCCGGCGCCGCCGCTTCAGCCGTGGCCCCAAGGAGCCATTTAGCAGCGAGTCCACCCTCGAGGGGAGCGTCAGGCTGACTGACGCAGCCGCTCGAGGCCGTCGAGGATCACGTCGAGGGCGAGTTCGAACTCGAAGTTGGTGTCGCAGCCTCCGAGGCCGCCGTCGTGGGTCGCGCCGAGCGCCATCTCGGCGACATGCGGATACATCGGGCCCAGCTGCTCAGCCATGGCCCTGGCCGTCTCGGCGTCGAGGGTGGGGGAGTCGTCGAAGAGCTCCCGCGTGAACCCGAGCAGGCGGCTGCCAAGCATGTGAATGGCGTGGTGCGTCAGGTCGAGCGAGAATCCGCCGCCGCGCAGGATCCCCATCACGGTGTCGTACTGCCGCAGCATCGCGGGGCCGGGGGCGGCGCGGGTCTCGATAACATCGGTCGTCCACGGATGGCGAAGGAGCACGCCGCGCGCGCCGAGAATGGCCCCGCGTAACGCCTGCTTCCAGCCCTCGCGCGAGTCGACGGCCGGGACCTGGCTCATCACGATCTCGACCATGCCGTCGAGCAAGTCGTCCTTGTTGCGCACGTGGGTGTAGAGCGACATCGCCTCGATGCCGAGCTCCTGGCCGAGCCGGCGCATGCTGACCGATTCGATCCCGTGCCGGTCCGCCAGCTCGACGGCAGCCTCGAGCACACGCTGTCTCGTCAGCGTCTCGCGTCGCTCCGCGTTCTCGACCTTCATTCGGACATTACCTCTTGACGTCCTTACAGCGTATGGATAGAGTCCTCCTCACACCATAGTCCTTACGTCGTAAGGACTCAAGCCGATGAAGGAGAGCGACATTGACTGACCGGCCGATCCCACAGCCGGCCACGACGCCGAAGCTCCCACCGCGCTGGTTCATTCGCGCGGCCTGGGTCGGGCATCGGGCCATCCATCGGCTCACCGGCGGCCGGCGCGGCCTCTCGCATCCGAAGGGTCCCGGCGGCCAGTTCGGCCTCCTGCGCCTGAAGACGGTCGGTCGCCGATCGGGCACCGAGCGAGCCGCCATCCTCGGCTACGTCGAGGACGGCCCGAATCTCGTGACCCTGGCAATGAACGGCTGGGGCGAGAAGGATCCCGCCTGGTGGCTGAACCTTTGCGCGCTGCCCGATGCCGCCGTTGAGGTGAAGGGCGGCGCGACCCGGACAGTGCACGCTCGCGAGGCCGTGGGCGAGGAGCGCGAGCGCCTGTGGACGCTGCTGCAGAGCTACAGCGGTTACGGCGACCTCGACGGGTTCGCACAGCGCCGATCGCAGACGGCCGTCGTCGTCCTCGAGTCCCGGCCGTGAGCGCGACCGCCGTCGGAAGGCGATCGTCGCGACTGCCCGTCGTCCTGATCCTGCTGCTGATGGCGATCCCGCTGCTCGCCGGCGGGTATCGCCTGGTCACGCTCGCGATCGGGGCGGACATCACGCCGGAGAACGTGCGGTTCATCTCCTCGCCCGTTCCTGTCGTCCTGCACATTGTCGGAGCGGCGGTATACATCGTGCTCGGCGCGTTCCAGTTCGTCCCGAGCATCCGCCGCCGGAACCCCGTCTGGCATCGTCGCGCCGGCCGGATCGCGGTCGTCAGCGGGCTCGTCGCGGCGTTATCAGCCCTGTGGATGACGCAGTTCTACGCGCTACCAGCCTCCGATGGCGCTCTGCTCCATGCCTTCCGGCTCATCTTCGGCTTCGGCATGGTCGGGTCGATCGTCCTTGCCTTCCTCGCCATCCGCCGGCGCGAGATCGCCCGACACCGGGCGTGGATGATGCGCGGCTACGCCATCGGCCTCGGGGCGGGCACGCAGGCGATGCTGTTCCTGTTCGGCGAGCTGATCTTCGGCAAGCCGGACGTGCTCGCCAGGGCGCTCATCATGGGCGCGGCGTGGACGCTGAACCTCGCCGTCGCCGAGTGGATCATCCGCGGACGGCCGCTGTGGCCGATCCGGCTCAGCCGCGTCACCGCCAGCGCGCCGACTCGGTCGCTGTAGACCGATTCAGGGGCTAAGCGCAGGCCCGCGGGCGCAGTGAGTGCGGATCCGACGGGAGTGGCTTCGGAGGGCCTCAATTCCAAGCCTGTGACAGTGCCAAGATGGCGTCGTGTCACAGGATGCGTCGCAGGCCACTAATTCCTCGCCGGCAATCGAGTCGCCAAGAGCCTTCTTTCGAAGGCGAAATCCGGGCTACTTCTCGGACTCGGCGGCACTGACCCATGTCTCCGTCAATCGATCGCTGCTCGAGTATCAGCTCGAAACGCTTACGAGCCGCGGACAAGAGGGGGACTTCGAGCTGTTCGCGCGGAAGCTTGCAGAGGCGGAGATCTGCCCCAACCTAATTCCGCATACGGGTCCGAGTGGAGGTGGCGACAGCAAGGTTGATTCTGAGACATTCCCAGTTAGCGACCAGCTTGCGCTCGCTTGGTATGTCGGGAACGCAAGAGAAGCGGCGCGCGATCGATGGGCGTTTGCATTCAGCGCCAAGAAGGATTGGCGCAGCAAGGTTGCCTCGGACGTTAGCAAGATCGCTGGAACCGGACGTGGTTACACCAAGGCCTTCTTTGTGACCAGCCGGTTCGTGCCAGACAAGGAGCGAGCCGCTATCGAGGATGATCTCCGGGGCACGTACGCGCTCGACGTGCGGATCCTCGATCGGTCCTGGATCCTCGATCGCGTGTTTTCGGGGTCCCACGAAACGTTAGCCGTCGAACTACTACACATCGACGTCGACCTGAAGCCCTCCGTCCGGGTCGGACCGGCGGACGCCGCTCGCAGCCAGCAGATCGCGGAGCTTGATGACGCCATTCGAGTGGGCGTTCGCGAGTCGAGGGTAGGACCTAACTTGGTCCAGGACGCGATCGACGCTGCTTGCCTGGCGAGGGAAGTGGAACGCCCGCGCGATGAAGTCGAAGGGCGGTTTGACCGTGCTGAGGAACTCGCGAAGCAGGCCGGCTTTCGCCAGCAACGGGTGGAAGTCGCCTATCAAAGGGCATGGACGGCCTACTGGTGGTTCGAGGACTACGAGGCGTTCACCGATCGCTTGACGCGCTACGAAGCGCTAGTTCGCGGTACGGACAACGTTTACGACATCGAGCGCCTCTCCAATCTCTACTCCTGCGCGGCGACGGCCGCACGCAGAGGATGGCTGAGTCGCTCGCCATCATGGCTCGCGGCCCGGCGCCGTCGCCTGAATCGTGAACTTGCACGCTTCGAGGCCAGAACTACCTCGCCGAGCGCAAGTCTGACCGCACAGGCGCTGCGCCTCATGTTGACGCTTACAACGGAGCCTGGGTCGGCGAGCCGGGTCTTCACCGAGATGGAGTCCGTGATCGAGCGGGCCGAGGGACTGATCGGATTCGATCTGAACGTCCTCGCGAATGTCCTCGCCGAGCTCGGTGCGGTCATCGTGCACTCGGAGGCATTTGAAGGTCTCTACGACCGCGTCGTTTCGGAGGTGCAACGCCGCAGCGGAGAGCTCGCCGGCGCGGACCTCATCGCACAGCGGGCCGTCCAACTCCACAAGGCAGGGCTCTACAGGGACACCATAGCGGTCGCCGGCCGCGCCTTGCCGCTCCTTTACAGGCACGAGAGTCGTGAACAGCTCGTCCGCCTTCTCGGCCTGATTGGTGAGGCCTATGCGCGCCTCGGCCTTCTATGGGCCGCTCGTGGGTCTTGGCTCCTTGCGGCCAACGTCGTTGGAAACGAGTGGCATGCCACCGGAGCTGGCCTATGGCAGCTCTTGGCTGCGACGGAGCGCATTCGGTGGCTCGAGCTCGAACTAGGGAGACTGCCCCAAGCGTTGGCGAGTCACCGGCTATACGCCGGCATGCGGGGTGCGCTCGCCGCTACTGATTCGACGGCTGGGGAGGCGTACGGCGAACGCGATGCCGATTTCGACACTCAGGTTGGCCACGCGATCTTGAACCTCGGGGCCAGCGCACTACGTTCGCTGACACGCGCGCCGGACCTCTTACAGGCGCTGGGTCTATTCCACTCGTCGGCAGCGCTCTTATACGCCTTGGGTCACACCGACCAACTCCCGGGCGAGATGACCTCGGCCCTAGATGACGTCGACGCCTATTTGTCCTCGTGGCGGGATATGGACGGCGGCATACGGGCGGATGAGTCTTCGCTCTATGAGCGGCAGACGGGGCTCGTGTTGAACTCAATCGTGCTAGGCATGCGGATTTCGGTCATCCACGACCGGGGCTCTCCGGCAGTTGAGATTGCAGAGAGCCTGCTCGGCGCATTGGAGGGTCTCTTCGCGACCGGGCTCGCCCATGGCGTGGCGGCCGTCGAGCCGTCTACGAAGATCTTCGTTCGAGCCGGCGATTCGTCGAAGTGGCCCTTCTCGATCGAAGGCCGCGAGGTCCTTGGCGCTCCCGAATGGGAACTCGCATTCGCCACCTTCGACCCTTCAACCCTCGACGCGGGCCGCCAAGCCGACCTGAAAGAGGCGATTCGAGATGGTGTCATGCGAATCGCGGCGCGATGCTTCCACTTCGCTGATAGCGTGGCGGACGTAGCGGAACAGTTGTTCGGCGAGGAACGCGCGCTTGATCGGTCGCTGAACTTCACTGGCAGCTTTGTCGTCGCATCGAACGTGCTCGGAAGTGACTCCGTGACCGGCCTCGCGGCGCTCCACCGGGGCGACGAACGCGAATACAGATATCGGCGGTCGAAGGCCTTCTCCGAGTTGCCTCGCGCCCCGCGCTCGCGCGGCGATCTCGGTCAAGGAAGTGAACGCCGCGGCGATCCGACGGCTCCTGATCTGGCGATGGTAAGACACGATGAAATGCGAGTCGCCTCAGTGATCCGATTGCCTCTCTGGGACCGGGCGGGGTGGTCAGGGATTGGGTACGTGGTGCCGGAAGGTCGGCCGCCGCTGATGGCGCTGCTCTTCCAAGGTGCGACGGCCGCGCAAGAGATATGGAAGGGCTGGGAACGCGAGTTCGGGGCCCTCGACCACGCTGAGACCATCCGCGTCTCAATCGTCCGTAAGATTCGAGCCGAGGAGCCACACGCTTACAAGGTCATCATTGCTCCCAGGCTTGACCAGGACGAGTCTCGCCGGTCCGGTGTTGTGTTCATGCTGGCGCGAATTCACGAGATGACACCGAGCAACGACACCAACCTTCGAACGTTTCTGGAGGCATTTGAAGCTGCAGGGGAGTACTTCCTCGGAGTAGGGGAGCTTCCGCCCGGTTCGTCGAACATACGAGAGGCATCGATCTTCGGAGCCATCCGCAAGGCCAACCTGGTGGTAGTCGATGCCGACCAAGTGAAGCCCAGCGATCTGGAGCACATTGCTGTCGGCGGGACTTGGTTGCCGACCGCGGACGATTAGCTTCGGCATCACGGCTGCGACGCTGCCCCAATGTGGGCTCCGGCGCAGCTACTCAGCGACGCCCTTGCGGCGCTGGCGCTTCCCTGGCGCGTCGGGGACCGCGAATGCCTGGAGAGTGATGATTAGCTCGCGCTTCTCGTCGCCAGGCCAATGGAACACGTATCGCCGCTCCAGCTCGCCGCCGGGATGCGGCGTCGTCCGCTTGAAGCACTTGTGGTCTCGGAGCAGGCGGTCGGCGGTGTCGACCACATCGGTGACGTTGCGGTTCCTCACAAGCAGCACGATCGACGCCTTCGTGTCCCGCCATCCCATGTTCCGGAGGAGTTGGTCGATGGCCTTCCGGAACTCCTCCTCGCCGCCCCAGACCTTGAACTCGGCCACGAAGACGTTCCGCTCGCCGACGCGGATGAGGATGTCGGTCTTGCCCTCGCCGTTGAAGACCTCGGCCATCGCGTCGCCGCGGAATCCGACGTTCAGGACGGCTAGGAAGAAGTCGCGCACGCCCTCCTCAGTCAGTCCGGCGAACGCGCCCGGCGCGCGCTCCATGACGATCCCCATAGATCGCATGGCCGCGATGATCTCCTCGTAGTCGGCGAGCGGCAGCTCGTGCTCGGGTTGGAACGTCTCGCGATCCATGGGACGCGCCGCCGTGACGTGCACCCGGCGCTTCACCGCGACGGGGATCACGGCATCCTCTCGCCTCCGCACAGGGAACTCCAGGCTCGCGACAACGTCACGCGCGCGGAGGAGCTGGTCGCGGCGTGCGCTCACCAGTTCGGCGACGCTCGCGTTGAGTCCATCGTTCCACCCGGCGACGTCGCTAGCCAGCGTGGCGAGCGCGTGCTGGTAGAGGTTGAGCTGCTTCTGGAAGGCGCTCTCGATGTTCTCCTTCGTCGCGTTGGCCTGCTGCACTGTGATCCAGAGCTCGCCGTTGCGGACGACGGCGTCGAACGGCACGAGCATGATGCTTGATGGCTTGACCGTGAAGAGACCTGGTTGCCCATCGAACGGCACCGCAAACACCACGCGGACGACCCCTGGCTGGACCTCGCCGCGTTCGACGACCTCGGTGCGTTCCGGGTGCAGCACGGGCACATCGAGACGATGCCATCGGACGAGCTGCTGCACGACGTCCGTCATCGGCTCGGAAAGCATAGAGTCGTCAAGCGCCGCCACGTCGGCCCGGATGCGGCGGTTCTGGTTGTTGACCACGTCAAACACGAATTGCGAGGCGAAGTGGCTCATCAGTGGGCCCTGTCATGCACAGGCGCGCTCGCCCCGCATCGTTTCGCTCAGCCCGTTCCGCGACCATCTGGGCATGGTCTCGGCGATTCGGCGTTCCACGACAACGCGGCGTTCCGCGCCGGCTCTCAGCCAGAACTCGACCCACGCCTCCTCCTCGTGCGTGACCTCCCCGGCAGCGTCGGTCAACTGCGCCATTTTGAAAAGGCTAGCGGACCGGCAGGCGTGGTGGTAGACATACCGCGAGTGCAACCGCCGAAGCTGAGCCACTCGGGCGACGTGGCGGTAGGCCTGCGACAGCGGGCGCGATGGGTCGACTCAGACGCCGGGAAGGCGTCGGAACCCCCACCAGACTCCCAGGGCGACCATCATTGCGCCGGCCAGTTTCGCGATCCCGGCCAGCAGCCGGAAGGACTCTTCGAAATCAGTGACAGCGAGGCTGCTCGCGGCAAAGCCCAGCACCAAGACGAAAGGCAGGATTCGAAGGAACACCGCAGGGTTGACGGCGACGACAACCTCTAGACGCGGCGCATTGCCGACCTCGCTGCCTTTGTGGTCAAGGACGAGCACAGAGAGGTCTGTCGAGTAGGTGGGCCGGCACCGAAGAGCGACGACGGCTTTTCGAGTCTGGCCCACGCTTCGAAAGATCGCTGGGCTGAGTTGGATCGCCGCCCCTGCCCCGGAAGTCTTCGGAGATGGCGGAACGGCCACATCGGGCCCACTGAAATAGTCAAGTTCGACGCGGTACGTTGCGCCCGAGCTTAATTGATAGACGGGTGCATCCACGAATTTCGCGGTACCTGGTCGGACATCGGGTGTCGTGCCCGGCAATGGCTGACCTTCGCGATTGATGCCTGTAAACCTTACGAAGGTGCAGCCTTCAAGGGGCGACGTGTGCGCCAAGCGCTCCACAAGTGTCACCCATGGGATTACTGGATCAATGGCCTCCTCGAGCTCGTCGGGGTCGTCGGCTTCAAAAACCCACTTGGTCGAGTCTGGCGGCTTGTGCGGAGAGAATTCGCATGCGCCGATTTGCTTATTGGTCGCATCCAACGTCGCCACGACGCCGCCAGGCGCGATCGCAATGAAGTTGCCGAGACGGAACGAAGCCGTTAGATAGGGGTCGTCGGGAGAGTTGAGCAGAGCCGTCGGCCCCAATCCGACGAGGGATGCGAAGCGGATTGGAAGGTAGTTGTAGCCTGCGGACCCAAGAGCGCCGTCGCCGTTATCGGCCTTTTCGCAATAAACCAGCAATGCGCGGCGGGCTGATTCCACTGGCTGCAACAGCGCGGGGGCGATCCACTTCTGCCGATACAGGAAGCTCACTAGTTGGTCGTTGGGATACGCCAGACATGAGAGCAAGTCCCGTCGATATGCGGGCTTATCGGGCGCGGCATGTGTGGCGATGATCACTAGTTTGGTGTCTGTCACCTCAGGTCATCCACAACTCATCGGTTGTCGGCCGCTCAAATTTCCAATGATGTCTGAGCAGGTCGTCCAGATTTGGAGCAAGGGAACTCGCATAGAGCTGCAGCGGCAACAGCACTGCAGCGCTGACCGAAAACCGAGGTCCGAGGATCTCCGCGAGGCGTGTGGGGTCTGCGGTTTGCCACCGCCTGATGAGCTGTCGGTCGGTCGCGTAGACGCCATCTACATACGCGTATCGAGTCCCGTTCTCTTCGCCGATCAGGTGCCAGTTAGAAGCGCGGTAGGAAGCCCCAGTAAACCCAAGATTGGGGTTTAAGTACGTGATTAGAAGGCGCACGCGCGGCCGGATCTGGCGGGTAACTTTGGCCAACAGACCGAGCAGATGCGAGATGGTGTTCGGCGGCGACCAATCGAACGCGAAGACTCGCGAAACGACCAATACTTGGGTCGGGGCGACGTATGGTGCAAATGCTTCGCCTATTGGTTGGATGTCCTGGTGGGAGAGCGTCGCAAGCGCCACTATTCGCTGGTCAGTCGTCAAGAGCCCGTAGCTCTGTGCGTGTGGACGGTGGGAACTGAGATAGTGAAAGCGCTCCAACACTACCGTCGTGTCCGCCTCGCTGACTCGACTGAAGGTGAGGTCACGCGGGCTCTTGATGGCGGGTCTTGGTGCGACGAGCCAGTCGCGGTAGTTGTGAATGCGCGTTGCGATGCGGCCACCCACTCGCTCAAGTTCCGTGCGCGCGGATGCCCTCTCAACCCGTAAGTGCGTGTCAGCGATGCGCGGTAGGTGGAGTAAGCCCTCGACGTGGACACTGCGCGCCGAAACGTGCAGTCGATCGGCGATCTCGGCCGATAGCGCCAGCAGATCGCCGTCATCGTGACGGACCTCGATCAGGTCCCCTGCCACGTCCGCAGCATTGCCGCGGAGATGTTCGTGAAGCATCTGGCCTCCCCCGACATCTTACTGCCGGGGAGCCAAGAGACCACAAATCACGGTCCGGCTGCGTGCGTCGACAAGTCCAAAGCGGCTCCGCGCAGTCGAGGCACCAGTGGTACGCAACTCACGTACCGCGTCGTGACGTGAGTAGGGGCTACACGCTCAAGGGCGTCCTGGGCGACTGGAGGATCTATGCCGTGGCGTAGTTGCGTTTCGCGTAGCGTTGCGCCATGAGTCGGGAAGTCGAGGAGTCGAACCGCCGCCTTCTCCGCGCGCGCGACGCCATGGACCGCGCCTACGCCGAGCCGCTCGACGTCCGCGCCGTCGCCGCGGTCGCCCACGTGTCCGAGGCGCACTTCATCCGGAGCTTCCGCGCCGCGTTCGGGGAGACGCCGCACCGATATCTCCAGCGGCGTCGGGTGGAGCGGGCGATGTTCCTCCTGCGCGAGACGGATCGCAGCGTCACCGACGTGTGCTTCGATGTCGGCTTCACGAGCCTCGGGACCTTCAGCCGAACGTTCCGCGAGATCGTCGGGGAGACACCGTCGGGCTACCGCGAGAACCATCCACCGATCGAGGCGCCGAACTGCTTCCAGATGGCGGCCACGCGACCGCGGGTGGCCGCGGGCGTCGCGAGACGATCGAGCAGTTTCGGAGAAGCGGCCCCGGGGGCGGCTCCGTAGGCTCATCGGCATCACCTCAACGACCAGACAGGAGCCGCAACCGATGATCACCAGCCTCAACGTCGCCTCGATCTACGTCCTCGACAAGGAAGAGGCGCTCGATTTCTACGTCAACAAGCTCGGCCTCGAGAAGGGCAACGACGTCAAGCAGGGCGACTACCGCTGGCTGACGGTGCGCGTCCCCGGGACTGGCGGAACCGAGATCTCGCTGGAGGAGCCCGGCGCGCCGCTGCACGACGAGGCAACCGCCGCGCAGATTCGCGAGCTGATCACGAAGGGCGCGATGAGCGGCCTCGTCTTCCTGGCGGACGACATCCGCGGGCTGTACGAAACCCTCAAGGAGCGCGGCGTCACAGACTTCACCCAGGAGCCGACGGACCACTTCTACGGCACCGATATGGGCATCCGGGACCCGTTCGGCAACGCGATCCGGATCCTGCAGCAGGGCAAGGTCGAGGCAGTGACCGCCTGACGGAGCTCACCGCGGTCGGGGCGCGGCGGCCTCCAGGTCTTCGATGCTGGCGAGAGTCTCGGCGAGCCGGCCGCGGTCAGCGTCGGACAGATCGACTGACCGCGCCCGCGTGAGGGCATCGGTGGCTCCTGCGGCGTCGTCCAGGCGGACTGCGAGCTCGGCCCGGTAGGCCAGCGCCTCGACCAGATCGGTCGCCGATGCCGTGTCCCTGCTGCGCTCGAGTGCGCCATCCAGGATCTGGGCCGCCCGCGCGTCGACGCCGTGCGAGTCGCCCATGACGATCGCGCTGGCGAGTGACTTGGCAAGCCTGCTCTGCTCTGGTTCCGTCGCATCGGGGTCAGGCTTGGCGGCGAAGACCCTGATCCAGTTCCCGCCGGGGTCGACGACCGTGAACCCCGAGTAGTTGTCGGCGTTCTTGCGCTTGCGAGGCCGGGTCATCCGTGGAATCCCGGACACGAGGAGCTTGCCGTGGCCAGCGCGCATGCCATCGGCGAATGCCCGATAGAGCTCCCAGGTGTCATGCACGATGACCAGGCAGGACCCGTAGGAGTCCTCGGGCTTGAACTCCGGGGGCATGCCGAAGAATTGGAGGTTGATGTCCTCGCGCTTGAGCCCCACGCACGGGTTCGGGAGCTGCTGGTAGTAGGTCTTGGTGAAGCCGAGCATGCCGTAGAACTCGACGATCTCGTCGATG
>Ga0190275_10003561_pt1 | contig 11142 bp, 7 predicted proteins | sample Popmic550T_FD_133745 | JGI IMG/M metagenome (GOLD analysis project Ga0190275, IMG submission 133745) | Populus adjacent soil microbial communities from riparian zone of Yellowstone River, Montana, USA - 550 T | ecosystem: Environmental > Terrestrial > Soil > Riparian zone > Trees stand | place...
CGGGGCTCGTCGCCTGCGGCGCGGTAGGGCCGGCGCTCACGGCGCTGAGGATGAAGCGGGCCCTGGAGCGCGAGGTGGTGGAGCTGGTGCGCTTCGCCGCCTCGGAGCGCTACTTCCAGCTCCGCACCTCCCGCTGAGGCGGCTCAGCCCACCTGCAGCTTGATGGTGAGGGCCAGCAGCCGGCCCTTCTCTCCGCCCAGATCGTGCCGGTAGCCGAGGTCAATGCCGCCGCCGGCCTCCGTCATGAAGCCCAGCCCCACGCCCAGCTGAGAGGCCTTCTGGAAGCCGTCATAGGTGTACCCCACGCGCACGGGGAAGGCCTGGCCGAGGAGGTACTCGAGGCCGCCGCTGTAGGTGAGGACCTTCTTCTCCCGCGACTCGAAGTCGGCGCGCACGTCCACCCCCACGGTGAGCAGCCCCGTCAGATAGCCCGCATGGAGCGAGTAGTACCGCGTCAGCTCCACGTTCTGGGTGTCGATGAGGTTGTGGGCCGAGAAGCCCGTGGTGAAGCCATCGGACAGGCGCAGCAGGAGGCCCGCCGTCACGGTGGTGGCGTTGGCCTGCCGAGGGCCGCTCAGCCTCAGGTAGTGTATCGACGTGCCGATGAGGATCCCCGGGGTGAGGGGCAGGGCGAAGGCCAGCGTGCTGTAGTGGCCGGTGGTCCGGCCCTCGCCGCTGCGCAGGGTGAGGATGTGGTAGTCCAGGCCGGCGGCCAGGTCGCTCGTCTTGGCGTCCATGATGCTCACTCCGCCGAGGGCATCCTTGCCTGTGGTGTCCCAGGAGCCGTGCAGCTCCATCCGGTACATCTTCCACAGGGCGATGGCGGCGGGGTTGCCCACCACGGCCTCGGTGCCCAGTCCGAGCCCCCGGTAGGCCCCGCCCATGGCGTAGGCCCGGGCGCTCTGGATGTCGCGCAGATCCTCGACGTCGGACTGGGCGTAAACGGTGGGGGACAGACACAGCACCAGCAGGAGCATCAATCGGCGAGGCATGGGGGGCGCATCCTATCCGCCTTGATGCCTCGGGGGGGCATCACTAGATTCGGCCCCCCATGTCCGCTCCTACACCGAAGCCAGAGCCCCTCATCCGCAAGTGCGTCGTTCCGGCCGCGGGCCTGGGGACGCGTTTCCTGCCGGCCACCAAGGCGGTGCCCAAGGAGATGCTGCCCATCGTCGACACGCCAACGCTTCAGTACATCGTCCAGGAGGCGGTCTCCGCCGGCATCTCCGACGTCATCCTCATCAGCGGCCGTGGCAAGGAGTCCATGGTCGATCACTTCGACATCGCGGTGGAGCTGGAGGGGGTGCTCAAGGCGCGCGGCAAGGAGGAGGAGCTCCGCAAGCTGCGCGCCATCTCGGACATGGCCAACATCGCCAGCCTGCGCCAGAAGGAGCCGCTGGGGCTGGGCCACGCGGTGCTGTGCGCCCGGGGCCTGGTGGGCAACGAGCCCTTCGGCGTCATCCTCGGCGACGACATCATCGACGCGGAGGAGCCCGGCATCCGCCAGCTCGCGCGCGTCTTCCGCCAGTTCAACCAGGGTGTGGTGGCGCTGATGGAGGTGCCCGACAGCGAGACGCACCTCTACGGCATCGCCGCGGGGAAGGATCTCGGCGACGGCGTCATCCAGATCGAGCGCATCGTCGAGAAGCCCAAGCGCGGCACCGCCCCGTCCAACCTGGCGGTGATTGGCCGCTACGTGCTGCCGCCGGAGATCTTCGACATCCTGGAGAACCAACCGCCGGGCGTGGGCGGGGAGATCCAGCTCACCGATGGCCTGGCCACGCTGCAGCAGCGCAAGGGGCTGCTGGGCTACAAGTTCAAGGGCCAGCGCTACGACGCGGGCGACAAGGTGGGGTACCTCAAGGCGAACATCGCCTATGCCCTCAAGCGGCCGGAGCTGCGCGGCCCGCTGCTCGAGTGGATGGCCGAGCTCGTCAAGGTGGAGAAGCCATGAAGCGCGCCGTCTTCCTGATCGGGACGCTGACCGCGCTGGCCGCGGGGGCCTATGTGCTGCCCGGTGGCTCCATCCTGCGCCGGATGGTCGGGGAGCAGGACGAGACCATGCCCTCCTCGCTCCGGGTGGAGGGCACGTACGTCTTCTCCGGGCCGGCGGCGAAGGAGGCCACAGCCGCGCTGAAGGTTCCCTCCGAGCGCCCCGAGCTGATCGTGGACGGCGCCGTCCTCATCAAGGCGCCGGGGCGCTGCCGCCTCGAGCTGGCCGTGCCGGAGGGCAACAAGCTGGCGGTGGTGCAGGTGAGCGGGCGCAAGCGTGTGGAGGGCACGGAGATCCCCGCCCTCTCGGCGGCCCTGAGCCAGCTCTGCCCGCTGCTCGCGGTGCGCAGCTCCTCGGGCCACAACACCGACACGCGGGACACGGTGGAGCAGCACCTCCAAAGCCTGGGCATCGCCACGCGCACCACCTCGCTGGCGCGCTTCGGGGGCGAGGTGGCGTACGTGCTCGGCGAGCCGGAGGAGGGCAAGCCTCAGTTCTGGATCTACAAGACCGGCTTCCGCCCGGCCCGTGTGCGGTGGAAGGAGAAGACCGGGCCAGCGTGGGATGTGCGCTTCATCGACTACTCCTCCCCGGCCACCGGCGAGTGGATGCCTCGCAGCATCGAGGTGTGGCGCGATGGCCAGCGCGCCCTGCGCTTCACCGCCATCAAGTCGGACACCCGGGCGTCCCTGCCCGACAAGCTCTTCACGCCCTGAGCCTCGCGGCGAGCCACACGCACAAATGCCGCCCAAAATCGCGGCTAATCACCTCCGAGCCTTCATCGTCGAGCAGGCCTCCGGGCGTGCTAGGGCTGCGAAATCAAGGGTCTCCGTGAAATGACGCAGTGCGCAGAAACTTTTTCGTGGCTCCCTGGACAATTGCAAGCAGAGCTGACGCCCCTGGCCGGAAGTGATGGGGCGTCCACAGGGAAGAGATCATGTCGACCAGCACTGCTCGTACCCATGACAGAGCGGTCCAGATGAGGGAGGCCACCGCTTCGGCGCTGAACCTGAACGCCCTCCTCGCGAAGTTCCTGCCCACAGGAGCCTCGGCCGTCACCGCGCGCCAGGAGGGGCTCTCTGCGGGCATCAGCGCCTCGTACCGGCTGGCGCACACGGATCTGCCCCGGCTGCGCAGGTTCCAGTCCGCCTTCGAGGCCACCGGAGTGAAGTACGCGCTGCCCCCAGCGCTGCTGGCCGCCATCGCCAGCCGCGAGTCTCGGGCGGGTGGGGCGCTCGATGTGAACGGGCTGGGCTGCGGCGGGGATTGTTTCGGGATGATGCAGCTCGACTCCCGCTACCACCCCCCGCGCGGCGGCCCCTACAGCACCGAGCACATCGACCAGGCGGCGCGTGTCCTCGAGCGGCTGCTCGAGGAAGTGAAGGTGAAGCACCCCGGCTGGCCGCCGGAGCAGCAGCTTCGGGGCGCGCTGGCGGCGTACGACTCGGGTGTGTGCTGCGTGCGGACGATCAAGGACATGGATCGCGGCACCACCGGGGATGACTACTCCAACGACGTGTGGGCGCGGGCGCAGGCGCTGGCCCCGTACTTCGGGAGCGTCGAGGGCGCGGGCGCGGGGCCGATCAGCGGCACCTTCCGCTCCCTGAGAGACCCCCTCTCCGTGCCGGGCGGCAAGGCGGTGTCCTGAAAGTAGCTCACGAAGGCTGGCCGCCCGTATTCTGGGGTCATGTTCGATTACGAGCGAACGGAACTCTGGAAGCGGACATTGGGGGAGCGGGGCGGGGATGCGGCGCAGTCCGCGCGTGCCCATCTGCGTGAGCAGCTCCGCCTGGCGTGGCAGCGCGCGGGTCAGCTCACCGAGCAGGTCCGGAGCGCCTATCCCGCACTGAAGTCCCATGGAGGCAGCCGCTTCGACGCCCTGTGGGAGCGCGTCGATCTCCTGCTGGGGCCGGAGTACCCGCTCAACGCCGCCGAGGCCTTCGTGCTGGGCGGTGCGCTCATCCTCTATGACATCGGGGCTGGGCTCGCGGGACTGCGGGGGGGAGAGGCGGAGCTGCGCAAGACGCAGGAGTGGAGGGATGCGCTGGCCACGAGCATCCGCCGGGAGACGGATCGCGCACCCACGCCGAACGAGATGACGTACCCCTCGGAGGAGTACGTGCAGCTGGCCACGGAGGATGCGCTCCAGCTGCTGGCCGTCAAGCACGCGCGGAGCCTGGCGCTGATGCAGTGGAAGGGCCCTGAGGGCGAGGAGCTGCACCTCGTCGAGGATCCGGCGCTGCGCCAGCAGTTCGGCGAGATCCTCGGGGAGCTGGCCTACAGCCACGGGTGGGACGTGGCCGAGGTGGGGCGAGTCTTCGCGGCGCGGAGGCTCGAGGCCCCGGCGCCGGCTCCGGCGGACTGGACGGTGGACACGCTGAAGGTGGCTGCGGCGCTGCGGGCGGCGGACACGCTGGTGGTGGAGGAGCGCCGCCGCAAGCTCAGCCGGCCAACGCTCGTGCATGATCGCCTCCTCTATACGGCGGGGGAGCCCTTCGCGCGGGGCGAGGCGGAGATGTTCTGGGCCTGCTTCGAGGCGCTGCGGAAGATCGATCGGGATCTGCATGACGTGGACGCGCTGCTCTCGGCGAGCGGCCGGCCGCGCTTCCTGGCGCGGGGCGTGGTGGACGCGGACGACGCGACGAGGCTCGCCACCCACGTGAGGACGCAGGGGTGGATGCCGGTGGACGCTCGCGTGCACGTGTCCGACGTGCCGAGCTTGATCGCGCAGATCGGTGGGGCTCAGCTCTACCGGAAGGATCCCTCCGTTCCGTTGCGGGAGCTCATCCAGAACGCGGCGGATGCGATCCGGGCCCGGCGGGCGTTGGAGGGGCTGAAGGAGGACTGGGGCACCATCACCGTGCGCGTGGGGCGGGACTCGAACGGCCGCTGGATCGAGGTGGGGGACACGGGCATCGGCATGACGGAGCGGGTGCTGACGCGGCACCTGCTGGACTTTGGGACGAGCTACTGGATGACGGAGGACATGCGCCGGGAATACCCGGGGCTGGCAGCCAGCGGCTTCGTCCCGGCGGGCCGGTTCGGGATCGGCTTCTTCTCCGTGTTCATGTGGGGCGAGCGGCTGCGGGTCGTCTCTCGGCCGTTCCAGGAGAAGGCCACGCATGCCCTGGAGTTCGACAACGGCCTGGGAGCGCACCCCATCCTGCGGCCCGCGGACCCGGACGAGCTGCTCTCGGAGGGCGGCACCCAGGTCCGCGTGTGGCTGTCGCGCGAGCGGGACTGGGAGCAGATGCTGCTGGACCGGAGCGATCAGTGGGACCACTGGTCCGAGTCGGAGGAGCGCATCTCGTTCAGCGAGCTGCTGGGGCGGATCGCGCCCACGCTGGACGTGACGCTGAAGCTGGAGGAGAAGCCCGGGCAGGTGCAGACGGTCGTCGAGGCCAACGACTGGCGGACGCTGGAGGCGACGAAGCTGCTGCGGCGGATTGGCAACACGGCCCGGGGGATCAACACGGCGCTGATGGAGTTCCTGGCGCCCATGGTGCGGCCGGTGCTGGATGCGAACGGGCAGTGCATCGGGCGCATCTGCATTGCCTCGGGGGCGATGCAGCGGTGGGCGGGGCTGTCGGTCATCACCGCGGGTGGGCTGCGCGCGCGGTACTCGCGCGAGTTCACGGGCACGCTGCTGGGCTCCACGGATGTGGCCACGCGGGATGACGCGGAGCCACTGGCGCTGCGCGAGGACCTGGCGCGGTGGGCGACGGAGCAGGCGCGGCTGTGGGAGCGGTATCAGCTCAGCTTCGAGGGCTACGAGCTGCACAAGCGGCTGGACATCGGGCTGGCGGTGCTCTCGTGCGGGGGAGAGCCGGGCGGGCTGCCCATCGGCTACCGGGGAGGGACGCCTATCACCCTGGCGATGCTCCAGGAGTTCGTGGGGGAGCGGGAGGAGGTGACGCTGGTGGACGGCTCGGAGCGGCCGGTGCGCAAGTTCCCCGAGCTGATCGTCATCCCCTGCCACGAGGCGGGGCACACCGCGGCAGGCCGGCTGCTGGTGCACCTGCCCGCGCTGATGGGGGTGTACATCGCCAGAGCATGGGGGGTGACCCTCCAGGACGTGGCGGCGAACGTGGAGGTCTCCGAGAAGGAGTGGACTCCGACGGACGGGCGCAAGCGGAGGACCTGGGTCTTCCACCGTCCCACGGTGCGCCTGCACTGAATCCGGAACGGGCTGGGGTCACGTGCCAGTGAAGAGGTGAGCCCAGAGGGCCTCGCGGTGGAGCTCGACGAGCATCTGATCCCTGCCGCCGGGCCGCGTCCCCCAGCCTCCCTTCGCGCGGAAGAGCTCGCCGTCGATCCAGGTCCCCACCTCCGTGGGAAGGGCAGACACGGTGGATGCAGACCCTCAGGCAGCGGGTCTCCGAAGGCTGCGAGCTCTCCGTCACCTCCGTGGCCGCACACCCCCCCACGGTGTGCGGGGGGCGGGAGTTCGGGGCGACGAGCAGGCCGGAACAGGCACGTGTGGGCCGTTCCCGGTGCACCGGCGATCCTTCGTCGTGGCCTTCACACGCTAATGCCAGAGCTCGAGTGAAACCTGACACACCTGTGCTGCTCCGATTAGCACTTGTTGTTGTAGCGGCGGGGCACGTAGCAGCTTCCGAAGCGGGACCAGGGCTGGTCCCAGTGCTTCACCCTGTCAGCCCCGTTGTAAGTGGTGGCCTCCCACACGAAGATGCCCTGGCTGGTAAAGAAGTCGAACATCACCACGTGTGAGTCAGCGCAGTTGAGGATGTCGCCCTTGACCATGCTGGTCCGAGCCCCGAGCTGCCAGGAGATGTTGGGCAGAGTGTAGGTGCTGTACTTGGTGGTCAGCCCCCAGGCCCGGCTCACGAAGCCGGAGCAGTCCACACCGCGCGAACAGCTCTCCACGGTGGTGTTGATGTCACCCGCCTGGTAGCCCTGGTACAGCAGGTCGTCGTAGCTGGTGACAGTGTCGAACCCGCCCCAGTCGTAGGCCACGCCCGTGTAGGGCGTGTAGGAGGCGTTCAGCCAGCGAGGACGGACTCGACCCGGGCAATAGCCCCAGACATTCGCATCACTATACTGCCGGATGAAATCGGCGAAGTGGTTGCCCGAATACGCCATGTCACTAATGGAGCGGCACGCGTTGATCGTCGGGGGCGCAACGTCCGCGGCCGCATTCTCGACGATCAAGGGCATGATGGCCGGCAGCTCACGGGTGAGGACCAGTCTCTGGATTTCCAGCCGATCCTGGCGGGTGATGAGGGCGTAGGCCTCACCGGTGCGGCTGGCCACCACTCCATTCTCCACGTAGGTGTACTGCGCTGCCAGCGGCACGCGCGCCTGGCCCTTGAGGGTGCCGTCCGCGGCATAGAGCCGCACCGTCTGGTCCACCATGAATGCACTGTCCAGGACGACCTCCTCCAGCACCATGAAGGCACTGCCGTCCGGCTGGATGTTCAGGATGCGCAGGCCGCCCAGGGCATTGGGGACCGTCACCTCGACCGTCCTATCGCCCATGGCCAGAGCGCCGGTGTGCGCCTTCGCCTGGGACAGGTCCGCCGGGCTCGACGTGTACACGGTGCCCTGGTGCAGGAGGCCGGGTAACGAGACATGGGCTCGCTTGCCCTCGCGATCCAGGAGCTGATCGAAGGTGGTGCCGAGATGGCGCTCCACCAGCAGCTCGCCGCCCTCTCCAAGCCTCAGGCCGGTAGCGTCCTGGCCCACCTGGTAACGGGCGTACTCGGCGCCGCTCAGGCTCAGGTGCAGCACTGTGGGCTCCTGGGCCGTCCGATCGAAGGCGAAGATGCCGGCGCCGCCAACCTCCAGGTCGGAGATGCCTCTGACGTCCTGGAGCTCGATGATGCCGAGCCGCTGGCAGCTCTGGCTGTAGTGCAGCAGCCTATCCTTGGCGGTGTCCGCCACCCAGAAGGTACCGTCCGGCGCCACTGCCAACGCCGCAGGGCCCCAGGGTTGTACCTCGGGCATTCTCTCGCCCCAATAGCTGACACCTTCCGGGCCGATGGGAATGCTACAGACAACCTCGTTTGCGACGGCCTCAGCGGCAACCGCCGCGCCGGGCAGCAGCCCGGAGGATGCAAGCACTGCGAGCCTGGTGAACATCCGGAGTCGATTCAAAGCAGACCTCTCCCTGCCCGATGGGGGCCACCGCGCAGGTTGGATGGGGTGAACCAGCTCCAGAGATTCTCCAAATGCCTGGAGCCGCACAATACGTAAGAACGTCTATTCGATGAATACCAGAATAACTGTTAATAGCATTTTAGCCAGCTTATTCGAAGAGTGCCCCCCGAGCTGTTCGTCGGGCCGGTGGACAGGCCGTGCAGCCCCTCTGGGCACACGCCTGCCCAGGCTGCCCTCCCATGCAGGAGCAGCGGCCGTCACGTACGCCAGCACCCGCCGCCTGCCTCAACAGTCCGAGCGGGATAGCGACCCGGACACGCGCGTGAGCCCACCGGGGTCGCGTCCGAGGTCTGTCTCGACGATCAGGTTCATGGCTTCTCCTGCGGATAGGCACCCCGGGACCCAGGAGATTGCCCTGACGGCGGGCTACTCATGAGGTAGGATGGGGTAAATAGCGGTGTGCTGTTGTCCTGCCTACGAGGAGCCTCATGGAGAGGGAGCATGTCTCCAAGCTGCATCCGGCCTGTCTTCCAGCGGGGACGGTGATTGGGTCGTGGTGTGTGGTGAGCTTGCGAGGCCAGGGCACCTACGGAGTCGTCTATCGCGCTGTGAAGGTAGGAAAGGAGGAAGCAGGCCCCGTGGCGCTCAAGCTGGCCGTCCACGCCCAGGATCCGCGCTTCGTCCGTGAGGGGGAGCTGCTCTCGCGCATCGACCACCCGAGCGTTCCGCGCCTCCTGGGCCATGGATACTGGGTGCACCCTTCGGGTGCCATCCATCCCTACCTCGTGATGGAGTGGGTGGAGGGGTTGTTGCTGTACGACTGGGCTCGGGAGCACCATCTGTCCTCTCGGCAGGGGATGCAGCTCCTTGCCCAGATAGCGCGCGCGCTGGTCGCCACTCACGCCGTGGGTGGCGTGCACCGAGACGTGAAGGGGGACAACGTCCTGGTGCGACGCGTGGACGTCCGCGCCATCCTCATGGACTTCGGCGCTGGGTACTACGAAGGTGCTCGCATCCTGACGCCGCACCCGCCACCTCCGGGCACGCCGGCCTATCGCGCGCCAGAGGCGTGGCAGTTCGTCCTTCGTTCCCGCCACGAGTACGGAGAGCACTACAAGGCCGGCCCTGCGGATGATCTCTTCGCGTTGGGCGTTACCGCTTACCGGCTCGTCACGGGCGAGTACCCGCCGCTTGAGGATCCCTGGAAGGATGAGGCGGGGGCCTGGTATGTGAAGGGTGCAAACGCTCAGCCTCCGAACACATTGAATCCCCGCGTGGACTTACAGCTCAATGACCTGATCCTTCGCATGCTGTCCGCGCAACCTGAGGTGCGGGGCTCGGCGGTAGAACTGGCCGAAGCCTTGGAGCAGGCCGCAGAGCGCGCAGGTGCGGTGGCGGATCAGCCTCTCTTCTCAGGGGAGCAGCAGGCGCCTTCCGTGAGCATGGAGAGGGAGGCCGCCCTCGTCGCCTTCTTGAGTGACTCCCTGCGCGCGGAGTTGCTGGGGAACAAAGCACGGCTCCGGCCAGCGAGACGTCCCCGCAAGCGCCGGGTCCAGGTGTCGGAGAGCCGGGGGCCTCACTTTCACAAGCGTCCCGCCCGTATCGAGGCCCGAGGACACACCTTGCCGCGAAAGCCCCTGCTCGCGGCGGCGAGTGTGGTGGTGGGCTTGCTCTTGTGGTCACAACTGGGAGTGCATTCCTCGCCTCGGGACATGACGGAGGAGGCGCCGGTCATGGTGCAGGACGAGTCGGACGAGGCTGAGGAAGAGCGCGATGGTGGAAGCGCAGGTGTCGGGGACGCTGTCCTGACGGCGCCAAGGGGTGTCGTGAACGCTCCTTCTGGCTGGAAGGTGATTGTCGAGCAAGTGCCCCCGAAGCCATTCCCAGGGCAGTACAAGCCGGATGTCAACGGCCAGTGCCCACGCACGGGACAGGTCGTCATCAACGGGGGCTGCTGGGTTCCACTCGATCTAGAAGGTCAGGGTTGCGAGGAGAACGGTTACATCTACAACGGCAAGTGCTTCTCGCCCGCTTTTCCCCCTCGGCGCCAGCCGGCATCGACTCCCGTAATGCGCCTAGGTGAACACTAAAATAGAGCGCCTGGGCGCCCTCGCTTGAGGCGGCTTCACTCATCCGTCTACGTTGGGCACGTGTCGCCGGGAGGCTCGTCGCGAGGCGGCAGCCCAGGAGATACAAATCCAACCGAAAGGAGTATCCATGTTTGCGAGAAGTCTCGTACTTACGGCGGGATGCATTGCGCTGATGTTCGGATGCGCCGGGCAACCCGATGAGACGCAGGAGATCGTCGACAACCTAGTCAAGGCCGGGTTCCCGGCCAGCGACATCATGGTCGTCGACGGGAAGGTCTACGTTGGGCGGGACGCCGAGGTGCCTCTGGCCGCGTCGCGCGAGATGCTCGGGACCGGCGACACCACCGAGGAGCAATACCGCACCAACAACCTCGTCAGCAAGTCGCTGTCGAAGATCTGCATCAACGGCTCGACGTTCACCGGCGCGTTCAGCACGGCGCTCGATCTGGCGATCCAGAACTACGACGAGCTGCCGCTCACCTTCGCCATGGCACGGACGCCGAGCAGCGGCTGCAACTTCACCATCAACGCGGTGCTCCAACCGGGCATGGTCGGAGGCTCAGCCGGATTCCCGTCGGGCGGGCTGCCGTACTCGACGATCAACATCGGCGACGGGCTCGCCCCGTACGGTGTCGACGTCATCGAGCACGTCATCACGCACGAGATCGGTCACACCATCGGGTTCCGCCACTCGGATTACTACAACCGCAGCATCAGCTGCGGCAGCGGCGGCGACGAGGGCGACGCCGGGATCGGCGCGATTCACATCCCGGGCACGCCAACCACGGCGACCATCGGCGGCTCGCTCATGAACTCCTGCTTCCGCTCGAGCGAGACGGGCGAGTTCGCCCCCGGCGACATCACCGCGCTGAGGACGTTGTACATTCCCACGCAGGATAGCTCCTGGCAATGGGCGCCCCAGTTCACTCCGCCCTTCCA